>Ga0209039_10001137_pt1 | contig 25453 bp, 22 predicted proteins | sample BogFormECP12_OM1_FD_188238 | JGI IMG/M metagenome (GOLD analysis project Ga0209039, IMG submission 188238) | Bog forest soil microbial communities from Calvert Island, British Columbia, Canada - ECP12_OM1 (SPAdes) (version 2) | ecosystem: Environmental > Aquatic > Freshwater > Wetlands > Bog ... | reverse complement strand
AGCGTCGGCACGCGCCCCTGCAGGTCCTGCAGGACGGCCCACGTGGAGTCCGTGCTGCCGTCGTCCACGGGAACGATTTCGTGTTCCACGCCGTGGAGACGCAACTCCACGTACAGGTGCTCCACGGTGGAGGCGATGGCGCCCTCTTCGTTGCGGCAGGGAATCACCACCGAGAGGAGCCTGATGGGCTCCTGCCTGGGCGGTTCGGTCATCCTCTTCATGGGCGGCTCCAGCCCGGTCCGGCGCCCCATCCACGGCCGGCGCCGCGGATTCCGGAGGCCGGAATCTTCATGAGGCCGCCTTGTCTCGCAGCCTGGACATCCAGCTTTCGGCAATTTCCTGGAAGATGGCGTCCAGGGATTTCGTGAGGTCCCAGGCGGGATAGTGCCGCATCATCTTGCGTAAGTCGCTGTAGTAACAGATGTGGTCGCCGATGCGGTTTTCGTCCACATATCGCCACTTCATCGGGCGTCCGGTAATCGTCTCGGTTTTGCGGAACGCTTCCAGGATGGAGCAGGCGTTGCCTTTGCCGCCGCCCAGGTTGTACACTTCGGCCACTCGCGGGGCCTTGTAGAACTCCAGCATGAAGCGCGCCACATCCTCGGAGTGAATGTTGTCGCGGACCTGCTTTCCCTTGTAGCCGAAGACCTTGTATTCGCGCCCCTCCAGGTTGCACTTGACCAGATAGCTGAGGAAGCCGTGCAGTTCCACCCCGGAGTGGTTTGGCCCCGTCAGGCATCCGCCTCGCAGGCAGCAGGTAGGCATGTTGAAATAGCGGCCGTACTCCTGCACCATGACGTCGCCGGCGAGTTTCGAGGCTCCGAACAGCGAGTGCTTGGACTGGTCCACCGGGAAGTCCTCGGGGATGCCGTGTTGGTAAGCCGGATCGGCATAATCCCAGCGGGTTTCGAGTTCCACCAGCGGAATGGTGTTGGGGCGGTCGCCGTAGACTTTGTTAGTCGACATGTGGACGAACGGCGATTCCGGACAGGACCTCCGGGCGGCTTCCAGCAGGTTCAGCGTGCCCACCCCGTTGACCTCGAAATCCAGAAACGGAATGGCGGCGGCCCGGTCGTGCGACGGCTGCGCGGCGGTGTGCACGATGAGATTGGGACGCAGCTCGTCCACCAGCCCGAGCAGCCGGGCGCGCGCGCAGATGTCCAGGGCTTCGTGACGGTAACCAGGAATCTCGCGGCGCAGACGTTCGAGCACCCAACTCGTGTCGCCTTCCGGGCCGAAGAAAAGCGCGCGGTGGTTGCTGTCGATTCCAGTAACCTGGAAACCCTGCCGCGCCAGAAAGACGGAAACCTCGGATCCGATCAGGCCGCAGGAACCGGTGACTAAGGCAGAAAGTGTCGGCATCACCTACGATTATAGGGCTTTCCTGGCGCGGCCCACACAGCGCCGTGGCTCCGGCGCCACCGCGTCCCGCTGCCGCCGGCCCTCCTCACTTCAAGTGAAGCACGGTCAGCGCCTGCTCCCGGTTCGGAGCCACAGTGGGCGCGGGCGCCGGTGCCGGGACGAAATACAAGCGGATGCTCTTGCCCACCTGGCGCCACGAATACGGCGCCAGCCACGCGAATCGTTCCGGGGAAAAGACCAGGTTGTGCATGCTGACGCCAACCCAGCCGGCTACCGTGTCGTCATCAGGCCACCTGCGCATATCGAAACCGTAAGCTTGCGGTCTGCTCGAACCGTAGTAAGCCTCCCAGAGCGGGCTGGCGTGGACGCGCTCCGCCTCCTGCTGGAGCCGGTAGAGATCCTGGCCCCAGTCCAGATCGCACTCCACCAGGATCTTCTCCGGGCGGGAACCGGCCAATTCGTTGAAGTAGGACAGGTAATCCGGATGCGCGTATACGCTCTCCGCAGCCAGCCAGAACAGAAGCCCGGCCGTCACCACGCGGCTCGCCAAAGTGGATCGGCGGCTCTGCCACAAGGTTCTGATCGCCAGACCCGAGGCGATCGAGAACAGCGGGTAGACGGCCAGCAGGTATCGCGTACCAATATCCCACTCCGTGGGAAGACAAATCAGGAACAGGACCGCCGCAAAGCCCACGGGATAACAGCCCTCGATGTCGCCACGACGGAGCAGGATCCGCAGGGCGAGCAGCGCGCCACCGGCAACCAGAATCAGTAGCGGCAGCGGGGTCTTCACCAGGAAGGCAATCGGGAAGTAGAGATACCAGCCGCCTTTCTTCACTTCTCCAAGGAAGTATTGAGGAATGGGCGGCCCATGTTCCGTGAGAAGAAGATCGCCCAACCCCCGGATGATGTTCCCGCCCGGAATTGGAACATCCAACGCTTTCTTGGCCAGGCGGCCTGGGACGGTGCGCTGGTCCAGCCCTGCCTGGTAGGTGCGGACGGCTCGGGCCGCGGACAGCGGCTCGCTGTGAAAACGATAGGCCGCCCAGATCAGCAAAAATGCGCTGAGCCCGATCAGAAGGATGTGCCCCGGACGAAACCGGAGCGCCTGGGATGGCCAGCCCCGGCAGCTCCAGCACTGGATTGCCAGCCACACCGCCGCGCATGCCACCAGGAACGGCGCCGCGGAGAGCTTCGCGCCCATGGCGAGCGCGACGCACAGACCGGCCAGAATAGCGCGGCCGCCAGTCCGCTGCCGGATCCACCGCGACAGCACCCACAGAGCCAGCACAAAGGTGCTCGCACCGGCCATGTCCGACGCCGCCAACCCGGAATGGGCGAGTATCCCCGGCGTTAAGCTGAGTTCGAGCAGACAGAGCAACCCAATCCAAGGTCCGTAAAGTTCCGTGGACCAGGCGAAGACCACACCGCACATGACGATGAAAAAGACGATCATGGGGGCGCGCGCTTTCGCCAGATTCTCCCGGTACCCGCCGTTAGTGGCAAGGATCGCGCTGCCTTCGTCCCACGGGTCGGCCAGCCCCACGCTCCGCGATCCACTCAGCCACAGGGGCAGCGCGGCGGTCACCGGTCCCAAAGGTGTGTGCTTGGGATCGTAATTATAAGTGCCCCGTGACAGCCATTCCATGCCTTGAGCGATATGCTCGGGTTCGTCGTAGGTCGAACTAAAGACCGAATAGGTCGACCGCACGCGCAGGACCCCGACTAGAATCAGCGCCAGCGCGATGACGGCAATCGCCGCCCGAGAGAGTTTTCCCATCCCCGCCACAGACCAGGTCCGAAGCACCCAGTTATAGCACACTTTTCCCCAGGACCTTCCGGGTTCGATAGCGCGCTTACGCGCCACATAGCAGGGGCCGCGGGCTTACTCAGCGCTCATGCGGATCAACTGCTCGGCGTTCTTGAGGGCTTCCTCGGTGAGCTTCTGGCCCGACAGCATGCGGCCGATCTCGCGCGTCCGTCCCTGGGCGTCCAACTCGCTCAGCACCGCCACGGTGCGGCCCTGCGATTCCCGCTTCTCGACGCGGTAGTGGTGGTCGGCGAAGGAGGCGATCTGCGGCAGGTGCGTCACGCACAGCACCTGGTTGGCGGCGGCCAGTTTCTTCAGACGGCGTCCCACGCCCTCGGCGGCGCTGCCACCCACGCCGGCATCCACTTCGTCGAACACCAGGGTGCGCGCGGCGTCGGCGGCGGAACGCTGGGGCGCCGCCAGGCACGTCTTCAATGCCAGCGCGATGCGCGAAATCTCGCCGCCCGAAGCCACCTTATCCAGCGGCCGCGGCTCTTCGCCGAGGTTGGGCGAAACCAGGAACTCGACGCGGTCGGCTCCGTGCGCCGACCATGCGGCGGTGGAAATCTCGATGCGGAACACGGTTCGCTCCATGGAAAGCTGGGCCAGTTCCGCTTCCACGCGCTTCTCCAGTTTGCGCGCGGCGGCCGCGCGGCGTTCGCGCAACTCCCCGGCCAGCGTCTCGAATTCGGCGGCCAGGCGCTGGCGGGCGCGGCGCAATTCCTCCATGCGCTCGCCGGAGTGCTCCAGGGCGTCGATCTGCCGGACCGTGTCCTCAAGGAAACTGAGCGTCCCGGCGATCGACGAGCCGTACTTCCGTTTGAGACGGTCGATGGCCGCCAGCCGGCTCTCCACTTCATCCAGGCGGCCGGGGTTGGCTTCCAGACGGCCGAGATAGTCGCGCAGACCGTAAGCCACTTCCTGCAGGCTCAGGTCGGCTGCCAGCAGTTGCTCGCGCAACGCTTCGAGCGACGGGTCGATGCGGCATAACTCGTCCAGCCGCTTGGCGGCCGACCGCACCCGTGAGAGGGCCGTATCGTCGCCGTCGTACACCGCCGCATACGCCGTTCCCGCCGCTTCCTCCAGGCGCTGCACGTTCTGCAGAATGCGGCGTTCGTTTTCGAGCGCGGCGTCTTCGCCGGGCTGGAGCGCCGCGTCCTCGATCTCTTTGCGCTGGAACGACCAGAGGTCCAGCAGGCGCAGCTTCTCCTGTTCGCCGCGCTCCAGTTCCTCCAGTTCGGCGGCGGCCGAGCGCCACTGCGAGAAGACGCCCGCGATCGCGTCCAGCAGGCTGCGGTGCGCGGCAAAGGCGTCCAGCATCTCGCGCTGTGCATCGGCGGAGAACAGAAGCTGCTGGTCGTGTTGTCCGTGGATTTCGGCCAGGCACGGCGCCAGGTCCCGCAACAGCGCGGCCGAAACCGGGCGGCTGCCGACGAACGCGCGCGACTTTCCGTTGGCCAGAATCTCCCGCTCGATGAGCAGTTCGCCCTCTTCGATTTCCAGGCCGGCCGGCTCCAGAATGCGCCGCAGAGCCGCCTGTTCGCGCACGTCGAAAATGCCGCCCACGCGCGCGCGGGTCTCGCCGGTGCGGATCATGTCGGCCGACGCGCGCGCCCCCAGCAGCAGGCCGAGCGCGTCCACCACGATGGATTTGCCGCTGCCCGTCTCGCCCGTCAGCAGGTTGAGCCCGGCGTGGAACGGCACCCGCAGGCGCTCCACAACGGCGTAGTTTTCCACTACCAGTTCGAGCAGCACTCTGAGGCGATTATAGCGGGCTTGGCGCCGGCGCGGTTTGGGGAAGGGAATTCACGGCTGGCTGGGCGGAAGCGGCGTTCATCGCGTCGCAGGAGACCCGCGGGCCGGTCCAGGGAGGTTCCGGCCCTGTTTCTCGCGGGTGTCAACTTACTGCACTGCTGGGGGGCGCGCGACAGCCTCGCTGAGCGAGAACGCCGCCACCGGCGTCAGCGTGTGGGCCGTGTCGGAAGGCGCCACCATCGTCATATGGGATTGCGGTTGCAGAGAAACCACGCCCAGGGCCGATTTGGAGGAGTCGGCCAGGCTTTGCGCTACCACGATTACCGGGTACGGCGCATTGACCTCGGCGGGAGCTTCATAGCGTCCGGTCGCGTTCACGGTGCCGGTCGGCGCACCGCCCGGGGCGCCCGGACCCAGCGCGACACTCCATCGAACCGCGCCATTGCCGGGCCCGGCCACCCTGGCGTGAAGCTGCAGGCTCGCGCCAGAGGCCACCTTCTCAAACGTGGAGTCCAGGCCCACTTCGATGCCCCCGGCCCCCGGCGCGCCGGGCGCACCCGACGGCACCAGCACCATCTGCGACGCGCCCGTCGAATCCGTCCAGGTAATTGCGAGACCGTCCTGCTGGTTGGCGGTTGCCTTGATCGAAACGACCGGGTTAGGCAGCACTGCCACCCGGCGGTAGGGAACGTTCACGCTGAGGACGTTGCCCGCGAGGTCGGTGACAATGGCTTTGTCCTGGAGGCTCGACGATCGCGCCACGCACAGGAAGCTCTGATTGAACCAACGCACCGAAAACACGTGCATGTAGGCCGCCGCGCGGACGGCGCGCCCATTGGAATCGTTATAGGCGATGTCGTGCAGCCGGACTGCGGCCGCCGTTTCCAAGTGGGGCACGACAATGTGGAAGACCGCAGAAGCTGTCGAGTTGCGGTAGGCAACCTGGTAATACCCGGTTCCGGGGCCGGATGACTGAGAGTCGGCGTTCTGCCAGATGGCGTCGCCGGTCACCGTTGCCCGTCTCTCCTCGCCCGGGTCGAACAGGGTCTTAGCGCCGGCCGGCTCCATCGGCCGGAATGGGCACACAGGGCGGGACGACAAGGGCACGAACGCCCCGTTGCTCGCCAGTTTGGATAAGTCGAAGCACCCGTTCGTGGCCGCAAAGGGTTCCGGCACTTCCAGTGGCGTCCGCTGCGTGTTTCGTGCGCTGAGGGTCAGAACCGCTTCCTCGCCTGGAAAATAGGTCGCGCGGTCGAGACTGATCGCGTTCTGCAATTTTACCGTGTTATCCGTGGCCGGAGTGGTTGTCTGCGCCATCACCGTGCCAGCCAACAGCGTTGTGCATATTGCCGCCAAGGGCATCAAACTGGTTTTCAACATAGCGAACTGACCTCCGTTACGACAGACATTTCGCCGGGAGTGGCGGCGACCCGAAAATCGGAGGAGTCCATTGCAGGGCTACCGTCCTCCCGGCTGGGTACTGCAAGTCCCATATACATGTACTAGTACCCATAGGACTAACAGTCCATAGTCGCTTTGGTTAAGCGGCCTCCGCTTAGCCTGAGACTGTCTCTAAGATGTTGATTTTTAAAATAAAACAAGCAATTCGAGGATCGCCTGACGAGTACTAGGCAGTCCCAAAACCTCGACTAGTACCCCAGTTTGTGGTAGGTCGTAATCCGACATTCGCATAGGTCCAGTGCCCTGGACTTCGTGACCCGATTCGCCAGTCAACCGGGAATCTCCGGGCCGCTGCGCGGCGGGCGGCGAACTGATGCGCTCGACGCCGCAACCGCGGGCGCCCCTCACCCCCGCGCGCAAGCCCGTCAAATCACTCAATTTATGAGGAATCTTTCAAGTCCCTCCCGGTCCGTCTTTTGGAGGTTTTTAAGCGTCCCTGTGATAGATTTGAGTTTAGGAGAACCATTGGCCTTCGAAGCTCCCGCAGCCCTTCTTCTTCAACCTGATGATCTCTGGCAAATGGTCGCGAACAGCGGTCCTGGAGGACTCGCCGTTCTAGGCGTCTTGCTCTGTTTTTCGGTTTATTCGTGGACGGTGGTCTTCTCCAAGTGGGGAGCGCTGCACACGGCGCAAGGCGCCAACCAGCGTTTTCTGCGCGCCTTCCGCAAAGCCGACTCGATCAAAGCGGTCATGCTGGCAAGCGAGCAGTTTCGTCCCGCGCCGCTGGTCACGCTCTTCGATTTCGGCTACGAGGAAGTGGAGCGCCAGGTGAAATCGCGCAGCGCTCTCACCAACCGGCTGGCGGTGGAGCGCGCCCTGCAACTGGGTCTCAGCCAGGAACTGGCCAAGCTGGAAAGGCACATGGACAAACTGGCCACCACGGCGTCGGTGACCCCATTCATCGGCCTGCTGGGCACCGTGCTGGGAATCATCAGCGCCTTCGTGGTGCTGGGCAGCCAGGGCGCCACCAGCCTGAAGACGCTGGGGCCGGGCATCGCCGAAGCGCTCATCACCACCGCCGCAGGCTTGTTCGCGGCCATTCCGGCGGCCATCTTCTACAACCATTTCGGCCACAAAATCCGCGAGATGGCGGCGCGAATGGACGATTTCGCACTGGAGTTCCTTAACATGGCGGAGCGCGGTTTCGGAGAATAGAAGACGTGGCGATATCGACCAGCGACAGCGGCGGATTCGGAAACGGCGGATTCGGATCGCGCCGGCGCCCCGGCGGCTCCAGCCTGGCCGAAATCAACGTCACGCCGTTCGTGGACGTGGTGCTGGTGCTGCTGATCGTTTTCATGCTGACGGCCCACGTGATGGAGTTCGGCATCCAGATCGACGTGCCCAGGGTGACCGAAGTCAAGGAGAGCGCGCAGGAGCTGCCGGTGGTCAATATCAACCGCCAGGCGGACCTCTTCCTGAACGAGAAGCCCATCACCATCGGCGAAATCCCCGATACCATTCACCGGCGCTTCGGCAATCCCAAAGCGGTCTATCTGAGAGCCGACCGGCAAACTCCCTGGGAGCCCATCGCCCAGGTGGCGGCGGCCTTGGGCGCGGCCAAGTTCCAGGTCAACCTGGTGACACAACCGGACGACTCGCTCAGCAAAGGCAGGCAGTGATGGCGCACGTCGACGTCCTCGATCAGCGGGAGCGCATGGCGCCTCCGTTCTGGCTGTCGGTCGCGCTGCATTCCGCCATTGCGGCGGCGCTGATCGGATACGGCCTGTCCGGGGGGCCGCACGAGCGCTGGGGATCCAGGAACGGCGGCGGGTTCGGCGCGGTGGCGGTGAATACCGTGGCCCAGATCCCCCTGCCCGGCCGGACCGGTCCCGAGAATCCGGTGGCCAACGACACAGATTCGCAGGCGCCCACGCCGCCGCCCAAGGCCAAGACGGCCAAGGCGAAGGCCCTGGAGATGGACGCCATTGCGCTCAAGGGGAAGAGCCAGCAGCACAAAGAGCGGGAGGCAGCCGCGCCGCCCAATAAGTGGCGCGAACAGCAGAAGGATCTGCCCAACCAGTTGTACAGCTCGGCCGGGCAGGCCATGAGTTCGCCCATGTTCGGCAAGGCCGGTTCCGGCCAATTGGGAATGGGTACGAGCTCGCCCTTCGGTGAGCGGTTGGGGTGGTATGCCAACGAATTGCAGGACCGCGTGGCGCAGCACTGGAGGACCGACGACGTGCCCCCTCAGTACCGCAGCGCGCCGCAGGTTGTGATCGGCTTCACCCTGCGGCGCGACGGCTCGCTCGCCGGATTGCCGCAGATCAAGCAGAGCAGCGGGCTGGTGCAACTGGATCGCTCCGCCCAGCGGGCCGTGGTGGACGCCGGTCCTTTTCCGGCGATTCCGGCGGCGTTCACCCGCAACGAGGCTTATATTGAGTTGACGTTCGAGTTCGTGAGGCACTAATGAGGAAACTGGTCTGGCTGGCGATAGTGGCGGGCGGCGGGCTGTTCGTGCTGGCGTCCCAGGAACCCGATTTTACGGGGATCATCAGGAGCTCCGAGAGGCTGCGCATGGCGATCCCCGATTTTCGCGGCGCCGGTGAAGCGCAGAACTACGTGGCGGCCTTCAACCAGACTTTGTGGGCCGACGTCGAGGGCTCCGGGCTGTTCAATATGGCGTCGAAATCTTTTTACCCGCCCCGGATCCCGCAGCAACCGGCCGACTTCGAAGCCCCGCCGCCGCCCACCCGCCGGCCCAGGCGCGGGCAACCGCCTCCGCCCGTCACCGGCAACGGGCTCTGGATGGCCGACTGGAGCGGTCCTCCGGTGGAAGCTACTTACCTGACATTCGGCTACGCGGCGGTGCAGAACGGCGTCTTCGTGGCGCGCGGTTTCGTCTTCGACATGCGCCGCGGCACCCCCGCCGATGCGCAGATGATCGCCAAGAACTACGTGGGATCGGTGGACCAAGCCGGCGCGGGCAAGGCCGCCCACGAATTCGCCTGCGACATCATCACCCAGATGGGCGGCACGTGCATCGCCGGCAGCCATATCTATTACACCCACCAGGCGGTCAGGGGCGGGGCCAAGGAGATCTGGGCGATGGATGCCGACGGCTCCAACCAGCGCCAGTTCACGCGCTTCAACAGCCAGCCTCCCGGCTCCAATTTCAGCGCGGTATCGCCCGATGGCAGCAAGATCGCATTTACCAGCTATGCCAAGGTCCAACCTGCTATATTTGTGTTTTCCGTGGATCCGATTCGCGACTTGCGTTTTTACAACCAGAGGGCTTCGGTGAATGCGTTTCCTTCGTTCACGCCCGACGGGAAGCAGATCGTCTACTCCTCCTCGGCCCCCGACGACAACTGTTGCCGCATCTTCATCGCCGATCTGAACGGCACGGGTTTCCGGCCCATCAGCGCGCCTGGGAACATCGACGTCGAGCCCAAGGTGAACCCCAGGACCGGCAACCAGATCGCCTTCGTATCGGGACGGTCGGGCCACGCCCAGGTGTACACCATGAATATCGACGGTGGGAACGTCGAGCGCGTCAGCGACGGCGGGGGCGAAGCCGTCAATCCGGCCTGGCATCCCAACGGAAAGACGCTGGCGTTCGCCTGGACGCGCGGCTACGCCACCGGCAAGTTCAACATTTTCGTCATGGACGTGGTGACGCGGAAATACATCCAGTTGACGCATGACGAAGGCCGCAACGAGAATCCGGTGTGGGCGCCCGACGGCGTGCACCTGGCATTCATGTCGACCCGCGGCGGCGCCGAACAGGTTTACACAATGCTGGCGGATGGGACGCAAACGCAGAAGCTCACCAGCCAGGGTTACAACTTGAACCCCGCGTGGGGAAAGTAGTCCGCGAAGATCAGGAGGCGATGTTCATGTTCGAAAGACGTTCGATCTCAGCCATCTCTCTGGCGGTTTTGCTGGCGGTGTTGGCCGCCGGGTGCGGCCACCATAATCCACCGCCGCCGCCGCCGCCCTCGCCCGCGGTGAGGCCCGTGGAGCCGGCGCCCGCGCCCGTCAAACCGCCTGCGCCGGTGATCGCGCAGTTTACCGCCGAGCCGACCTCGATCCTGATCGGCCAGTCCTCCACCTTGCGCTGGCAGGTGACCGGCGATGTCATCGGCGCCAGCATCGATCAGACCATCGGCACGGTGCAGAACACCGGCAACCGCCGCGTGTTTCCCAGCAGGTCCACCACCTACACGCTGACCGCCACGGGGCCGGGTGGCAGTGTCACGGCCACCGCTACCGTGCGGGTGGCGGAAGCGCCCCCGCCGCCGCCCCCACCCCCCGCTCCGGTAGCCGGCGCGGTTACCTTCGAGCAGAGCGTGGCGAACAACGTCAAAGACGTGTTTTTCGATTACGACCAGAGCGAGATTCGCGCCGACGGGCAGAGCGTTCTGACCCAGGATGCCGCCGCCCTGAAGGCCCTGCTGGCCGATTTTCCGAACGCCGTTATCATGGTGGAGGGCCACTGCGACGAACGCGGCTCGGCCGAATACAACCTCGGCCTGGGCGACCGCCGCGCCGGCGCCGCCAGGGATTTCCTGGTGCAACTGGGGGTTCCCGCCGGCCGCATCCGCACCATCAGCTACGGCAAGGAGCGCCCGCAGTGCACCGAATCTGACGAAGAGTGCTGGCAGAAGAACCGAAGAGTGCATTTTTCACCGGGACAGTAAATCGCTCGTGGGCGGGGCGGGCCACAGGCTTGCCCCGCCGAGTGCCGAGGAGGGTTGTTCATGTTTCGACGCTTCAGCCTATTGATTCTGCTGGCGGCGCTGGTGTTGCCGCCATTCGCATCGGCGGCGGCCAATAACGATATCAAGGAACTGCAGAGGGATGTCGCCGTCCTGCAGGACCTGGTCAAGCAACTGCAGCAGGCGCAGGACAAGAAGTTCGCCGATCTCCTCACCGTCACGCAACAGGCGGCGGAGTCCGCGGCCCGCGCCAATGCCGCCGTCGCGGCCATTCAGAGCAGCCTGCAACAAAGCCTGCGCACGCAGGAAGATAAGGTGGTCACGCCGGTGGTGGGCCTCTCCACTCGCATGGACAACCTCACCACGGAACTCCACACCACCGAGCAGAACCTCACCGACCTCGCGAGCCAGCTCACCAAAATCCTGGCGATGCTGGACGATATGAGCAAAGCCATCAAGGTGATCCAGATGCCGCCACCGCCGCCGGCCGGCGACGCCGGCGCCACGCAGCAACCCGGCGCGGAGGGCGCGGCCGCCGTGCCCCGCGCCCAGGCTCAGCCTGCCGCTAATCCCGGTACGCCGCCCATGTCTTCTTTGGACATGTACCAGAACGCCCGCAACGATTACCAGGCCGGCAACCTCGACATGGCGCTCACCGAATTTGCCGACTACCTGAAGTACTTCGACAAGGGGGTCTACGCCTCCAACGCGCAGTATTACATCGGGATGGTTCACTGGGTCGAGGCGGAGAAGACGCATTCCCCGCAGGACTACGAAACCGCCAGACAGGATTTCGACATGGTGATGGAGCACTACCCCGATACCGCCAACAAGAACGCGGAGGCCCGCTACTACAAGGGGCTGTGCCTTCTCCGCCTGCACAAGCCCACCGAAGCCGGCACGGAGTTCCGCGATCTGATCGTTCATCATCGCACCGATCCCCTGGCGGCCCAGGCGTGCAAACAGTTGGAGGGGCTGGGCATGCATTGCCCCGCGCCGCCGCCCGCCGCCAAGAAGAACAGCGGCAAGAAGCTGTAGCCCGTGGACCCCGAAGCCCGGCCGCCAGTGGCCACCTTTGAAGACCTCGCGCGCTCCATCGGCCTCGCGCTGCTGCGGCCCGATCTGAGGGGAGATCGCATCGCCGCGGGGCTGGAACTGGCCAAACGCCGCGGCCTTGCCTGCGCCACGGTGCGGCCGTCGGACATCGACCTGGCCGTGCGCCTGCTGGAAGGCACTTCCGTATCCCCCGCCAGCGTAGTGGGCTTCCCCCACGGAACCCAGACCACCGCCGCCAAACTCTACGAAGCGCGCGACCTGCTGCGCCGCGGCGCCAGGGAGTTGGACGCGGTGGTGGCCATCCCCAACCTGCTGTCCCGCGAGTTCCAGTACGTCGAGATCGAACTGGCGCAGTTGGCGGAGCTATGCCACAAGGAAGGCGCGCGGCTGAAAGCCATCTTCGAAAACGCCTATCTTACGGATGAGCTGAAGATCATGGCCTGCCGCGCGGCGGAGCACGCGGAGGTGGATTTCGTTTCGACATCCACCGGTTTCGCGCCCTCCGGCTACACCCTGGCCGACGTGACGTTGATGCGCCGGCACCTGCCGGAGGCCATCGGCGTGGAAGCCGCGGGCGGGCTGCGGACGCTTGACCAGGTGCTGGAAGCCCTCCAGGCCGGGTGCACCCGGGTGGCCACGGGCAACGCCGGCGCCATCCTGGAGGAATGGAAAGCCCGGCTGGATGTGCGTAAGTCCACCGAAGCCGGCTGACGCGATGGCTGCCCGGCCCGATTGCCGAAAGGCGATCCGCCCCGGCTGTGGTATTCTGGGTTGTCTTAGTTCAAGATGGCGCAGAACCGCTCTCTCCCGCGCATTTGCATTGCGCTGGGCCTTCCGGACGTAGCCGCCCTGCTCGACCACGCTCGGCGTGAAGCCGAGGCGGGTGAGGTCTTTCTGGAGTTCCGCCTGGACTTCCTGGCCCAGCCCCGCGAGGGGGCGGAAGCCATCCGCGGCTTCCTCGAACAGTTCCCCGACTGCATCCTGCTGGTTACCTGCCGCCGCCATCAGAACCACGGGCGGTTCAACGGCAGCATCGAGGAGCAACTGGCCATTCTCGACCTGGCGGTGCGCAACGGGGCGTCCGCCATCGACGTCGAAATCGAAACCGCCGAAGCCGCCCAGGAGCGCCTGCACCTGTTTCGCGGGCGGGCCTACGTGATCGTCTCGTACCATAATTTCGAGGCCACTCCGCCGCTGGACACGATCATGGCCCGCATGCTGCGCGTGCCCGCCGATTCGTATAAGATCGTGACCACGGCGCGCAAGCCGTCCGACAATCTGCGCGTGCTGGCGGCCGCGCGCGCGCTGCCCAAGCAGAGTCTCATCGTGCTGGCCATGGGCGAGCTGGGGTTCCCCACGCGCGTGCTCTCGCCGGTGTTCGGCGGCCTGTACACCTACGCCGCGCCCATGCAGGCCGAAGGCACCGCCGCCGGGCAGGTTTCCGCGCGCTCGCTGCGCCACCTCTACCGCGTGGAGAAGCTGGCCAAATCGGCCAAAGTCTACGGCGTCATCGCCGACCCCATCCGCCACTCCATTTCGCCCGCCGTGCACAACCGCGCCTTTCAGTCGCGCCGCGTGGATGCCGTCTACCTGCCGTTCCTGGTGTCGCCGGTGTACCTGCGGGACTTCTTTTCGCTGGCCGACCGGCTGCCGCTGGCCGGCTTCAGCGTCACCATTCCGCACAAGCAGAAGATCATTCGCTACCTGGACACGGTGGACCCGCTGGCCAAGCGGATCGGCGCCGTCAATACGGTGTGGCGGAAGGCCGGCAAGTGGCGCGGCACGAATACCGACGCGGCGGGTGTCACCGGGCCGCTCTCGCGCCTGCTGCGGCTGCCGAAATCCTCCGTGCTGATCGTGGGCAACGGCGGCGCGGCGCGGGGGGCGGCATTCGCCCTGGCCGACGCGGGGGCCAAGATCACCCTGGTGGGCCGCAATCTGGACCGCGTGCGCTCGCTCGCCAAGGTCTGCGACGCCGAAGGCCTGCTCCGCGAGCAACTCTCCGGCCGGCATTTCGACGCCGTCGTCCACGCCACGCCGCTGGGCATGTTCCCGCACGTCGACGAGTGCTTCTTCAACGGGACCATTCCCGCCGACGTGGTTTTCGACATGGTGTACAATCCCTTCGAGACCATGCTGATCCGCAAGGCCAGGGAGCAGGGCAAGACCGTCGTGCCGGGCCTCGAAATGTTCATCGAGCAGGCGGTGAGGCAGTTTGAAATCTGGACCGGCCAGACGGCTCCGCGGCCGGCCATGCTTAAAGCCGCCGTGGAAGCCCTGGAACAGAGCCAGAATCACAATCACAATCACAATCACCAGACGATGCAAACTCATAAGTGAGGGCGTCCTGAATGAAACTCACGCGCCGCGACTTCGCAACCGTCCTGGCGCCCGCCGCGGCGCTGGCCGGGACTCCCACGGCGCCGCCGGACGCCCCGCCCCATCCACAGGCCGGCGGCGACGCCCTGCTGGACGCCGCCCGCGCGCGGGTCAAAGCCAACGGCGCCGTTCTGGCCGAGCAGGACATCCCCATGGACGCCGAACCGGCGTTCCAGTTCAAGGCGTAAGGCGGTATGGCGGCCATCCCCACTGACGTTTTCTTCGCCACCGTCTCCGAGCTGAACGCGCGCCTGGTGGCACGGGAGTTCTCCGCCGAAGAGTTGGCCCGCGCCTTTTCCGCGCGCCTGGAGCGCCTGGGCCCGCAGTACAACGCGCTGGCGCTGCCGCTTGCGCAGCCGGCCCGGCGGCAGGCCATCGCCGTGGGCAAGGATATCAAGATCGGCCGCCTGCGCGGGCCGCTGCAGGGCATTCCTTACGGCGTCGAAGACCTGCTGAGCGTGGCCAACCAGCTCACCACCTGGGGCGCCAAACCGTATGCGGACCAGAGGTTCGGCTACGATGCCCGGGTGGTGGAGAAGCTCAACTCCACCGGCGCCGTGCTCACCGGCAAGCTTTCCATGGTGGAACTCGCCGGCGGCGGCGGCTACCGCTCCACCTCGGCATCCATGTTCGGCCCCGGCCTGAATCCCTGGGACCGCGCGCGCTGGTCGGGCGGATCCTCCAGCGGTCCGGCCGCCGCCGTGGCCGCGGGGTTAGTGACCTTCGCCATCGGGATGGAAACCTCGGGCTCGATTATTACTCCCGCCAGTTACTGCGGCGTAACAGCCCTGCGGCCCACTTACGGCCTGGTGAGCCGTTACGGCGCCATGCCGCTCTCCTGGACGCTCGACAAACTGGGCCCGTTCGCGCGCACCGCCGAGGATTGCGGACACATCCTCCACGCGATCTCAGGCGCCGACGGCAAGGATGCGGGTTCGGCCGGTAAGAGTTTCTACTACACCCCGCAATACGCCCATCCCCTGAAGGACCTCAAGGTGGGCTTCGCCCCCACCGATTTCGCCGGCCGCGCCGACCCCGCCGCGCGCCCCGCGTTCCAAGCCGCGCTCGCCGCGCTGCGCGAAACCGGCGTGCAGCTTGTCGAAACCAAACTGCCGCGGTTCCCCTACGGCCCGGTGTTAGCGGCCATTCTGCGGGCCGAGGAAGCCAGCGTCTTCGAACCCCTGATCGCCAGCGCCAAATTGTACGACCTGGCCGACCCGGCGCAGATCGCCGGATTGCGCGCTGCCCTGGAGATCCCCGCGCGCGATTACCTCAAGGCCACGCGCATTCGCCGGCAGATTCAGCAGGCGTTTGCGAAGCTGTTCGCCGAGGTAAACCTGCTGGTGACCTACGGCCGTTCGGGCCCCGCGCCGATGGTGGATCAGCCCGTAGGCCGCATTGCGGACGCCGCTAGCGCCGAAGGCGCGGACCCCGGTTTCGCCGGCATCATCCAGGCCGGCAACCTGGCCGGCCTGCCCGCGCTGGTGCTGCCCTGCGGCTTCGCCGGCAATCTCCCCGTGGCTCTGCAACTGGTGGCCGCGCCGTTTGCGGAGAATGCGCTGCTGGCGGCGGGGAAGGAGTTCCAGGCGCGGACGGAGTGGCATAAGCGAAGGCCGGCGGGGATGTAGGGTACGGCGGTGGGGGCAGTGCTGGCGATCTTGGGCTTGGCGGGAGCTCGGTCTCGTTTGAACTCGGACCCACTGGGGCGCGAGACGCGGTAGGGTGCGGACATTGTCCGGTGTTGCGACGGCAGGTCGAAGGGGAGAGGTCCTTGGCCTGTCGGAAACGATACGACGTTGAGAAGGCCGAACGGCGGCAGCACTTCACAGTTCGGTCGGGAGATACCGCCTGGACCTTTGAAAATGAAGATGAGTTCTACCAGGAATATCGCCTCCCCAGCACAACAGAAGCAGTCTTTGGCCTCATGCCGGATCGCTTCCAGCTTCAAGTGCAGTACTTTTACAAGGGCGACACGGGTGTCGACGTCGCGCTTCCCAGCCTACCGCAGATTGAACGCGTTTTCGAATCGTTTGAGGCGGCAAGAGAAGCCTGCCTGATTCCGACGCCGCGCCCGCGTCCGCTCATCTTCATAGGACACGAAAGAGATGTTGCGTGGCGCGATCTGAAGGACCACCTTCACGAGAAACAAGGTTTCGAAGTCAGGGCCTACGAGACGGGTGCCCGAGCGGGCTACTCCATTACAGAGTTTCTTGAACATTGCCAGCGGGACGCTGGATTCGCGCTACTCGTACACTCAGATGAAGACGAGGACCCGTCTGGTGCGCTGCACGCGAGGGAAAACGTCGTACACGAGACTGGGCTGTTTCAAGGCCGTCTCGGCTTCCAGCGGGCCATCGTACTCAGAGAGGACGGGTGTAAGCAGTTCTCCAATCTCGCCGGTGTCCAGGAAATTGGGTATCCGAAAGACGGTATCCGCGAGACGTTCGGCGAGGTCCTGGCCACACTCCGTCGGGGCATTCCAGAAGCAGATCCTGGACGATTACCCTCAGCTCGAACCGGATGACTTCCTTGCCGTGTACGCCTACGCCGCCGAATTGGCTGGACGCAAGGCCGCCGGAGTATGAAGCTCCTCTTCGACTCCTTCAGCGAACGGCGATTACCCCCTTAACTTCGTGTCTCACTCCAGGGGTTCACTTCATGTCATCCCCTCACGGCCGCCTCCCTCGCCTCCAACAGCTTCTCCCTCCGCGCGTACTCCTCCAACTCCGCGCGGAACCCGGGCGCGGCCACCCCGATCATGGCTTCCACGCGCTGCCGCAGCGTCTTGCCGTGCAGGTACGCGGCGCCGTGTTCGGTGATCACGTAGTGTACGTCACCGCGGGAGGTCACCACGCCGGCGCCTTGCTTCAGCGACGGCACGATGCGCGAAATGGCGCCGTCCTTGGCAGTGGAGGGTAGGGCGATGATGGGAACTCCGCCCTTCGAGCGCGCCGCGCCGCGCAGGAAATCTACCTGGCCGCCGATGCCGCTGTAGGGCGTCGAGCCCACCGAGTCCGAACAGACCTGGCCGGTGAGGTCCACTTCCAGGGCCGAGTTGATAGCCACCATGCGGTCGTTGCGCGCGATTACGAAGGGATCGTTGACATAGCCGGTGGGCAGGAATTCGAAGGCCGGATTTTGGTGGATGAAGCGGAACAGGCGCGCGCTGCCGAGCACGAAGCCGGCCACGGCGCGGCCCGGATGGAGCGTCTTGCGGGCGCCCGAGATGACGCAGGATTCCATCAGCTCGATGACGCCATCGGGAATCATCTCGCTGTGGATGCCCAGGTCGCGGTGATCGCCCAGGAAACCGAGCGTAGCTTCGGGAATGCCGCCGATGCCGGTCTGGATGGTGCCGCCGTCGGGAACCAGTTGCGCGACGCGGCGGCCGATGGCGCGGTGCACGTCGGTCACGGCGTGCGGCGGGTACTCCACCAGCGGGTGCGAAGTCTCGACCAGGGCGTGGGCGCGGCTCACGTGGAGGAAGGTTTCGCCGCAGGTGCGGGGCATTTGATCGTTGATCTCGGCCACCACCAGGCGGGAGGCGGAGACCACGGCGTGGGTGACGTCGGTGCTCACTCCCAGGCTCATGTAGCCGTGCTCGTCGGGCGGAGTGCACTGCAAGAGGCATACGTCCACGGGGAGGGCGCGGGAGCGGAACAGATCCTCCACCTCGCTCAGGAAAATGGGCGTGTAGTCTCCCCGGCCCTCCTGCACGGCGCGCCGCACGTTGGCGCCCAGGAAGAGGCCGTTGTGGCGGAAATGGCCTTCATACTCGGGCAGGGTGTAATCGGCGATCCCCATGGTGGCCAGGTGCACCACTTCGACGTCGCGCAATCCGGCGCCGCGGCGGGTCAACGCGCGCACCAGTTCCACCGGCTCCGCGCATCCGTTGTGAATGTAGACGCGCTGGCCCGATCGCACCGAAGCGACCGCCTCGTCCGCGGTGCGAAGAAGCGCGCGATAATCCGGCATAGGTCCCTCCCTCACTTCCCGTTTCCCACCGGCGTCTCGATATCCGGAAGCTGCGCGCGAATGGCGCAGACACGCCCGGTCATGGTGGCCACCACCGCCCGCGCGAAGCGGAATCCGAAGCTGAAGTCGTTTTCGCAGGCGTTCCGCAAACGGGCTCCCCCGAGCGCCAGCGCCCGGACGTCTTCGAGCGCGCGCGCCTCAAACCGCTGGCCTGCGCCACCGGTCACGGACGACCACCCCAGGACATCGCCCGCGAACAGCGTGGCCACCCGCACGGGCTGCCCCGGCGGCCCGGCTTCCAACGCCACACTGCCTGTGACCAAGAGATAGAACAGGCTGGAGGAGTCGCCATCCCGGAAGATGGTTGTTCCGGCCGGGCACCCGACTTCGCTGGCCATGGCTGCCATGCGGGCGATGTGTTCCGGGCAGAACCCCTGGGAAAACGGATGTTCCCGCAACCGGTCTGCGACATCGCCGCTCATTGGCACCTCTCTCCAGTGGTGCTCTAGCTGACAATCCCATTTTCAGGCCTTTTCGTGCGAAAAGCAAGGGGGCGACGGAGGAGCGTGCAGGAGGCTGGGCGAAGGGCGCTCGCGCCTCGATCACACGCCCGTTTGGGGCGCCGGAATCCGGAAGCGTGTACGGGCGATCTTTGCCATACGGCAGAGAGAAAGGCGGGCGGGAGGCCGATCAAATTGTATGATTCGGTACATTTTCGGCTAACATCGGTCAACAACTGTAACTTCCGGTCTCCATTGAGCCAAAACCGTTAGTTCCATTACAGAACCGGTAGTACAACTCGACGGGTCCTGTGGTATAGTCTGAAGACGAAACATCATCGGAGGATAGATGTTCAGACGGCTAGTGGTCGCGTTAGTGTGGGTCGCGTTGTTTCTACCCGCTGCCGGCATGGCGGAGGAGATCGCATTTTTTGGTGGCCAGTCACAGAACACCTTCGTTTTGACGGATACCAGCACGACCGAGACTTTCACCGTCACCGGCGCCCCAGTTTTCTTCTATTATTTGGTTTCGGTCCCCCAGGTCCCATTTGGTGAGAACGGCATCCTTAACATGAGCGCTACTACAAGCACCACTGCGACCGGTAGCGGCAACAATCTGTCGGAGACGGGCTTCAGCGGCTGGTTCACCATCTCCAATCTCGCGCAAGACACTGTGCTTCTGGAGGGGACCTTCGATCCGAGTGGTACGCTGACCGGTGGGGGCAACGGGTTGACGTTTACCGAGTCAACGACCACGAATCCGTTCAGTGAAGTCCTGTTCGAGTCGAGTTACCTGGGTTTCAGCAACTCGACCAGCATGACGGTCTCATTCAGCATGTCCAACATCAACCCGTCGGTGACTGTCGACGGCAACGACTTCCTCTCGCCGGGCACGGGCGGGATCGGCGGCCAGTTCTCCGCCGATCCGCCGCCCTTCATCGCTCCCGAACCCACAACCTGGTTGTTGGGCGGCGGGGCACTCCTGGGTATTGGACTGCTGCTCTGGAAGCGCAAGCACAGACCGGTTCTCTGATCGGCGAAACCAGGCATTTGCGCCGCGCCATTCTCACGCTATCATTCCCCCCTCCATTTGAACGCAAGTTAGTTGTCACCCTGCCAGGCGCCTGACGCCGCAGTTGCCCGCCGCGATATTTCTGACCGAAGCAAGAACCCGCTCGTGGTGTTGGCGCGCCCGGCGGCGCCGGTCCACTTCGCCGCAGGAGGAACCCGTGAAACAACCAGGCGGGCTGCGAGGTTTACGGAAACGGCTGTCCGACAATACAGCCAAAGGACTTGTTGGCAGGTGCAGCAGGCGCGGCCGAAGCCCCAACACGGCGGCGTTGACCCGGTGGAGGGCGCCGCGCGGACAGGCTTTGAGCGATCCCGGCCGGCTGCGGAGCGACCGACCCAGGAGCCGTCCCCGGGGGATTTCCTGAAGGCGGGCGGCGCCGCGGGACATGCCCTATCCATTTTGGGTTCTTTGAGCCGACAATAGAAAATTTCTGTGGAAAACTCGCAATTTTCAGGCGTTATTGACCTAAAAATAGGCGTACTGGAACCCCGGGAGTAGCACCATCGCCTTAACCTGTGTTAAATTACTTGAGAACGGAAATCGTCGGAGGACGTAATGCTTAAACGCTTATTGATCACTGTGGCAGTGGTGAGCCTTTTTGTACCGGCCGTGGCCTTGGCGGAGGAGATCGGGATCTTCACCGACACGAGCAACGACTACGACCTGAACGTCAGCGGTGGTCACGACGTTTTCAGCATCAACGCCAACGGCTACTTCACTTTCGGTCCGCTTATCAGCACTGTTTTCGGCCAGGCGCCCGTACAAGCTACCATCGATATGAGCGCGAGCACCAGCAGTGACGCGTACACCAACGGGGGCACCCAAGCGGAGGAGGACAACTTCTCAGGCAGCTTCACCATCTATGAGTTCGGGACGCTCCACATCCTTCTGGCGGGGACCTTCGGAACGACGGGTGCGAGCCTATCGGGTAGCGGGGGTTCCGGGAACTTTCAGGACTCAACGCCCCCCACGAGTGAGGTCGTCTACACGTCGGACTACCTCGATTTCACTCCCTCTACTAACTACCAGGCATTCTCGTTCTCCCTGTCGAGTTTCACACCTGGCTTGTCGTACACGGGGTCCCCGAACACCGTTTTCCTGGACAACGCTACCGCCGCTGGCAGCGGCACGTTCTCCGCTGATCCTGGCCCTACCCCCGACACTCCCGAGCCGGCCAGCATGTTCCTGAGCGGCGGCGCACTTCTGGGCCTCGGCCTGCTGCTGCGGAAGCGCAAGGCATAACCGGTTCTCCGATCCACCGAGCGTTTAGTGTTCAAGCCGGACCGTTTCCACGGTCCGGCTTTTGGTTTTTTGCAGGGCTCTATTTCGCGTCCCGCCAGTTGGTCCCCACGCCGACATCCACCACCAGCGGCACCTTCAGCTCCATCACGCCTTCCATCTCGCGCTTCACCAGCGTGCGCAGCGCGTCCACTTCATCGGGCGGGCATTCGAACACCAGTTCGTCGTGGACCTGAAGCAGCATGGCGCTGTGGTAGCCGCCGGCATCGAGTGCGGCGTCGATGCGCACCATGGCCAGCTTGATCAGGTCGGCGGCGGTTCCCTGTAAGGGCGAATTCAGAGCGGTCCGCTCGGCGAATCCGCGGGCGCTGGGATTGCGGCTGTCCATGTCGGGGATCGGCCGCTCGCGGCCGAACAGCGTGCGCGCCACGCCGGTGCGGCGCACCTCCGCCAGGGTTTCGTCCAGGAAGCGGCGCACGCCGCTGTAGCGGGCGAAGTAGTTGCGGATGTACTTCTCGGCCTCGGCGCGCGGGATGCCCAACTGCGCCGCCAGGCCGAAGGCGCTGATGCCGTAGACGATGCCGAAGTTCACCGCCTTGGCCTCGCGGCGCGCCTCGGGCGTCACCATCAGCGGCGGCACGCCCATCACCTCGGCCGCGGTCCGGGTGTGGATGTCCTCGCCGCGGCGGAAGGCGTCCACCAGCACTTCGTCGCCGGACATGTGCGCCAGCAGGCGCAGCTCGATCTGCGAGTAGTCCGCCACCATCAGCTTCCAACCCTCGCGCGGCACGAACGCGGCGCGGATCTCGCGCCCCAGCGGCGTGCGGATGGGAATGTTCTGCAAGTTGGGATTGGAGGATGACAGCCGCCCGGTGGCCGCGCCCGCCTGGTTGAAGCTGGTGTGCAGGCGCCCGGTGCGCACGTCGATCAGCGCGGGCAGCGCGTCCACGTAGGCGCCCTTGAGTTTGGCGAGAGAGCGGTATTCGAGCACTTTGCGAACGATCTCGTGCTCCGGCGCCAGCAGTTCCAGCACGTCGGCGGCGGTGGAGAGAGCCTTGCCCTTGCCGTGTTTGGCCGGGGCGGGCAGCCCCAGGTCCTCGAAGAGCACCTTGCCAAGCTGCTGCGGCGAATTGATGTTGAACGGCTTGCCCGAGAGCGCGTGGATCTCCGCCGTGAGCCGCGCAATTTCGGTTTCCATTTGGGCCGAGAGGCGGTGCAGCTCCGCCGGATCGACGCAGATGCCGGCGCGTTCCATGCGCGCCAGCACGCGCGTAAGAGGCAACTCGATGGAGGTGAACAACTCGGCGAGGCCGCGCCGCTGGACCTCCGGCCAGATGCGCGTCCACAGTTCCAGGGCGATATCGGCGTGCTGCTCGGGGGCCGCGCCGGGCTTCAGGTCGAGGCGGCGGCGCGCCAGTTCGTCGAGCGAGCAGCCGGCCGGATCGGCGTCCAGCAGGAACGCCTCCAGCATCACGTCGTGCCGGAAGCCGCGCGCCTCCACGCCCAAGCGCGCCAGCGCCAGCAGGGCGGATTTCACATCGCAGGCGATCTTGGGCGCGCGCTCGTCCTCCAGCCACGGCTGGAGCGCGGGAAGCAGATGGGCCGCCACGGAGCGCGCTTCGCCCGGGCGCCATGCCAGGCCGATGGTGTCGAGCGAGAAGCTGCCTTCGGCGGAACCCGTGATCGCCACGGCCACGGGCGCTCCCGCGGCCTCGCGCAGCCAGGCGGAGAGCTCCTCCGAATTGGCCACCACGCGGTAGTCGCGTGTCCGGGAGTCTTCTCCCGGGCCCAGTTCCTTCAGCAAACTGTGGAATTCCATCTCCTTGTAGAACGCCTTTAGCAGCGCTTCGTCCGGCGTTTGCGCGCGGATGGCGTCCAGCGAGAAGTCCAGGGGCACGTCGGTGGAGATGGTGGCCAGGCGCTTGCTGAGGCGCACCTGTTCGGCGTTGTTCTCGAGGCTCTCGCGGTAGGTCTTGCGCTCGATCCCGGCGGCGCGCGCGATGGCCTCTTCCACCGTGCCGAAGCGCTCCAGCAACTCCCTGGCGCCCTTATCCCCGATGCCCGGCGCGCCGGGGATGTTGTCCACGGCGTCGCCCTTCAGCGCCAGCAGATCGGCCACCTGGCCGGGCCGCACGCCGAGGAATTTCCCAACCTCTTCGGGGCCGTACCATTCGTCGTCCTTGGCGGGATTCAACATGGCGACGCGGTCCGTGACAAGCTGCAGCATGTCCTTGTCGCTGGAAACGATGACCACCTCGCAGCCGGACGCTTCGGCGCGGCGCGCCACGGTCCCGATAACGTCGTCGGCTTCGAATCCCGGGCATTCGAGCACGGCGATGCGCATGGCGTCGAGCAGCCGCCGGACCTGGGGAATCTGGGCGATCAGGTCGGGAGGCGTCTCCGCGCGGTTGGCCTTGTAGGCGGCGAATTCCTGCAACCGCAGGGTGGGCTCCTCGCTTTCGAAAACCGCGGCGATGTATTGCGGATCGAACTTCTTCAGCAGCTTCCGGAGCATGCTGATGAAGATGTAGACGGCCTCGGTGGACAAGCCGCTCGAGGTCCGCATGGGCGGGGCCCCGGACCGGGCGCGGGCGTGATACGCCCGAAAAATGAACCCGAACGTGTCGATCAGGAATATCTTTTGATGGGCCACTTCGGTCATCATACGATATTCGTGCCACGGGGTACGGTGGGAGCGCGGCGGATGCCTCGAAACCGCGACAAAGTGTCGTAAATAAGCCACACTCGGACTTTTCCAACTCCTTTTGAATCAAAAACTTGAAGTTACGGCCGTCACCTGCTGTAATGGTTCGGGCAGATAATTTGGACTGGCGATTCGAAACCACGCTGCAACGACCCGTGGAAGCCTCGGGGACAGGGCTTCACAGCGGCGTTCCGGTGCAGATTCGCATTCTTCCAGCCCCGGTCCAGACGGGCATCGAGTTTCTGCGCACGGACCTGGGCAGTGCTCCATTTCGCGTGACCGCCAGTTGGCAGCACGTGGCGCGCGTCAGTTACGCCACCAGCCTGATGCGGCAAGGCGTTCTCATCTCCACCACCGAGCACCTGCTGAGCGTGTTCTACTCCATGGGCATCGACAATGTCACGGTGGAGATCGACAACCTGGAAGTGCCCATTCTGGACGGCAGCGGGCTGCCGTTTGTGCGCCTGATCGAGGAAGCGGGGATTCGCCAGTACCGCCGCAAGCGCCGCTACCTGCGCATCCGCCGTCCGGTTTCGGTGGAAGACAAGGGCAAGCGCATCAGCATCGTCCCGGCCGATACGTTCCGCCTCACCTGCGACACGGATTACCCCGCGCCTGTGGGCCGGCAATCCATCGAACTGGAAGTGACGCCCGAGAATTTCGCGCGCGAGCTGGCTTTCGCGCGCACTTTCGGGTGGGAAAGCGACCTGGACCAGATGCGCAACATGGGCCTCATCAGGGGCGCAACGCTCGAGAACGCGGTGTGCTTTACGCGCGACGGGGCGATCAATCCCGAGGGACTGCGCGCCCCCGACGAGTGCTGCCGCCACAAGGCGCTCGACCTGATTGGCGACCTGGCGCTGCTGGGGCGGCCGCTGCTGGGCCACGTGATCGCCGAACGCGCCGGCCACGCCATGCACGCCGCGCTGGTGAAGCGCATCATGAGCGACGCATCGCTCTACGAGATCCTTACCCACGACCAGTTGACGCCGCGCGTCATGAGCGCCATGGCGGGGTAGGAAAAAGGGGTCAGACGCATTTATTCGTAAGGGGCTATGGCTCTCACAGTGAAACTGCGGGATCTGCTCGCCTTTCTCGCGGAGGACGGATGGACGTACAAGAACACCGAAGGAGACCACCATCACTTCGTTCATCCAGTCAAACCTGGGAAGCTCACGCTGGTGGGCGGCCGCGGCGACGACGTCACAACAGGTCTGCTAAACTCGATATTGCGACAGGCGGGCTTGACCCGGAAGGAGTTCAGATCATGGCTGAGCCGCTGAAGTTCACGGTGATCATTGAGCGCTCCGACACAGGGTACGGGGCATACGTTCCGGATCTTCCGGGGTGCATTGCGACCGGCAGAACCGAGATGGAGGTTCGCGAACGCATCCAGACGGCCGCCGAGATTCACCTGCGAAGTATGCGCGAGGATGGCGATCCGATTCCGCAGCCGACCTCCACGGCGGCCACGGTCGA
>Ga0209039_10001136_pt1 | contig 25470 bp, 19 predicted proteins | sample BogFormECP12_OM1_FD_188238 | JGI IMG/M metagenome (GOLD analysis project Ga0209039, IMG submission 188238) | Bog forest soil microbial communities from Calvert Island, British Columbia, Canada - ECP12_OM1 (SPAdes) (version 2) | ecosystem: Environmental > Aquatic > Freshwater > Wetlands > Bog ... | reverse complement strand
CGCGTCGATGTCCATGGCCTGTTGCGCCACGATCTTCTTCAACCGCGCATTTTCTTTTTCCAGCTCTTTCAGCCGCGCCATCTCCGGCCCCTTCATCCCACCGTAAAGATGCCGCCAGCGATGATACGTCTGCTCGCTGATCTCTTGCTTCCGGCAAACCGCCTCGATGGTCGCGCCCTGGCTGAGGTCCACTTCCGCCTCGTGCAACTTCGCAATGATCTCCTGCGGCGCGTGCCGCTTCCTTTTCATCGAGTCCTCCTGCCCTCTCGGGCCATCAGACTCTCATATCAACTGGTACAAATGGAGGGGGTCATTCCCCAAGAATGTTCGGACTCTGATGTATCGATTGTGGAAAAGGGTGCCAACCCGCCTTCCGCGTGGTACATCTGAACCCTTTCTATACTCTTCGTTTTGTGGGAACAACCTGAGGAACAACAGGCGTTTCCGGGTGCTCTAAACGCCCCTGAATGCTCCTGAAAGTGCCTTGTAAGTTCCTGATAATCCATTGGCTACAGATTTGCCAAGGTTCGGGCGTGAGTTCGATTCTCATAGGCCGCTCCATTAGATCAAGCAGTTACGCAACCGCCTCTCTGGCCTGCACGGAGACTATCGGAGTCCATCTATGCCTGCGAGCGGCAACACCAGATGCGCGACGGTCAGCCGTTCCAACATGGAAGATTTTTCGAGTAGACGGGCACTTCGGAACGTGGTCAACTCGACGAATCGCGCGAGGTAAGTACACATGGAACACACAATCTCTCGACGTCGATCCACATCTGGTGCAAATCGAGTTTGCCGATACTTGCTCCTGATCTTCACGCTGCATTGCCCCTGGATAGCCTTCGCGAATGACCAATACTACCGGCACACATTTTTTGATAACAGCCTGACCCGCGACTTCTACTTTTACAGTTCCGCCAGCGCCTCACCGCCCAGCTTGGTGGAGGAGAAAGGCGGGAAATTGCCGGTGGAAGCAAGATTCTTTCTCACTCCACCAAACGCGCTGCGTCTGGAGTGGCAGTCGCAGGAGGGGGGCGGCTGGGAGGCGGAAGTGCATATCGTCAACTTCCGCAATCGTTTTCCGGGATTTCGAGGGAATACGCTGTCGCTGTGGTGTTTCGCCGCTCAAGCAATTGCCAGCGCCGACTTGCCGCTCATTACTTTGTCAAACACGCGAGAAGGTTTGCAGGTAGCTGAGTTCCCGGGGAGTTTCAGCGAAGCGGTGCCGCTAGGAAAATTCGGCGGCGATCTTCCCGCGGGCCGCTGGGTTCAGATCCACATCCCACTCGCCGAATTTCACAGCGCCTCAATCTATGAATTTCAGCCCCGCTACCTGCAGAATATCATTTTTCATCAGGGACGCGCGGACGGCGCGCGCCACACGCTCATCCTGGACGAAATACGGATCGACGATGCGGAACCTGGAATTGGCATGCAGGAAGCCGCAGAACCGCTAGCGCCTCCGCAAAATGTGCAAGCGAAGGGCTACGACCGCCACGTCGAAATTCGCTGGGATGCGGTGAAAGATGCCAGAGTGGCTCGCTATGTGATTTACCGTTCCGTTGCAGGCAAGGAATTCGAGCCGGCCGGGATTCAGCTGCCCGACATCAATCGATACGAAGATTTTCTGGGCAAAGCCGGTGTGACAGCGCAGTACAAGGTGGCCGCTTCCGGGCGCGACTACCAAGCGTCCGCACTTTCGGAGGCCACAAGCGCCACAACGCGTGAATTCAGCGACGATGATTTGCTCACGATGCTGCAAGAAGCCTGCTTCCACTACTATTGGGAGGGCGCGGACCCTTACTCCGGCATGGCGCGAGAGAACATACCGGGAGATGACCGGATTGTAGCTACGGGGGCGAGCGGATTCGGGATCGCGGCGCTGGTTGTGGGGGTGGAGCGTGGATTCATCACGCGGAAAGAGGGAGTGGAGCGCCTTAGCAAGATCGTGGGATTTCTGGAACGAGCGCAGCGATATCACGGGGTGTGGTCGCATTACATGGACGGGAGCACAGGGAAGACCATGCCGGTGTTCGGCATGTTCGATGACGGTGGTGATTTGGTGGAGACGTCCTTTCTGGTGCAGGGATTACTGGCGGCGCGGCAGTATTTTCACGGCACGGACAAGGAAGAAGAATCGCTTTACAAGCGAATCACGCAACTCTGGCGCACGGTGGAGTGGGACTGGTATCGGGATAATGGGACGAGCGAGTTTTTGTATTGGCACTGGTCGGCTGACTGGGGCCGGCAAATCCACCACCCCCTGATCGGGTTCAATGAGGTGATGATTACCTACTTGTTGGCGATGGCATCACCGACGCATGGTGTCCCTGCAGAGCTGTACTACTCCGGATGGGCAAGCCAGGCGAAGATGGCGCAGGAATACCGGGAAGGGTGGTCTGGGTCGAAGGAGGGGAATCATTATTACAATGGGAACACATACTACGGATTCAAGCTCGACGTCGGGGTGGGCACTGGCGGACCTCTCTTCTTCACGCATTATTCGTATCTCGGGTTTGACCCGCACAAGCTGCATGACCGCTATAGCGCTTCGTATTTTGACAACTTCCGCAACATTGCGCTGATTAACCGCGCGTATGCCATCGAGAATCCCAAGCATTGGGAGGGTTACGGCCCGGACGCGTGGGGTCTGACGGCCAGCGACGGCCCGTCGGGATACATCCCCCACGCTCCCGATAGCGCCAGCGACTGGGGCACGCTGACGCCGACCGGCGCACTGGCGTCTTTTCCATATACGCCGGAAGCATCCATGGCGGCGTTTAAACATTACTATCGAGATCTCGGCGGGCAGTTGTGGGGCATCTATGGTCCGCGGGACGCCTTCAACCCGGGCCAGGATTGGATTTCGCCGCTGTACATGGGACTGAACCAGGCGCCAATTGTCGTGATGATCGAGAACTACCGGACCGGGTTGGTGTGGAAGTCCTTCATGTCGAATGAGGAAATCACCGAGATGTTGAAGAAACTGAATGCTGTGACCGGGAAATAAACGAAGATAACCAATCGAGAGTGCAGGGGCATAGGCCAAGATCCGAACTGCCGGCGCCGGGAGAATCAGGAACGGCGACGAAGAAATGTCCACGCAACAACAAGGAACCACACCCGCGGAATTCCCATCTAGCACCAGAAGACGATCACGCTGAGGAGAGAAACTCGTGCTGGCGGGGATGGGTCTCGACACTGAATTCAGTGCTGGAGCGCTGATCCGTCCTGCCCTGGAAAGTGCTGCCCAACGCCGGAAATATTGATGCTTGACATTCAAAAAGAGCATTCATATACTCCCCCTCAAATAGTTGCTTAACCGATTTACTAGCGGGTTTGGTGCGACATCGCTGAATTTTGATCGAATGGAGGAATCACCATGAACCTGTGCAAGTTGAGTTTTCGCTTCCTGATCACATTGGCTGCTCTCTTGATCTTGGCCCTAACGGCTTCGGCTCAATACCGCGCCTCGATTCAAGGAGTCGTGACGGATCCACAAGGGGCAGTAGTGCTCGGAGCTACGGTAACGCTAAAGAATCTGGAAACGAATCAGACTCTGACAGCGACGACGAACGAGGATGGGATCTACAATTTCGGCGCGCTTCCGCCGAGCCAATACTCTTTGACCGTGGAGGTGGCGGGCTTCAAGAAGAAGGTCCTAGAGAAAGTAACGGTTATCGCGGAACAGGCAAATGCCCTAAATATCCAGCTTGAACTCGGGCAGGTCACCGAAAGTGTCACGGTGAGCGGCGATGCCATGCCACCAATGGATACGGAAACAGCCAACGTGAGCGGCAGCGTTAGCGCCGACCAGATTCAGCACATGCCCTCGTTCGGACGCGATATCTTCCAACTGGTCCAGTTGGCGCCGGGCGTCTTCGGCGATGGCGCGCAGGGAAGTGGCGGTGGCTCCGCAAATCTTCCCGGCACACAGGGCCCCGGTGGAACCGGGGGCAGCCAAGGGATTTTCCAAACGGAAAACGGTCCTCAGGCTCTGGCCGCTGGGCAACAATATGAGAACAACAGCTATACGATCGACGGCATCAGTACGGCCAGTGCCGTCTGGGGTGGAACTACAATCGTCACACCATCGGAAGATTCCGTTGATAGCGTAAAAGTCGTCTCCACCGGCTATGACGCCGAGAATGGACGCTTCAGTGGCGCCCAAGTTGAGGTCATTTCCAAGAGCGGCACCAACGAGTACCACGGGAGTATGTTCTTTACTGCTCATCGCCCGGGCTTGGATGCTTATCAGCCGTTCAACGGCCCCAATAGTGTCCTGAGAGACGACAACTTTTTTTCACAGGTCGGTGGCAGCGTCGGCGGCCCGATCTGGAAGAATAAGATCTTCGCGTTCTTCGACTATGAGACGATACGCTTTCCCGCGGCTGTGACCCAGCAGTCCAACGGATGGTACGACACCCCAGCGTTCGACGCCTTGGCGCCTGCCGGAAGCATCGCGTCGAAGTATCTCACCTTCCCTGGTTCAGGTCCCGTCAACAAGGGCATCAATAATGACACCTGCGCCGATGCCGGTCTCATCGACGCGGCCCACGCTACCGCCCAGCAACCTGCAAACTGCGTGCAAATTCCAGGCCAAGGACTCAATATTGGTACGCCGCTGACGACAGGGTTGGGTACGCAGGATCTGGGCTGGACTAGTAACACGAACCCCGGCTGCGGAGGTGTCGGCACAGGATGCGGAACCGCTGGTAGCCCCTTGGGTACCGTGGCCGACATTGCGAACTACATAACGACCAGCACGAGCACCTCCTCGAAAAACGCGTACAATGGCCGCCTTGATGCGGATATCACCGCTAAAGATCGCATCAGCTTTACCATCTATTATGTTCCACAATCGAGCAGTTTTCTTAACGGCCCAGCCCGCGAATACAACTTCTTCCATCACTCGCAAATCAATGAGGCAGCCACTGTCGTCTGGAATCGCACGATCTCGTCGACCTTCCTCAACGAATTCCGCGTGAATGGTGCGGGATGGCGCTGGAATGAGGTCACCGCCAATCCGCAGTCGCCGGTTGGGCTTCCCTCCGACTACATTGATAGCATCGGCAGCATCAACATGAGTTCCTTCGGGCCTAGTGTCGGCAGCATCCTGGATCAGTGGACTTACACGATCAAGGATGTGGCCACCAAGATTTACGGACCTCACAGCATTAAGTTTGGCGGTGAAGACACGCGCCTGTTTTACCTGAACGACTGTGCCGGTTGCGGCGTGCCAAGCTACAACTTCTTCAACATGTGGGACTTCCTTAATGATGCGCCACATCACGAAGGCGGTGGATTCAATCCGACTAGCGGATTTCCGACGACGTCCCGGCAGGACGACCGCGAATCTATCTGGGGCTTATTTGTCCAAGATGACTACAAACTCCGCAGGAATCTGACTCTCAACTTAGGACTGCGCTACTCCTACTTTGGCCCACTCACCTCCAAAGAGGGCAACATGTATGTGGCCACCCCTGGCTTTGGGATGGCTTACATGACTAACCTGACCGTTCACAGGGGCCATTCTTGGAGCGCGGAGAAGGATAACCTCGGACCGCAGATCGGTGTTGCCTGGAGTCCGAGTAGATTTAAGGACAAACTCGTGGTCCGGGGCGGTTACGGCCTGAACTACAACCAGAATGAAATCGCAATTTCGGCCAACATCCAGGGAAATCCCGGGTTGGTGGTGTACCCGAATTTGACCCAGACCAGCCCGGCCACCTCGAGTTGCGTGCAGCCGCTGCCGAACTGCGGCATTATCTATGCTGTTTCGTCGAATGTGCACTCGATCTATGACTATCCGGCGAACCCGAACACGGAAGCACAATTTGGTTCAAATGGACTCCCAACAACGGGCTCGGTTGGCGTCAGCATCTTCCCCAAGAACCTTCCCACGATGCGTGTCCATCACTATTCGCTAGATGCCGAGTATGATCTGGGTCACGACTTCGTGGCGTCGCTGGGATATCAGGGAACCCAGTCCCGTGACATCTATTTCCACGAGAACCCGCTTGCTGTCCCTGCGAGCTTGAACTACACGCTGAACCCACAGATCGGTGGCGGGGACTATTGGGGCGTATCGGGCCACGGGAACTACAACGCCATGCTCGCTGAAATCAAGCATCGGTTCTCGCGCCAGTTTATGGCCGATGGTGAATTCACTTGGGCCAAGTGCATGGACACCAGTTCCGCGCCGTACTCTGAACAGGTTTATCCGTATGACACAAGCCAGAACTACGGGCGCTGTGACTACAACGTAGGCAAGGCGTTCAAGCTTTATGGCATGTGGCAACCGGTGTTCTTCCACGGTGAAAGGGGTTGGATGGAAAAGATCGTTGGGGGCTGGTCGCTCAGCGGCATCCTCAATGTTCACTCTGGATTCCCCTGGACTCCTGTGGCGATCATTCCGAACGGCAACAGCCTGTATTGCGGGAATTGTGGCTATTCGGCACTCCCTGCTACCTACCTAGGCGGCGCGGGGACCAGCACAAGCAACGATCAATTCAGGACTGGTTCGAACTATCCCAAGGGTGGCGCTTCGTACTTCGCGGCACCAACCTACATTGCGTACAGCGGCTCTAATTACGGGGCCGCGCTTCCTCAGCCGGGTGCCCATCGCAATTCGTTCAACGGCCCTGGTTACAGGGACCTAGATGTGACGTTGGCCAAGGGCTTTGGCCTACCTAAGATACCGGTACTCGGCGAAAACGCCAAGTTCGAGTTCCGGGTTGATGCCTACAACTTGTTCAACACTTTGAACTTCAACCCGACCGACATCGTGAACAACATTGCCGACCCACACTTTGGCAGGGATACGCAGGCTCTCGCTGCCCGTGTCGTCACGCTCGGGGTCCGGTTCAGCTTCTAGGCCCCTAGGGGCGCATTGCCAGAGATGGAAATGCGCCCCGCTTACTTATTGGCGCTCACTTCTTGACGATGGCCGCTCGGGGAGTGCTCTAAGCAAGCTGGAAGCCAACTTTCGCCATGGCGGACTGTGCTTCCGGATTTTTCATGAAGGTGTTCCACACAAGTCCGGTGCGGTAATTTTCCGCCATCAGCATCGTGATTCCCAGATCAATTCCCAGCACATCGGTATCGTACCAGCCCGACAGAGGATTGAACGCGTCAACGTAACTATATCCTCCCCACGCTTTAGCCGCGTATGCACCTCGAATATTCCGCAGTACCCGCATGCAGTCAGTGTACAAAAACGCCAGCGAACCACCCGTCGCACATGGGACGATGCTGCCGTCAATGGGCCCCTGCGCCGGTGGACCACCCCACGCCGTGTAGCCCTTGGCATAATCCGATGCGGAAATGCCCCATAGATCGTCGGCATAATCGCTGAACTGGGATGTCAGAGAGAGACAGAAGAGTTTATGCGCCTTCGTGGCCGTAACAGAATTGTCGAAATAGTTCGCGTAGGCATCCTTCTTGTTGCGGAAGTCGAACCATGCATGCGAATACTGGTGGGTAAACAGTGGGTCGTTACCGGAAATGTAGGTGAGGCCTTGATATGTAATCGTAGGACGCGTCCAGGCGTTCCACGTATCCGCTGGAACGGGGTTGGTCGTCGAACCGATCCCCAGGAGATAGATCATCATGAGTTCGCAGTAATGATTCCAACGCGCCCCCAGAAACCCGGATTCCGGCGTCCAGCCCATCGAAAACGTCGGCCCGCCATCCAACATCCACGGCCATTCCACCCGCCCGTATATATTCGCCGCGAGGTCTTGGATCTGCGCGTCCTGGAAGTATTGGCGGGCCGTGAGAACGCCACAGAGCAGCAGCGAAGTGTCGATAGAGGAAACCTCGCACTGCGCCCAACGCTGCCCCGTGTTCATGTCCACGAAGTGATAAAAGAAGCCGTGCACATTGGGCATCTGCTGATACAGAAATTGCAGCGTGTTTCGGACCCGATTGGTGATGTCCGCCGTTTTGCCGTAGCCGCGCGAATCGCCAATGCACAGCGCGGTGAGGCCGAAGCCGGTAGCAGCAATGCTGGACATGGTGCGGGTGTCATTGCCGTTCAGGAAGGCGCGATCCTTGATTTGCCCGGTGTTCGGGTTCGTCTCATTCCAGAAAAACTGAAACGTTGCCCTCTGTAGTTCGTCCAGCAACTGTTCGTCGGTGCCCTGATAGGGCGAACCCCCAGGGTTTTGGGCAATGGGTGCAGGTTGACCACCACATGCTAGCATCCGGGTGAACGCCGCCGCAGCGAGTACTCTGCCGCCCACCTGCAAGACTTCTCGTCGAGTGAGTCTGCCGATCCTATCCAAGCTGGCCACTCCTCTTAGTCCCCAATCTCCAACACCGCCGCCTCTCCCCCCGACGAATCCGGGCTGATCCAAATGTGCACACGGCTAGGCTCCACGTGTAAGTCATTATGAATATCCCATAACGACAAGGCCTCGGCGGTCAGCTGGAAACTGACCTTCTTCGTCTCTCCCGGCGCGAACGCAACCCTCTCAAACGCCTTCAGTTTGTGCACTGGTTCTTCGACGCTTGTGCCCTCCAGCCGAACGTACAGCTCCACCACTTCTTCCGCAGCCAGCTTCCCGGTATTCGTTACGTTTGCGCTCACCGTGACAGTCGCCCTGCCCTGCGTTTCTCTTTTCTGCAAATCTTCATTCAGCTTTTTCGCGCTGAGCTTCGTTTCGCTCAGCTCGGGCCTCCCATATGCGAACTGAGTGTACGTCAGTCCGAAACCGAAGGGGAACTGCGGACTATTCTGCTCATCCACGTACCGCGACACATACTTTTCCTCGCCGTTCGCCGGCGGATGCGTCAAATCCGTCTTCCCAGCCGGCCGGCCTGTGTTCATGGCGTTGTAGTACAGCGGAATCTGCCCCACGGTCCGCGGCCAGCTCACCACCAGCTTCCCGCTCGGCGCCACATCGCCAAGCAACACGCGCACCAACGCCGGGCCAGCCTGGACGCCTGGATACCATGCAGCCAAAACCGCTGGCACATGCGCAAAAGCCCACGGCAAGGTCAACGGTCTCCCGCTGAAGAGCAGCAATACCGTGGGTCTTCCTGTTGCCGCAACCTTCTCCAGCAATTCCTCCTGACGCCCCGGCAGGTCCAGGTGGGCTCGCGAACCCGCCTCAGCCGTCATCTCCCCGGCGTCCTCACCCAAAGCAATCAAGACCACATCGGCGCTCCGCGCGACATCCACGGCTTCCTCAATCTGCGCGTCGCCTGCCGTTCGAATGTCCGTGCCCTTCGCATATTTCACGTGCTCTGCGCCCAGCTTCTGGATCAAAGCAGCTTTAAGCGTCACCACATCCTCGGGTCTGCCGCGTCCGGCCCACGACCCCAACATGTTCCCTGCATCATCTGCCAGTGGCCCGATCAGCGCGACCGTGTTTAGGTTCCTAGCCAGGGGCAGCACTGGCTTCGCCCCGGCCGCGTCATTCTTCAACAACACAAAGGACCGCTCAGCGGCAGATCTGGCCGCTTCCAGTCGTTCCACTGGTAACGCACCGTGAATTTCCCGCGACTCGTCGGTGTAGGGCTTCTCGAACAATCCCAGCGCCACTTTCACGCGCAGCACCCGCCGCACCGCTTCATCCAGTTGCGCTCCCGGAACTCTCCCGCTCTTCACCAACTCGGCCAGATGAGCATGATACACGTTGCTCTCCATATCCATGTCCACACCGGCCGTCAACGCCTTCCAAGCCGCTGTCTTTTCGTCGAGTGCAATTCCATGGGGGATCAATTCGCCCAGGGAAGTCCAATCGCTGACGACCAAGCCGGGGAATTCCCATTCTTTGCGGAGCACTTGGGTCAGTGTAAAAGGATTCGCGCTCGCGGGCAGGCCATTTAACGCGTTGAACGCGCTCATGACGCTGGCGCCGCCTTCGTCGAGCGCCGCATAAAACGGCGGCAGATAAACTTCGCGCAAAGTGTGCTCGGAGATTTCCGTTGTGTTGTAATCGCGGCCACCCTCCGCGGCACCGTATCCAACATAGTGTTTCGCGCATGACGCGATGCTTTCCGGGTCACTCAGATTCTTGCCTTGGTAGCCGCGCACATACGCGCGCGCGATCACGCTCCCGAGATAGGGATCTTCTCCCGCGCCCTCAATCATCCGGCCCCACCGCGGGTCGCGCGCGATGTCCACCATCGGCGAAAACGTCCATCGAACGCCGGCTGCGGAAGCTTCCTGCGCGGCAACGCGTGCCGCCTTTTCCACTACCGCCGGGTCCCAGGTCGATGCCAGGCCGAGCGGCACCGGAAATGCCGTTCGGTAGCCGTGAATTACGTCCAAACCGAAGAGCAGTGGAATATGCAGACGCGATTTCTCGACAGCAACGTGCTGGAACCCGTTGGCGGCCTGCAGACTCTCCAGATTGAATAAGGAGCCCACCTCGCCCTTGGCGACCATCTCCTGGTAATCCGTCCGTCCTGTCCCTGGCCCCGTGGATGCACCGGCGGAATATTGCACCAGTTGTCCAATCTTTTCTTCCAGTGTCATCTGCCGGAGCAGGGCATTCACCCGGTTTTCAATCGCCGGATCCGTCAGCGAAGACTGCACGGGCAATCCGCGGAAAGGAACTCTGTCCGTGGAGGACTGCGCCTGCGCCGGGGGACTCAGCAAACAACCTGCAGAAAAGAATAAAGCAACGAGGCAAATCAACTTTGGACGCACGTTATCTTCGCTCCCATCCTTCAAACGTAATCCCTCAAGACCGAATAAATTCTCGTCCCCCCCAAAAAACTTTGCCGAATCATCTGACGGGAAATACTGGAAGTGGACCGAGCCGCCATGCCCGGCCCCTCGGGTAGCACAGGTCTTAACAGACCGTTGGAGCCTGGACCGGGCACTGCTGCGGCGCAGACGAGCCAGTTTGGTTCCCTCTCACCCAACAGGTCACCTCAGGCTTGCGTAAAACAAATGCGCTGCTAAATCGATTTACGTGGAATATACTAGCATGCAATCGGACCCTCACTCCAGCGGTTCTCGCCTCGGGTCCGTTTCCCTGTGTATTGTCCACCGGCCTTGCTTATGTCAGACTACGCACACAGAGACCTCATGGCAGGCTCGAGAAAAAAGAACCCGGATAGCAGCCGCGAACCGCCCAGCAGTTCGGTCAGCCTCAAGGAACTGGCCGCACACCTGGGGCTTTCCTCGGCCACAGTCTCACTGGTGATCAACCGGTCGCCGAGCGCGAAGTCGATCCCGCATCGCACCCAAGAGCGTGTCCGCGCCGCCGCGCGCGAATTCAATTACCGCCCAAACCTGATGGCCCGCTCTCTGCGTCAGAAGAGAAGTTTCACGGTTGGCGTGATGGTGCCAGAGATCAGCGAAGGCTACTCGGCCTCTGTCTTGTCCGGAATCGAAGACCATCTCTTTCAGGAAGGCTATTTCTGTTTCGTGGTGAGCCACCGGCATCGGCGCGATCTCATCGAGGAGTACGCTTTTCTTCTCCAGCAGCGCGCTGCCGAGGGCATCATCGCCGTGGATACGATTTGCAGCGGAACCTGCGCGCTCCCCACTGTCGCCATCTCCGGCCATCGCGAGGTTCCCGGCATAACCAACATTGTCCTCGATCACGATCTTGCCGTGCATCTCGCTCTTGAGCATCTCCACAATTTGGGCCACACAAGGATTGCATTTATCAAAGGCCAGGACTTCAGTTCCGACACGGGAACGCGCTGGCAGGCAATCCTTTCCGTCTCCAAAGAACTTGGCATCATTGTGCACGAAGAACTCATCGTTCAACTCGTTAGCGATTCGCCTTCTCCCGAAGTCGGTCTCGGCGTGACCCGCAAATTGTTGGAGCGCAACAAACTTTTCTCTGCTCTGTTCGCCTTCAACGATATCTCTGCAATCGGCGCCATCCAGGCGCTGCGGGAAGCCGGCAAGCGTATCCCCGAAGACGTCTCGGTCATCGGTTTCGATGATATCCAAAGCGCCGCGTTCCAGAATCCAGGTCTTACGACCGTACGGCAACCCCTGCGCCAGATGGGTGTGGTAGCCGCGGAGACTATTCTCCAACGGATTATTGCCCCCGGCAAAAACAGTTATCCCCGTGAAATCGTGGTGCGGCCCGAATTGATCGTCCGCCAAAGCACGGCCCGCAATCGTTAGTATCCCTTCTGGTTCACGGGTATGATCGCCTAGTATTTCAATACCGTACACACCGAGGCGCAAATCGGTCCACCTATATTAAAGGTGGCGGCAACACGCGCGTCCTGCACCTGCAACGGTTTTGGAACCTTGCCAAGCAACTGCCAGGCGCACCATCCAAGCATGGCAACCCCGGTTGCGCCAATGGGGTGGCCTTTTGCGATCAGTCCGCCGGAAGTGTTGATGCCGCACTCGCCATCCACCTTGGCTTTTCCTTCGACCCAATAGCGCGCACCCTTGCCGTACTCCGCTTTCCCTAAAACTTCCGTGCCCAGCGCTCCCATGACCGTAAAACAATCGTGGACCTCGGCGACCTTCACATCATCCTGAGTAACACCTGCCATGCGGTATGCATCCTTCATGGCTTTAATCGCGCCAGCGGGGCGCAGCACATCGCGGCCGGCTTTTTTCAGAGGGTCGGTCGCCTGCGCGTACCCGGCAATTTCGACGCAATCTTGTTTGGCGACGCCGAGCTTGGCCAGCCCTTCCTCGGTTGCAAGAATGAGCGCGGCATAACCGTCGGTGATCTGGGAACAATCGTAAGTCTTCAGCGGAAGCCCTTCGACGATGTAGCGATTAATGCCGCCGATCTGCATCGCCTGTGCCACCGTAAGCTCGACGTTGCGCATCTGCGCGTACTCGTTGTGGCGGGCGTTCGCATATTCGGTGACGGCGACGTGCGCCAGATGCTCTTCGGGAATGCCGTGAACTTTCAGGTAGGACTCCATTACTTCCGCAAAGAGGTGGGGGAAGATGTAAACCTTGCCTTCGCGTTCGTCGGGGTGCGAGAAATAGCCGAGGGCCTGGCCGATAAGCTTGCCATCCATTTTGCCTTCGGCATCGCGCATTTTTTCGTAGCCGATGGCAATGCCGGTATCACCCCACCCGATTTGCAGTTTCTGAATGACAGAGATGACGGCCTGGCCACCGGAGGCGCAGGCGTTCTCGACAGACTCGATCGGCTTGCCGGCCAGTCCTGGAATATCGGCCACCAGCCCCGCGAGCAGGCCTTGCTGGTTGAGAGAAATATTGCAGACGGCGCCCACGGAACCGACATCGATCGCGGATGGCTCCACTTTAATCTCCGCGCAGGTTTCCATAACGGCGCGGCGAAGAATCTCGGGCACCGGCATGCCCATGAGCTTGCCGAACTTCGATTGATGATAGGCGGCGATGTAAATGCGCTTCATAAAACACCTCTTACGATGTTCTGCGCTCGAGCGAATCAGAATGGCCTTCGCCGGAGACGCCAGGTCTTGGATGCCGCAGGCGCTCCCGAAGATTGAGCTTCCAGAACCTTACCATAGGCTAAATGCGAGGAGCGGATTCACCCTTTACGAAAAGCGTAAAGGGCGGGCCACCCGGGATTAGCTATGCACTTTAAGGGTGCGTCACGCGCCTGTTTACTTCATCAGGCGAATCACGCCGATGGCAATGGTCTTACGCTGACGCTCAGGGTATTTCGAGCGAGCTTTTTCTGCCTGCTGTTTCGTTTTGAATGGCTTCGACAAAGGCGTGAATTCACCTGCGATGAATTTGAAGAGCAGCCACTGCTGGGTTAGTTTGGGCATGACAGGTTTATAGCACGAGCGCGAATTGTGTTCCAGATGACTGGGCCGTCAATGGGGGGGTGGAGCGTGGGCCACCCAGGATTGTCTCTCCGATTTAAGGGTGCAGCACCCGGCGCCTATTGCCCCAATCTCATTGGGAAAAAGGTTATATTTAGACCACGCTCCAGTATCTTTGGCCTGCCTCGCTCCGATCGGCGGATTGGGATTCACATCATGCGCTTTCTGAAATTGATCGCCCTGTTTTTCTTCCTTGTTTTTCCATTGGCTGCGCAAAGCCCGACGGACAGTTCGTTCTGCCCGATGAGGGCCGACCGTTCCCAAGCTGTCAAAAGCAAAGCCAACGCAGTCACAAAACTCACAGGCAAGATACATCTGATCACGGGTTACTTTAGCGCCGAGCATTGGATGAAGAAGAAAATTCCCTACGAAACGTGGGATCAGATCAATGCGCGGTTTACGAAAGACATTATTGACAGTACAGCGTTTCCTCCACGCGATCATGGTCAACCCAGTTTAATGAAAGAAGACGGATACCGGAATGAGATGGCCGCTCTCCTTTCAAAGCCTTTTGGTTTTCAATGGAGCGCGGGAAATCAGGTGGACATTCTTCTCAACGGTCCTGCGTCTTTCGCAAAACGGAAAGAGCTGATCGAAAAGGCGCAAGAGTCCATCTATATTTTCTCGTGGGCTTTCTATGACGATGGCACGGGCTGGGATTTTGCCGATTGGCTGATTAACGCGAAACTCAAGCGTCTCTGCGCGGGTGGTGACCTGGAAATCAAAATCGTCGTGGACGGCAACGTGGCCAAGAGAGTGGGCTACCGTGACGTGCTTCGCTACCTGGAGAAATATCCCGCGTTCACCAAAAGTCCGATTGAAATCATCCGCCTGCATGACAAGCGTGACCCTTATTTCGGCATGCACCGCAAGGTCATGATTGTCGACCGGGAGCAAATGGTCATGGGCGGCTTGAATGTCGGGAATAAGTACAGCCATCTCTACCCCGATCCCGGCGGCCACTGGCGCGACACGGACGTCTACGTAAGAGGCCCGGTGGTCAACCAGGCACAAATGACATTTGTGGATGAATGGAATGAACAAAAGGGCCGTCACGAGATGACGTATCGCCCTTTTACTTACGAGACTACGGCGGGTAACAGTGCTTCCATGATCGTCGATCATCAACCGCTGAGAGACGACAACATTTACATCATAACTGTGAAAGCCTTCTACGGCGCCACGCAGACAATTGACATTGAAAATGCCTACTTTATGGCCGACACAGTGATCGAGAAAGCAATCATGGACGCCCTGAAGCGCGGCGTTCGCGTACGAATCCTCTCCAATTCCAAAGAAAGTATCGACGAGCCTACGATTACGACGCCTATCCTGAACAGTCTTGCCCGCCTTAAACGCCAAGGCGCGGAAGTGTACACCAAGAAAGTCTACGGGGACTCCACAACGTTGCACAGCAAACTGTTAATCGTTGACGGTGAGTTTTCGTGGGTCGGCAGCGAGAACTTCCATCCCCGCTCCTACCGTTACGAGCGCGAAGCGGTTTTGGCGTCATTCGATGAGAGGTTGGCAAGACAGTTTACGGAGATTTTTGAAAAAGACATCGCGGCGGACAAAGCCAATCAGCCCACGCTTGACGAATTGACAGGTACCAAGAACTCGTCTCTTAACAAATTTATTACCAAGCATTTTTTTGATCAGCTATGACTCGAGGCCCGAGCGCCAGCGGACGTAGAGTCGGCTTCACGTAAATGTGCTCGCCGGGGTCCATAAACGTTCTGGGAAGGTGGTTGTTGAAAGGCCGTGGCCTACAGGTTGAGGCCGGAAAGCACGAGAGTGCCTCTGCGGCAGCCTCACTCAGTGGACATTTTCACTCAGTGCTGTTTCAAGAGTCCTTTCACATGCCTCACCGTAAGTATGACGCTGGCGGCCAAAGGCAATGCAAAAGCACAAAGATGAAGTCCCCAAAGTGCGAAATCAGAACCAGCAGGTTTGGGAGTTGGATACATTCCTGCGACCACAAAATAAATCATGCCCGAAACCAGGAAAGCCCATCCCCCAAACCTGTTGGTCCGATACCACACCCTTTCATCAGACAGAGTCTGAGCTGTACGAATGCCACACCAGCGATTTCGGGGGATCAAGCCAAGAACGAGTGGAATTGCGAATACGCTGATAAGAACTGACGGAACAAAGAAAGGCTGGTCGGTCATGTTCCTCCCCTGGCCCTACAATATTTTGGCTAATAGATACACCTTAGCTTACCAACCAGCAGCAACCGAGGTCATGCACCTAGTTGAGCAAGAATCCCGCCTGCAATGATATGATGCCCGCGATTGGATCTTTTACTTGATGATTGCTTGCCGCATCGCTGTCGGGAGCACCCGGCGGCCAAAACTCAATGCCGTTGCGGAAGCTGCCACACTCTTCAAAGGATTGCTCGCTCCGGAAATGGTTTTGGAGGTTCAGGGCTACGAGGTGGAGAGCGGCGTGGGCCATACGCCCGCTTCGCGGGAAGAGTTGATGCGCGGGGCGCGGCAAAGGGCGGAAGCCCTGGTGGAACAGTTGCGGGCCGCGAACGAGTCCGCGGACTATTTTGTGGGGCTGGAGGGCGGGCTGGATGTGGCCATGGAAAATGGCAAGCGCTGTGTCCTGCTGGAAAGCTGGGCTTACGTGACCGATGGTCGTCGCGGGCATTTCGGATGCTCGGGAAGCATTGAATTGCCGGAAGCTCTGGCCGAAGACGTGTTATCGAACGGCACGGAACTTTCCGAAGCGATCGATCGGTTTGCGGGAGCGGTAGGGATACGCGACGCGCAGGGGGCCTGGGGCGTACTTTCGGGGAACCTGATCTCGAGGCAAGAAGCGTTTCGAGTGGCAGTGGTGGCGGCGTTTGCGCCGTTCTACAATCACAGGATGTACGGGAAGGCGTTCGCGGCGGGATCGTAGGGCCGTGATACGCTTGGCAGTGGTCGGAGAACGAGATCTTGTCTCATAAATGAGTCCAGCGGGGAGTGAAGAGTTTCCTCAGGGGCTAAAGCCCATTTTTTGAGGGTTCTTGAAGTCGGAGCTGAAGCTCCGACCCCCTAAGAAGCATTTATGGGATGGCTTGTAGGAGAGACGACGTGGACATTGTAAAGGGCAATATGGGCTGGATCGAAGTCGTGGTGGGACCGATGTTCTCCGGAAAGAGCGAAGAGCTGATCCGGCGATTGCGGCGCGCGGAATTCGCGCGGCAGCGCGTGCAGATTTTTAAGCCGGCGATTGATTCGCGATACGCGGCGAACGAGATCGTCTCGCACTCAGGGCTCGGCATCCCCTCCGACAATGTGACCAAGGCTTCGGAGATTCTGGAGAAATTGCAGCCGCGCACGGAGGTTGTGGGGATTGACGAAGCGCAATTCCTCGGCGATGAACTTGTGGAAGTTTGCACAAAGCTCGCGAATCTGGGGAAGCGCGTGATCGTGGCGGGACTGGACACGGATTATCGCGGCCGCCCCTTTGAGCCGATGCCGCGCCTGCTGGCGGTGGCGGAAGAGATTACCAAACTGCTGGCCATCTGCGTGCGTTGCGGAAATCCGGCGGTGCACACGCAGCGCCTGGTGGAAAGCGAAGAACTGATCGTCGTCGGCGCCAGCGACTCCTATGAGGCGCGCTGCCGCCGGTGTTTTGAGCCCAACCCCGCGCAGGCCCGGAAAGAGCCCGGCCCGATCATCTTGACGCGGAGCCGTGGCGCGGCAAGCGGCACGTCTTAAGAGGATGCAGGGCAAGGGGGATGCAGTGTCATTCCGAGCCAAGAGAGGAATCTCTCCGTGGCCGAAGCCGAAGAAAAGAGGGATTCCTCACTTCGCAGACTCCGTTCGGAATGACGGGATGATAGTTCTTCAGCAAGCCGTTTAAGGTAGACTCATCCTATTAAGCACGTCATCTCTGCACTTCAGGACACACATGCGCATCGAATCGAAAGCTCCAACACGAGTAGACCTGGCCGGTGGCACGCTGGACATCTGGCCGCTGTACCTGTTCCATCCCGGCGCGGTGACGCTGAACGCAGCGATTTCGCGATACGCGCATTGCGTTGTGGAAACGGACCCGGCGGGGGATGAAAGCATCAAGCTGATCTCGCTGGACACGAACCGCTCCGAAAACTTTGCGTCGTTTGCAAAGCTCGCGAGCACGAAGCGCTACCGCTTGCCGCTGCTGGCCGAAATCGTGAAGTTTTTCCGCCCGCCGGGAGGATTGACGCTGACCACCAACTCCGAAGCGCCCGCCGGCGCCGGAATTGGCGGATCGAGCGCCATGGCGGTGGCTATTTGTGCGGCGCTGGACCGCTACACGGGGGCGGGCCGCAGCAAAGTGGACTGGATCCACATCAGCCGCGACGCGGAAGCCATCGTCATTCATATCCCCACAGGCATGCAGGATCACTACCCGCCGGCATTTGGTGGCGCAGCGGCCATTGAACTAATGCCCGGCGGCGAGCGGCGCATCGAGATCAACGTGAATCTTGATGAACTCGAACGCCGCCTGGTGGTGTGTTACACCGGCAAGCCGCGCAAATCGGCCATCAACAATTGGGGCGTATTCAAAGCGCACATCGATAACAAGAAATCCGTGGTGAATAACCTGGAGCGCATTTCGCAAATCGCGCAGCAGATGCGCGCGGCGCTGGAAGCCGGCAATTGGGCGGAGACGGGGCGGCTGATGCACGACGAGTGGACCTTCCGCCGCAGGAACCTGCCGACCATCTCCACCAGGACAATCGACCGCATCATTGAGAACGCCCGGCGCAAAGGCGCGCTGGCGGGGAAGGTGTGCGGCGCGGGCGGCGGCGGGTGCGTTGTGCTGCTGATCGAGCCAGACGCGCGGGGTCGCGTGGAAACCGCGGTGCTGGAGTCCGGCGGGGAGTTGCTGCCGATGCAGATTGACCGGCAAGGGGTCACGGTCGTTACGCAGTAGTTTTTGCAAAGCGGCAGCTATTCAAGCGGCTTTCTGCATCATAAAATAGGGACTGCGCACCCCAGCGGGTGGCACGATCCTTGGAACCATGCCCTACCTACTGGCCATCACGATCACTTTGCTCTTGTTCGCGGATGCGGATGTGCCCACGGCCATGTTCTTGCGGAACGAAGCGCATGCCGCCCCGGAAAGCTTTCCTCCTGGCGAATCCATTCCTCTTTGGCCCGCGGTTGTTTCCGGCGACGAACAGGAACCCCCGCAAAGCGCACCAGCGTCCGGGAAGAAAAGCACCACGCTACAGGAGACTTCAAAGCTGGCCCTGATCCGCTACGTCTCCGGTGAGTTTGCGAAGGCGCGCAAGCCTGTGCCGGGCGGCAAAGAGGGTTTCATCCTTTATACCGACAAGCCGCTCAACCAGGAGTCTCTGGATCATGCCGTGGCCCGGCGCGGCGCCGCGGTGAACACCGGGGACAGCGTTCAGATCACAGGCCTGGAATTTAAGGAGCACACCATTGCGGTGGACCTCAATGGCGGCGGCCACCCCAAGCGGCATTGGCGCGACCACATTCAGATTGGCATGGGCGGCGGCATGCCCATGCCCTCAGCGCCGCCGCCCACTACCACGCAGGACCAAGGCCCCCCAGGGTTCCAACCGGGAATGGGCGGCACGATCTTTGTGCAATTCCCGAAGGCGGTGCCAGACCTCACTCCCGACGAGTTGAAACAAATATTGGGGCCGTTCCTGGATTTCGCGAGGGTACGGTCGGCGGCGGTGCACTGGATTGACACGTTGCCGCCGGAAATGAAGAAGGCCATCACGGAGCGCCATGCGGTGCTGGGCATGGACCGCGAGGAAGTGGTGGCGGCCATTGGGAAGCCGGACCGCAAAGTGCGCGAGCGTGACGCCAACGGCAACGATACCGAGGATTGGATCTATGGGCATCCTCCGGACAAAACGATCTTTGTGAAGTTCACGGGCGAACACGTCACGTCCATCAAGCAGTACCCGCAATAGTTTTCCCGCAAGGGAATGAACCTGGGTTACCTGATAGGAAAGGAAGCCTCTTGTTGTTTGTGGGGCGTTTTGCCGCGAAGGGTGCGCCGCGGAGAAGGGTAGAGCCAACATGCAATACCAAGTAGTAGCGAGCAATCCGTTTGCGGTGCTGACGGCCATCGTGGCGCCGGCGATTTTGACGAATGCGTCCTCGGTGCTGGCGCTGGGAACGAGCAACCGGCTGGGCCGCGTGGTGGACCGTACGCGCGTGGTTGCGGGGAACGTAGCCAGCAGCGCGCCGGGCTCGCCCATCTACCTCGCTTGGATGAGCCAACTGAAGGCTCTGGAACAGCGCGTGCAATACTTGTTGAAGGCCCTGCGGCTGTTCTACGCCGCGTTGGGTTTGTTCGCGGCCTCAGCGCTGGTATCGGTGGGCGGTTCGACCGCAGCATACTACGGGCAGAAGATCCTATTCGAAGCGGGAGCAGGCCTGGCCATCCTGACCGGTGCGTCGGCGGTGGTAGGGTTGAGCGTGGGCTGCACCTTGATGGTGCACGAGACGCGCCTGGCCGTGCAAAGCCTGGAAGAAGAATCGCGCGTACGCATTCATTCCTTTGACGCGGAGACGCCGCCGAAGTAGGAACGGTCTGGCCGGTGGCCCAGAATCGTCTTGGAATTTGGTTGACGTGGTGCACGGAGAGAGGATCTCACTGTGTCAATTCTCCCGGAAGTATCGAGAGAAGGGGTGCCCCAGGTTTGGTTTTTTACCTGGGTCTTGGGGTTTCGGAATGCCCAGCGGATTGAAACGCTATTACGGCAAAGGCGATCTGCACTTTGTGACATTCAGTTGTTATCAACGCTTGCCGTTGTTGGGGACAAAGTATGCGCGCAACGCGTTTGTGCAGGAGTTGGAGAAGGTTCGTATTGAGATGGGATTCCGGCTCATTGGGTATGTGGTGATGCCGGAGCACGTGCATCTTTTTATGAGTGAACCGCGGATAGGGACGCCGTCGACGGTGCTACAGAAGCTGAAGTTGCGTGTGTCGCTGAGAATGCGCAAGCGGAGAGAAATTGGCAACGCGGAGCGGTTCCCATTGGCGATCGAAGAGGAGGGAGTCTCGCCGAAGGCGTTCTGGTCACCGAGGTTTTATGATTTCAATGTCCGGACAAGTGGGAAGAGGAAAGAGAAACTGGATTACATGCACGCGAATCCAGTGGTTCGAGGATTGGTGGAACATCCGAGAGAGTGGCCGTGGAGCAGTTGGTCGTTTTATATGAAGGATGAAGCGGGACTGATTTCGATTGATTTCGAGGAGTGAAGAGACGGTAGCGTGGAGCGACCCCAAGACCCAGGTAATAAATCGAACCTGGGGCACCCGACCCCAAGACCCAGGTAAGAAATCAAACCTGGGGCACCCGACCCCAAGACCCAGGTAAGAAATCGAACCTGGGGCACCCGCGATGAGCTACTATGGTAGCTGGAAAAGGGCTTGGACGTGGAGTGAGAGGCGGAGCAAAAAGAGCCAAACCCGCGAATCACGCTGCATTTTGGTACAGCATAATCGCAAGTAGACCGCAGCGGTAAGAATCAATCCAACCAGTATGCCAGGGGCCCTGGCAGGCTGTTTGTGACCCAGGACACTTCGGTTCGCGTTGACTTTCCCTTACACTACTCCTGGCATTTTCTGTTCTACACATGACGGCGTTCCCATTCGATTGGCCGCCGCAAACTATCCCCCACCGGAGGAAGCATGGCAATTAAGGTTGGAATCAACGGCTTCGGCCGCATCGGTCGCAATATCGTGCGCACAGCGCTGGATGACAAGGACATTCAGTTCGTAGCCGTGAACGACATCACGGATGCCAAGACCCTGGCGCACCTCTTGAAGTATGACTCGGTCCTTGGAAACCTTCCGCACAAGATTACCCATACCGATGACTCCATCAGCGTGGAAGGCAAGAGCTTCAAAGTGTTCAAGACCAAGGATCCGGCGGAAATCGACTGGGCCAGCGTCGGCGCACAGATTGTGGTCGAGTCCACAGGCTTGTTCACCAAAGGCGCGGATGCGCGAAAGCATATCCGCGGTCCGGTGAAGAAGGTGATTATTTCGGCGCCTGCCACGGATCCGGATGCCACGTTTGTGCTGGGTGTGAACGACAAGACGTATGACCCGGCAAAGCACCATGTGGTGTCCAACGCTTCGTGCACTACAAACTGCCTCGCCCCTGTCGCGAAGGTTCTGCAGGACACTTTCAAGATCCTCTGCGGCACGATGACCACGATCCACTCGTATACGAACGACCAGCGCCTGCTGGATCTGCCACACAAAGACTTGCGGCGCGCGCGCGCAGCAGCTTTGAGCATGATTCCGAGCACGACGGGAGCAGCGAAGGCGCTGAAGCTGGTCATTCCGGAATTGGACGGCAAGCTGGACGGGTACTCGATGCGCGTGCCCACTCCGAACGTCAGCGTCGTTGACCTGACCGTGTTTGTGGAGAAGCCGGCGACGAAGGACAGCGTGAATGCGGCGCTGAAGGCGGCGGCGGAAGGCCCGATGAAGGGCATTCTCGCCTATACGGAAGAAGAGCTCGTCTCCATCGACTTCCGCGGCAATCCCAATTCGTCCATCGTGGATGCGGGCTACACCAAGGTTGTCGGCGACAAGTGCATCAAGGTCCTGGCGTGGTACGACAACGAATGGGCCTACTCCTGCCGTGTGCGCGACCTGATCAAGCTGCTTGCTTCGAAGTTTTGAAGGCCGTGATTTGTGACTTGTGACCCGTGACTCGCGTGAAAACGAGCCACGGGTTACGGGCGCAGCCAAGCCGGATTCCTCAGGGGCTGAAGCCCGCCCAAGTTGCGCGGCAATTGTCGGAGCTGAAGCTCCGACCCCCTTATGAGAAGGGCCTTAGCTTTAGGGCTGGGATTACACCATGCCCGAGACTGGTTCCTGATATCTGATCGCTGATACCTGATATCCGTTCACTAAGTAATCCGATAACTGATCATAGAAAGCAGATTCACCATGAACAAACTTACGATTCAAGACCTCGATTTGCGCGGCAAGCGTGTGTTTATTCGCGTGGACTTCAACGTGCCGCTCAAGGATGGTGTCGTTACCGACGACACGCGCATACGCGAAACCCTCCCGACGCTGAAACTGGCGATCCAAAAGGGCGGGCGGCTGGTGCTGGCGTCCCACCTGGGAAGGCCGAAAGGCGGGCCGGAGCCCAAGTATTCGCTGAAGCCCGCGGCCAAGAAGCTGGAGGAATTGCTGGGCAAGCCCGTGGCGTTCGCCGGCGATTGCGTGGGCACGGAGGCGGAAGCGAAGAGCAAGGCGTTGAAGGATGGCGAGGTGCTCGTGCTGGAAAACGTGCGCTTCCATCCCGAGGAAGAAAAGAACGATGAGGCGTTTTCGAAGCAGCTCGCGGCGCTTTGCGATGGCGTGTTTATCTGCGACGCTTTCGGCTCAGCGCACCGCGCGCACGCTTCCGTGGTGGGCATCACGAAATTCGTGAAGCAGGCGGCGGCCGGTCTCCTGATGGAGAAGGAAATCGCCTACATCGGCAAGGCCGTCAGCAATCCCACGCGGCCGTTTACCGCGATTCTAGGCGGGGCCAAGGTCAGCGACAAAATCGAAGTGGTCGAGAACTTGATGAAGATTGCCGATGCCATGCTGATCGGCGGCGGCATGGCCTACACCTTCCTGAAGGCGCAGGGCCTGCCCATCGGAAAATCGCTGGTGGAAGAAGACAAAATCGAGCTGGCGAAGAAAATCCTGGCCGATGCCAAGCAGAAGAATTTCAAATTTCTACTGCCCAGCGACCACGTGATTGCGCCGGAATGCAAGCCTGACGCACCGGCTAAGATCGTGGACGTTTCCGCGACGCCCGCGGATCAGATGGGCCTGGACATCGGCCCTAAAACCATCGCGGCCTACAAGGCGGAAATCGCGAAGTCCAAAACCATCGTGTGGAACGGCCCGATGGGCGTGTTTGAAATGCCCGCATTCGCCAAGGGCACGCTGGAAATCGCCAAGGCCGTGGCCGCTGCCACCACCGCAGGCGCCACTTCCATTATTGGCGGGGGCGATTCCGTGGCGGCCGTGCATCAGTCTGGAGTAGCAAAACAGATTTCACACATTTCGACCGGAGGCGGCGCTTCGCTGGAGTATCTCGGCGGCCGCAAGCTGCCCGGCGTGGAGGCACTAACCGACAAATGAGCACCGTAAAACGCCGCCGGGTCATATCCGGCAACTGGAAGATGTACAAGAATCAGGCGGAGACACGCGCGTTTTTTGCCGCGCTGCTTCCGCTGGTGGCAGGAGTGAAGGACTGCGACATCGTCATCGCGCCGCCCTTCACGAATATTCCCGCAGCGGTGGAGGCCACCAAGGGCAGCCTGATCGGCATTTCCGCGCAGGATGTGTATTGGGAAAAGGAAGGCGCCTACACGGGTCAGATCTCCACGGGCATGTTGGTCGAAGCGGGGTGCCGCTACACGATCATCGGGCATTCGGAGCGCCGGCAATTCTTCGGCGAGACCAACGAAACCGTGTTCAAGAAGACCAAAGCTGCTCTAGCTGCTGGACTTACGCCCATCGTGTGCATCGGCGAAATGCTCGCCGACCGCGAGGCGGGGAACACCGAAAAGGTCATTCAAGGGCAGTTCCTGGGCAGCGTGGGCGCGTTGACCCCCGAGGAATTCTCCCGTATTCTGGTAGCTTACGAACCGGTCTGGGCCATTGGCACGGGCCGCACAGCAACGCCGGAAATTGCTGCGGCGGTCCATAAGTTCGTTCGCCAGTGTGCCGCGGAGAAGTTCTCGGCCAGCCATGCATCCGCGCTGCGGATCCTGTATGGCGGAAGCGTCAAGCCCGACAATATCAAGGGATTGATGGCGCAAGAGGAACTCGACGGCGCGCTGGTTGGCGGAGCGAGCCTGGACGCGAAATCGTTCGCAAGTTTGGTGAAGGACTGGCCGCGGTAAGGGTTGTTTCGAGGCCGGCTTCAGAGGCTGCGGGAAAAAGCCGGGAAGATTCTCTTCAGGGGCTTCCGCCAGAAATCGGCGGACGCAAAAGGCGCGAAGGCCCATTGAGTATGAGGGCTTTGCGCCGGGGCTCAAGCCCCGGCCTCCTAAAGAAGCGACGTTCAGTGGATTGAGGTGCGTGGAATGCCAGCTTGGTTTAAGTGGACGATTGCATTGCTGATCGGTTTTGGGATCATCGCCGCGGGTTTTCGCTTTCCGTGGGGCGGCTGGATTCTAAAGCCGTTCTTTGTGCTGAACTGCCTGGTGCTGATCATTGTAGTGCTGCTGCAAAGCGGCAAGGCTGCGGACCTGGCCGGAGCATTCGGCGGGGCAGGCAGCCAGACGGCGTTTGGCCCGCGCGGGGCGGCTTCCGTGCTTTCGCAGGCCACCACCTGGTGCGCGATCATGTTCATGGTCTGCGCCATGGCCATGGTGGTGCGCGTGGATCAGAGTGTGGAGCCGAGCGGCTCGGTCCTGGAGAAGTATTCGAAGCCCGCGCCCAAAGCGGCGACCCCGGCTCCGGTAATACCTGTGCCAGCGGCGCAGAAGCCGGCGGCTCCGCCATCCGCGTCGCCGCAACAGCAAGCACCGGCGCCACAGCCCAAGAAGTGATTCAGCCGGGGGAGGCTTGTGGCAGTTGGAGCGAGCCGCATCCCTTAAGTTGCCAGGCGGCAAGCTTTCCGGTTTATACTTAATTTTGCGCGGTCGTGGCGGAACTGGCAGACGCACCAGCTTGAGGGGCTGGCGGTAGCAATAC
>Ga0209039_10001135_pt1 | contig 25482 bp, 29 predicted proteins | sample BogFormECP12_OM1_FD_188238 | JGI IMG/M metagenome (GOLD analysis project Ga0209039, IMG submission 188238) | Bog forest soil microbial communities from Calvert Island, British Columbia, Canada - ECP12_OM1 (SPAdes) (version 2) | ecosystem: Environmental > Aquatic > Freshwater > Wetlands > Bog ... | reverse complement strand
GCGCGAATTTCATACGCCAACCCGAAACTCGCGAGTGCCATCAGGACATCGCCGACAACGAAAAAGATGCCCATCAACCGATTGTGGCGCGCAAACATATGGCTGTCCCTCGGGGCATGAGAACGATCAATCTTAGCAGAAGCTCGCGCGGGTTCGGCGTCCAGACTTTATACTTTGGGGCGGCGCCGGTGCCCCGCGAGAGGGCATAGGCTGAATCGTTATGGTACACTCGCCTTCGACGGGCTACTCGCCTTAAACTTATCTTGCGGCAGGAAGTTGCTGATGCTTTGGGCCGTGCAAGGCTTTTTTCTGGTCGGTGCGTTACTGGTATTGCAGAGCGCCTGGGCGTTCATTGATGGTATTCGCTTTCTGAGCGTAGTCCGGAGGAGACGAGACAGCCCGCGCGGAAGCTACGCGCCCGCCGCCGCCGTGGTGATTCCCTGTAAGGGGGTTGACGCGGGATTTGGTGAAAACCTCGACCGGTTCCTGAGCCAGGACTACCCGGCCTATCAGGTTGTTTTCGCCGTCGCCACCACGAGGGATTTGGCTTATCAAAACTTGCACGCGCGGCTGGGGATGCCGGTTGGGTCCGGCGTAATCTGCCAACCACGGACTTCACTGGTTGTGGCGGGCGTCTGCGACGGGCGAGGAGAAAAGGTCAACAATCTGCTGCGCGGAATCGAGGCCGTGGATCAGGCCGCCCAGGTGTTGGTCTTTGCAGATATCGATGCGGCTCCCTTTACGGATTGGCTGCGCTCATTGGTGGCGCCGCTCGCCAACCCCCAAATCACCGTCAGCACCGGCTTCCGATGGTATCTCCCGGGGGAGGGTTTTGTCTCGCGACTGCGCGCCGCGTGGGACACCTCGATTGCCACCATGATGGGAGAGCATGATCACAATCTCGCGTGGGGCGGGTCGATGGCGATCCGGGCCGCCGATTTTCACAAACTGGGGATTGCGGAACGATACTGGGCAAACACCGTAAGTGACGACTACACCCTGACGCGCGCGGTTCGCGAAGCGGGTGGAACGATCGCATTTGAGCCCCGGTGCCTGGTCGCATCACGGGAAGAATCGAGCCTGCGGGAATTTCTTTGCTGGTCGACTCGCCAAATCATCATCACGCGGGTTTACGCGGCACACCTGTGGAAGTTGGGGCTCGCCACATACCTTTTTTACTGCGGGACTCTCACGCTGGGCATGGTCGTGGTGGCAATGCCAGGCGCCGCGGCATACCAGCGCGTCGCAGCGGCATTCACCTTATTGGCTGTTCTTTTACTGGGGGCGGGCAAAGGCTATTTTCGCTCCCTCGTCGCACGGGAGGTCTTTGCCGCAGAAATAGGCAGCCGTGCTTCCTGCTATTGGCAATTGTCGCCGTTGGTTCCATGGATCATGCTTTGGAATTTCCTGGTTGCGGGATTTACACGACGAATCGAATGGCGGGGGACTGAATACGAACTGATTTCGCGAGACAAAGTCACCGTGTTGGGGCGACGCAGCGGCTGAAAAGTGTCGTTTCTTAGCGCTTGCCGCGCGGCGGCCGGGTGGCGTGCCGGGAAATATATCGGGCAGGAGCAGCGGCACGTTTTTTCTTGCGGGGTTCTGCGGCTTCCTCAGGCTCAGGGGGTGTGTCTGCCGGCGCAGGGTCCGGGACGGCCGGCGCAATCTTTGCCAGTACCTGTTCCAATAATACCGCGCGAGGGCCCGCTCTCTTTTTGGGGGGGACCGTTGCGTTCTTGTACGGATGTTCGCTATGGCAGGTCTGGCAAACGACTTTCACCACGTTACCTTCCACCATGCTCGCCACCGCATGGTTGAGCAGCAGCTTACAACGCGGACAATAGTCGTCGATCACATCACCCAGGCGTGGCAACGGAACGTTCATGGGCGGGGCCTCAGCAGCTTGCTTTTTTGACTGAAACGCAAGCACGGCCATTATAGCGCGAGCACCGCAAAAACAAAACCGTTGGTAGTGTCTCATTTTGTCGTGGCACGGCCAACTTGGCCGTGACCGCTCACGGCCGGGACGCCCGTGCCACCTCAAAATGGGTCACTTCCAAACCGTTGGCGATTTGACACCCCCGGCAATTGCAGCTATTCTGAATTATACGCTCGGAGTGCGGGGGCGTTGCTCGGGCACTTTCAGGACGCTGGGTTACAACGTCGAAAAGACTGCGGAGTGAAGCTACCCCTGGCGGGTAAACGGAATTGCTACGTGATGACTTATATCTTAGCTGCCTTAGACAGAACGGCACGCCGGGGACTTCGGCTGATCACGCTGGCCCTCTTTCAGGCACCGGAAGAAGCTCTGATGGGCGGGCAGGCGGTTATCGAAGGGGTGATGATGCGTTCGCCGCACTCCTATGCCGTGGCGGTGCGGCAGCCGAGCGGCTCGCTGGCGGTTACGCAAGCATACTTGGATCGGCCTTCGGAAAGGCACCCTTGGCTGAAGTACCCCATCTTGCGTGGACTGGGCGTGCTGGGACAGGCGTTGGTGCTGGGAATGCGCGCGCTGCGTTACTCCGCCGAGCAGGCGCTGGAGGAACCGGAGGCGGCGGGTTCGGAGGCCGCAAAACCTAAGAAGCCGGCAGAACTGAGCGGCTGGATGCTGGCCGCCAATATCGCTTTCTCTCTGGCATTTTTCATTGTTCTTTACAAGCTGGTGCCCCTTTATCTGGCCACCAGGATCACGCACCGATACTTGCGAGCCGATAATAACGTGACCTTCAACTTGCTGGACGGGACAATTCGGATCGGCTTGTTCCTGGGTTTTCTGTTCCTGATTTCGCAATGGAAGGAAATTCAGCGAGTGTTTGAGTATCACGGCGCCGAGCACAAGGTGGTGTGGGCTTTTGAAAAGCGCGGTCCTATTGATGTGGCCACGGCGCGCGCTTGCACGCGATTTCATCCCCGCTGTGGCACCAGTTTTCTTTTAGTCGTGATGGGCATTGCCATGGTGCTCTACATGTTTCTGCCGTTTCATTCTTTTTGGCTACGATTTCTGGGGCGGATCGTTCTGCTGCCGGTGATCGCCGGCATATCCTACGAGTTCATCCGCTTTGCCGCGAAGTCGAAGGGAAGGCTGTGGAAATGGGCATCGCAGCCTGGCCTCTGGCTTCAGCGCATCACCACTCGCGAGCCTGACGACCGCCAATTGGAAACCGCAATCAAGGCCCTGGAAACGGCCATGGCGCTTGAGCAGAACCGCGGCGGCGAACTGATTGTGGCGTGATGAAAACCGAAACTCGAAATTCGAAACTCGAAACTTGCCGAGAGCCGCGTAGTGCGGACTCGTCGTTTGGGTCTGCGGCTCTTAACTTCGAACGCACCCCGGACCTATAAACCAAGTCCGCGTTATCCGCCCAAACGTTGTCACGATTTTCGAGTTTCGATTTTCGAGTTTCGAGTAACTGTATGCACGGAGCGACTCTTGCACTATTTTGACAAGCTTGCGGAGATCGAAGCGAAGTACGAGGGGCTGACAGAGCAACTCGGCAGGGCCGAGGTGCTGGCGGATCCCGCTCTCTATCAGAAAACGGCCAAGGCGCGCGCGGACCTTACGGAGATCGTCGAGAAGTTTCAAGCGTGGAAGACGATCAACAAGTCGGTCAAGGAAACGAAAGCGCTGGTGGACGAGTCTTCTGCTGATCCGGAGATGAAAGCGTTGGCGCATGAAGAGCTCCTCGAACTCGAGAAGCGCCAGGAAAAGGTGGAGCAGGAACTGAGACTTCTGCTCCTGCCCAGGGATCCCAACGACCAGAAAAACGTGGTGCTGGAAATCCGCGCCGGCACCGGGGGGGATGAAGCCTCGCTGTTTGCGCAGGACATCTTCCGCATGTACACACGCTATGCTGAGGCGCAACGTTGGCGTGTGGAAGTGCTCTCGACGAGCGTTTCGGGAGTGGGCGGGCTCAAGGAAGTCATTGCGCTGGTGGAAGGCCAGAAGGTTTACAGCAAACTCAAGTATGAAAGTGGCGTCCATCGCGTGCAGCGCGTTCCGGAAACCGAGCAGCAGGGACGCATCCACACCTCGGCCATCACCGTGGCGGTGCTGCCGGAAGCGGACGAAGTGGAAATCCAAATCGATCCCAAGGACATTCGCATTGACACCTTCTGCTCCTCGGGGCCGGGCGGGCAATCGGTGAATACCACCTATTCCGCCGTGCGCATCACGCACCTGCCGACGGGAATGATCGTCTCCTGCCAGGATGAGAAGTCGCAGATCAAGAACCGCGCCAAGGCATTGCGGGTCCTTCGCTCGCGGCTCTATGAAATGGAGTTGCAGAACCAGCAGAAACAGATCATCGAGGAGCGCCGCTCGATGATCGGTTCGGGCGACCGCAGTGAAAAGATCCGGACCTACAACTATCCTCAGAATCGAGTTACGGACCATCGCATCGGGCTGACCCTGCATCAACTCGACCGGATTATCGATGGCAAAATGGACGACATTGTCGACGCGCTCATTGCGTACTACCAGGCGGAGAAATTAAAGCAACCTCCCAAGCGCGAACTGGGGGAGGACGAACCGCCCGCCGCACTGGCCGGCTAAGTTCTCATTGACGATTTTCGATTGACGATTGTCGATTGAATTTAATTTGCCGTCGGCAACCGAAAATCATCAATCGACAATCGATAATCGGCAATCGGCAATGGCCCAGCTCCGCGCCACACTTCGGCAAGGACTTCAAACACTTCTCGCCTTCCAGGTGCCCTCCGCGCAGCTCGCCGCAGAACTGCTGCTGATGCACGTTCTGGGGCGCGACCGCGCTTACCTCCATACCCACCCGGAAGAGGAGGTGCCGGCGCAAGCCCTCGAGCGCTATTCCCAACTGATCGCGGAACGGACCAGGGGCAAACCCACCCAATACATTACCGGCCACCAGGAGTTTTGGGGACTGGATTTTGAGGTGACTCCGGACGTGCTGATCCCGCGGCCGGAGACGGAGCACCTGGTGGAATGTGTGCTGGAACTCGCGCGCCGGCAGGGCCACGCGAAGGACGCACGCATGCGGATTGTGGACGTGGGTACAGGATCGGGATGCATCGCCCTGGCCCTGGCTTCAGAATTCCCGCACGCGATTCTGTTTGGTGCGGATATTTCGCGCGCCGCCCTGGTAGTGGCATCACGCAACGCCGTGCGTCTCGGCATGCCGGAGCGCGTGAAGTTTCTGGAAAGCAATCTACTCAAGCGGCTGCTGGAGCGCGACTTTGCGGGAACATTTGACTTCGTCCTTTCCAATCCTCCCTACGTTGGCAAGCACGAAGTTGACAAGGTCCAGCGTGAAGTTCGCGATTTCGAGCCGCGCCTCGCCTGGGGCGGCGACCTCGAGCGCGGCGAGGAAATCTACGCTCGCCTATTCCCACAAGCACTCCAGATCCTGAAGCCCGGCGGGCACGTGGTGGTGGAAATCGGTTACAACATGCGCGAGCGCGTGCTGGCAGTGCTGGGTCATGAATGGGATGAAATCCAGGTGACGCCGGATTTGGCGGGAATTCCTAGAGTGGTGAGCGCGAGGAAAAGGCGAGGGAATGCCACAATAGAGGGCGAAAGGCGTATAATGAAGTGAATCGAGACCGGTTGTGAGGGATTCATGACGATAGAAGAACAGGTCGTCGAAAAACTACGTGATTTGCCTCCTGAAAAGCAGAAGGAAGTCTTAGACTTTGTGGACTCCCTAAAAGAAAGCACCGGGACGAATAAGCCCCGCCGCAGCTTGCGGGGGCTTTGGAAGGATCTTAACATCGAGATCACGGAAGAGGACATCGCCGAGGCCCGCCGCGAAATGTGGGGGAATTTCCCGAGAGATATCTCCTAATGCCTGCGGTCCTCGACACCCACGCGGCGGTTTGGTACCTTCTGGACTCGAAGAAACTGCCCCAGAAAGTCTTTGGCCTGATTGACGATGCGGCCGCCAGAGGCACCCCCACGTACATTTCAGCTATCTCGCTTGTGGAGATCGCATACCTTTCGGAACGCGGGCGAATTGCCCCCGACGCGTTTGACCAGTTTGCCCGTGAGCTCGGCCAGAGCAATCCCGCGTTCGCCCTTGCTCCGCTCGATTTCCACTTCGCTGACGCGTTGAGGGCTATTCCGAGGGTGCTCGTTCCCGACATGCCCGACCGCATCATCGCGGCAACTGCCCTCCACCTTGACCTGCCACTCGTCACTCGCGACCGTCGTCTGCAAGCCGCCGGAATCCGAACAATCTGGTGACGTTCGCTGGATATCACTAGCCGCCGGTCCCCGGCGCCTTGTAAAATTCAGGCTGCCATGCTCCGCCAAATTCTCCATGTCGACATGGACGCGTTCTTCGTCTCCGTCGAGGAACTTGAGGATCCCTCGCTAAAAGGGAAGGCGGTCATTGTGGGTGCTGATCCGGACGGTCGCGGGGTGGTGGCGGCGGCAAGCTATGAGGCGCGCAAGTTTGGCGTGCACTCGGCCATGCCGATTGGCACGGCAAAGAAGCTCTGCCCGCACGCGATCTTCCTGCGCGGCCAGCATCACAAGTACGGGGAGTATTCGCGCCGGATCCACCGGATCTTCGAAGAATTTACGCCCGTGGTCGAGATGGTTTCAATCGATGAGGCTTATCTTGACCTCACCGGTTGCGAGCGGCTGCACGGTTCGGCGTTTCGCGGCGCCGACCGCTTGATCCGCACCATCAAGGAGCGGACGGACCTGAACTGCTCGATCGGCCTTTCAACATCTCACCTCGTTTCCAAAATCGCTTCGGACCAGGCGAAACCCCACGGGCTCCTTTACATTCTGCCGGGTTGCGAGGCGAGGTTTCTGGCGCCACTGCCCATTCGCCGCATGCCGGGCATCGGAAAAGTGACGGAGCCGGAGTTGCGCTCGCTGGGCATTGTGACGATCGGCGACCTGCAACAGATGGGGCGGGAGAAACTTCGGGAGCGGTTCGGCAAATTTGGCGAATGGCTTTTCACCAAATCCTGCGGCTTGGATATTGAAGCCTACCAGTACGAAGAAGAACCCAAGTCGATCAGCCATGAGACCACCTTCGATACGGACATCGACGACCTGGAAGAAGTCGAGCGAACGCTCTCCTATTTGGCGCAGCTCGTGGCCCGGCGCCTGCGCGACCACGGCCTTTTCGCCCGCACCGTGGGGCTGAAGCTGCGCTTCGCTCCTTTTAAAACTTTGACGCGGGATGCCACGCTCGACGAGCCCACCAACCTCGACTCCGTCATTTTCTCGAGGGTGCTGGGGCTGCTTGCCAACGCCTGGACCGGCAAGCAGAAGATTCGATTGGTGGGGGTGCGCTCGTCGAATCTGGAGCGCTCCATATTCCAGCGCAGCCTGATCGACGCGGCGCAGCACGAGAAGCTTGATAAAATACTCAAAGCGGCTGACAAGGTCAGGGAGAAGTTCGGATTTGATGCGGTACAATTGGCGCGCTCCGTCGAGCCCCGCCGGCCGGCGAAACCACGCAAACGCCGCGAATTCCTGGGGCGGGAAAATTAACGTCACTGCCAACTATTGAGAAATCTAAAATTGCAGTTTAGATTCCTCAAATAAGGAAACCATGAAAACCGCCTACCTCGACATTGAAACCAGCTACCACGGGACATTCACCGATCAGCGGCTGTTCAAGGACTGCAAGCATCACCGGATCACGGTCATCGGCGTAAGAGTTTTGGACGGGGAGACCGACGCCTTCATCCAGTTGGCGGGGGAGGATGTGACGCGCGCTAACTTGATGTTGCTGCTTAAAGTGGTGGAGCGGTTGGTGACGTACAATGGGCGGTCCGTTCCCGACAAGGTAAAGGGTTATGTGGGGTTCGACTTCCCCGTGATCGCAGCTCAACTGGGAGTTGTGCTGGACCACGAGTTCGCGCACGTGGATCTGTGCCCGGAATGCTGGAGGAAAGGCCTCTGGGGTGGGCAGAAGGTGGTGGAGCAGAGCCTGGGGCTTAAGCGAAAACTTCCGGGCAAAGACGGCAAATGGGCCGATGAAATGTGGAAGAAATACGAAACCACCCGGGATGAGCGCCTTAAGAATGAAGTTCTCGCCTATAACCAGGAAGACGTCATGATGCTGCGCCGCATCGAAGAGGCTTTGCAGAAAAGATAGCCGCGATGCGTTGTTCCAGTTTCGCCCTTCCCCATTTCCTGCTTGCATTCGCACCCGAGCGCGGATCAGAATAACTTCGACCATCATGCCACGCCCACGCGACCCCGCCGAGTTCCGCTGCACGCGCCATCTTGAACTGCAGGCCTTTCGCCAGGGGCACCGGTTCATCGCCGGTTGCGATGAAGTGGGGCGCGGGGCGCTGCTGGGCCCGCTTTATGCCGCGGCGGTTATCCTCGACCCTGAGAAATCGATCCCCGGCATCGACGATTCCAAAAAGCTCACGGCGCAACAGCGCGAGTCTTTGGGAAAGAGAATCCGCGCGAAAGCTCTGGCGTGGCAGGTGGTGGCGGTCGCTGCGGAGGAAGTGGATGCACTGAATGTTTACGAAGCTTCGCGGCAAGCTATGCTACGGGCGCTCAAGGCTCTCGTCCCCGCGCCCGATTTCATCCTCACGGACGCCATGCCCCTGCGTGAAGCCGGCGCGGACTTCTGCATTCCGCACCGCGCCATCATTCACGGCGACGCGCGTTCGGTTTGTATTGCCGCCGCGTCGATTTTGGCCAAGGTGGCGCGCGATGAGCACCTGGCAAGACTCGACGGCGCGTTTCCGCAATACGGCCTTGCCAGAAACAAAGGTTATGGCACGCGCGACCACCTGGCAGCGCTCGCCCGCTTCGGTCCCTGCTCCGAGCACCGCAAGACCTACCAACCGGTAAAGGACTACCTGTTGCCGCTGTTCCCCTTAGTGTCGCCCGCATAACCCCAACGATACGAAAACACCGGACTGAACTCGGAAAGACCAAAATCAGAACCGGCAATGGCCGCCATCGTGCCAGCCTATTTTATGGAGAACCGCGCATGGTGAATTCGCACACCAGAAAAACTCGGGCGAAATTCGCGCCCGAAAAAGCGGGTTGTGTTGCAGCCACAGGCCGCAGGCGGCGTTCAGAATGTCCGGACAGGGCGGATTGACACAAAAAGATGTTAATCTATGCCGAAGGAAGCCGGAATGTCTATGAAAACAATAGAAATGCGGGCATTATGACCGACTAAAAGTCGGACATTTACGTCGATATGACATACATTTTGCAGAAATCTGCTGGTTATGACGGGCGATTTTGCCTGAACAGCGCCTTCGCGACGTGTTTCTTGCCCACATTTGCGGCGTCCGCAGTAATCAAAACCAAAATCTCGACCTATTCATCGCCATGCAATCAGAAAGGGCCGGGTATTTCGTCTCGGAGCCGAATAACGCTTCGCCGCATGATCATGCCCCGTATTCCCGAGTCCCTTTCCCCGAGCCCCGTGTCCCGTGTCCGGTGCTATACTTCCTGCCTGCCGAAATGCACATCTCGTGGAGGACCTGATGGCTTCCATACTCATCAAGGGCGGCCGCGTTCTGTCGCCGGAAGATAATCTCGACGGAGCATTGGATGTTCGTATCGAAGATGGCGTGATTCGCGAAATCGCCTCGAACCTGGAGGGCGGAGCGGATGAAACGCTCGACGCGCGCGGGAGCGTGGTGGCGCCCGGCCTTGTTGACATCCACGTACACCTGCGGGAGCCCGGCGGTGAGGCGTCGGAGACATTTCAAAGCGGCTTGGCCGCGGCGGTGGCCGGAGGCTTTACTGCTGTCGCAACCATGCCCAACACCAAGCCCGTTATCGATCAACCCGCGCTAGTGGCCGCGCAGATCGAGAAAGCCCGCCGCCTGGGCCTGGCGCGGGTATTCCCGGTGGCGGCCGTGTCCATGGGGAGCCAGGGAGAGTCGCTTACCGACTTTGCGGCGCTGGTGGCGGCGGGCGCCGTGGCCTTTTCCGACGATGGGCGTCCGGTGAAAACCGCGGGCTTGCTGCGGCGGGCGCTCGAGCGCAGCCGCGATCTGGGCGCGCCCATCAGCGACCACTGCGAAGACCCCAGCCTGAGCGCGAGCGGCGTGATCAACGAAGGGCCGGTGGCCGAAAAGCTCGGGGTACGCGGAATTCCCAAGTCGTCTGAGGACGTGTGCGTGGCGCGCGATCTGGTGATGGCGGAAGCCACCGGAGGGCGTTTGCACATCGCGCATCTTTCCACCGCGCTCTCTCTCGACATGGTGCGGCAAGCCAAACGCCGCGGCGTGCGGGTGACCTGCGAAGTCACACCCCACCACTTTGCGCTGACAGACGAAGCGGTGCTGGTGCACGGCTCGAACGCCAAGATGAATCCTCCCTTGCGCAGCGCCGCGGATGTGGAAGCGATTCGCGCCGGCATTGCCGATGGCACCGTCGATGCCATCGCCACCGACCACGCTCCGCACGCGCCGGATTTGAAAGCGAAGCCCCTCGCCGCCGGCGCGCCCTTCGGCATTATCGGGCTGGAGACAGCGCTGGGCCTGGCGCTCAGCGAGCTCATCCATACTGGGTTGATCTCCCTTTGGCACATGATTTCACTGCTCAGCACCAACCCCGCGCGCCTCATCCACCAGCCGCTCGGGCGATTACAGATCGGCGGAGCGGCCGACCTCACCCTCTTCGATCCGGATCTTGCCTGGACCTACCACGCGGCCGAAGGCCGCTCGAAGAGCCGCAACACTCCCTTCGACGGCCGCACCTTCCGCGGCGCGGTCACGGCCACCATCGTTGCAGGCAACATCGTGTATCGTCAGGCGTAGGGTTATCTTTCAGGGAGTTTGTGGCGGCAGGTCGAGCACCTTGAACCCGTCGGGGGTCTTGACGACGCGGAAGTCGAAGCTGGAGCGCGAGCCGATCTTGAGGGGCTGGAAATCCGAGGTCTGCAACGACACTTGAAACCGCAGCATGGTTGGCGCGTCCGCATCGGGTTTGCTTTCTATCTTTGCCGGCATCAAACATTGTCCGCCCATCACGGTGCAATAGTTCTCCAGGGAGGCCGCCTTCTGGCCAGGCTTGGCGCTAAGCGCCCCCGCGCCGGGGATTTCAACGTTGGCATCCACGTAGTATGCGGCTGCCGAGTAGCCTTTCATCGACAGCACGGAGAGGAAGTCGAACAGCGCTCTCGCCGCCTGACCCGCATTGTCCAACCCCTTGATGGGCGCTGCTACTTCCTGCGTCATCCACTTGGCTGCCTCCAGAAAATTCGCCCCGTCGAAGGCATAGGCTGCACAGAAGTCATAGCCGATATCATGGGCGTAAGAACAGAACATCAGCGCGCTGCTCGCGAGGTGCGGAATTGCCCCGTCAGGACCCGTCAACATCTGTTTCCAGGTGCGTCCGTCCCGGTCGAGGAAGGGGATCAAAAAGAGGTACCCGGAAGGGTCAGAGGAAAAGAATTGCACGCTCTCACTGTTGCAGCTTCCGTATTGATAAAGCATCACAAGGTCCTGGCCCGACTTGGGGTCGCGAAACAGCCGTGCGCCATCGTGCGGTTCCTTCTCCACGAAGTTGTTGTCAGGATCGAGGTCAAGCTTGGAGACAACGGTGTTATCGGCGACACTCAAGAGTTGAAAGTGCCCTGAATATTGCTTGGCGCCTTTGTCCCCGCCGCAGAAAGACGCGTTTAGCACATCCACATTTTCATCCTCCGCAAAGAGGTAAACGTCAAAGGTTTGATCGCCACGTTGCAAGCGGAGGTGCGAGAGGCTCTGCTTCCGGAAGTCCGCCGCCTCAGTGGCCGCCTGCACGTCAGCAGCGCTCTTCACGGCCGGCGCAGGGCTGGGGTTGGGGGCGGGCGTCGCCTGTTGACGGCCCAGCAAGCTCGCCGGGCCCAATGCCAGCGTCAACCACAAGAATTGTAGAGGAGCAGGGCAGCGGTGGCCCATAAGAAAGGCGAGTTTAGCACACCGCAGGAAGAATTGATTTAGGGATCGTCTCGGGCCGGGACCCAGCTCTTCCTTCAGGCGGCCTGCTGGTCCCGCTTCAGGCTCTGGGCCTGGATCGACGTGATCACCGCGACCTGCGCGATGTCTTCCGCCTTGCAGCCGCGCGAAAGGTCGTTGGCCGGTTTGGCCAGCCCTTGGAGGATGGGCCCGATGGCTTCGCACCCGCCGAAGCGCTCGGCCAGCTTGTAACCGATGTTGCCGGCGTTCAGGTCGGGGAAAATCAGCACATTTGCGCGTCCCGCCACCACCGAACCGGGCGCCTTACGCGCGCCGATTTCCGGAATCAAGGCAGCGTCAAGCTGGAGTTCGCCGTCCACGGCAAGTTGCGGCGCGCTCTGCTTGACGAACTCGAGGGCCTGCCGCACGGCGTCAATCATGGGGTGCTCGGCGCTGCCGCGGGTCGAAAAGGAGAGCAATGCCACTCGCGGCTCGACTTCCATCAAGGCGCGCGCGTTGGCGGCCGTGGCGATGGCGATATCCGCCAACTGCGAGGGTGTGGGCTGGGGCACCACCGCGCAGTCCGCAAACAGCGTGGCGCCATCGGTGCCCAGGTTCTGGCGTGGAGAAAGCATCAGGAAAAAACTCGATACCAAGGAGACGCCCGGCGCCACCCCGATTCCCCACAGCGCCGCGCGCACCGTTTCCGCCGTCGTGTTCAGCGCACCGCCCACGGAACCATCCGCATCATTTGAGGACACCATCAGCGCTGCGTAGTTGCGTGGTTGCCGGGCGGCTTTCGCCGCCTGCTCCTGGTTCATGCCTTTCGCTCGGCGGCGCTCGTAAAGCAGGTCCGTATACTCCTCCAGCTTGGGGCTGGCGGCAGGATCGAGAAGCTGCGAGGTTTCCAAAGTGATCCCCAAGGCTTGCAGACGGGAATGGATCTTGTTGACGTCCCCCAGCAATGTCAGGCGGGCCAGCTTGTCCTTTTCGATCAGGCGAGCGGCTTCCAGCGTTCGGTCTTCCTCGCCTTCAAAAAGGACGATGTGTTGGGGAAAAGTGCGGGCGCGCCCGCGCAGCCTCTCGAGAATTTCCATGAACCCCTCCGTTGATCGTAGGGTAGTGACTTATTTTGAAGTGGCACGGCCATCTTGGCCAATACCCTTCACGGGCGGGACTCCCATGCCACATCAAAATGAGTCACTACCCGTCGTAGCGGCAAAACTCGTGAAATCGTCGAGGCCACTGGGCTAAATAACGACATATCGTCCTTATTCGCTCTCTGCAACCTGGGCCTCACCCCTTGTCAAAGCACGCTCAGGGCCAGAGGGCATTCGCAAGTTGAAAGTCAAGAGTTGAAAGTCGAAAGCACGGGCGAGGACTCATCCCCCTGCCGCAACTCTCACGTTTGACCTTTTGACTTTCACCTTTTGACTCTCGGCGTATCTGCTCTCAGGACGCCAGTGGGGCCTTAACCTTTCCTGAACAGCCTTTTGAGGCGGCCCATCAGGCCCGATGGGTGTTCTTCGGCAGGCGGGGTGGGCGTTGGCGTAGAATCCAATGGCTCCGAAAGTGCGGCAGGCATGGCTGGCGGGGGTGGCGAAGCGCTGAGGTGATGTCCGGTCGCACTCCCGGCGGGTGAATCCACGGGTGGCGCCGCTGCCGGCTTGTCAGGCGGCGATAAAGGATCATCGTCAAGCAGAGCGGCGAGCGCGCCAGGCTGAGATTTCGGTTCCAAAACTCCGGGCGGCGTGGCCTCCGCAATCGGCGCGCCGCAGTGGCTGCAAAAGTCCCCGGCTATATCCAGCGGCACTTTGCAGAAACGGCAGAGCACCGCCCCAGGGTGCGTAAGCTGCCGCTCAAAGGATTTCTTCCACGATTCGTCGTCAATTTCTGCTGCCGAGTCGCCGAGGCTGGGGCGCGCATACTCCGCGGCAGTCCCGGCGCCTGGAGCCCTCAACGCAGTGGGCGCAATTTTTAGTGGGACCGTGGGTAAGGCTTTTCGCGGCGGCTGCGGTGGAGCAGTTACACGGGCTGGTGGGGCAGGGGCAACATGCGGCGCCGGACGAGCTCCGGCCGCCGCTGGCATCTTGGGATCGGCACTCGCGGGAGACGCGACGAGGGGAGGAGGGGGCGCCAGGGAGGCGCCACACTGAAGGCAGAAGCGCATCCCCTCCGGAACACCGGCTTGACATTTGGCACAAGTCAGCATACTTTTGCGACGAACCCCATCGGATTCTCGGGCAAATCTCAAAAATGCATATTATTATACCCTGCGCCACTGCACAAGCCTTGTTCGATGCTAACTTGACAAGCGCCTGATAATCGAAGGAGGGTCTTGTCGATACCTCTGAGGAAGGGAGAAACAACATGGGAGCTTCGGGTCGAGTCGGGTATGCGGTGGTGGGACTTGGGCATTTTGCTGAGCACGTGGTGTTGCCCGGTTTCCGCAACAGTCGCAAAGCCCAACTGGTGGCGCTCGTGAGCGGCGACGAACGCAAGGCGCGGCGCCTGGCGAAAAAGTTTGGCGCCAGCGACATCTACCAGTACGGCGGCTACGCGCAATGCCTGAACCATCCGCGGGTGGACGCGGTTTACATTGCCACCAACAACAGCACGCACGCGGAGTTCACCGTGCAGGCGGCGGCCGCGGGCAAACACGTGCTCTGCGAAAAGCCCATGGCCACGAGCGTCGCCGAGTGCCAACAGATGATTGACGCCTGCCGCTCGAACCACGTGCGCTTGATGATCGCTTATCGCAAGTACTGTGAACCCGCCGCGCTCGACCTGAAATTGCTGGTCGACAGCGGCAAACTGGGCCGGCTGAAGATCATTCATTCGTCGTTCTCTATTTATATGCGTCCAGGAGGCGGAAGGCCCGCTTGGCACTTTGACCGGCGGTTGGCGGGCGGCGGCGCGCTTCCCGACGTGGGCGTGTACTGCGTGAACACGGCGCGTTGGGTGACGGGTAAGGACCCGGTGGAAGCGGCGGCTTACCAGTGGACCGTCGACCCGGAAGTCTTCCAAGAAGTGGATGAAAACATCGCCTTCCGGCTCAATTTCCCCGACGGCTTGATCATGCAGGGAACCGCAAGCTGGGGCGGGGCAACGGCATCGTTCTTGCACATCGTGGGTGAGAAAGGCTGGGCCACGCTTGCTCCCGCCTACCAGTACAATGAGGAGCGGCGGCTCTACGGCCGCCTCGGCGGGCGTTGGTTCGAGAGAGAATACAAGATTATGAATGAACTGGCGCTGGAGCTCGATGGCTTCGCGGATTGCGTCCGCCGTAATCGTGAGCCCGCGCCCAACGGCGCCGAAGGCTTGCGCGACGTGGCGGTGATGCAGGCGATCTACCAATCCGCGCGCGAAGGAAGGCCTGTGAGGATCGATGTATGAAGAGACCAATGCTCAAAATATTGCTGGCAATTGGGAGTTTAGTCTTGGTAGTGGTCGTCGGGGTCTGTGGTTGGCTGTTTGTCTACACGGGGGATTTGCCTGACTTCGACCACTTGTCTCAGTTCGCACCGGATTCTCCAACCGTAGTCTCAGATCCTTGTCTTGCCAGCGCTTCAACGTCCATTCCTGTTGACCGGATTGGAAAGCCCTTGCAGGATGCGCTTGCGGTGGCAGAACCGCCGCAGGTGCAACCCTTGCAAATTGCACGCTCCCTGATGTGCAATCCGCCAAGAGGGATGTTGATGTACCAGTTGAATGTGCTTCGTCTGAATTGGCACATCCGCATGCACTTTTCCAAACAACAAATATTCGTTATCTACGCTAATCGGGTGTATCTCGGCCCGGGATTAACTGGCATTGAGAAGGCGAGCAAGGAGCTTTTCCACAAGGAGTCCGACACCCTGAGGATTGGGGATGCAGCCCTGATCGCAGGACTCATTCGCGCGCCGGCCGCATATTCGCCCTATACGCATCCTGACAGGGCCCTGGAGCGCCGCAACAAGGTCTTGGAGCTCATGGTGGCCCAAGGGAAACTTAGTGCCGCTGACGCAGCGAGACAAGATTCGACCCCACTTGGCACTCAATAGGAGGAGCATCCATAGGGTACCGCTAGGGCAGGCGGGAGCAGATGCCTGTACTTAGGGTCTGCGATTCACCGATGGTTTTGGGAGCCGGCGGCGGAACTGACCCGTCAACCCTCCGTCGGCTGACCGGCACCTTCTTCCTTGGGGGGGCGAGGGCATTTCATTCCGAAAAGATTCCTGTCAAAGATTTCTCTTGACATTTGAACTGCGATAGGCTATAGTAGTCGCGTGACAAAGGGTGCTGCCTTCCTTGCCTGCTGGGCCAGACCGGTAGCGCCCGGCGCGTGAAGGGCGAAATACGACGCCCGCCCCGAGAGGTTGGGCATGCCGACCCGCGCACGGCGCGCAGAGCGGGGGGAAAGTTGAAAGCCATCGTGTAGCCTTATGAAGACAGATTTGGCAGCGACTTCATGCCCGCTGGGCGCGAAAGGACCCAAAGCCGCCAGCTTATAGAAAACAAAGGGTCAGAAATTCGTTTTTTCCGCCACCAAAGCCGTCACCTTTCTGAAAACAAAGCCACTTACAAAAATCCATCGAAACACAAAAACGACATGTCAAAATGTCCGACTGCGCACGCACTAAGTCATCGATGGCGGGCGGCGGCAAAGGCACGGCATGATGAGATGTCTAGGCTAGCAAAATTCTGCTCCGGGCGTGGTTAACGAGGAGCAGGCTAGAAATTTTCGAGGATGTCCGTAACCAGAGTGCGCGCGAGGTCGCGCGAAAGGCGGTCGAGCGCGGGCTTATCTTCTTCGAACAAGGTGGAGGGGGATTCACTTACCTGATACTCTTCGCGAAACACGTAATTGCTATTGGAGAACAAGGTCTTGTGAGTGTGTACGTCCTCGAGTTTCACCTCGGCGGTGACTTGAACCTGCAAGGAGGTGGCCCGGCCGGTGTTGATGTCGAAGGTGATGGCGTGGCCTCGAACCTCCTTAACGGTGCCTTTCAGGACGGCGTCAGCGTCCACGGGGTTGGGTGAGATGCGGTAATGCGTACGCTCCAGGAACTCGCGCGTTACGGCGGAAGTGAGCTGCTGCTCGATGTGGAAGGTCGAAGACAGGTTCTTGAAAGCCGGCACGGCGATGGTTTTAACATCGGGGGGAATGCGGTTCGCGGCGCCCGCCACGTGGTACCCGCAGGCAGTGAAGAACAGTAGGCAGTAAGCGGTAAGCAGCAGGCGCTGGGCAGTGGGCAGTAGGCAGTGGGCAGTGAGGGCCAACCGATATGCGCGAGTTCCGGTAGGCGCCGAGTTTCGAGTTTCGAGTTTCGAGTTTCGTTCTTCTTTTCTAATCTGTGCCATCTGTGTAATCTGTGGATGAGCCCTCAGGCGCGGGCCTGCTCGCGCAGGCTGGCGGCGAGTTCCACGGCGTTGGTGGCCGCCAAGTGAAGGTTATCCGCTACCGCCCAGAGCCACAACCCGTTTGGATGCTCGCTATCGATGGTAATGCTGTCTACCAGAATATCGCTCGAACCCGTCACCTCGACCTGCGTGGGAGCGTCGAGGGTGGACCGCCGAACTTTGATGCGCTCACCGGCCAGCGCCGCGGTGGCAGCTTCTGTGGTCACCGGCTCCGCCGTTTCAACGTAGAGAGAGACGCCCACCGAATAAAAAACCGGGACCGTGAGTAGCCGCAGCGCGGGGCGCGGGACGCGCTCGCCCAGATAGTGGTGCAACTGCCGGCGCAGGCGGGCTTCCAGCGCCGCCATCTCACCCTTTCCCGATCTTCCCAAGCGCGAAAGCAGATTGAACGCGAGTTGCGCGCCAAAGATGTGATGGGGAATTTTCTGGAAGCTCAGGATATTCACCGTCTGCCTCTGAAGTTCTTCAACGCCGCGCGAGCCGGACTCCGATGCCGAGCTAAAGACCTCGGCCACAGCGGCCTTCAGGGGGAAGCGCGCCGCCAAGCGCAGCAGCAGGCTGCTGATGACGATAACCGCAGGGTGTGCGGAAACGTGAATGCGCCCGGCCGCCGAATGCACTCCCGCCACCGGGTACCGGCGGTCGAGAAAGGGGATGCCCACCAGATCGTCGCTTGCGGCCGGCCCATGAGGTGAATCACCGCTCGCCCCCAATCCCTCACCCACCACGTCAATAACCAGGCAGCGCGCGGCGCTCCCTTGCTGCTGCCAGGAGTTCAAGAACGCCGGCAACTGGCGCAGGCGCGCGGAGAGGAAAGCGAAGTCCATCTCCCCCTCGCTGATTTGATGGTCTTCGACGACAGCCGCCGCAGCCTCGCGCAGGTCGATGATGGGAAGCTCGGGTTCGCCTTCGTCGGTTTCAAAGGTCAGCAAACGCGAAACGGGAAACTTGCCCTGTTCCAGAACGGCCACCAATTCCTTGCCGAGTAAGGACGAAGCTCCCACCACCGCGACCCGGTATCCTTCCTTGCCCGGTTTCATGCGGCGTGGACCTCTTCGGGTGCAGGTGGATGGGGCCGAAACTTCGAAGTAATCCGCAGGACGATGCCGGAAATCGCGTAGGTGAAGGCCAAGGCCAGCAGGACGGGCTCCGAGAAAATCCAAATGCCCCCAATGATCAGACCGATGACGACGATGGCCAGGTAAGACCGGCGCTTGCGAAGATCGAGCGTTTTAAAGCTGTAGTAGCGCATGCGGCTGACCATCAGAAAACCCAGAATTCCAACAATCACCAGCCAGGCCAGTGATAATTGCCAGGCGGTCAAAGGCTGCTTATAAAAGTGCACGACGGCGGCGACGGATCCCGCGGCGGCGGGAATGGGCATTCCCACAAAGAATCGCCGGTCGGAAGTAGGCTTGACGGTATCGATGTTGAATCGGGCCAGGCGCGCTGCCCCGCAAATAACGTAAATGAAGGTAAGGATCCCGGCAACTTCGTGGAAGCTCTGCGTGAGTTGCGAGCTGGAAAGCTCCCCGATGGCACGCATACCCCATACGTAAGCTAAGGCCGCCGGGGCCACACCGAAAGTCACGACATCGGCCAGGGAATCCAACTCGCGCCCGAAGGGAGAGGTGGTGTTCGTCAAGCGCGCGATGCGCCCATCGAGGCCGTCGAATACAATAGCCCAGCCGATGGCTTTGGAAGCGTTATCAAGCGCGGCGGCGGCCAAAGCGCCAAGCTCAGCCACGTTCGAAGCCAGGGTGGAGACGGCCGCGGCGGCCAGAAATTCCCCGGCGCGCTGGGTGGAGATAATGGCGTAGTAGCCGCAAGCGAGCGTACCCACCGTGAAAAGGCTGGGGAGAACATACATCCCACGGCGCACGCCGCGGCGCTCAATCGGCTTGGGGGGTTGTGGTTCCAAGGATGCTGCTCCCTGCCCGCACGCGATCTCCTACCTTAACACGCCACTCGACCGTGGGGGCCACCAGCACGTCCACACGCGAACCGAACTTGATCATTCCCACTCGCTCGCCACGCACGAGCGAATCGCCTAATCGCTTCCAGAATACGATACGGCGGGCCAACAAGCCAGCGATTTGCTTGACCACAACGACGCCTTGCTCACCCTCGACGGTGAAGACATTTTGCTCATTCTCGATGGAAGCCAAATCCTGCGAAGCAACCCGGAACGAGCCCTTTTTGTAGTTGATGGCCATGATGCTGCCGGCGATGGGCGCCCGGTTCACGTGGACGTCGAGTGGCGACATGAAGATGCTCAGCCGGCGAACGGGCCGGCTTTCATATTCTTCCTCGGCTAACTGAACGATCAGGCCGTCGGCGGGCGAAACGATGGCACACGGCTCCGCCGGAACGGGCCGCTCCGGGTCGCGAAAAAAGTTGAGAACCAGGAAAGAAAGGATTGCAAAGAAGATGGTGACAATCAGAAGAAACGGGCTGCGGTGGTGCAGCCAAAAGCCCATCAGGCCGCCGGCGATCAACACCAACGGCAAACCATACCAATAGCCGTCCTTAACCATGGGCCTCTTGTGGTGGCACGGCCATCTTGGCCGTGAGCGCTCACGGGCGGGACGCCCGTGCCACGGAGGCGGTCCCTTCAGGTATTATACACCTGCCCCTCGCCACGCAGCCGCGGCCGGAAGGCCATCTTTTTTCTACACTACAACGGCGCCCGCTTTGGTGGCCAGGCCCCTTGACCCGAAACCCTCAGCCCACGCCGATACCGTAATGCCTAGTGGACGACCTGAGCCTGCCGGACCAGCAATTCCATCTGGTCCTTTGCCCGCAGCTTCAGCTTCTTCAAGCGCACTTCTTCCGCCTGCTCCTCATCGGAAAGGTGCGGTTTGGCGGAAAGCTCATTGAGCTGAGTCTTGTAACGGGCGTGTTCCTCGCGCAGACGCTGATATTGCTCGTTGCCGACCATCAATTGCTCCCGGACGGCCTCGGTAGGAGTGCTCACGGCGAGTCACCTCCACTTCAGGAAGATTACATGCATGTTAAGGTTAGCACAGGGCTGGCAAGGGTTCAAGTCGCAAAACGGTAAATAAAGGGAAGATCCACCTTTTTCAAGGATTAGGTCAACTGAATTTCATGTGATAGAGCATCCAGTACACCACCACGCCGGTGACGGAAACATAGATCCACAAAGGCAGCGTCCAGACGGCGATGCGGCGGTGCCGGTCGAAACTCTGGCGCCAAGCGCGGTAGAGCGTGGTCAGCACCAGGGGAACGATCACGACCGCCAGGAGGGTGTGGGAGCCGAGCAAGGTAAGGTAAAAGGTGCGAACGAAACCGTGCCCAGGGAAATGCGTTACACCGTGGAAGTAGTGGTAGGTCAGGTAGCAGACGAGAAAGAGAATCGAGGTCCCGAAGGCCGAAAGCATGCAAGCCCGGTGCGCCGGAATGTTCTTTTGGCGAACAAAGTAAAAGCCGCAGACCAGCAGCACGGCGCTGGCGGCGTTCAGTGTGGCATCAACCAGCGGGAGAAAATGGATCATTTGTTACCCGGGGCCGTTATGTCGGTGGCGCTGTCGGGAGAGGAACCTTTTCGCCACTCCTGCCGAATGCGCTGGAGTTCGCCCGTGTAGATCGACCAAGCGATGTTTCCCCCGAACACCGCCGACAGAGTGAGACTGATCAAGGCCAACCAGAGGCCGTCGATCGTGAAGAACCGGCCGGTGGCAACTCCCCACACGACAGTGGCCAATCCTCCGGCGGCAAGGATCAAACAGAAGGCCAACAAGAAGATGTCCTCAAGCATGGTTCCACACCCCTCCCCCATACCCGTTTCAACTTCAGTTCGAGATTCCATTGTGGATACCCCAAGAATGCCCACCACTGGGCAAAGCTCGGCAGTTTCCAAAAAAATGGGCTTTTTGACCCATATTCTCCAAGCTCAATTGCCCTCGCGCGGCCCATAAGTTGCCCAAAATCAATCGATTTTCTATGGCAGCGCAATTGCTCTTCTAAGGACTGCTACCAGTGTCTGGTTTACTGAGGCTTGATGCCCCAGAGCGCTGGAAGGGGGCAGAGACCATGGCGACCGACCTCAAAGAGATTATAGACCAACTTAAACTCCAAAGAGACATCGTAAAAGATGGCGGCTATGGACGTTCGGTGCGCACGCCTTGGAAAGAGGAACGCATCTTTCGCGATTCCATCACCTGCCTGAACGTCACTGAACAGGTAAAGAAGCATCCTTGCAACGAATGCCTGCTGTGGGAATGGGTACCCGAGGACCATAAGGACGAAGACATCCCCTGCCAGTTCATCCCGCTCAACGAGCAGGGCAACAGCATCGCGGAACTGGAAGAAGCCGGCAAGCATGAAGAAGCCGAGCAGGCGTTGTTGGTCTGGTTAGATTCCACGATTCAGAAGTTGGAGGAAATGCTCGCGCTGTCAGTGGACAGTAGACGGTAGACGGGATACTGGGAAGTATCATCAAGCCCTCGCCCCAGTCTACAGTATGCCGTCTACCGTCTACCGCGTCTGATCAACCATCAACAGTGTAAGGACCAGCGGCAAGTAAAGAATCGACGCCATTAGCAATTGTTTAGCGAGGACATTCGTGCGATGGGCCGCCATGCGTGCCCCATAATACAGAAATCCCGCACCCAGAAGTCCTGCACCCACCAGATAGACCCTTCCAGCGTGTCCCGTAAAGGCTGGAATCAGGCTCACGGGCAGGAGCGCGAGTGTGCAGGCTATGATCTGCCGCGCGGTGGCGCGTCCGTCGTGGTCGTGGCGCGGCAGCATCTGCAATCCCGCGCGGGCATAATCCTCTCGATACATCCAAGCGATCGCCAGAAGGTGGGGGAACTGCCATAAGAACAGGATGGCGTAAAGCACCCAGGCCTGACCGCTCAAGCCGTTGCGGACCGCTGCCCAGCCGATGAGCGGAGGCATGGCGCCGGGAAATGCTCCGACCAAGGTGCAAAGCGGTGTTTGGCGCTTGAGCGGCGTATAGAAGAGCAGATAGGTACCAAGGGTCGCCAGCGCCAGCGCGCCGGTGAGCGGGTTGGCGGCGATCCAAAGTTCCGCCCCGCCGGCGACGGAAAGCAAAATTCCGAACCACAAGGCTTCCCCGTGTCGCAAGCGCCCCGCCGGCAGCGGTCGGTTCGCGGTTCGGCGCATGAAGGCGTCCGTGCGGCGCTCGAGATATTGATTGAGCGTGCCGGTGCCGCTGGCGACCAGCAAAGTGCCCATCAGCGTGTGGAACAGCAACCACCCGTTCGCGGCGCCAGGGGCAGCAAGATAGAATCCCACCAGGGTGCTGACCAGCACCAGGAAGTTCACCTCCGGCTTGGTGAGCGTCCAATAGTCGGCCAAGTGTACCAGCCACGCTGGCTGCAGAAGCCGCCCGGAAGGAGTGGCCGTGCGGGACGAGTTTTGGTTGCCTTGCGTCATGTCGTTGCCTGATGAGGCATCGAAGCGGTCTTCATTTCCGGTTTGCGACTCACCAGAAATCGGCGCGCCTGGTAGGTGAGGTACAGACTCGTTACCAGAAGCAGTGCGCCCACGGTTACGTGCGTGGTGGTGACATCCACAACGGGCTGAAGTGGCTGCGGAGCGTTCCGCGCCGCCATCTTCATCATGTACGAACCCATGCCGAGAAAAAGTTGCGCCACCAGTAATCCCCCCAGGAGCAGCGCGGGGCGCAGCAAACCTGGCTGCTTCGCGAAGCGCATGAGGACACTGGAAACAACCCAGCCCACCAGCAGCGTGACCACGCAGGCGCCCACTACATGCGGGGCGATGATTCCATCTTTGGAATGACGGTACACCGCGCCCAGAATCAATTGCCCCAGGATGACGCCGGTCGTGATCATGGTGAGATGTTGGAAGGAGGGCGTGGAGGAGTCTTCCAGCTTGGTCTCGTCCCAACGCCAGCCGGGGCTGGTGAAGAAGGCGAGGCTGGCCGCGAGGCAGAAGAAAATCTGCGCCAGGGTGGCATGCGCCGTGGAAATCGCCACGGGCAGAAACCACAACACGGTGATGCCGCCTAATGCCGCCTGCGCCAGCACCGCCATTACGGCCGCAAAACCCACCCATCGAACCCAGCGCCGCGAGTCTTGGCGCCAGACCCAGATGGCCAGGAGAATGGTGAGGATGCCGACGGTTCCCGCAATCATGCGATGGCCGTGCTCAAACTTTATTCCGCCCACCATGCGCGGCATGCGGAAGGTGCCAAAGGACGTGGGCCAGTCGGGCACGGAAAGGCCGGCGTCGTTGCCGGTCACCAGCGCGCCGGCAATGATCAGAAGAAACGTGCAAAACGCGACGAACGCCGCGTAACGATGAAGCCAAGGATGGTGTTCTGAGGTCGTCATGGTAGTTGCCTGCCCCTGGAGGAATCGGGTGATCGGGTGATCCGATGATCGGGTGAGCAAGAAACCAAAGGCGGAGGTTTCTGCTCTTTGTTCACCTGATCACCGATCTCCCGATCTCCTGATCTCCCGATCTGTTGAATCCCTTTTGCCTGCGCAAGGTCCGCGAGCAATTCCTGCAACTCGCGGTCATGTTCAGGCCGCCAGTTGGCAGGGTCGCGAAACTTGTTCCGGTAGATATAGACTACCACAGTGATCAGGGTAAAAAACACCATCGGCGGCGCGAGCAGAATTAACACACCGTTGGCCAGAGCCTCTTTGGCGCCTGCCTTTGCCGCGGATGCGCTGTTGTAACACATGGCGCAGCCCTGGGCATTGAGAACGGTCGGCAAAAGGCCAAGGGCGAAGGCAAAAGTCAAAACGCAAATGGCAAAAGGCAAAAGTGCAAGCTTCCAGGACTTTGACTTTTGTGCCTCGTAGACTGTCACAGGGCGAAGCGCCAAGGTATCCGAGGCTTCCTCTCGGTAGTCCTGCCGGGCATCCTCGATGTTGATTCTTGCGTTTTGACCTTTGACTTTTGACTTTTGCATTTTGACTTTTGCCTTTGTACTTCCTACCTGCCGACTGCCCACTGCCTACTGCCTACTCCCCTAATGAGGTCGCATGTGTAAAAGCCGCAGGCTGTCCGGGAGGAAGATATTCATTAGCAAAATTACGATGATCAATGCTGGCATCAGAGCGGCCGCCATGCTCGTCCGTTCATAGCGAAGGTGCATGAAGTAGGCGATGATCAGCGCCGCCTTGATGACCGAAAGGCCCATCAGCAGGACGAGCATGAGCTTCAGCTCCAGATGCTCGTAGCCGAGAAAAACCTCGACGCCGGTCAGCGCCAGGAGCCAAAACCAGACGATCAGGAAGACCCGCGTGGAGCCCTCGGCGTGAGCGGATTCAGGCGACGAACTCATGAAACCTCCACATTTCGAAACTCGAAGATCGAAACTCGAAGATCCAAACTCGAAACTCGACCTTGATTGTCGCTATGGCGTTTCGAGTTTCGAGTTTCGATTTTCGTCTTTTCAGCCCTTGATCGATAGGATGTACACCAGCGGAAAGATGAACATCCACACCAAGTCCACGAAGTGCCAGTACAGCCCCGCCACTTCCACATCTTCCGCGCCCAGTTTGCCCTTGCCGAACCAGCCCGCGACCACTCCCAGGTAGATGACGCCGCAGAAGACGTGGGTCATGTGCAAGCCGGTCAGGGTGAAGAATGCCGCGCCGAACAACGGCGACCCCCAAGGATTATGGAACAGCCGCACGCCCTCGCCGAGCAGGCCCACCCACTCGGTGGCGTGGATGATCACGAACAGCAGGCCGCAGACCATTGTTGCCACGATCCACTTGACCGCCGAGGCGCGCTGCTCGAGCTGCGACGCCCGCACCGCCATCACCATGGTGAGCGAGCTCGAGAGCAGGATGAACGTCATCACCGTGGCTTTGACCAGGGCGGGGTAGAAGTCAAACGGGGTCGGCCAATTGTCACTCGCCACGCGCACGTAGCAGTAAGCCATGAGCAGTGCGGCGAAGGTGATGGCGTCGGACATGATGAAGAGCCACATGCCGAGCTTCTTCGACCCGGTGGCGAAGGGCGCGACGCCGCCCCCCCACACCGATTCCCGGACGCCCTGAAGACTTTCGTTGATCGCTTCGTGGCTCGCCATTCAGTTCCCCCCATGAAGTTAGCCCGCGTAGCGGGCGGCATAATGTAGCCCACGGCGCAAGAAGGTGTGAAAAATTCTTGAAATTCTTTTAACCACCGAGGCACAGAGGCGCAGAGGCAAGAAAACAAAGGACCCTCTCTCTGTGT
>Ga0209039_10001134_pt1 | contig 25499 bp, 20 predicted proteins | sample BogFormECP12_OM1_FD_188238 | JGI IMG/M metagenome (GOLD analysis project Ga0209039, IMG submission 188238) | Bog forest soil microbial communities from Calvert Island, British Columbia, Canada - ECP12_OM1 (SPAdes) (version 2) | ecosystem: Environmental > Aquatic > Freshwater > Wetlands > Bog ... | reverse complement strand
GTTAGCGATGTAGAACGGCTGGAACGCGTTGGAGGTCGTGGGATAATCCGGCGAGTTCGTGGTGCCCGCGAGCACTACGTTTCTTTGAGCATCCACCGAGATTGCCACCGGCGCCGCGCCCCACGATCCCGTGACGTAGGTGGAATACACGATCTGGCTGAGGTTCGCATTGAGCTTGGTCACGTACTGATAGAAGCAGCTCATGCCCACTTGACCGGTACCGGCACACGCATTCTCCGTATGCGTCGATTGGAACGCTCCCGAAGTGATTGGAATCGCCGTGGAACCCCCATACTGCGAGCCGGCAACGTAGATACTGCCCTGGTCGTCTGTCGCGATCCGGCCCCCGACGCCGCGAATGGCCGCGAGAAGCTTTCCGCCAGTGGCGTCGAGCTTCAGCACGAAGAACGTATTTGTGTCGGTACTCGTGAATGGCGCTCCAGGCGTGTTCGGGAAATTCCCTCCGATCGTCTGGCCCGACACGACCACCTCACCAGCGGCATCCACCAGAAGCCCGCCGGGGCTGGGATAAGCCTCCGAACCGCCCCCGATCAGAGTCGCGTAAATCACCTTTCCCTGCGCGTCCACCTTGGCCACAAAGCCCTGCGCTGAGCTGCCGAGCATAGTGGTCTGGAGCGCGCCGGCCGTAACCGGAAAGTCCGGCGATTGCGTCTGGCCGAGGATGTACGCCGCGCCGGTGGAATCGAGGTCCAACGCGGCGACGTAGTCGGACGTGCTGCCAGCGAACTTAGTCGAATACAGGATCTTCGAGCCGTCCGGACTCAGTTTGGCCACGAAGGTGCCGGGTGTGCCAGGCGTTCCCTGAATACCTGCGAAATAGATGTTACCCGAAGCGTCCACCTTGATGGCTGCGATGTTGGTGATTGGAAGGTGTGCCAGGGTTGTGGTAGGTCCCGCCGCCGCGCCGCAGACCGCAACCAACGAACAAGCGAAAAGAAGCCGAAAGGGTGCGGGCATGATCCAATTATCCGCCCGGTTGGGGCGGCCCGGGAGGGTCCGCCCGCACCTCAAAGTCTAGAACTCGAAGCGGGCTCCCAACTGCACGGTCGCCTGGTTGTAACCGTACTCCGACCACGCGCCCATGGTCCCGCTCATCGATCCAAATTGCGTCAAACTCCCGGAAGCCGTGGTCCACGTCGCGTTGGGCGTGGTGAAACTCGGCCGTTTCAAAGGCAGGTTGTGGCCGTCCAGACGCACCGCGACTTTGTACTTCTCCCGGAAGGTGAACTGCTTCTTGATCGCGAATCCCTGGAACGTCGTGAAGGGGCCTTTATATATGTTCCGGCCCATGTTGCCGAGCGTATAGGCCGCCGGATAGGCGAAATCGGAATACACGAAATACGGGTTCTGAGGCGGCGTCGTCATGGGGAACCGGTTGGGGCCGACGCTCCAGTTGGGCTCCAGCGCGGCCGCATAGGTGCTCAGGATGTTCGGGGTGTTGCTGGGGGTGTTGTAGTTGTTGGGGCTGTTGCCGTAGCCCACGCTAAAGGGCATGCCGGAATCGAAGACCTGGCTGAAGCTGAGATTCCAGCCGCCGGCAATGTACTCGACCACGCGGCCGGAGGTGTTCAGGAAGCGCTGGCCCCTCCCGAAGGGCAACTCATACGAGAATTGCACGAAGGCGTGTTGGGTCCGGTTGTAGCCGGCCACCCCTTTCTGGAGGGCGCGGTTGTAATAGGTAACGCCGCCGCCGCATTCGTTGTCGCAGGCGTCCAGGGCCTTGGAGTAGGTGTCGAAGGCGTTCAGCACGAGGCCGCTCGACAGGCGTCTCTCGACCCGGATGGTTCCCCCGTGATAGGTGGCGTGGTTGAAGTTGGAGAGCAGGTTCACGCTCCCGAATTGCTGATAGGGCTTGTAGATCTGCGTGTTGCCGTGGACCGTGTTCAGCAACGCGAGGTTGCTGCCGTTGAATAGCTCGTCTTGCGGCGGAAGCTCGTTGATATTCCAGGTGCCGAGCAGCTTATTCGACGCGCTGCCGTCATAACGGACTTCCAGCAGCCAGTTGCGGGCGAACTCGTATTCAATTCCGCCCGCCCAGTTCATGATGTATGGATTGATCAGACCCGGATCCATCCAGGTGGTGGTCCGCGCACTGTAAGCCGCTGAGGTGGGATTAAAGGGGAACGTGCCATTGGCCGACGGATACACGATTGGGACGCCGGGCCCCTGCGAAAGGTAGAACGGGATCGACGAGTTGCCACTGGGCTGAGTGATATTGTAGGTTCCCGAGTATTCGTTGAAGTTCTGGCTCTGGTTGCCGGCGCCCAACCCGATGTCCATGGTCATGAGGGCGAAGGAGCTGCGGAACACCAGCTTAGGGGCAAACTTCCAGGCCAGGCCCAGGCGCGGCTGGAAGTTTTTCCAGTCGGTCCGGTACAGGTAGCCCGTGGGATGCGTTTCGGCCCCCATGAACCCGGAAATCGGATCGACCACGCTGGGATTGAACTCCGACTGCTGGTTGTACTTGGTGCTGTACGGCGTCTCGTAGGACCACCGCAATCCCAGGTTGATGGTCAAGCCCGGACGCACCTTCCAGTCGTCCTGGATGTAGAGGGAGTGCATCCACCCGCGAGGCAGCCAGTTGGCGAAACGCAGGGAGAAGGAGGCGCTGGTAACCGCGCCCAGCTCGAACGCAGCGAAGCCGTTGCCGGTGTTGGCCGTACAAGCGTTGCCTGTGGCGGTGGGGAGGCACGTACCCCCGAAATTGTAACTGCCCGAAGGCTGATCGCTGTTCGCGGCGTCGTATTTCTCGCGAACGAGTTCGTAACCCGTCTTTAAATTGTGAGTTCCCAAAATCTGGGTAAAGTTCTCTTGAAAGGTGGTTTCGTCACCCTCATAATAGTTGGGCGTATTGTAGGTGACCCCGAATCCGACGTTCAGTTGAGGGAACGTCTCTTCGGGAACGCCGGGGATGCCCAGTGTTTGGGGCCAATTGCCACCCTCGCCCCACGCCAGGGTCTGGTTGGCCCGGCGGCTGTAGCCGAAACGCATCTCGTTAAACCTCCTCGGGCTGAGGATATAGGTGTCGGACAATACGCCTTGGATCACGTCGGTCGGCTGCATGATGCGTTGTGTGTCCAAATCCGCCCAGGCGACGGCCACGACGGCCCCGTTCGGCGCCGCGCGGTGGTGCGCCTGCGAATAGCGGGAGGAGATCTTGTGCTTGTCGGAGATCTGGTGATCCACCTTGACGTCCCAGCGGGTCCGGTTGATCGGCTTGACGCCATACCCGAGATAGTTATTGGTCACCCCGCTCGGGCTGACAACGGTATCCGAGGTGTCGTTGGGCAGTTCCCAGGGGGTGTAGGAAAGGAACTTCACGGCCACCGGGTCGAACCGGCTCAAGGGTATCTGTGCGCCGGGAAAAATGGTACGGGTCCAGGCGTTGGTCGCCGCGTTGACCAGCGTGGTGCTCTTGGGATCGTAAATCGGATATCCCAATCCCCCAAACGAGAAATCGCCTTTCAGCATGTCCGGGGTCGGCACGCCTTGCATGTTGGTCGATTCCCATTTCTCCATGTGTCTCGCAAAGCCAAACATGAAGAAAGTCCGGTTCTTGCCGTTGTATATCTTGGGGAGCCAGACCGGCCCGTTAAAGGTGCCGTCAATCTCGTCGAAACGGAATGGTTGCTGGACGGATTGCTGGAAGTAAGACCTCTGCACCATGGCAGTTGAGATATGGCGGTCTTCAAAGGAGCCGTGCACGGTGTTGGTGCCGCCCCTGAAGGTCAGCGCTACGGCGCCGGATGCCGCGTGTCCGAACTCGGCGGACATGCCGGTAGTGACGATCTTGACTTCTTCCAGCGCATCCGTGGTGGACTGGAGCACCTGGTCGTTCTGGTCGAAGGTTTTCAGCCCGGGCCATTTGGCGCTGATGCCATCCATGGAATAGCCGATGGAACGCTGAACGCCGCCCAGGATGTGATAGCCCGCCGTGCCGTTGCCGTTCACGTCGGGTATGAAGTACAAGGAGCGGACAATGCGTTTCTGCACGTTGCTCTCGTCCTGAAGGAACTCCTGTGGCAGCATGGTCGTTTCTTCCGCCGTTTCGGTTTCCAGCAGCGGCGCCTGTCCGGTGACGACGACGTTCTCGCTTACCGCGCCGACCTCCAGGTCGGCGTCGAAGCGCGGCGTTTGGCCGGCAGTCAAAGCGAAGCCTTCCCGGATCCACTGCTTGAATCCGTTCGCGGCAATGATGATGCGGTACGTCCCCGGATTCAGGTAGGGAATGTAGTAATTTCCTTCTGCGTTGGTGGTGCCCTCGGTTTTGAACTGGGTACCCGTATCGACAACGGTTACCTTGGCGCCCGGCACCGGCGCGCCGCTGGCGTCCCTTACGGTTCCGACAATCGTGCTCTGCGAGCCGGTCTGTGTCTGCGCAACAGCGGCGCACACGACGGATAAAAGCAGGAAACAAGCAAGCGGAATACAAAAAACAGCTTTCCGCGAATGCCAAATCGCGCGAAGCCTCATAAACCCGTTCTCCCCTTGAGCCTTTCGGCGTTATCGACCTTGCCGCGGGCACTCGCGCCCGCGGCGCTTCTCTATGCGGGGCCGCGCTCTGGACGCGACCCATGGAATAAGGCCAGGGTCACCCATGCCGCCGGGAATCCGCTGTGTGGAGAACGCTAAGGGAACATCGGGTCTCCAACTCTCAAACATGCCCAAAAGCAGCACGGACCGGTTTCGCCCGTTTCCCGACAGTCGGGATTCAGTATACAACCCGTCGCAACCAAGCACAAGAGAGAAAAGGGACGTGTAAGGGACGTGTGATTCTCGACACCTCGACACTTGCCGGGGATCGGGGTGTTCGGTTAGATTGACCGGATGTTCTCCGCTAAGCCATTTCCTTTCAATAAAGGTGCCGGTTTTCTCGGTCAGATCCGACCGGGAAGGGAGGTTTTGTGGAAGCACCACCGGGGCTCACCCGCTTGCAGGACCGCGATACGGCAGGAGTCGAGGGCCAGAGGGCCAGCCCCAAGGTCGCTTCGGCCCCCCCGAGTTTTCGGGGTATGGCGCCATCCTGCTCGGACCCGTCGTGCACCACGAAGTGATAACCCAAGGGCGACGATTGCACGCGGCCGGGGTTGAGCAGGTCGAGCAAGCACTTGAGGCATCGTGGCTGCATGTCGCGCGTCCCACTACAGGAGAACAAAAGCTCACCGTACGGCTGCTGCGCACAACCCGACTCGACGATGGCGAAGCCGAAGCACTCGCGCTGGCATCGCGTCGCAAACTCTTGCTGGTCGTCGATGACAAAGAAGCACGCCACGTCGCCGAGGCATTGGGCATCGCATACATCGGTACGGCGGGTGTGCTGTGGGAGGCGTACCTGCGTCGGCACCTGACACTTGACGGCCTCGAGGATCGACTGACGGACCTAACCAAAGTTCTCTGGCTCTCTCCCACGGTCGTTGCAGCGATACTGAAGAAGGCGCGGGAGGCGAAACAATGGAAACATGAGACTATTGTCGGCGCACGATTGCCCAAGGGCCTTGTACAAGACCTGGAACGGATCGAGCGCATCGAGCAAAGCGACCGATCCACCACGGTGCGCAAACTCCTCAGCCACGCCGTCGACCAATGGAAGCTCGAATATTACGCGAAGCAGTACGGACAGGGGAGACTCAGCATGGCACGCGCCGCGCGGGACGCCGGCGTGAGCATCTGGCAAATGCATTCCTACGTGCGCGAGCACAAGATCCCCACCCAATACGACCAAGAGGAATTCGAACACGATCTCAAGACGATCTACGCGCGATTAGGGTAGGCACGGGGCGATGCGCAAGACCGCTTCACGCCGCAACCTCGCGGAACGCTTCGGGGTGCAGTTCCGCGACCTTGATTAATATTAATGTCTTCGCCGCTCCGCTCGGTGTGCGCCGTCCTTGCTCCCATTGACTCTGTTGGAGAATTATAACGCTTCCCGGGTGTCGGACGACGGCAGCCTTCCCAGAGCTGTGCCCCGCCAGTTGTCTATATCGCCCTCAGTTCTTTGCTGGTCGGCGTCAGTATCTCGCACCCGTTCTCCGTTACCACCACCGTGTCTTCGATGCGGATGCCGCCGACGCCCTCCAGGTAGACGCCGGGTTCGATGGTGATCGCCATGCCGGCTTGTAACCGGGCTTTGTCGCGCTTGCCGAGGCGCGGGGGTTCGTGGATCTCCAGGCCCAGGCCGTGGCCGGTGGAGTGCACAAAGGCGCGGTCCAGGCCGTAGCCTCTTAGCACCTTGCGCGCGACGCGGTCCACGGCGGCGGTGGAAACGCCGGCGCGGACCGCCGCAATCGTCGCAAGCTGCGCTTCGAGCACCGCGCGGTACACGCGCTTCATCTTGACGGTGGGCGCGCCCAGAAACAACACGCGCGTCATGTCGCTGCAGTAACCGTCCCGCTGCGCGCCCATGTCCACTAATACGAGGTCGCGCGGTTTGAGGCGCGCGGCCGTGGGTTGGGCGTGCGGCAGCGCGGAACGGACGCCCGCGGCCACGATGGTTTCAAACGCCGGTTTCTCGGCACCCAGACGGCGCATCCGGTATTCCAACTCGGCCGCCAGGTCCTGCTCCGTCATGCCGGGGCGGACGTGCGCCACGGCCTGCTCGAAGGCGAGGGAATTGGTCTCGACCGACTTGCGAATGCGCGCGATCTCGGCCGGCGATTTCACCATCCGCAGCTCCTCGATCCACCCCTTCACCGGTTCGAGCGAGGCCCGCATCGGAAGCCGCGATTTCAGCGATTCGTAGGCATCGCACGTCATGCGGGCAGGCTCGTACCCGATGCGTTTCAGCCCCAGCCTGGCGATGGCGCGGGCGACCTCCATCAGCAACGGGCCTTTGGCGGTCTTCACCCGGCACGTGACCTCCTGGGCGGCTTGAATCTGGTAGCGCGGGTCGGTGAAGAGGATGGATTTGCCGTCTGTGATGAGCAGGCTGCCGTTGCTGCCGGTGAAGCCGGTCAGGTAGCGGAGGTTGGGGCTGAATGCCACCAACAGGCCGTCCAGCTTGCGTTCCGCGAGGCCGGAGGCGACGGCTTGCCGGCGCTGGTCGAATGGGTCGGCGGGTTCCGGACTACTGGACAAGCAGCACCAGTTTGCCGGCGGTCTTGCGGCTTTCCAAATCGCGATGGGCCGCAGCCGCTTCCTCCAGCGGATAGGTGCGGTCGATACGCAATTTGAGCTTGCCGGAGGCCACCCAGCTCAGCACGTCGCCCGCGCGCCACAGCAGTTCCTCGCGCGTGAGCGCGTAGTGGCCCAGGCTGGGGCGCGTGAGGAAGAGCGACCCTTTGCCGTTGAGTATGTTGGGGTCGAACGGCGGAACCGGTCCGCTGGATTGTCCGAAGAGCGCCAGCAGGCCGCGCGGGCGCAGACAATTCAGACTCTTGTCGAAAGTGGTCCTGCCCACCGAGTCGTACACCACGTCCACCCCGCGGCCGCCGGTGAGCCGCTTCACTTCGGCTTCGAAATCCTGGTGGGTGTAGAGGATGACTTCGTCGGCGCCGGCCTCGCGCGCGATGCGGGCTTTCTCTTCGGTGGAAACCGTGCCGAACACGCGCGCGCCCAGCATCTTGGCCATCTGGATCGCCAGGCCGCCGACGCCGCCCGCCGCGGCGTGAACCAGGCAGGTATCGCCGCTCTTGAGCGCATAGGTGGAATGCGTGAGGTAGTGAGCGGTCATGCCCTGGAGCATGATGGCCGCGGCGGCCTGGAAGTCGAGACCATCCGGGATCTTAACCAGCACCGCGGCTGGAACCACCGCATATTCGGCGTAGGAGCCGCGCGCCATGGCGTAGGCTACGCGGTCTCCGACGGCGACTTCCGCGACCTCCGCGCCGACGGCCTCCACCGTGCCCGCGGCTTCGCTGCCCAGGGTGATGGGGAGATCCGCTTTATACAGGCCCATGCGGAAATAAACATCGATGAAGTTCACGCCGCTGGCGGCAATGCGCACCAGCGCTTGTTTGGGACCTGGCGTCGGTTTGGGGACTTCCACCAGTTCCATTTGTTCGGGACCACCGGGCGCTTTCACTTGAATGGATTTCATCAGTCAACCTCCTTGCATACGTCGGGCCGGGCATGCCCGGCCCCTACATCCCGACCTTGTCGCCCTCGGCGCAGAGCCCTTCGTACATGAACGGCGGCGGCATACAGCAGCAAATAGAGCAAAACCAACGGAAACGAAAACAGTCTCGCCAGTGTGCGAACGGCTCCCGCGCCCGCCAGTCCGGTGCGGAGCAGCACAAACCGCCGGATGATGCCCAGGTGCTGGCGGTCGAACCAGAAATAATCGCCGTTTTCATTGACGATGAAAACCTTGGCGGGGATGCGAAAAACCAGCACCCATTTCCACTTGGTCATGACCGGCTCTTCGGAGCAGACGATCCCCAGCATGGAATAGCCGTTCCGGGCGAGTTCCTGGTAGAGTTTGTGGCGGCCGTGGCGGCCTCGATAGTCGGCAACGCGGTAGACGCGCGCGGTCTCCGGGTGAAAGCCGCGCGGGAGGCCGGAATAGCAGGTGACCAGGTCGATGGGGACGTCGCTGCCCCAGGTTTGGCGGAGACTGGGGACGATCTTCTCCAGAAGCCCGCGCGATCCGCTTTCCACCAGAAGAATGGCGTTGACGGGAATCTGCCGGCCGGTGAAGAAGTGGCGCACTAATTTGAATATAGCGTGAGAGGCGGGCCCACCGGCGGCAAGGGGGTGCCCCCTCTGGGCCCGGCGCTACTGCACGTTTAGTGCCTTGATCGGATCCACGCGCGCGGCCTGGAAAGCGGGAATCAGGCAAGCGGCCAAGGCGGCACTCGACAAAAGGATCAGGGCCACCGCAAAGGAAGACGGATCCAGCGGTCCCACACCGTACAATTGCGGCCGAATCAGCCGCGCGGCGACCACCGATCCCACCAGGCCGGCCAACGCTCCGAGGGCCACCGTCCGCATCCCTTCCGCCAGTACGGCAGTCACCACGACGCGAACCGTTGCCCCCATCGCGATCCTTACGCCGATTTCCCGCCGGCGCTGCTGAACCCGCGCGGCCAGGGCGCCATAGAGTCCAACCGAGCTGATCATCAGGCCCAACAGCGCAAAACCACCGACCAGCACACCGGAGACGATCCGGCGCTGAACGGTCTCATCCAAAATGTCCCGCAAGGGCCTGAACTGCCGCAGCAATACCGCCGAATTCCCGGCGGACACCCTGGCTTTCAGCAGGGGAATGAGCGCGGCTGCGGAATTGTCGGACCGAACCATGAATTCCAGGCCGCCCCATCCGGGGAGATAGGGCATATACACCGCCGCGCCGGGCGCCCGATCCAGGCCCTTGGTACGGATGTCCTTCACCACGCCCACCACCACGCTTCGGCGATCCAAAAAGCCCGAATGCAGGGTTCGCCCCACGGGGTCTTCCCCGTGAAACAAGAGCCGGGCAGCCGCCTGGTTGAGAATCACGACCGGCAGGCCGCGCTCGACTTCCTCCTCCGAAAAGGTCCGGCCGGAGGCCACCTGGGTACCCAGGGTTTCGAAATAGGAAGGACCGATCAGCCGGTAATCGAGCATGGGATCGGTCGATGCGAAACTGCCGGCGCTCGCGGCGGTCACAGTGCCAAACGTGGGCGAACCCACCGGCAATTCGGCCGCGAACGTTACGCTTTTCACGCCTGGAATCGATGCCATCCGATTCTGAACATCCGAAACTACGGGCGAAGCAACTGGCTGACGGCCGGGAAGGGATGCCTGGAATGTCAGAATGCCTCGCGGATCCAGACCCGGGTCGGAACGCAAGGCCGACAGGAAGCTCCGCCCCACCAACCCCGCCACGGTAAGCAATGTCAGCACGATGGCCAACTGAGCGGCGGCCAACGCCGCGCGAAATCGTCCCCCGCCTGAAAATACACTTCGGACGCCTTGAGAAAGGGCTTGGGCAAGCGCGTTCTTACGGAGCCGCAAGCCGGACGCCACCGACACCACCGCCGAGATTCCCACGCAGATCAGGACCCCAAAGGCCAGCAGCACCGGGCTCGTGGCCAGCAGCTCGGGACCGACGCGTTTCAGGTCCGGGATGAACTGCGGGATGAGCGGCCGGACCCAGATTTCCACCGTGAAGGCGAGACCGGTTCCAGCGGCGCACACCAGCAAGGCTTCCTGGAAGTTGGCGCGCAGCAAGCGCCACCGGGTTGCGCCCAAAGCCAGGTGGACACTGGTTTCATGGGCCCTGGCCATGGCGCGCGCGACAAACAGACTCGCCAGATTGGCGCACGTCAGCACCAAAAGCAGGCACGCCGAGCCATACAGCAACAGAATCGGGGGGTTGGCGGGGGCCAAAGCCGAGCGCAACGGCTCCATCCGGTGGCCTCCCCCCACGGCCGGCCGCGCGTTGCGGTCCATGGCCCCGAGAGCGCTATCGATCCGGGCCGCGGCTTCGGGAAGGGCCACACCCGCGCGTAATCGCACCACGGAGCGGTATAACGCATCGCCGTAATTCAAGCGCACCCCGTCGGTGGCCGAAGGGATCGATAGCAGGATTTCGGCCTCCGGCGCGAAGGGCAGCGTGGCCGCCGCGGAAACGATCCCAACCACGCGCATGGGGCGGCGTTGAGCGCCGTCCTGAAAAGGAAAGATACGCCCGACCACGGAGGGATCCGACCCGAAACGCGTCCTCCAGGCGGATTCGGTGAGCACCGCCCGCCGCTCGGCGTTTTGGCCGAGGTCCTCTTCTTCGCCGAAGAAGCGCCCGGCGGCCGGTCGCAGCCCGAGCGCTTTGAGATATCCGGAATCCACCGCCGCGGCGGGCATCTCGAGAGGCTCGTCCCCATCGAGGAGCGTCACCCGGCGAACACTCGTTTCCAATCCGGCTTGGGCCACGGTGGCGGTTTGCTGCCGCAGAATCCACGCCTCTTCTCCCGTTATCGTGTCGGTCAGACGCCCATGCACCGTGACCAGGCGGTCGGGTTGGGGGAAGTTCAGCGGACGCCAGAGCAGTGCGTAGACCGTGTTGAAGAGAATCGTGTTGACGCCCAGGCCCAAACCCAGAACCAGGACTGCCGTCACCAGAAACACGCGTGATCGCAACAACCGGCGCACATGAACATGAATGCTCATAGGATATTGGATCTAAGCACGCATGGGGCCATGCGCAACGTGTTCTATTTACAACTACATACGACAAGCCGGCCCGCTCGCCGGTTCGGCAGTGAACACGCCGGTCCCAATTGCGGACATTGGAACCAAAGACGCTTTAGGCCGCCGCGTCCATCCGCCGTGAAAACACGGCGATCAATTGCAGCCGGTGTTCTTTCACGCGGTAAGGAATGACGTAGGGAGTGCCGGAAACCACCAGTTCACGGGTTCCGGCCGCACGGCCCGAAGGTCCCCGGTGCGGGTACCCGGCCAGCCGGTCCACGCTTTCCAGTATGCGCGCCGCAACCTGCCGCTCGGTCCGCGGATGGTTCTCGGCAATGTAACTTCGGATTTCCGCCAGGTGCTGAAGCGCGCGACGCGACCAAACGGTTCTCATCGCGGCGCTTTGCCTTCACCGGGCTTGCCCCAGGAGCGAAGCCAGGCGGCGGTCCTTTCATGGCTCACGGCTTGCCCGGCATCCAGCTCCTTCAACCCCTGTTGGACCTCTGCAAGCTGCCACTCCTCGGCCTCCACGAATGCGGCGATGGCTTCCGCCGCAAGAAAGGACTTCGACCGTTTGGAGTGTTGGGCCAGCGCTTCCAGACGCTTCTTGACGCTGGCATCCAGGCGCACGGAAAGGATTACTGTCATCTCACACCATCTTCTGAAGTATCTCGGCGGCACTGCGCACGCACGGTTTGCAGACCTTCTCAAGCAGGCCCTGCTCTTTGAAGCGGCGCTGGCCTTCTTCCGACCTAAGATCGCAGCCGGAGAGCAGGTCGCGGCAAAGGTAGCTGCCGTTTCGAACGGCGAAGGCATCCATGAATTCGCGAGTCACGGGGTAAAGAGCCTCCGTCACCGAGCGGGCGTCCGCTGAGCCGCGGCCGTGCCGCAGCCCGAGGACCATAATCCCTCCCGTCACGGCGCCGCACACTTCCTGCTTCCGGCCCATGCCGGCGCCGAAACCGCACGATACTTTGAGCGCCGCATCCTGGCCGAGGCCGCATTCGTCGCAGAAGGCGAACACCACGGATTGGGCGCAGTTGTAACCCTCCGCGAACTTATCAACCGCCATTTGTCCTCGGTCGGGCATGTTGGGTCCTCTATTTACGACTATGATCGCACGCGCGCCGGGGGGCCGCGAAACGCAGGTTGTTAAGATAGAGCCATGCCGGAGCTCGATAAACTTCTCACCGAACAGCGGAATCCGGCTTCAGCGGCCATCGATACGCTGCCCACTGAAGAGGTGCTCCGCATTATCAACGCCGAGGACCGGAAAGTGGCGGACGCGGTAGACCGCGAGATTCCAGCTATCGCGCGCGCGGTGGATGCCATTGTCGAGGCGTTCCAGCGCGGCGGGCGCCTGTTCTATATCGGCGCCGGCACCAGCGGGCGGTTGGGCGTGCTCGACGCTTCGGAATGCCCGCCCACGTTCAGCGTGCCGCTGGAGATGGTGCAGGGCATTATCGCCGGCGGCCCGGCAGCCTTGAGCCGCGCCACGGAAACCACCGAGGATGACCCGGCCATCGGCGCGCGCGACCTGACGGAGCGCGGATTCACGGCGCGCGATGTGCTGGTGGGGATCGCCGCCAGCGGGCGCACGCCCTACGTGCTGGGAGCCGTGGCCGAAGCGCGGCGTCTGGGCGCCGTCACCGTGGGAATCAGTTGCACGCCCGATTCGGAACTGGCGCGCGCGGCGGCGATTGCCATCACGCCGCTGGTGGGGCCGGAGGTGATCGCCGGCTCTACCCGCATGAAAGCCGGGACGGCGCAAAAACTGGTGCTCAATATGCTCACTACGGGAGCGTTCATCCGCTTGGGATACGTGTACGGCAACCTGATGGTCAACGTCCAGCCCAAGAACGCGAAACTGGCGGACCGCGCCCGCCGCATTATCGCGCAGGCCGCCGGCGTTACCTACGAGCGTGCGGGCGAGTTGCTGGAGGCCGCCGGGAACAGCGTGCGCGTGGCCATCGTGATGGGCAAGACCGGCGCCTCGCGCGAAGAGGCCGAGCGCAGACTGGCGGCGGCCGGCGGAAGTGTTTCGAGGGTTCTAAATGGATAAGTTCGCGATTACCGGCGGTACGCCGCTCAATGGGGAGATCCCCACTGGCGGCTCGAAGAACTCGGCGCTGCCCGCGCTGGCCGCGGCACTGCTGACCGAAGAGCCGGTGGTCCTGAAGGGCATTCCGCGCGTGCGGGATATCCGGACCATGGAGCGGCTGCTGGTGGATATCGGGTCGAAGGTGGAGGCGCAGGGCGACGCCGTGCGGCTCCATACGCCCCAGATCGTTTGCTCCGAAGCGCCCTACGAATTGGTGAAGACCATGCGCGCCTCCAGCCTGGTGCTGGGCCCGCTGGTGGCCCGCTGCGGGCGCGCGCGTGTTTCACTGCCGGGCGGCTGCGCCATCGGAGCGCGGCCCATCAACCTGCACATTTTCGGGCTGGAACAGCTTGGCGCGCGCATCAACCAGGCTCACGGCTACATCGAAGCCAGCGCCCCGGAAGGTCTTCACGGAGCCGTGGTCCACTTCGACCGGATCACCGTCACCGGCACCGAGGACCTCATGATGGCGGCCGTGCTGGCCAAGGGCGAAACCGTGCTGCGCAACGCGGCCCGCGAGCCGGAGGTGGCCGACCTGGCCGACTTGCTGGGCAAGATGGGGGCCAACATCGAAGGCGCGGGCACTTCCACCATCCGGATTCAGGGCGTCGCGCAACTGCACGGCGCCGAGCACACCATCATTCCGGACCGCATCGAGACCGGAACGTTCCTGGTTGCCGGAGCCATCTCCGGCGGCGACGTGGCTGTGACGGGCTGCAACCCCGAGCACCTGGGAGCGCTCGTGTCCAAGCTGCAACAGGCCGGGGCGGAGGTGACACAGCCGGATGCCACCACACTGCGGGTCCGGGGCGGCGGCCGGCTGCGCTCGGTGGACATGACCACCGAAGAGTATCCCGGCTTTGCGACCGATCTTCAGGCACAGTACATGGCGCTGATGACGCAAGCCGAGGGGATCGCCATAATCGTCGAGACAATCTTCGAGAACCGTTTTATGCACGCCCAGGAGTTGGCCCGCATGGGGGCCAACATCCGCTGGGACGGCAAGCAGGCCATCGTGGCTGGGCCGCGCGAGCTGACCGGCGCCGGGGTGATCGCATCCGACCTGCGGGCCAGCGCCTCGCTGGTGTTGGCGGCGCTGGCGGCCAAGGGCGAGACCGTCATCGACCGCGTGTATCACATCGATCGCGGCTATGAGAGAATCGAAACAAAACTGGCGGCCGCAGGCGCCCAGATACGGAGGGTGGAATAGACCATGACGCACGCTCCCGGATTCCTGAAACTGGTGGATGACGCGAAATCGCGCATCCGGCAAATCGATATCGAAGGCTATAAGAAGATGGTCGCGGCTAACGAGCCGCACGTGCTGGTGGACACGCGCGAAGACCGCGAGTGGGCCGACGGCCACGTGGCGGGCGCGGTGCACCTGAGCAAAGGGATCATCGAGCGCGATATCGAAACCAGGTACCCGGAAAAGGCCACCGCGCTGGTGCTCTATTGCGGCGGCGGTTTCCGCTCGGCGCTGGCGGCCGACAATCTGCGGAAGATGGGCTACACCAACCCCATTTCGCTCGACGGCGGCTGGCGCGCGCTGAAGGAATCGGGGCTGGCGCTGGAAAAATAGGGCGAGCCGCCAAGCTCATGCAAGGTCGTAGCGATCGAGGTTCATCACCTTGTTCCACGCAGCCACGAAGTCCTTCACAAACGCCGCCTTCGAGTCGTCGCATGCATAGACTTCCGCGATTGCCCGGAGCTGGGAGTTCGAACCGAAGACCAGGTCGACACGGGTGCCGGTCCACTTGACTTTGCCCGTCGCGCGATCGCGCCCCTCAAATACACCTTCGGTAGAGGAGGCCTCCCACTTCGTACCCATGTCGAGCAGGTTAACGAAGAAATCGTTCGTTAGCGTCTCGGGCCGGTCGGTGAAGACGCCGTGTTTGGACTGCCCAAAGTTGGCATTCAGGGCGCGCATGCCGCCCACGAGAACCGTCATCTCGGGGGCCGTCAGCGTGAGCAACTGCGACCGATCCACCAGCAGCTCCTCCGCCGGTCTTTGGTCTCCCTTCCGTTGGTAGTTGCGGAACCCGTCCGCGGTCGGCTCCAGTACGGCGAAGGAGTGCACATCGGTCTGCTTCTGCGACGCGTCCATGCGCCCCGGCGAGAAGGGAACCTTCACGTCGTGCCCAGCCTTTTTCGCAGCCGCCTCGACGGCTGCGCAGCCGCCCAAAACGATCAGGTCCGCAAGCGAGACCCTCTTCCCGCCGGACTGCGAGCTGTTGAACTCCTTCTGAATCGCTGCCAGCTTCTTAAGGACCTTCGCCAATTCGGCTGGTTGATTCGCCTCCCAATCCTTCTGTGGCGCGAGGCGAATGCGCGCCCCGTTCGCCCCGCCGCGCTTGTCGGAGCCGCGGAACGTCGCCGACGACGCCCAGGCAGTCGTGACCAGTTGGGAGATCGACAGTCCGGATGCGAGAATCCTGGCCTTTAGGGCAGCAATGTCCTGTTTCCCGATCAATTTGTGATCCACTGCGGGAATGGGGTCTTGCCACAACTGGAGCTCGGCAGGAACCAGCGGGCCAAGGTAGCGCGAGAGAGGTCCCATGTCGCGGTGCGTCAGCTTGTACCATGCCTTGGCGAACGCGTCTGCGAACTCTTGCGGATTCTCGAGGAAGCGCCTCGCGATCGGCTCATATATGGGGTCCATCCTCAAGGAGAGGTCCGTGGTGAGCATGAACGGGGCGTGGCGCTTCGACGGATCGTGGGCATCGGGAACGGTGCCCGCTCCAGCCCCGCCCTTGGGAGTCCACTGGTTCGCGCCGGCGGGGCTCTTCGTGAGCTCCCACTCAAAGCCGAACAGGTTCTCCAGGTAGTTGTTGCTCCACTTGGTTGGGGTGGTGGTCCAGGCGCCCTCCAACCCGCTGGAGATCGTGGCGGCGCCATGGCCGCTGCCAAAGGTGTTTTTCCAGCCGAGGCCTTGCTCCTCGATGCCGGCGCCCTCGGGTTCGCGGCCGACATACTTGCCCGGGTCGGCAGCGCCGTGGGTTTTTCCCAATGTGTGCCCGCCGGCAATCAGCGCAACGGTCTCCTCGTCATTCATCGCCATGCGGGCGAACGTCTCCCGGATATCGCGCGCCGCCGCGACCGGATCGGGCTTTCCATTGGGCCCTTCCGGATTCACGTAAATCAAGCCCATCTGAACAGCACCGAGAGGATTGTCGAGCTGACGGTCTCCGGTGTAGCGCTGGTCCCCCAGCCACGTGCTTTCTGGCCCCCAGAAAACTTCGTCGGGCTCCCAGATGTCCTCGCGTCCGCCGCCGAAGCCGAAGGTCTTGAGTCCCATCGACTCCAAGGCGACATTGCCGGCCAGAATCATGAGGTCGGCCCAGGAAAGTTTCCGGCCATACTTCTGCTTGATCGGCCAGAGTAACCGGCGCGCCTTATCCAGGTTCACATTGTCCGGCCAACTGTTGAGGGGCGCAAATCGCTGTGCTCCGGAACCCGCGCCGCCGCGGCCGTCGCCGATGCGGTACGTGCCGGCGCTGTGCCAGGCCATTCGAATGAAGAGGCCCCCATAGTGGCCATAGTCGGCGGGCCACCAGTCCTGCGACGTCGTCATCAAGGCATGGAGGTCCTGGATCACGGATTCCAGATCGAGGCTCTTGAATTCTTCGGCATAATTGAACTCCTTGTCCATGGGATCGGACAGAGGGGAGTGCTGGTGCAGGATCTTCAGGTTTAGCTGATTCGGCCACCAGTTCGCATTCGCCGGGGCCCCAGCTTGAGTGTGTCCGATCGGACACTTCGCTTCGGTTGACATGTGTACATCCTCCTTCGAATTAAAAGAAAAAACTGCGGCGAACTACGAACCCATCCCCCTACGACACTTTTCGGGAAGCGCGCCGCGGAGCGCACTTCGTGCAGAGCCCCCGGAAAATGAGTTCACATTCGCGAAGAATCCGTTTGCCGAGGGAACCCGAGGCAGGCCTGGGCAAGTCGAACCACTCCATGTCCTCCACGTTGCCGCAGCGGTCGCAGATGAAGTGGTGATGCCGCATGCCTTTCGCATCGAATCGCGCGGCGCGGCCCTCAACCGCCACTTCACGCACCAAACCCGCCCGCACCAAGTCCCGCAGATTGTTATAAGTCGTGGCCCTTGAAGAGCGCGGATCCGCGCGATTCACGGCTTCGAAGATTTCGGCGGCCGTGGGATGGCTGTTGTGTTGCATCAAGAATGCCATCACGGCGTAGCGCTGCGGAGTGCACCGCAACCCGCCGCCTTCCAAGGACCGTTTAATCGCCTCGGCGTCCATTAAGGAATTAGATTATATCTAATGTGGCATTTTGTCAAGACGACGCCGTAGCGCCCGTAGCGCCGGCGGTCTTCGCCGCCGGTGGGGTTGTCCAAACTGGAAGACACCGGCGACAAGATCGCCGGCGCTACTCCTTGTCTATGACCCGGCTGTCGTAGCTCGGCTTCATGCGCCAGCCCGGCGGCACCACGAGAAAATCGGCTTCGTCCCAGTCGCCGGCCACCAGGCGCTCGAACAGGCGTAAATCGCCGCGGATGGTTTCGAACCGCCATCCGCGGCGAGCGGCTTCCTCGCGCGCCCGCTGCTCGAAACTGCCATCCGGCTCCAGCCCAGTGGCGATATATGCCAGTTGCCGATAGTTCCGCTGGTATCCGTTGAACTGGTCGAACAGGTAGCGGCCGTTGTCTTCGCCGTAGCGCGCGATCAGTTCCTCGAGCGTGTAGCCCGCGGCGGTCTGGTCCCGCTCGCCGCGCTCCAGCCAGCCGGTCGAGCGAAAATAGACGCCTGGGTGGTTCTCGAAATAATCGCGGTATCGGTCCCGGCCGCCCATCAGGAGCGCGATGCAGTCGTGCGCGCGGGGAATCACCAGGGGCAGCTTGCGGCTAACTAATCCGGCAATGCCATTACCGCACAAGGCGTAGCCCAGTAGGACCGCTTCGTACTGGGTGGCATCGACGTGATCGACTGCCTCCTGGAGCCGGGTGCGCATGGCCGGGCCGCCCTGGTCGTGGAGACCCTTGGGCAGAAACTCGATGTCCACCTGGTGCGGCGAGCGGGCCACGGCGGCGCACATCTCGCGGTACAGCACCTCGCAGGAAATCAGCTTCAGCCGCACAGCTTGCGGGCCATGGCCACGGCCACCGCGGCATTCTCGCCGTAACCGTCGGCCCCGATCTCATCGGCGTAACGCTGCGTCACGGGGGCGCCTCCCACCATGATCTTCGTCTGCCCGCGCAAGCCGGCGGCCGAAAGCGCTTCGATGGTGGTCTTCATGGAGGACATGGTCACGGTGAGCAGCGCCGACAGGCACACCAGGTTGGCGCGGCTGGTACGGACGGCGTCCACGAACTTCTCCGGCGCCACGTCGGCGCCCAGGTCGGTGATCTCGAACCCGCCGCCTTCCAGCATGGAGGCGACAATGTTCTTGCCGATATCGTGGAGGTCGCCCTTCACCGTGCCGATGACCACTCGGCCGGCGGCCTCGGCGCCGCTCAAGGCCAGATGCGGCCGGATCAGCGCCAGCGCCGCCTTCATGGCGCGGGCCGAGAGCAGCAGCTCCGGCACGAAGTAGTCTTCGCATTCGAAGCGGCGGCCCACTTCATCCATGGCGGGCACCATGTGGCCCTGCACCAGGTCGAGCGCGGCGGCTCCACCCTCCAGCGCCTGGCGCGCAGCCTCAGCCGCCGCGGGGGCGTTGCCGTTCAGAATCGCATCATATAGGTCGGACATGCTACCAGCGCTACGCTTCCACTTTGCCGGCCACAATGATGGCGAACGGCAGATTGCCGATCTTCACATTGAGCACCCAATCGTGATCGCCTTCCTTGGTGACCGCCGGGAACGTCGAGCCTGCGGGCGTCTCAATGGAGAGCACCGCGGGGTGCGGCGTACCAGAGGCTTTGGTGCTCATCTGGACCAAAGCGTCGAAGCCCGGTAGAGCATTGGGGTCGGCATCGCCGGCGATGGGCGTGAGCAGCGCGAAGTCCCGCTGTGGAGCGACGCCCACGTGAGCGCCGTCGACGGGCTGGAGACCATAGCGAAGCGTATAGACACCAGGCTGGATAGTCTGACCGCGGCGGTCGGCTCCCGCTGCCGGGAAGCGAAGAATGCCAAGCAGCGTGCCCTGCGCAATCGGAAACACGATTGCGCTATCGCCGGGCTTGGCGCCGGCGGGAATGGACTTGCGAAACCAGATTTCGCACCAAGGGCCGCTGGGGCCGGTTATGCGATATCCCCCGGTCTCCATCAGGGCCGCATACGCAGCCGGCAGACCGGAAGCCGCCGTGGTAATAGGTTCCAGTTTGTAATCTTGGGCGAGGAGCATCGACGCCGCCAGAAGGGCGCCAAAGAGCAGTAGAAAGAAGCGCTTGATCATGGCCAACCCGGAGGGTAGAACCTTGGAGCGGGAGACGGGATTCGAACCCGCGACATCGACCTTGGCAAGGTCGCACTCTACCAACTGAGTTACTCCCGCCCGCCAGAAACTTCCATTGTCCTTCAGAAACATTAGAACTGTCAAACGTTGCGGGGAACTCATTGAAAATTAAGGTGCTTATAAAGTTGTCAGAAAGCTTGAACGCTGTGTTAGACTACTTTTCGGCTGACCTGAAGGTGCGGACTGGCGACTCTGGCGCGGCTGGAGAGGGCCTCGCTGGCAATTCTTCCGAATTGAGCACCGGATAATCCCCACACTGTTGTTGAAACGTTGTGGAAAACATTGTGGAAATCATGTGTTGGTGGTGTGTAAAAGTTGACAAATCCTTGGGATCGAATTCGTAATTATCTGCAAGAGAAGATGAGCGCCGAGAGCTACGACAACTGGCTCAAGGGCACAGCATATGTTCGCACCGAGGGAGCGGCTCTTTTCGTTTCGGCGCCGGACCGCGAAACTCGCATCATTCTGGAGAAGGAGTACTCCGCCCTGGTGCGAAGCGCAATTCTGGAACTCGCGCTGCCCTTCGAACATGTCTGCTATGAAGTGCAACTGATAAGAGGCGCCAGGAACCAGGCAATCGCGGCGGTGGAGGGCAGCGAATTGGAATCCACCCTGAACCTGAATCCGAAATTCACGTTCGATACCTTCGTAGTAGGGGCCTGTAACCAGTTTGCGCACGCCGCCGCGCGGTCAGTTGCCACCAGCCCCTCGCGCAGCTACAATCCGCTGTTCCTCTATGGAGGAACGGGGATGGGGAAGACCCACCTGATGCACGCCATTGGCCGTGAGTTGATGGACAAGTTTAGCTCGATGCGCATCATCTACACCTCCAGCGAGCGCTTCATGAACGAAATGATCGCCTGCATTCGGACGGACCGTATGCAGCAGTTCCACCAGCGCTATCGCGAAGCGGATGTTCTGCTAATCGACGACATTCAACTGCTGGGAAATAAGGAGCGCACGCAGGAAGAGTTTTTCCACACTTTCAACGAGTTGCACGATCACCAAAAGCAAATTGTGATTTCCAGCGACGCCACACCCAAGGACATTCCAGGCCTGTTGGAGCGGCTGCGATCCCGCTTTGAGTGGGGATTGCTGGCCGATATCCAGCCGCCCGATCTCGAAACCAAGATGGCCATTCTCGATAAGAAGGCCGAGGCGGAGGGTGTGAAGCTGCCCGACGATGTACGCTCGTTCGTAGCCATAAAGACGAAGACCAACGTACGGGAGTTGGAAGGGACACTCGTCAAGTTGATCGCGTACTCCTCCTTAACCGGCACACCGATCCACTTGCAGATGGCTCAACAGGTGCTGAAACACCTGGTACATGTGCAAGACCGCAAGGTGACGATTGATTCTATTCAAAAAGCGGTTGCGGAACGGTTTCAGGTAAAGCAGTCGCAGCTCAAGGAAAAAAGCAACACCAAGAAGGTGGTCTACCCGCGGCAAGTAGCCATGTACCTGGTGAAGGAACTGACGGACGCCTCGTTACCGGAGATCGGCCGCGCCTTCGGCGGAAAACATCATACCACCGTGATTCATTCCGTAAACAAGATTGAGCGCGCACGTCATATCGACCCGGAATTGAACAGGTTACTCCACAGTCTAATGGACTCATTACAATGAACTTAGCGTTTTTCCCACAGTGGCCGTTAAAACCGGCGGGAGGAAAAATGTGCAAAACCAGCCCATGACCTTTTTTTCCGGATTTTTCAACCTGGTGTTCCTCAAGTTCCAGTGGAGAAAAGTAGCTGATTTTAGTATAATTTAGGTAGTCTTCAACAACTTGCACAGGCCCGATGAATACGGTTCTTTAGAGTACTCATCTATATAGCCTGAGAAGAATAGGAGCTCCGACCCCATGGAATTCACCGTCGGCAAGTCCGATCTGGTACGAGAACTGAGTTTGTCGCAGGGCGTTGTAGAGAAAAAGACGACCATTCCGATTCTCTCGAACGTGCTGATTGAAGCTGAGAGTGACCGCGTGGTCTTGACGGCAACGGATCTGGAGCTGGGGATACGCTGCTCGTGTCCGGCGAGGGTGAAGAAAGAAGGCGCTGGTACGGTGCCTGCCCGCAAGTTGCTGGAGTATGCGCGACTATTGCCGGAAGGCGACGTGAACATGAAGTTCCTGGAGAACCATTGGGCCAGCATCACATGTGGGCGCTCCAAGACACGAATTGCGGGCATGTCCCGTGAGAGCTTTCCCGAGTTGCCGCAGATGCCGGAGCAGATCGCGGAAATTCCCGTTAAGCTGCTGGCATCCATGATCGCGCGCACCTCGTTTGCGATCTCGATGGAAGAGTCGCGGTTTACATTAAACGGGGCTCTGCTCTTCCTACGTCCCGAGGGCCTCACCATGGTGGCGACCGATGGGCACCGGCTGGCATTCGTGCAAGCGGCGGCCGCCGATAGTGGGAAAGTGGATAAACCATTCCGGGCGCTGATTCCAAAGAAGGCGCTGGTTGAGCTGGTGAAGCTGGCCGATGAGGCGGGACCCGATGCTAAGGCCATTTTTGCCGGCGACGACAATCACTTGTTCTTTCAGGTTGGTCACCGGCTGCTGATTACACGCAAACTGACCGGCAACTTCCCGGATTACGAACGCGTTCTGCCTAAGGACCACCAGCTTGTCGCCAAGCTGCAGAAGGATGAGATTCGCTCGGCGATTGAGCGCGTGGCGCAGTTTGCGGACGAACGGTCTCGCTCGATTCGGGTGCAATTTACCAACGACGAGGTACGCATCTTCTCTTCCTCGGTGGAAACCGGCGAGAGCGAGGAGAGCGTGACCAGTGAATACCAGGGTCCGGACCTAGAGATTGGCTTCAATGCGCAGTACCTCCTCGATTTTCTCCGCGTGATTCCTCAGGACCACATGGCGTTTGAATTGAAAGATCAGAAGAGCGCCGGCGAAATGCGCCCGGCGGGCGAGGGCGTGGTGGACCAGTACCGCTACGTCGTGATGCCCATGAGAATTTGAGCGGTGGGGCACGCTTTAGTTTGCCCTAGTAAGAAAATATGGCCAATGATGTGAATACCAGCACTCCCGACGTTTATGATTCCACTAGTATCAAGGTGCTCGAGGGTTTGGAAGCCGTACGCCTGCGTCCCGCCATGTACATCGGCTCGACCGGTGAGATGGGGCTGCACCACCTGGTGTATGAAGTGGTGGACAATTCCGTGGACGAGGCGCTGGGGGGATATTGCACCGAAATCGCGGTCACCATTCACGACGACAACTCCGTTACGGTGGTCGACAACGGCCGCGGCATCCCAGTGGATCTGCACGAAGAAGAAGGCGTCTCAGCCGCGCAGGTGGTGATGACCAAACTGCATGCCGGCGGCAAGTTCGACTCCAAAAGCTATAAAGTCTCGGGTGGTTTGCACGGCGTCGGGGTGAGCGTCGTAAATGCGCTCTCGGAGCGGCTCGAGTTGGAAATCTGGCGGGAAGGGTACACCTGGCAGCAGGAGTATTCCTGCGGCGCCCCGAAAGCGCCGCTGGCCAAGGCCGGAAAGGCCGGAAGGAAGACCGGAACGCGGGTCACCTTCAAGCCCGATGTCACCATCATGGAAGCCACGGAGTTCAACTACGACACGCTGGCGCAGCGGCTGCGCGAGCTGGCGTTCTTGAACAAAGGCCTCAAGATTACACTCACCGACGAGCGCGTCGATCCGGAAAAGAGGACCGAGTTTCTCTACACCGGTGGCATCTCCGAGTTCATCAAGCACCTGAATCGCGGCAAGACCGTTCTGCACGACAAACCCATTCACTTCGAGGCGGACCGCGAGATGCCCAACAACGGGACGCTCACCATGGAGGTGGCCCTCCAGTACAACGATGGATACTCGGAGAACGTTTTCAGCTTCGCCAACAATATCAACACGGTGGATGGCGGAACGCACCTGAGCGGCTTCCGCTCCGCGCTCACCCGCACCATCAATGCGTTCGGCCAGCAGGCCGGGCTATTCAAGGACGTGAAGGAAAACCTGACCGGCGACGACGTTCGCGAAGGCTTGACCGCGGTGGTAAGCGTAAAGGTTCCCCAGCCGCAGTTTGAAGGCCAGACCAAGGGCAAGCTGAACAGCGATATCGCCGGTTTCATGACGCAGTTCGTCAACGACAAGCTGGGCGAGTACTTCGACAAGAACTCCACCGTGGGGCGCAAGATTGTGGGCAAGGCGATCGAGGCCGCGCGGGCCCGCGAGGCGGCGCGGCATGCTCGCGACCTGACGCGGCGCAAGGGCGCTCTCGATTCCGGCGGGCTGCCCGGCAAGCTGGCCGATTGCCAGGAGAAAGACCCGGAGCGCTGCGAGCTGTTCCTGGTGGAGGGCGAATCGGCCGGCGGCACGGCCAAGCAGGGGCGCGACCGGCGCTTCCAGGCGATTCTCCCGCTCAAGGGCAAGATCCTCAACGTGGAAAAAGCGCGCTACGACAAGATGCTGGCCCACGAGGAAATCCGCTGCATGATCACGGCCCTGGGCACGGGCATCGGCAAGGACGATTTCAACGTCGCCAAGCTCCGCTACGGCAAAGTCATCATCATGACGGATGCCGACGTGGACGGTTCGCACATTCGCACCCTGCTGCTGACGTTCTTCTTCCGCCACATGACCGAGCTCATCCTGCGGGGGCATGTCTTCATCGCGCAACCGCCGCTCTACCGCATCAAGAAGGGCAAGAGCGAGAAATACATCAAGGACGAGAAGGAATTCACCCGGGAGATCATGCGCCGCGCCACGGAGAACCTGACGCTCGAGATCCATTCCAATGGCAGCGGCGCCAAGGCGGTGCTGGAAGGCGTGGAGCTGCGCACATTCCTGCTGAACCTGGACGAGTACGAGCAGATGTTCCACAAAGTAGAGCGGCGGCTGCGCGATGCGCGCGTGGTGGAAGCGCTGTCCAATATCGAGCTGAAGGTGGACCACAAGACGGAGTTCCAAGATGAAGCCAACCTGAGGCCAGTGTTCGAAGCGCTCGAGAAACTGGGGGTGAAGCCGGAGATGCGGCGGGACGAAGAGCACTCATCCTACGCCGTGGTGTTCCACGATTCCACCAACGCCGAGCGGCCCATCGGCCTGGCCCTGGCCGCGCAGCCGGAATTCCGCCGCTTCCGCGCGCTGGCCCACGCCATTGACCGCTTCAACGAGCCGCCCTTCGTGGTGGTGAAGAGCGAGCGTCGCGAGGCGCAGCCGAACTGGCTGGACCTGCTGAACTACGTCAAGAACGAAGGCAAAAAGGACGCCTCCGTCCAACGCTACAAAGGGCTGGGCGAAATGAACGCCGAGCAGCTTGCCGAGACCACCATGAACCCCCAGAAGCGCACCCTGCTGCAGGTGCGGTTAGAGGACGCCGTGCAGTGCGAAGAGATCTTCTCGACGCTGATGGGCGAAGACGTCGAAGCCCGGCGGAAGTTCATCGAAGAAAACGCGCTGGACGTGAAGAATTTGGACGTGTAGGGGTGCGAGGATTAGCGCCGTCGCCTAGGGCAGTCGGGCTTATCTTATGCAGATCGCAGTAGAGGCGCTGCGGTGCTTGAATCCGCCGCCATCAAGCAGGTGGATAGCGCCGCCGAAAGCCAAAAGCTTTCTTGGAACTTAATCAGGCTCCCGCGACGCCAGGACAACCGGAGACTTCTTGGCTCGCAGGTCCCGAGCCGGAGTCGTGTCACCCAAGCGGAGCCGGCTTGCTTGGATCTCAGCAATTCGAAGAGCTCCGGGCTGTCAATATGAGAGCGCTCCCTTGGCAAAGCTTCGGCGCTCTCCAAAACTTACCCCCCCATACTCTCCAAAACTGACCCAGCCATTCTGACCTGACCCCGCGCAGAGTCGGCGCGTGATGACGACGATG
>Ga0209039_10001133_pt1 | contig 25509 bp, 19 predicted proteins | sample BogFormECP12_OM1_FD_188238 | JGI IMG/M metagenome (GOLD analysis project Ga0209039, IMG submission 188238) | Bog forest soil microbial communities from Calvert Island, British Columbia, Canada - ECP12_OM1 (SPAdes) (version 2) | ecosystem: Environmental > Aquatic > Freshwater > Wetlands > Bog ... | reverse complement strand
AGCAGGAATCCAACGCATCAATATCTTGATGCGGGAATTTGATGATGATACATTTGTTGCCAGTATGACTCCTAAGGAGCAATTGTCTGTGCTGATCTTGAATTTGCAGGATGTACGCCGGCGCACTGATACGAATAATCCACCCGCATGTATTGCCAAATTACAAAGTATGGCAGTAAATTATATGAATGAAGTTATTCTTTTCATGGCGCACAGTATGGGTGGAGTTGCTGTCTCACAGGTCGATATCGAGCGGACGAATAGCCTCTCCCTTCGTAATGCCTATGAAGAAGAGTATGCGCACATGACAGGTGTTGCTTATATTTCACCAACTCCACTGCCGACCGTTCAAGTGGCTGAAATCCTACCAACGGATACTCCTACCCCTACGCAAACGGCCACTCAAAATAACGAAAACCCTACTGAAACCGAGACCACTGAGGTAATAGTTACCAATCCAGGTCCATTAACGATTAATCTTCACGACGCTCCTGATATATCCGCCAGATTGGTTGGATTTTTAAATCCTCAAGAAAATGCTGAGGCAATTGCCCGAACCAATTCCGGCGATTGGATCTTGATTTCTTACTCAAAAGCCATGGGAGGATCTGGTTGGGTATCTGCGAAATTAGTTCAAACCGATCATTCGATAGAGCCACTCCCAATTTCCGGGCAAACCGCCACGCCAAACCCATAACCCAAACGAACCATACTTCTTTCAGAGATCTTCTGGCATAGATCTTGCAAGAGTCATCCGTAGATTTCGCATCACACCCTTGCTTGACGCCTGATAAGGCTCTTACTCTCAGAACTTAAGGACGATCGATGTGCGTCTTAAAATCCAATTTGACTGGTGGAAAATACGCCTACAAGAAGGAGACATCATCATGCCCAAAAATTTATTAGTTTTATTATTGGCTGCGGTAATGCTTATTATCGTTCTTTCTGCCTGCGTACTGCCAGCCTCACAGGCACCAAAAGCGACCGTAGCATCCAGTACCGAGATTCCATTTCCGATTACCACTCAACCGGGTATTCTGTCTGGTATTTTAAGCGGTACTCAGACAACTGTGGCTATGAATAGCACTGGCTCAGCGGTTGAAGTGACATCAACCAATGTGCCAGTGGTTCAGACCACTCCCATAATAGTAAAACCGAAGGCAACTGCCAAACCGACCAAACCGACCAAAACACCGAAACCGAAGATAGCCGAACCCAGTCCCACTGTCCCGGAACGACCTTCCACGTATACTCTGCAACATGGTGAATATCTCATCTGCATTGCGCGTCGTTTCAATTTAGATCTCAATGACCTCTTTTATGAAAATGGAATGAACATGTACTCCCGACCATATTCAGGAACAGTTCTCCAAATTCCTCAGAATGATAGTTGGAATACTGCATTTGGCCCCCGGGTATGGCATGCCCACCCCACCCAATATACGGTTAAAAGCGGCGATAATATTAATACGATCGCCTGCTATTTTGGAGATGTTTATCCGCAGGCTATCCTTTCGGCAAACAATTTACAAGGCGCCTACACTTTGACACCAGGCGAGGTCATTAATATCCCATAAAAATAAAAAAACCGGCCTGCCCAGGTCTGAGGTTCTTCTAAGTTAGAAATATAAACCATCACTTCCCCGCTAATCCAGGCGGGGAAATATTTTTTCCACGCCCGAATTCAACTACGAATTCGAAAGAGATTATTTCACCTATCTTGTTGAATAGTCTATGTTAAAATTGGTGGAAGTCAATCGAATATGAGTAAGGATACTATATGAACTTTGAAGTGCTTAACCGAGAAACTTTATTTGAAGGTCGTGTTTTCGATGTAGAACGTGTCGAGGCCCGTCTGCCGGATGGCCGTCTAAACAAATATGATTTGGTCAATCACCAGGGTTCAATCACAGTAATACCGTTCGATCAGGATGGCAATGTCTGGTTTGTCCGCCAATACCGCCTGGGCGCTCAAAAAGTTTTACTTGAGCTGCCGGCGGGGATGATTGAAAAAGATGAGCAGCCTGAAGATTGTGCTCTTCGGGAAATCCGGGAAGAGACCGGTCTGGCTGCGGGAGAAATAAAATATTTAGGGCAGATATACCTGGCGCCTGGTTATTGCACTGAATTAATGTATGTGTACCTGGCAACCGCCCTCTATTCCGACCCGCTGCAAGCGGATGCGGACGAATTTTTACAAACCATTGCAATCCCTGTAGAACAAATTTATGATATGGTTCGAAAGGATGAAATTAATGATTCAAAAAGCCTGGCAGCTTTAATGCTTGCACAGCCTTATTTAATTGTGAAACCTTAACGAAAGTTGGACGATAAAGCACAAAAAAACAATTCCCCGCCCTGCTGGGCGGGGAATTTTATATACAAAGGACACAATTGGGGCTGAGGATACTGCAAATATTAATATCTCAGCATTGCTCCAATTTCTCCAACTTTCTCAAGCTGGAGATTGTCATGGACAATTTCAATATTTCCACCATGACGCATGACCTGGCTGATGGCTATTTCAACCAGATCTTCAGCAGTCTCCATTTTCCCCTCACAAACCGGGCATCTATCCATCGAGCGAAAGGTTATGTAATCACAATTTTGGCAGCGATAGCCGGCTTTACGGTAGCCATGTGCCACAAACAGAGATAGCACGCGGTTATCATTAGTGGCGGTTAGAGTATTTTCCAATCCAACTACAGCTCCACTCCCTTTAGCTGCAGAGGTGATCAAGGCTTCGACCAGGCGTGCTTCCTGTCGTTTTTCTGCCTCCATCCCTACTTGCATCACTCGTGCAAGTAATTCCGGATGATTGACTGTCATGCTCATTGGGAAAGTTCCCATTACCAGGCTTTGCCAGGCCTTTGGCAGCAAACCGCGGAACATAGCAACATTATCATCCGAACCGCCGATTAATATTCGACGAACCCGGTTTTCCTCAAAGAAATGCACGGCGTAATCCACAGTATCTTTCATATTGCGCCCAACCAACTCATCCTCATAATGAGTCTGTCCAGCAGTTCCGCCGCGTCGGCCTGGAAATGTTGATGCCCCTCCTTGTTTCGTATGTTTTACAAGCTCACCTAAAACACCCTCTTGCTCTCGTAATTCACCCAGGTGGAAGAAAAATAGGCGAGCGCCCTGTTTATCTACCAGGACGATCCCATACCCACCATAAACATCCAATAAATCTGTTAATGGTTTTACGCTCGGCCGGTCACCCACATGAATCTGATTGTAGACCGGTATCCCTAAAGGATAAGCCCGGAAAAAATCCCGCGGTGCGCATGAGAATACAGCTACGCCGCGACCCGCCCAGGAATATTCATGGTCAAAATACTGCTCCAGCGCTTGCTCATCTCTAGGCATGTGTATGCTTTTAAACATGTTACGCAGGTGAAGCTTATGTGTGTCTGCATTTCCTTCAGTAGGTTCAGTGTTCAAATAGACGGTCAATACGGGATCTGACGTTTTAAATTCAACCAATTCCCGCAAGTTGTTTTCTGTGAGCATGACAACCTCCTTCGACTGCAGAATTTATTAAAGTACTCATCCATAACTTTATGGACGTTTGCCTAATGTAACCACCACCTCCTTTTGAATATTGTCTCTCAGAATTGTGAATGTAACCTGATCACCGGGGTTTTTACTGGTCATCAAGAAGCCCAGCAAATCGCCGAACACTTGTACAGGATGTCCGTCCACTGCAATGACTAAATCACCCCCGGCCTTCAAATCAGGGATGTTGGTAGCCTTACTTCCACCGATCAGACCCGCTTTGTCAGCCGGGCCGCCGGAGATCACATCAATAATATATGCGCCAGTGGAGCGGTCCAGGCCTAAGGCTGCCTGGTCAGCCAGGCTGACCTGCGAAAGTGCCGATATTCCCAAATATGGGTAATCAAAAGTACCATTTTTAATGAGTGATGGCACAACCCGCTTAATGATATTGGCCGAGACGGCAAAACCAATACCGCTATTGGTTGGTTCGCCCGTGCTGGTCGATCCCGTTGTTTGTATGGCGCGGTTTATCCCAATTACTTCTCCATCCAGGTTTAATAAAGGTCCCCCGGAGTTACCCGGATTAATAGCGGCATCCGTCTGGATGATGTCTCCAGCCTCAAAAGAGCCGCCATCTGGTGACTGGCGGATTGAATCGAGTACGCGACCTTTGGCTGAAACAATGCCATAAGTCATGGTGCCATAATATCCAAATGGATTGCCGATCGCAACAACCGACTGGCCCACTTTGACCTTATCTGAATCGCCCATCATCAGCGGAACCAGTTGATTGGATGGGACATTGACCTTGATTACTGCCAGATCCGAATCCAGATCGGTGCCCAGCACTTTACCTTGCACCTTAAGACCCGATGGAAAATCGACTTCCATATTCTGGGCATTTTCTACAACGTGATAGTTTGTAACAATATCTCCTTGCTGGTCATATACAAATCCAGATCCAAGACCTGAGCCTTGTTGGGTGTCTATTAGAATAGCCACCACCCCTGGACTGACTCGATCGTACAGCGAAGATAAGCGTACATCATTTCCGGATTGGTCATTCGTGATTGCCAGCAAAGGTGTAGGCTGTAAAGTTGGCAGAATGCTGGTCGGCACCAGGGTAGCCATTGGTGTTAATTCAGATGCATTTTGTTCGCTGTTTTCAGTTGGGGCCGAGAAAGTTGCGCTGAAATTTGGCAGGTTCGTGCTAAATTGACAGGCAAGGCTTATAACCAATAAAAGTGGGATAATGAAAACGAAAAAGAACTTCTTCATAAAACCCTTTCTATATGTAGCTATATTGAAAGCCTTTTATTGGAAAATTTAGCCTTGTTGAAGCTGCTCAAACAGAGCGCGTTGCTTGGCATTTAATGTGCGTGGAATTTGAACTTTAACCCGAGCATAGAGATCACCATACGATTTTGGGGAGTTCAATATCGGCATACCCCTACCAGACAGACGAAAAGTTTGCCCGGGTTGTGTGCCTGCCGGAATGGTCAGGAGAACATTTCCGCCGGGGGTGTTTACATTGACTTGTCCGCCTAATACAGCCGTATATAGATCAATCACGGTCTCTGTATATACATCATTGTCTTTTATTTCAAAGCGTGCATCCGGTTCAATTTCAACTACCAGATAAATATCGTTTTTTTGCGGACCGGCGCCTGCCATACGAATTTTTGTACCCTGGTGAGCTCCGGCAGGAATCTTGACCTGCATGCGACGTCCATCTACTTCAACTGTACGCTCAGTTCCTTGATAAGCCTCCTGAAAACTGATCCGCACCGGCTGTTGAATCGAACGGGCAGGCCGCGAAGTTGCGCGACGGGTTTGTGTGCGGCTGCCACCGGCCATACCACCAAATATGTCATTAAAAAATTCGGAAAAGCCACCACCTAAAATATCATCCAGATTACCATATTCAACTTGAGCTCCGCCGCTTCTGGGCGCTTGTGAATACCAATCATCCCAATTAAACGAGCCTGTCCCACCAGTTTGTTGCCAGTTATTATAGGATTCGCCCAATTGATCGTAACGCGCCCTTTTTTCAGGATCGCTCAAAACTTCGTTAGCTTCGTTTAGCTCTTTGAACTTTTCTTCGGCCGCTTTATTGCCCGGATTGCGGTCTGGATGATATTTCAAAGCCTGCTTACGAAAAGCCTTTTTTATATCTGCAGCTGAGGCATTACGTTCAACGCCCAAAATTTTATAATAATCTTTATATTCCATAGGATCATTGTATGATGACCATCCATTCGAAGTCAAGAGAGAGAAGCAATATCTAATATAATTTTAATTCAATATATACAATTCTCTTATGTAGTAGAATCACCCCATGAAGAATAAACCACCTGTAATCATACCGATGTCCTATCCCGACTTGACAGATGCCGAGCGTCAGGCTGTTCTGGCGGTTGTCTCTACACCGAATCTGAGCATGGGACCACAAATTGAAGCGTTTGAAACTGCCTTCCGTACGTTTTTTGGTAGCCGCCATGCCATCGGTGTCAGTTCAGGTACGGCCGGCTTACATCTTTGTGTTCGGGCCGCCGGTATAGGAGCGACCGACTATGTCATTACTACCCCTTTCTCTTTTGTTGCATCCACCAATGTTCTTCTGTATGAAAATGCTATCCCGATCTTTATCGATGTAGATCCCCTGACTGGCAATATGGATACAGATCAGGTTCAAGCCGCCGCCAGGGATTTGATCGATGGCGGCGGATCGGCTACACAACGTTGGCTACCCCGCCAAGGCGCCCCGAAGCCCGGAAAATTGAAAGCTATCCTGGCAGTAGATGTCTTTGGCCAGCCCGCAGATCTATCTGAGTTGCAAAGGATAAGTTGTAAATACAATTTGCGACTGATCGAAGACGCTTGTGAGGCGTTGGGCGCTGAATATTGTGGAAAAAAAGCGGGTACTTTGGGGAATTATGGTGTATTTGCTTTTTATCCTAATAAACAGATCACAACCGGTGAAGGCGGGATGATTATTACCAATGACGATGAAGCAGCCGACCTGATGCGTGCTCTGCGTAATCAGGGCCGAGCGCCGGGCGATACATGGCTGCAGCACACTTTTTTGGGTTACAACTACCGTTTGGATGAAATGAGCGCCGTTATGGGCGCGGTACAGATGTCACGACTGGAAGAACTGCTCTCGGCCCGCCAGAAAGTTGCCGATTGGTATCAATCTCGCCTGGAAGAAATCCCTGGGATCGAGCCGCCCCAATTGGTCGAGACCACAACCCGGGTAAGCTGGTTCGTTTACGTCATCCGCCTCGCGCCAGAGATCGATCGATCGCTGGTTGCAGAAAAATTGTCTGAGAGGGGTATTCCTGTTCGCCCATATTTTCTACCGATCCACCTCCAACCGTATATGGTCGAGCGGTTTGGTTACCGTCCTGGTGATTTTCCTGTCACTGAAGACCTGGGCAGGCGCGGTTTAGCTCTGCCATTCTCAAGTAAGATGAGCGAGGCGCAGGTCGAGCAAGTTTGCCTGGCTCTGGCAGACTGTCTACATTAATCCAAATGGAGCTTACAAACATTTTCTTTCCCCCCAGGCGCCAAGGACTGATCGTTCACGGCTTGATTGCTGTTTTTTTATTGGCGGGTAGCATTTCCAGCTTTTGGTTGGCCTTTCAAGAGTCGGTCGGCTCTTATTTCGTTCTGCTGCTCTTGCTTGCGTTGGTTTTTACTGCACCCATACCATTCGTGATGTATCGCGGTTATGCTTTATTACAGGCCAGCTATACCATAGAACGCGATGGACTTCGACTTCGTTGGGGTCTACGCGCTGAAGATATTCCCCTACCGGATGTTGAATGGATACGGCCGGTTGAAGAATTGGGTTTTCGACTGCCTCTACCACATTTCTATTTACCGGGGGCCATCCTGGGTGTCCGCAACATTCAAGACCTGGGGCCGGTAGAATTTATGAGTTCTGAGCTTGCATCTATGCTGTTGATCGCTACACCCAAAAAGATCTACGCCATCTCACCAGAAAACTTAAAAGCTTTCGTTCGCACCTTTCAACGCACGACCGAATTAGGCAGTCTTGCACCCCTTCCTTCTCATTCAACCCAACCAGCAGCATACCTACAACAAATTTGGAACGATCGAGCCGCCCGTTATATGATGTTAGCCGGCCTCTTTTTAACCATGACTCTCTTTGTCCTGGATAGTTTGCTCATCCCGACCCGTTCCAGTATTTCCTTAGGTTTTGATGGAAATAACCAACCCCTTCCGCCAGGACCGCCAGAGCAATTGCTGCTCTTGCCCGTTTTAGCAAGCTTTGCATTCCTTATTGATCTTGTTATTGGCATGTATTTCTACCGCCGGCTGGAGCAGCGACCCGTTTCATATTTGTTATTGGCCTGCTCTTCACTCACCCCGATCTTACTGATAATCGCGACCTTTTTCATGAAATAATGCTGATCCGGGGGACGTTCATTATTTGAAAAGCATATGGAACATAGATATAATGATATTTAAGTAGCTTGGGATCCCTCTCATCGAATAAAATGATAAAGGTCATAAAACCAACAAAAAGCATACCGCTCTTAAGGAGTTTCATGCAGGTCTTGATCGGATTTGTTCTGGCAGTCTTAGTCTCCATACTGGCCTGGTGGGCACATGCCCTCAGCCTGAGCGGAGCCATCGCTGCTATCCTGCTGGGAACAATCATTTTTGGGTTGGGTGGTTTACCCTGGGCAGTTTTGCTGCTTGGATTTTTTATCTCATCCAGCCTTTTTTCTCGACTTTTTGGTTTGCGTAAGAGCGGGCTGGCAGAAAAATTTTCAAAAGGTTCTCAGCGGGATGCTGGACAGGTGCTGGCAAATGGAGGAATTGCCGGTCTGATGGTTATTCTACATGAATTGCTACCCGGATCAACCTGGACCTGGCTGGGATTTGTCGGGTCTCTCGCCGCGGTCAACGCAGACACCTGGGCAACGGAGCTGGGAGTCCTCAGTAAAAGTATGCCGCGTTTGATCACCACTGGCATGCCTGTGGAACCGGGAACATCTGGTGGTATTTCGCTGACCGGGAGCATTTCCGCATTCGCCGGTTCTTTATTAATTGCTCTTTTGGCGCGTATAGTCTGGCAGGGTAATACGATCAGTTCGGGCTTCTTACAGCAGGCATCTTTAATAGCGCTGCTCGGCCTGGCAGGCTTAGGTGGCAGTCTGCTTGATTCATTGCTCGGGGCCAGTATTCAGGCAATCTATACCTGTCCAGTATGCCAAAAAGAGACTGAACGACATCCTTATCATACTTGTGGCAGCCTTACAACCCTTAAGAGGGGCTGGCCCTGGTTGAATAATGATTGGGTGAACATTGCTTGCGCCGCCGGCGGTGCTGGTCTGGCAGTAATTGCAGTTATCTGGTTGCAGGTTTTATTCGGACTGAGCATCATATGATACGGATGGGGAAAATCCAAAGAAAATGACAAAAAATGGTCAGGCGAGTAAAACAATTCATAAGCAGGCGGATCTTAATCTGGTGCGAAGAGCCCAGGAGTTGGAAGCGCTCTATACAACTTCATTACAAATTAATTTGCAACTCGATCTTCCCACTTTACTAAAATCTATTGTTGCTCGTGCAGCCGATTTGATCGGCACTCCGATGGGAGCTGTCTATCTGGTACGACCGGATGGTAAGAGCCTGGAGGTTGCAGTCAGCCACAACTTACCGGAGAGGTATATCGGTACAGTTTTGCAATATGGGGAAGGTTTGGCCGGACAGATTGCAGTTGACGGTAAGCCTTTTATGGTCGATGATTACCAGCTTTGGGAAGGAAAGGCTGTCGTTTATACTGGCAGTCCTTTTCGCCGGGCTTTGGGTGTGCCATTAAGGATTGGTGAAAGGATTATTGGCGTTATTACACTTACCGATGACAACCAGGTTGGGCCTTTCAGTGAAGATGATATTCGTCTTGTGAGTCTTTTTGCGGATCAGGCCGCCATTGCCATTGAAAATGGACGTCTATATGAGTCAAGCCAAATAGAGCTGTCCGAGCGAAAGCGTGCAGAAGAAGCGTTGAGGGAAAGCGAAGCCAGGAATAAGGCCATACTCGATGCTGTTCCCGATTTAATGTTTCTGGCATCCCGCAGTGGGGAATTTTTGAATTATAGTAGTAATAGCCCCGATAAGTTCTACCTTCAACCTCAAGATATTATTGGTAAAAAGATCGCTGCAATTTTTCCACCCTCAACTGCTGAGCTTTGTTTACAATATATCCAGAAAACTCTGGATACTGAAACCATGCAAATATTTGAATATCAGCTTGCTATGGAGGAAGGGATCCGAACATATGAGGCTCGCCTTGTCGTAAGTGGGCCAAACGAGGTTTTGTCGATCGTCCGGGATATTACCGAATGGAAGCAGGCTGAACAAGCACTGAAGGATGCCCAGAAACAACTGGCGCAACGGGTAAAAGAACTTGAGAGCCGCACCCAGGAGATAACCCTCCTGACAGAAATGAGCAATACGCTGCAGGTTTGTTTGAATCCGTTAGAAGCTTTCACGGTTGTAGCACAATCGGCCGCCCAATTATTTCCAAACACATCTGGTGCATTATTGATACAGGACAGCGCTCATCTTTGGCTAGAGCCACGTACGTCTTGGGGGCAATCTACAAAAACGATACCGAGCTTTATGGAAGATGACTGTTGGGCAATCCGGCGTAGCCGTTCCCATTTGGTTCCGGATACACGCAATGGTTTACTCTGTCGTCACATCAGTAACCCGCCGCCAGCCAGCACATTGTGTGTTCCTGTAATGTCGGAAGGAATAGCTGTTGGACTCTTTTACATAGAAACCAACAAGAATGCACTTGCGCTAGGCGAGCCCCATCAACAGTTAGCCGCTGCAGTTGCTGATCAAATTGGTTTGGCGCTATCAAACTTGCAACTTCGGGACAATCTGCACGAGCAGGCTATCCGGGACCCGCTAACAACCCTATTTAACCGCTATTACATGCAAGAAAGCCTTGAACATGAGCTGCGCCGGGCAGAACGTTCAGGGCATTCGGTGACATTGCTGATGGTTGATCTGGACCATTTTAAAGCATTCAATGACCGCTACGGTCATTTGAGTGGGGATGAGCTGTTGCGAGGGCTTGGCAAGCTGCTCAAGAAAATGTTCAGAGCAGGGGATATCCTTTCGCGTTACGGCGGAGATGAATTTCTATTGGTGTTACCTGAAGCTTCAATTGAAATTGGTTTGCAGCGCGCTGAGGAACTCCGCCAAAACGTAAAAGAAATGCTCATTCAGATTGAAGATTACCCTTTAGAAAATTTAACGATCTCGATTGGCATTTCTAGTTGGCCGCAGCACGGCACAACTTCTGCTGAAGTGCTGAGAGCAGCCGACAAAGCCCTTTACCAGGCAAAAATGCAGGGGCGCGATCGAGCCATTGTGGCGGAAAGCCTTCAAGATGAATGAACTGATCCGCGTCCTTTACGTTGATTCAAATCTTTCAGATCGTAGAATAATCCGAAGGATGCTGCAATCACAGTCAGATATCTTTGAAATCATTCCCGCAACTACGCCCGCTGCATTTCAAAAGAAGATTAACGGGACGGATTACGACCTTGGGCTGGTTGATTTAGAAGCTTTTGGAAATAAAGACTTACAGCTTCTAAAGGCTATCCGGATGTACCATCCAGACTTACCTGTGGTCGTCTTGACCAGAAATGCTTCTGTCCGGCTTGCAGTGGATGCTATCAAAAACGGTGCGGCGAATTATTTGCTCAAAAAAACAGCAGACATTGAGAAACTTTCGCAAACCCTTCAGGTTCTGAACTTCCAGTCACGTAAATCCAAACAAGCTCAGATAAGCAGAGATTATTTCAAACAAATAACCCAAAACACAGTGGATAATGTTTGTTCGTTTCTGGTTACCGGGGACGGAAATTTTATTCTGGAATGGGTTTCAAATACCGGGGAATCTGATTGCGGATATACCAATCAAGGATTGATTGACCGGGACGGTTGGATCGGCCTGATTTATCCGGATGACCTGCCATATGTAAAAGAAATCTGCGAATCTATTCTGGCAGGACAGATACCCCAGCGAGATGAGATCAGGTTGATTACACGTTCAAATGAAACCCGCTGGCTGCGCTTTTTAATCCGGCCTGAGTGGAACCAGGATCATTCCAGTATCCAGCGCATTATGGTGGGAACCTATGACATCACCAACCATAAGCAAATTGGCGAAAATCTTAACCAAACAGAACGCAAATACCAGTGGTTGGTTGAACAAATCAAGGCTGTTATTTATACGAGTTCAGGGGGTGGGATTAGCTCACTTTTATATGTGAGTCCACAGGTAAAGAACTTGCTTGGATATTCTGCCGGCGAATGGGTTTCTGATCCGGGGTTGTATTTGAATTTAATTCATCCTGATGATCGTGAAATGGTCTTATCAGAATTCGAGCGTGCGAATCAAACCGGCAGCCCTTTTGAGATCGAATACCGCCTGATTGGGCGAGACGGACAGGTAGTCTGGATCCATAATGATTCTCAACCGGTAATGGATGAACTCGGGCGTATCCAATATTGGAGTGGGTTTATTTACGATATATCTGAACGAAAACAATCTGAACAGGCTTTGAACAGGCGGGTGAAAGAAATACGAGCCCTTTATGATACCTTTTTGGAGATTAATTCCCAGAGGAATATCAATAAACTGCTGCAATCCATTGTTAGTCGATCTGTCAGTTTGCTGGGAGCCCAAGTGGGTGGGTTATACCTGGTTCGACCGGATGGAAAGAGCCTGGAGCTGGTAATCAGCTATAATCTGCCAGGCGATTTTGTGGGTACCATTCTGCAGATGGGTGAAGGAGTTTCTGGACGCATATTGCAAACCGGACAGCCGTTAATGATTGAAGACCATTCCCGCTGGCCAGGTAGAGCTAAACCATTCAACCAAGCCGGAATTAAACGAGTGCTGGGTTTACCCCTGAAAATTGGAGACCGAATTATCGGTGTTATCAATATTGCAGACACTATTAAAGCTGGCCAGTTTGAGGGGGATGAAATTCGCCTGGTTAGTTTGTTTGCGGACCAGGCTGCTATCGTGATTGAAAATACCCGTCTGTATGAAGCCAGCCAGCGGGAGATCAAAGAACGCGTTCAGGCTGAGCAGGCTTTGCAGGAGATCCAGATTCAACTGGCCAATCGTGTTGGAGAATTAGAACAACGCACTCGTGAGATCACCTACCTCACTCAGCTTAGCAATCTCTTACAACTTTCACTCCAACCTGATGAAGCATATTCCATCATCTCTCAATATACTCCCCAATTATTTCCAAACTCTTCGGGTGCGCTTTTTACACTGGATGAGCAGCAGCAGGAGCTTATACCGCGCACAAATTGGGGCCAACCGCCCCCACGAGTCTCATCTCTTGTGCATGATGATTGTTGGGCACTGCGCCGGAATCGCCCATATCTGGCTATCGACACCAGCAACGGCATGCTCTGCCGCCATATCGGCAAGCCTCTTCCGGGAAGTTACCTGTGTGTTCCAATACTTTCAGAAGGTCAGGAGATCGGTTTGCTGTATTTACAAACCGATCCTGATCAACAGTGCCTGACAATTGAGCAGCAACAACTTGCTGTCGCAGTTGCAGAACAAGCCGGATTGGTGCTTTCGAATTTACAGTTACGTGAGCATTTACGCACACAAGCGATCAGTGATCCTCTGACCGGTCTGTATAATCGATATTATATGCAGGATTTTCTGGATCTGAAGATCCATCAGGCCAACCAGGAAAGCAAGCTGATTAATGTAGTTCTGATCGATCTGGACGATTTTAAAGTCATGAACGAGAAGTTTGGTTACAGCACGGGGGATGAGTTGCTGCGGAAATTCGGCTTGCTTGTTAAACAAACTGCTGGAAAAACCGGGATTGCTTGCCGTTATGTAGGAGATGCTTTAACGATGATCCTACCAGAAATCACGATGCAAGAAGTCAGTCGCAAAGCTGAGCATTTACGGCATGAGATAAAAAAGCTGATGGTTCAATATGAAGACCATTATCTTCAAAACCTGACTGTCTCGATTGGTGTCGCTTGCTATCCAGAGCACGGGCGGTCTGTGCCGGAATTACTCAAAGCAGCCTATATGGCTGCGCTGCATGCCAAGGAACTGGGAGGTGATCAGGTAGTAATTGCAGCACCTCACAATCCAGAAAACATTTCCAATGAGTTTGTATAAACAAAACTAAAGCTTATAAATATATAAAATAGGCCAGTATTCGATTTTATCAGCTTATCCGGCCTATTGAAATTTTAAGATCGCCTGTGCAGCCATACCAAATAAAGGTCCTGGTATAAAACTCAGACCCACTACTGCCAGAGCAGCTATAATGGCGGTGAAATTTACCAGGCTCCCGCCCTGAACTTCCGGATCGCCTGAGCGCATATACATGATTACGACAACACGCAGGTAATAATAGGCCGATACCAGCGAAGTCAGAAGACCGATGAGCGCCAGTATCGTGAAGCCGCCTTGCAATGCCGTGCGGAAAAGATAGAATTTTCCCCAAAAGCCGAGCGTTAGCGGTACACCGGTAAAAGACAGCATAAAGATCATCATGGATAAAGATAACCAGGGGTGTTTGCGGGCCAATCCGGCGTAATCATCTAATAGCAAGCCCTTTCCTTCAGCCTTTTCGAGGGCAATTACAACTGCCCAGGCGCCCAGACTGGTGAATGCGTATGCACCCAGATAAAACAACGCAGAAGCAACTGAATCGTTGAGCACATGTGCCTGCCCAAAAGGTACAAATGCCATCAGAATATATCCGGCGTTGGCAATGCTTGAATAAGCCAATAAACGTTTGATATTTGTTTGAACTAAAGCCAGAACATTCCCAAAGATCATGGTCAGCGCCGCCAGCACCCATAAAACAGGCGTTAGATTCGCTGCCAGGCTTGGAAAAATAATCACGAACACTCGCAGCAAAGCGGCAAAGCCGGCAGTTTTAGCACCCACCGACATAAAACCAGAGACAGGAGAAGGAGCGCCCTGATACACATCCGGTGTCCACATATGAAAAGGCACCACAGCGATCTTGAAACCAAATCCCACCAGTAATATGCCAGAGGCGACCAGGAATAGGACCGGGTTTAAGGTGTTTGCGTAAATTGCGTTGACAATACCTTTGAAATCAGTATGAGCGGTAGCTCCAAAGATCAAGGCCACACCATACAGAACAAATGCCGAAGCAAATGTGCCCAGTAAAAAATACTTTAGTGAGGCTTCTTCCGATTCGGGACGGGGTCGGGCAAAACCTGCCAGGACATATAGTGGAATAGAAAGTAGTTCGAGCGAAATAAATACCATAATTAAGTCATCCGCATGGGCCATCAACATCATTCCACTAATTGTAAACATTAGCAAAATATAATATTCACCCCGCTCGATTTTCATGCGCTTCAGATAATCAATTGCCAGGGCAATGCCGGCCAGGCCACTGACCAGGAAGATAATATCCAGGAACATGGCAAAGCCATCCTGCACCGCCATGCCGTTGAATGCAACAGCGGTCTGCCCGCGCTGGATGATAACGATTACCAATGCTGCCAGTAAACCAAGCGCCGTCAAAAATGCGGTAATACCCTTCCTTCCATTCGGAACCCATAAATCCAATATCAGGCACACCAGCGCCCAGCCGACGACCACCAGGATCGGTAAAATTGCTATCAGGTCAGATTGGGTCATTGATGATGTCCTCCGTTAATGCAGCGCCATGGCAGAAGTTTGCAACAAGGTCGCCAGTTGTTGTACAGTGGGGTTCATGATCTGGAAGAATGGTTTGGGATAGAGGCCAATCCAAAAAATGATGACTAACAGAACTGCCAGAGTTATTATCTCACGTGGATTGAGGTCTTTTAGATTTTGGTTCTCCGGATGCGTGATCGGGCCGAGAAAGACCTTTTGGAACATAAACAAAAGGTAGATCGCTGCCAGAATCACGCCCAGAGTTGCCACACCTGCAAACCACGGACTACCTAAGAAATTTGAGCCAAACGAACCCAACAAAATTGTGAATTCACCTACAAAGCCATTCAATCCTGGTAAACCCATCGATGAAAGCGTGATGATCAAACTCAGGACGCCCATGACCGGCAACACCTTCCATAAACCGCCAAATGCGGACAGATCGCGGGTGTGCCGCCTTTCATAAAGCATACCGACCATTAAAAACAAGGCTCCGGTGCTGATCCCATGATTGACCATCTGTAGAATCGCGCCGGCGATGCCCAAAGGTGTCAGTGAAAAAATGCCCAACATCACGAACCCCATGTGACTGACCGATGAATAAGCCACCATCTTTTTTAGATCCGTTTGAGCGTACGCTACTGCGGCTCCATAAAGGATGGCGATAATCGCCAAACCGGCCATCCAAGGCGCCAGCCGCAAAGAGGCTTCGGGAAAAAGCGGCAGGTTGAAACGCAAAAAACCGTAGGCGCCCATTTTTAACAACACACCCGCCAGGATAACCGAGCCAGCGGTAGGGGCTTCCACGTGAGCATCTGGCAGCCAGGAATGTAACGGCCACATCGGAACCTTGATCGCAAAAGCCAGACCGAGTGCCAGGAACAACCAGGTTTGCGCCTGAGCGAAGGTACTTCGTGTAGCAATAAGGACCGGTAATGAGAAGGTGCCAGCCTGCAAGCCAATATAAAGGATTGCCAGTAACATCACTACTGATCCGGTCATGGTATATATAAAGAACTTAACTGCTGCATAAATTCGTCGCTCGCCACCCCAAATGCCGATCAGAAAATACATTGGCACCAGGGTGAATTCCCAAAAAATATAAAATAATACCAAATCCAGCGAAAGGAAAACCCCCACCATGCCCATTTCTAACAGCATGAAAAAAAGCATAAAACCCCTTACCCGTTCCTGCACAGATGTCCAAGAAGATAGGATCGCCAGCGGGGTCAGCAAGGTTGTGAGCAGTAGCATCAGCAAGCTAAGACCATCCACACCGAGGTGAAAGCCGATCGGAATGTTAGATATTTGCAGCCAAAAGCGGTTTAATTCCAGTTGAATTCCAGGGGCGCCCAGATTGAAGAGAGACAATACCCACAAAGAAGCACCAAAAGTAGCAATCGATGTGAGTAAAGCCACCCAGCGGATCACATTTTTCTGTCGCTCACTCAAGAACAGAATAATCAGAAATCCAACCACTGGCAAGAAAGTTACCAGCACAAGAGGATGAATTGGAAGATTCATACGTTTTCCTTAAAGCAATCCACAAGTTTCAGCGCTATTTCACCATCAAATAGGCCAAAATGACTACCAGTCCAATCAGCAAGGTCAGGGCATAGGAACGCACAAAGCCATTTTCCCACCGCCGCAAGCCATTCCCCAGCGAACGGATCGAGCTGCCAATCTCATTGCCAATCGCATCGATTGCACCTAGATCGACAGGTTGAGCCAATAATTCGGATAGTGACTGGTACGGTCGAACAAATAGGACCTGATATACTTCATCTACCCACCACTTATTCTGCATACCGTTATACACTTTTCCCAATATAGGGGCCAGGGGATCAGGCTCACCTGGATGGGCCAGCGGCTTGCGTATGCCGTAAACCAGCCAGGCCATGAATAGACCGATCAACGCCAGGGCAAACGACGTAACAGCCAGTGGCAGGACAAATTGATCAGGTTTTCCTGCTACCGTTTGTGTGATCCATTTTTCCAGGAAAGTCGTTCCGGGCAGATTGAGAACTCCCCCAATGACTGATAAGATTGCCAGGATAACCATTGGTACTAATACCACGGCGCTGCTCTCGCTGGCATTGCCAGCTGCCTCTGAACGTGCCTGACCAAAAAAGACCAGGAAAATCTGGCGTCCCATATAAAAAGCTGTCAAAAATGCTGCCAGGATCAACAACACAAATATCCAGGGGGAAGTCAGGCTGGCAACCGTCAATATCTCATCTTTCGAGAAGAAGCCCGCCAGCGGTGCGATGCCAGATAGAGCCAGGGCGCCCATCAAATAAGTCCAAAAAGTCCACGGCAGTCTCCTTTGCAAATTACCCATGTTGCGCATATCTTGTGGATCAAATTCTTCGGCATTTCCCGTATGGCCATGTTCAGACGTCTCATATCCTCGCTCCATGGCCAGTATGACTGAACCTGCCGCCAGGAATAAAAGTGCCTTAAAAAATGCGTGGGTAATCAGATGGAACATGGCGGCTGTGACGGCGCCCATCCCGACTGCTGCCACCATAAAACCCAACTGGCTGATTGTAGAATATGCCAGCACTTTTTTTATGTCAAATTGTGCCACGGCAATCGTGGCTGCAAATAGAGCAGTCAGAGCACCTACCCACATAACTGCGGCCTGAGCTGCCGGAGCGGCCACATACAAGGCATTCGAGCGCGCAACCAGGTAAACGCCAGCAGTCACCATCGTGGCCGCATGGATTAAGGCTGAGACCGGAGTTGGGCCCGCCATCGCGTCCGGCAGCCAGACATACAGTGGCAGTTGTGCCGATTTACCGGTGACGCCCAAAAGCATAAAAAGTGTTACAGCCAGAATCACTCCCTGGAAGGCCGGGGCATTTAGTTGAACTTTGCTAAAGATGCCATCAAAATCCAGCGTATGAAAGGTTGTAAACAAGATAAAGATGGCAATTAATACACCAAAATCGCCAATCCGGTTTACGATAAAAGCTTTTTTTGCTGCCAGGGCATTGCCAATCCCATCCTTACCTTTTTCAAACCAGAACCCGATCAGCAAATAAGAGCAGAGGCCCACACCCTCCCAACCCACAAATAACATTAAATAGTTGTTGGCGCTTACCAGCAACATCATATCGGCAATAAACAGGTTGAGAAAGACAAAGAAACGACGATAGCGTGATGGCTCACCATTGTACCGGACATCACTGTGCATATAACTTGTTGCATAGATGTGGATTAAAGTGCCGACCCCAGAGACAACCAACATCATGGTCACAGACAGTGTATCTACCCGAAAATTCCAACCCAGGGTGAAGCCGGGCGCTGTAATCCAATCCAGGAATGATACTGTAACCGGTCCATGGGTGTGACCCAGGGCCAGCATCAAAAGTATGGATATTACAAATGAAGCGCCCGATGCCAGGCTGGCAATCAGGCCGATCCCAAGCTCACCCAGGCGCTTGCCAATCAGTACATTGAGCAGCAGACCGATAATTGGCAGCAGCACCACCCAGGGTACCAGACCGAAGGTAGGATCAATTCTAGCAATCTCGCTCAATATCATAACTGGCTCCCCAATTGTCTTCTTCTAGCCTTTTAATACATTCACCTGGTCCACGTCCACGCTATGTTTGGTGCGAAAGATCGCTACCATTAAGGCAAGCCCAACCGCTACTTCTGCCGCCGCAACTGCCATGACAAAGAAAACAAATATCTGGCCGGTCAAAATCTTATAATAAGCGCTAAAAGCCACAAAAAGCAGGTTTGATGCATTAAACATCAACTCAAGTGACATAAAAATGACCAGTGCATTTCGCCGAAGCAGAACCCCCAGGATACCTGTTACAAACAGAATGGCTGAAAGACCCAGATAATAGGAGATTGGAACCATATCAACCTCGAGTTTCCTTTTTCTGAACTGTCTTGAGAGTTTGCTTACGGCTGATGCTTTGCTCGGGATGGGTCAGTACAATTGCCCCGATGACTGCGACTAATAATATCAGGGAAGTAGCTTCAAAAGGCAGAGTGTAAGTGGTGAATAAGGCATTTCCAATTGAAACCGGCGTTGATAGATCGGTTGCCGATGGAGTAATAACCCCCGTCAGCCCTGACCGCCAGATCAGAAAGACAGTTACTTCTGCTAAAAAAACTGCTCCTACCAGAATCGCAATCAGACGTTGGCCGCGGATTGGCCCACTACCGGTCAGTCGTTCTGTACCCAGCATCATAATGACAAACAAAAACAGTACCACAATTGCTCCGGCATAAACGGTAATTTGTGCCAGGGCAATAAATGGTGCACCCAGAATTAAATATAGAACTGCAATTACCGAGAAATTAACCACCAGGAACAAGGCAGAATAAACTGAATTCTGGCTAATCAGCATCCCGATTGCGCTGGCAACTGCCACTATCGCCAACACACCAAAAATAATTACTCCGGACGACATTCAGACCCTCCCTCTAATCGCTTGGATCTTTCATCTCAGGCACCGAACGGGTATATAAATCCGGCGGCGTTTTCTGAGGTGTTAGTTGGCCGCCTTCCCGAACTGGCTCCAGCAGCCTATCTTTTGTGTAAATCGACTGGCTGCGTTCAGTAAAAGACAGTTCATAATTGTCACCCAGCACAATCGCCTCGGTTGGGCAGGCATCTTCACAATAGCCGCAGAAGATACAGCGCAGCATATTGATCTGATAAGTGCTGGCATAACGTTCACCTGGAGAATAGCGGGCATCATCGGTATTCTCGGCGGATTCAACAAAAATCGCATCCGCAGGACAGGCAGCTTCGCATAAGGAGCAACCAATACATTTTTCTAGCCCATTATCATAGCGCTTCAAGATATGCCGGCCGCGAAAACGAGACCGCACCGGGCGTTTTTCTTCCGGATACTGTACAGTAACCGGTTTTTCAAACATTGACTTCAGAGTGGTGCTGAGACCGTCGAAAATACCTCGTAACATCGCTTTATCCTCCCCGCAGCACAATTACGACCGCCGTGACCACGGCATTCAGTAAAGACAATGGGAAAACAATTTTCCATTCAAGGGCCATTAACCGGTCGTAGCGGATGCGTGGCAGGGTTGCACGCACCCAAATCATAAAGAATAACCAGATGCCGACTTTTGCAAATAAGTAGATTGGACCAAGCCAGGGGTAGAGATCTACGCCCGGGCCGCGATAGCCGCCCAGGAAAAGCGACACTCCAATCATGGCAATCGCAATCATCTTGATGTATTCCGCCATATAAAATAAGGCAAATTTCATGCCCGAGTATTCAGTATGGTAACCGCCGGTCAATTCTTGTTCGGCCTCAGGCATATCAAACGGCGCCCGGTTGACCTCGGCCAGACTGGCTACCAGGTAAATCAAAAATGCTACTGGTTGGACTAATACGAATGGGATGGTTTTCTGGGCGTTGACGATGTCGACCATGCTCATTGAGCCTGCTACCAACACCGGTCCTAAATATGCCAGACCGAGCGAGAGCTCGTAGCTCATCATTTGGGAGGTCGCCCGTAAACCGCCTAACATAGAATATTTGTTGTTGGAAGACCAGCCAGCCAGGGTGATGCCATAGACTGAAATTGAAGTAACTGTCAGAATATACAAAACGCCAATATTGATATTGGTCAGGTACAACGGGATTTGCCGCCCGGCGATGACTGCAATGCCACCCCAGGGTACAACGGCCGAGATGATAAGAGCAGGCACCAGAGTAATCACGGGCGCTATGATAAATATCAGCTTCTCCGCATTGTCGGGGATCAATTCTTCCTTAAAAATCAATTTAATGCCATCAGCAACCGGTTGTAAAAGCCCCAACGGTCCAGCCCGGTTTGGACCCACTCGTGTCTGCATGCGCGCCAGTACCTTGCGTTCGTATAATGTAGTGTAAGCAAACCCGCCCGTAAAAACGAGCAGTATGATGGCTCCCTTAATGATCCATTCAAGTAGCTGAGCAGTGTCCATGCAAAACCCTTATTCCTCTACAGCTTTTTGAAAGCGTACCAATGCCGGAGCGCTGATTGGAAGATCCACGCTACGCGGCACCAGGCCGATACCGGCGGGTAAATTTGCATCCAGGTGAAGGCTTACCGGTGTTGTGATGCCGTTCAGGGTGAAATCCACCTGGGTAAGATCGGCCAGGCCAAGCCTGCCGGCTGTTTCAGGGTTTAGCCACAACTCCGCTTTAGCCAGCCTCTTCTGGATCAGTTCGGAAGAAAGCATCGTTTGACCCCGGTCGAAAAGCCGGGTAACCGGAACGACAACTAATTCACCATCGGATGCTTTGATCGTCTCTGGCTGCACTTGCAAATTATCCATGTGCAGCGGGAGTCCTGGCAGATGCTCCGGCGCCAGTTGAATCCCCAAACCCTGCCGGTTGTCATACATCGTACCGCCGAAATACAGATCCTGGCGTCCCACAATCGGCCATTGGTCAGTGAACTCGGCCAGTCTCTCGTAATTAAGACCGTAATATGCTGGAAAGTTATTGGCGATCTGCTGAAAGATGTGCGAGCTGGATCTTTCTTCCAGCTCTATTCCCAGCCGTTTGCCAATCTCAGCTGCAATCGCATAGTCTGGCAGAGGCCCGGGTACAGCCGGTATAGCCTGATAAAAAAGTTGAACACGCCGCTCACCGGAGGTATAAGTCCCTTCTCGTTCGGTATAGGCCTGTGCAGGTAACACCAGGTCCGCCAATTGAGCGGTTTCAGTCAAAAAGAGATCCAAGACGATGACAAACCCGGACGAGAGAATGGCATCTGCCAGAGATGGATCATCCCCGGCCGGATCGCATGCAGCGACCAGCGCTACGGATGTTTTTGCAAGTTTTTGCGCCAGATCAGATCTTGGCCGGTAACCCAAATCCCAGGCGCCTAGCGTATTACCGTTTGGCCACACACCAATCAAGCCGTTATTCGGCCTACCGATATGGCCGGTTTTCACCAGCAGTTCTGCACAGGCTCGTGAAAGGACGGTTGAGCCCTCCAATCCAAGTCCATCGCTGCCAAAGAAGATCAATGCGTTTTCCGCTCGCCCAAACGTCTTGGCCGCTTCACGGATTGTCTCCGGAGCGTTTCCAAACTCAGCGCCTGGTAATAAAGCCGCCAGCATGGCAGCTTCATCTCCGTAGGAATAACGCAGCACATGGCTGGCATAGCGCTCCAGGCGCGTTGGCCGTCCATTGATGACGATTAAGGCAACCCCGCGCTCGACGGCCTGTTTCACTTGCAACCACCAGACCGGAGCCTCTTCGTGCAAATCGCAGGCTACTACCAGGATAGCAGAACCCGCGCCCAGTTCACTCAGTTTTGTGCCTTTGCCAGCGCCGACCTTCGCTACCAAATCCCCGCCAGCCATGTAACTGGAAAGGATAGTCTCACCTCCACGCGCCCGGGTTAACTGCGCCAGATTGAACAAGTCTTCATTGGCCAATCGTCCGCCTGCCAGGGCCAGCATATCCGCTCCAGCGGCCCGCAGCTTGCCCGAGGCGGCATTGAGAGCTTCATCCCACGAAACAGGTACCAGATCGTTGCCGATGCGAATCAAAGGAGAAGTCAAACGTTGATTGTCTTCGGTATAGTGATAAGCAAAACGGCCCTTATCGCACATCCATATTTCGTTTACTTCTTCATTCTGGCGCGGCATGACCCGTTTAATCACACGCTTACCATCAGATTTGGCTTCACGTCGGGTGTTATAAGTGATATTGCAGCCAACCGGGCACAAATTACAAATTGAAGCCGAGGCATCCAATTCCCAGGGGCGTGCTCCAAAACGAAAATCGGCGGTTGTTAGCGCCCCAACCGGACAGATATCCGTGGTATTCCCAGAAAAAACCGAATCAAAGCCCGGCTCTGATTGGGTAATAATTTCCAATGACCTGCCACGCTGGTAAAAGTCGATCACCGGATCGTCCGCCAGATTGTGTTGGAAGCGGACGCAACGCCCGCACTGGATACACCTCTCGCGATCCAGAAAAATTAATTCTCCCAAGGGCACATGCTTGGCCAGGCGCATTTTTTCATCGTAAATAAAACGGCTCTGTCCAGGACCGAACTTTAATGTCAGGTTTTGGAGCGGGCATTCACCGCCTTTATCGCAAATGGGGCAGTCTAATGGGTGAGAGGTCAGGATGAACTCCAACATTTCACGACGAGCAGCTTTGACCTTCTCGCTGGTAGTAACGACCGCCATCCCTTCTGATACCGGGGTAGTGCAGGCTGTTTCCAGCTTGGCTCCAAATTGGATTTTTGGCGAACCATCCGCCTCGCGCTGAACTTCGCCTGAGGTGCGATCGATGACCGGCCGGCCAATTTCAACAAGACACATTCTGCACATACCTACCGGTTCCATTTTGGGATGATAACAAAATACCGGGATATCTATTCCAACTTTTTTGGCAGCATTAACGATCAGAGTTCCATCGGGTACGGTTACAGTGCGTTGATCGATCGTCAGTGTGATGTTCTTCTTACCCATAAATTAACTCCTCTGCTCGCTTACGACCGCCGATAGGTTCTCTTTCTCAACAAGCTTTTTAGCCACGACTGCCTCAAAATCAGAATGAAAATATTGCAGGCTGGTCTGAACCGCCATGGTTGAAAACTCGCCTAAGGCGCAAAGGCACTTATTTTGGATCTGCCTGGATACACTTTGCAGTAAATCGATATCTTCCGGGCCAGCTTTTCCATTCATCATCCGCTCAGTAATATGCAGCATCCAATATGTGCCTTCACGGCAGGGTGTGCACTTACCGCACGATTCATGCTCGAAGAAATGAACTGTCTTATTGACCAGCCAGGTCATATTCACTGTCTCATCCAGGATAATCACCGAGGCTGAGCCCAAGGGCGAACCCAACTGTTGTTGGACTGTTTCATAATCCATTGGAGTATCCAGGGCTTTTTCAGTTGCAACGATTAGAGCTGACGAAGCCCCGGCTGGCATGATTGCCTTAATGGCTCGGCCGTCCGGGATGCCGCCGCCTAAATCGTAAATCAAATGGCGGAAGGTAGAGCCTAACGGCAGTTCATAGTTGCCCGGTTTATTGATGCGGCCAGATAGGCTGAAAATCTTGACGCCCGGACTTTTTTCCGTACCGATGGTCCTGAACCAGGCCGACCCTTTCGCCATGATATTGGGCAGATTAGTCAGGGTCTCAACGTTATTAATCACGGTTGGACGGTCGTAAAGTCCGGCAGTGGCTGGAAATGGCGGGCGCAAGCGCGGCTGTCCCAGTTTGCCTTCTATCGATTCAAGCAGGGCCGATTCTTCACCACAAATGTAAGCGCCGGCGCCCAGGTGAGTATACAAGTGCAGCGAGTAATCCGAGCCGAACAAATGCTCGCCCAAAAGTCCGGCTTCTTCCAATTCAGCAATGCAGCCGTCCAACTTTTTGGCAATTTGCCAGAATTCGCCGCGCAGATATACGTAAGAAGTCAGAGCTTGTACGGCGTAGGAAGCAATCATCAATCCTTCCAGGAATTGGTAGGGGTTATTCTCTAATATCTCACGGTCTTTAAAAGTGCCTGGCTCAGATTCGTCTGCATTCGCTACCACATAGTGAGGCCACAATGTATTCGGCAGAAAACTCCACTTGAGGCCGGTTGGAAAACCTGCCCCGCCCCGGCCACGCAAACCCGAATTCTTGACTTCTGTGATTACTTCGGCCGGCTGCATGCTGGTGACTACTTTACGAAAGGCTTCAAAACCACCGTCAGCTCGATAGGTTGCCAGGCTGTCCAAATTGGGGATGGTACGGTGGCGTAAAAGCAAATATTCTTCGCTCATTGATCCGCCCCCTCATTATTGCCCGATCCCTGAGCCTTTTTACGCAGCTCATCAAATAGTGCCGCAACGCTTTCAACTGTTTGATTTTCATGATAACTAATTTCACCATCCCCTTGCAATTGGAAGAGTGGAGCACGGTGGCAGCCCGCAATACACTTTACCTCTTCAATCGTAAAAAGACCATCCGCGCTCGTCTCGCCGACACGGATGCCCAGGTTCTCGCATAGTTTTTCTAGAAATTCATCTGCGCCCTGCAAAGCACAGGGTAAATCCGTGCACACCTGAATGCGGTAACGTCCGCCCGGCAGGTCATGGTAAAGTGTATAAAATCCAATGATCGATACGACATCGGTAAAAGACATTTCTAAAACTTCTGCGATATCTTCGATCCCTTTTTTGGTGATATACCCGTTCTCACGTTGCGCCAGATACAACAAAGGCATTACCGCTGAACGCTTTCGTTCGGCGGGGTATTTTA
>Ga0209039_10001132_pt1 | contig 25523 bp, 23 predicted proteins | sample BogFormECP12_OM1_FD_188238 | JGI IMG/M metagenome (GOLD analysis project Ga0209039, IMG submission 188238) | Bog forest soil microbial communities from Calvert Island, British Columbia, Canada - ECP12_OM1 (SPAdes) (version 2) | ecosystem: Environmental > Aquatic > Freshwater > Wetlands > Bog ... | reverse complement strand
GAGCAGTGGAAAGAAAGCTCCCATGCCAAAAAGAACGTGGATTGCTATTCCTGCCACAAGGCCAATGCGAACGATCCGGCGACTTTTGAGCACTACGGAAAGCGCATCGCGGTGATCGTCACGCCGAATTACTGCGGGCGCTGTCACACCAAGGAACAGCAGCAGTTCGCCCAGAGCCACCACGCGGCGGCCGCCCAGTTTATCGGGTCGCTGGACAACATGTTGGGCGAGGTGGTCGAAGGCGGCCCGGCGGCCAACAACGGATGTCGGCAGTGTCATGGCAGCGATGTCAAATATCTCGGGGACGGAAAATTTGATTACAACACCTGGCCGAACAGCGGGATTGGGCGGTTGAATCCTGACGGCAGTAAAGGCTCATGCGCAGCCTGCCATGGACGGCACTCGTTCAGCTCAGCCGTGGCCCGTCAGCCGGAGAATTGCGGCAAGTGCCATCTGGGTCCGGACCATCCCCAGATAGAGATCTACAACGAATCGAAGCATGGCATTCAGTTCCGCGCCAACATCAACAAGATGAATTTGGACGCGCAGCCGTGGGTGGTGGGCAAGGACTATTCAGCCGCGCCGACGTGCGCCACCTGCCATATGAGCGCGACATCGACGCAGCCGGTGACCCACGACGTGGGCGACCGCATCAGCTACTCGCTGCGGCCGGCGATCAGCATCCACCAGAAGGACTGGGAGAAAAAGCGCGCCTCGATGCAGGATGTGTGCTCGAACTGCCATGCCACGGGTTGGGTAGAGAACTTCTACAAGCAGTATGACGACACGATCGATTTGTACAACGAGAAGTTTGCGAAGCCGGCGAAGTCGATCATGGACAAACTCTATGCGGCCAACAAGCTGACCAAGACGCCGTTCGATGAAAAGATCGAGTGGACGTACTACGAGATGTGGCACCACCAGGGACGGCGCGCCCGCATGGGCACGGCCATGATGGGCCCGGATTACACGCAGTGGCACGGCTTTTACGAAGTGTCGAAGACGTTCTACAACGAGTTCATTCCTGAGGCCGAAGCGCTCATGCCGGGCGTGACCACGGAAGTCATGAACAGCCCGTACCACCAGTGGACGAAAGGCCTCACGAAGGAGCAGATCCAACAGCAGATCGATTTCTACAAGAAGAAGTACAACCAGTGAAGAACATCAATTTCCTACGAGAGGCGTCATGGACTTGTCTCCTTAATTACAGGGGGGAGTCGCAAGGATTGACGGGGCAGATCGGCGACGCGTGGCTTCAGTCAGCGGAAGTAACAAACGTTTCGTCAGCATGCCACGCTCCAGCTCCCGAGGTCATGGGCTTGGGTCGCAATCATGCAGGTTGAGAACCCATTCCCCAAGGCACTGATGCCCCCCGCATCGTGGCTCGTTGAGACCAGCGCTGTTATCAGGCGCGCCGCTTTGCCAATTTGTTCTGGATGCCCGTCCGGCATCACAAAGTTCCACGTCAAAACGCTGCCAGCATCCATCAGTCTTGCAGCTAAGCATTGGTGAATCTGCTGTTACTGCGCCCACGGCATAGGGTGCTGCTGCTCCCTCGCGTTCGGCACGAGTTGCAGGTACACCTGCTTTGGGAGATCCGTGTTCCAGTGGCCGGTCAGCTTGGCATAGCCCACCAGACCGAAGAAGATAATCGCAACCCCCGCAGCCATGCTCCAGGCCGGAATCGCGCGGCGCTTTCGCCGGCCTGCAGGCACGCTCATGGTCAGCGTATCTTTCGCAGGACAGACGGCCACACACTCCAGACATCCGGTGCAGCGCAGACCCAAAAAGAAATACTGCTGGGAGCTGGAGAAAGCCAGCAGCCTAGGTCTGTATGACAATCGCGGGGCTAATCGCCCGAACTGACGACTTCCATCGCGATCCATAGCGTGTCGTACGGTGCGAAAAATCTTGATTCCAGTAAGGCGTTACCTGTTTGATCGCATGCCCTCGGTTATCGCTTGGCTTCCATGGCGACGGCCCGCGGGAAGAGGATGTTATTTTCCAGATGAATGTGCTGGTGCAGATCGGCTTCAAACCCTTGCAGCGCCTGGTAAAGGGTGCGATAGCTGATACACGCGTCTTCCGGAACTTTGTAATCGTTGGTAATGGATCGCAGTGATCGCAGTGCATCGCCTGCGCCATCGTGCTCCTGCATCATCATGCGCACGGGGTTCATGACCGTGCCGAACATCGCCGGTGGCGCGGGTTCGCCCGCCAGTGCGCTCTCTTCCATGCGCACGACGTAAGGGAAGAGGATCTGCTCTTCCTTCATTAGATGAACGCTCAACTCCCCAGCGAGCGCGGAAAAGATTTCCTGTACCTGAAGGAGTTCCGGATGATTCTTGCCGTGTACGCCCACTACTTTGGCGGTGAGCGCCTCAATGCGCGGGCTTTCTTCGCGCACAAACACGTGATGGGTGCTGGTGATATGACCAATCAGGTCGGCCAGCAACTGGTTCTGCCAGTCTTTGCTGTCCCCGGACTGAGTGGATGCCAGGCTTTTCTCCAGGCGTGCGAGGGCCTCGTCAATCGAAATGTTGGCTGCAGCGCAAGCTTCACCCAGGGTGCGGCTTCCGCCGCAGCAGTAGTCGATTCCGAGCTTTTCGAACTCGCGCGTTGCGCTGGGTACCTCGGCGGCGATCTCACCTACGGTTTTGGTTGTTGCGATTGTCATTTCTATTTTCTCCTGCGAGCATCCGGGCTTGCGCCGGTTCCCGCCTTCGAATGCAAGACTACCGGCCTTGCCGTACGGCGACTATGACTTCTGTCACGGGCAAACGAATTTGTTTGCGGGATGCGTTGTAGGGCCGTAGAGAGAAGCGGGCAGCCTCAACCGCCGGAAGACTCCAGTTCCTCTTCGAGGCGCTGCAGCGAAGGAATCTCCAACTTGCGGTTGTCGACCTGAATCAGTCCTTCAGCCTGCAGCCGACTGAGGTTGCGCGACACCAATTCGCGTACGGTACCAATCTGTGCCGCCAGTTCGCTATTGTTCGACGGCAGCGTCAGGGTGATTCCAGGGCCATTGCGGACACCTTGAGTCTTGCCTAGTCGCACCAGAAGTGCGATGAGCCTGTGCCGGACCGTGGTGAACGAGAGCTCTTCGATTATGCCCACCAGTGTGCGCAGACGCCCGCCAATCACCCGCAGAACTTTCAGCGCAACCTGCGGATGCTGCAAGCAGAGCGCTTGAAAGTCCTGGCGGCTGAAGAAAAACAGCGTGCTATCGCTGATCGCCTGGGCTGATGCAGGATAGTTTCCGCCGTCGAAGACGGGCAGTTCGGCTATCGAGCTACCCGGACCGTCGATCGAAAGCACCTGCTCCCGTCCACCCGCTGAACTCTTGAAGATGCGAACATTTCCTGACTGCACGACGTAAAGCCCGGCGCAAGGCTCGCCTTCACCAAAGATCACTTCGCCAGCGCCGTATTTGCGCTGCACAAGGCGCGAGGTCAGGAAGGCAAACTCCTGCTCCGACAAACTGGAAAAGATGGGAACGCGTTTCAGCACGACGAGCGAGGCAGCTTCGTGCAGTGTGGGCATAGCGATGATTTTACGCGATGCCGTGCACCTGAGATCCAAATCCGCCGAGACAATTTACCTACCTGTTCAAATCCACCATGAGCCCAACGGTTCTACGTTGCACGCTTGGTGTCTGGATGAGACCGAAGTTGTCCAGAAGTCTGGTTGTGGAACATAACTTTGCACAGCAATGTCAGTCGCTGGTTGCTCATAGATACCCGTAACCCGGAAGTTGTGAAATTGGTGTGGGATTTGGGCGCACGCCTATCCGGGAAACTGAGACTCGCTGCCTGCCCTTTGCCGGGAATTTCCCAATTTGGAACAGGCCGTCTGCTTGTCGAGCAAAGACCCGTTGACGCACTCGCCATTCAAGGTGAAGAATCAAGGTAATCACCGACAGGTTACCCTGTCTAGGAGTTGCCGCAATGCGCGTCCTGGTTGTAGAAGACGATGCTCCTTTGGCTAGCTTCGTCCGCAAAGGACTGGAGGCAGAGCATTACGCAGTCGATGTTGCGACCGACGGCGAGCAGGCACGACACATGGCGTTGGAGAGTGACTACGACCTTCTCGTTCTGGACTTGAACCTGCCTAAGCTCGATGGCCTTGGAGTGCTGAGCTCCATCCGCCCAAAGAAGCCCTCACTGCCGGTTTTGGTTCTCACGGCACGCAGCCGGGTAGAGGACCGCGTTCAATCGCTCGACAGCGGTGCTGACGACTGCCTGATCAAGCCCTTCTCCTTCACCGAACTCTCGGCGCGGGTGCGTGCGCTGCTGCGTCGAGGCCCACGCACGGTTGAGACGGTCCTGCGCGTAGCCGACCTCGAACTCGACCGGGTAGAGCGAAAGGTGGAACGGGCGGGCAAGCGAATTGAACTGACATCCAAAGAGTTTGCCCTGCTGGAATACCTTATGCGCAACGCCGGCCGCCGCATCACCCGTGCCATGATTGTGGAGCACGTGTGGAACCTCTCGTTCGACACCACCACGAATATCGTGGACGTTTACATCAATTATCTGCGCAAGAAAGTGGACGGCGAACAGTCACCCCATCTGATTCACACGGTTCGCGGAGTGGGATACGAATTGAGTTGCCACGCCGAGGCGACCGCTTGAGTCCAGTCGCCGAATCTGCGACACAAGAGATAGCCGACAAGCGCAGTTTTGTGTCTGACGTCTTCCACAAACTGAGCCAGCCGCTTACCGCATTGCACTGTTCGCTCGAGCTTTCTTTGGCGCGCGATGAGACCGCTGACGAGTACCGCGCGAGTATGGAAGCGACTTTGCAAAACGCCCAACGTCTGCTACAAAGTTTGCTGCTAATGCGCGAACTGAGCGACGCTGACGACCCCGGAGACATTTCTCGGCCCGTCGCATTGCATAAGCTGTTGCTCGATTTGCGGGAGGATTTGCTTCCCGTCTTCGAATCTGCCGGAGCAGATTTCGACGTAGCCTGCAATCCGGTGCAGGTTCAGGGCAATGAAGCCAAACTGGTGCGAGCCTTCTTTTATCTGCTGGAATATGTGCAGCGGTCCTCTCCGCGGAGCAACATCAACGTTTGCGTACAGCAGAAGAACAGGCAACAGGTCGAGATCAGAATTACACTCTTCAGTGCTGTGCCCGCCGCAGATTCAGGCGCTGATCTCTGCGATCCCGCCTCGGCGGGCGAGCTAGAGATCGCGCGCCGGACCTTTCGCGCGCTAGGTGGCGATCTCATGTTGGTTGAGTCTGCCGCTGAGCAAAGCGTGTGGATTGCCACGTTGGCACTCTCAATCGAGTAATTTATTGTTGCATGAACATTTGCAAAGGCAACAACGCAATTCGTCAAAGGAACGTCGAGATTAACGCAGCGAAGAGGGTGCATTACTGGCTTAAGTGCGTCGACGCAGCAGCGTTGCTAGTCATCTTTCTCGCGCTTGCCACCTGCACTAATTTTGCGCAGAACAGCATGTCCTCAGAGTCTGCCAAGCTAAACGCGCTGCGCGAGCGGGCTGAGCAGGGTGACTCTAAGGCAGCATCTGACCTTGGCTGGATGTATCTGCATAGGCCCGAAGCCGACTATGCTGAGGCGCTGCGCTGGTACCACAAGGCTGCCGAAGCTGGTGATGTCGTCGCTCGGCATGCGCTCGGGGACATGTATTTTCATGGGCAAGGAGTAAACAAGGACTACGCTGAGGCCGCCCGATGGTATGGATGCCCAAAGCCGGACGATAAGATCTTGTCGAGTTGCGCCGAGGGAATTCAAGAGCCTTTGCCGCCTGAAGCACGCAAGGCCTTTCGTAGAGTGAGGTGGTGTAATGTCAACGACGACGGATATGGAACTGCGATAGGGCTCTCTGAGGACCGAAAACCAGTTTACTCAAGCTGCTGCCACGAGTATGCCCACGGAGAGTGCGAAGAGGTGCTCATTGGAAAAGTCGCTGGCGTGTGGAAGGATATTGACGGCGGCTACGGATTCTGGAACTGTCATGACCTTCTACCATTGCCGAGCGTACACGCGGGTTTCCATGATGTTTGCCATCCCAATGTGTGCTCCCCAGGGACCGGATTCGGAAATAAGAGCTGCATCCCAGATATCCAGGTGTTCAGCAATGGTCGCTATCACTCTGCCAGCGCTACTAAAGCTGACGGTGCTCCACAGTGAATGCCCGTGCGTCCGGCAACCCGTTTTCTGGGAGAGCAATTGCTAAGGTGAAATCCCCTTATCACAAGCGATCCCGCTCGTCGAGCGCGACAAATTTCTTCAATTTCCTAGAGACTTCTAATTTTCTCCTAACTTCGTTCTAAGGTTCGCGGATTACAACATCCTCATGACCACCTTAGCCCAAACTTATTACTCGCCCGATCCGGCGGTGATTGTTGCCAGTCCGAATCCTGGTATTCGCAAGCAGATTGTGCAGAACCTGCTGCAGTCGCGCATCTCCGCGGTCGAAGCGCTCGGCGGCGCGGATGCTCTGGGACAGTTGGAAAGCACGGAATGCCAGTTGCTCTTCCTTGATCGCAGCCTGCCAGACCTCGACGCCGACGAACTGTTGCAAATCATTCACCGGCGTTTCCCCGGCATTGATGTGCTGCTGCTCGATGACGCTGGTCATCCCCTGCTTCCGTCGCAGTGGCGCAGCGAAGGCGCGCATGACCTCTTCCGAACCATCGCGAGATGGGAAGCTCCACAGGCTGCTGTGCGATCTCCGCAAGCCACGGCGGCAGGAGTTGAACCCCTGCCTGGAATGGTCGGCCAATCGCCTGCGATGCATGTGGTGTACCGCATGGCGCGATTGGTCGCGCCACGCACCACGCCGGTGCTCATCACGGGAGCGAGCGGCACCGGCAAGGAAGTAATGGCGCAGGCCATTCATCGCTTGAGCCCGCGCGCCGGCAAGGAATTCGTAGTCATCAACTGCGCGGCCATTCCGGAAGCGCTGCTGGAATCCGAGCTGTTCGGTTATGTGCGCGGCGCTTTTACCGGCGCGGTTCAGTCGCGTATCGGAAGGATTCACAGCGCACACGGCGGGACCCTGTTTCTCGATGAGATTGGCGAGTTACCGCTGGGCATGCAGGCCAAACTGCTGCGCTTCCTCGACCAGGGCGAAGTACAGCGGCTGGGCAGCTCGGATGTGTTCCGGGTTGATGTCCGGGTACTGGCCGCGAGCAATGCCAATCTCCCCGAACTGGCGGCGCGCAAGCAATTCCGCGAGGACCTCTTCTATCGGCTATCGGTATTTCCCATTGAGATGCCTCCGCTCGCGCAACGGCGGGCGGACATCGAGCCCCTGGCGCGTCACTTTCTGCGGCGTCTTGAGCCGGACAACGCCAACGCGGCATTGTCCCAGGAAGCGCTGCGGCTGCTGGAGAAGCACTTGTGGCCGGGCAACGTTCGCGAACTGCAACACGTGATCGAACGCGCCTCCATTCTCGCGGAGGGTGGTCCGATTCTTCCCGAGCATCTGGGATTGCCGGGCGGCGAGATGGCGCAATTGGCGGCTGCTGGCAGCCACTTCGCGTGAACCCGGTCTAATCTGCGCCGGCCGGAATCGGCAACGGCCGTGCAAGAGTGATAGGCAGATGTTGCCCAGCCCACAGTTCGTCAGTCGCGATGCAATGCCCAAACTTCCAGGCGTAGTCCCTGCGGCCCTGTCCAGCCCGCCGCGCGAGAGCAGTACCAGGATTGTCGGAAGTTCCGCAATCTTACTTGCTGCACTGGACGAGGCGCGGCACGCAGCGCGCAGCAGCGCCGACATTCTGCTGGAGGCGGAGAGCGGCACCGGCAAGGAGTTGCTGGCGCGGCTTATTCACGAGGAGAGCTCACGTGCGGCGAAACCGTTTGTGGCCATCAATTGTGCAGCGGTTCCGGAGAACCTCCTGGAGGCCGAGTTGTTCGGCCATGTCCGCGGCGCTTTCACCGGCGCCCTGGCCAATCGAACCGGGAAGTTCGAGCTCGCCAATGGGGGAACGCTGCTGCTGGACGAGATTGGCGAGATGCCGCTGGCATTGCAGCCGAAGCTTCTGCGGGTGCTGCAGGAGCGTGAGTTCTATCGCCTGGGAGACACGCGCCCGATCCATGTCAATGTACGGGTCATCGCCAGTACCAATCGTCCGCTGCAAAGCCTGGTTCGTGAAGGGCGCTTTCGCGAGGACCTTTACTACCGGCTGAATGTCATTCCCCTGACTCTGCCGCCGCTGCGGCAACGAGGCGAGGACGTGATCGAGCTGGCCGAGTACTATGCCGCGAAGTTTGTTGCGCCGCAACCACCGCCCTTCATGGGAGATTCCTTCCGCGCGGCCCTGCGCTTGCATCACTGGCCGGGCAATGTGCGGGAGCTGGCCAACACCATCCGCCGGGCGGTTGCGTTGAGCGATGGCAACGAGCTGCAGGCCGATGTGCTGCGCCTGGCCTCTCCTCCGGCGCTGGGCCCTGCGCCCTGGCTCAAGCCTGGGCTGTCGTTGCGCGAGGCCGAAAAGGCCCTGCTGGAAATAACGCTGGAGGCCACGGCGGGCAACCGCACCCACGCCGCAGAACTGCTGGGCATCAGCTTGCGCACCGTCCGTAACAAGATTCGCGAACATGGGCTGCCGCCCCGGAGGTCGTGATGAATCTGGTGGACACTCCGATGATGCATACCTTGAGCCGCGCCCTGGACCTGACCTCACAGCGGCAGAGCCTGGTGAGCCAGAACGTCGCCAACATTGACACCCCTGGCTATAAAGCCCGCGACATCGATTTTCGGCAGGAATTGCAGCGCGCACTCGGCGAGGACGAGGGACCGCAGGCAGCGACTCTGGTGCGCGAAGTGCCGGGCTTGATCGAGCGGCCCGACGGTAACAACGTCAGTCTGGATCGGGAGAGCCTGCTGATGGCCCAGAACCAGTTAGCGTTCCAGGTGGACGTGCAGTTGTTGCGCGCTGAGTTCAATCGCCTGCAACTGGCGATCAACGGAGGCAGTGGACAATGAACTTGTTTGGACTGTTTCAGATCAGCGGCTCGGCGCTGGCGGCCGAGCGATTGCGCGCCGAGGTGGCCACCAGCAACCTGGCAAACTCGGAAACTACCCGCACGGCAGAAGGCGGGCCCTACCGGAGGCAGATGGTGGTGTTCAACAGCCGACCCGCGTCGCAATTCCGCCTGCTGCTGGCGGGCTCGCAGGGCGCGAGCGATCTCTCGCCCGCCGGCGGTGTGCAGATAAGCCAGGTGGTAGATGACCCCACTCCGCCGCTGCGCCGCTATGAGCCGGGACATCCCGATGCCGATGGCTCGGGCTATGTGGATTATCCGGCGATCAGCCCGGTGCAGGAGACGGTTGACCTGATGGGCGCCCAGCGCGCCTACGAACTGAATGCCAGCGCGGTGCAGGCGGCTAAGCAGATGATCCAACAATCTCTGCAGATACTGAAGTAGCAGCTGAGGGTTAGGACTAGACCATGAGCATAAACGCGTTTAATCCCAACTTGCCGATTCGCCCATCCGGTTTCCCGCAGGCTGATGGGCCGCGGGGAAAGTCCACGCCGGGCAGCGGATTCGGCGATGCTCTGCGCGATGCCGTCTCCGAGGTTGACACCCTGAACCTGGATGCGGGTTACAAGGTGAGCAGCCTGGTCGAAGGTAACGGTATGGACGTGCACGAGGCGATGATTGCGGTGCAAAAGGCCGATCTCTCGTTTCAACTCATGCTGCAGGTGCGCAACAAAGTGGTCCAGGCCTACCAGCAGATCGCAGGAATGCAGTTCTGAGGTGACGGGGCTCAGCAACGGTGAACGGTAACCTCACAGCGGCGCAGATGGTGCAGCAGGCCAAAGAGTTCTTCCTGGGGCTCACGGTGAAGCAACGGGGGCTGCTGGCCGGCGGTACGGTGCTGGTGGCGGCCACTCTGTGCGTTTTTGTGCAGTTGATCGCCAAGCCCGACTACAAGGTGCTTTATTCCGGCTTGAGCCCGAGCGATACCCAGGACATCACCACACGCCTCAGCGCCCGGAAAATTCCCTTTGAGACCTCACCTGACGGCAGCAGTGTCCTGGTGCCCGCAGACAAACTTGACAGTGCGCGGCTGGAGGTGGCCTCGCAACCCATGCCGCGCAGCGGCCGCATGGGCTTCGAACTGTTCGACAAGCCCAACTGGGCAGGCTCCGACTTCAGCGAAAAGGTGAACTATCAGCGGGCGCTGGAAGCCGAGCTGGAACGTACGCTGGCGACCCTGGGCGAAGTTGAGGCCGTACGCGTGCACCTGGTGATGCCCTCCGAATCGTTGTACAGCGAACGCGAGCGTTCCGCCAAAGCTTCCGTGATGGTGAAGCTGCGCCGCGGACGTCTGCCGGAGCAGGCAGACATGGCCATCCGCCAGATGGTGGCGGGAGCGGTGGACCGGCTGAGCCCGGAGAACGTCGTGGTGGTGGATGCCGATACCAACCTGCCGCTGGGCCGCTTCGGCGGCAGCGCGGGTGGAGGAGGCGTCTCTGAGATCGATCAGGAGCTGGCCAAGCGCGTCGTCGAAACTCTGGAGCCGGTGGTGGGCACGCAAGGCGTCCGCGCAAGCGTGCATGTGGAATACGACCTCAGCTCGGGGGAGGAGACGCAGGAAACCTACGACCCGGCGAGCAGCGTGGCCCTGAGCGTTACCCGTAGCGAAGAGCGGCTGGGTAATGATTCGCTGGGCGGTGTTCCAGGGACCAGCAGCAACCTACCCAATGCCAAAGTCAGCCCGCCCGGCAAGTCCGGCAGCGAAACTCATACCTCGAAGGCGGAGAGTGGTACCTACGCGGTGAACAAGCTGCTGAGGCACACTTTGCAGCCGGCGGGACGGATTAAGCGGATCGCGGCTGCATTGCTGGTGGACGACGCTGTCGAAATCGAGCAGAAGAACAACCAGCGCGTGGCCACGCGCCGCAAGCGCTCGCCCGACGAGATGAAGCAGATCGAGCAACTGGCTGCGGCCGCGCTGGGCATCGATTCCAAGCGCGGCGACCTCTTGGCGGTGGAGAACTTGTCATTCCGGAACTGGCAACAGGATGCCCCCGTTCCCCTGACCTGGATGGAACGGGTGCAGCACAGTCTGCGGAACTGGTCGTGGGTGTTCCGCTATCTGGCCCTGGCCTGCCTGTTTGGCAGCGTGTACATACTGCTCCTGCGTCCCGTCAAGAAACAGCTGATGACCGTGTTGCGCGAACTGCCATTGCGCGTGGCGAGCCGGCATGCCATCGCGGAACCAGCCGGCGCGCCACCACTCACGTCCGCTCCCCAACCCGAGTCCCTGGAGGACATTCTTGGGGCGGCGGCCCTGGACGGTGATGGATCGCTGAAGAAGCTGACCGTGCTCAAGAACCATCTGGTGGAGAAGGTAAAGACCGAACCGGCAAGCGCCTCACGACTGGTGCAGAACTGGCTGCGGGAGGGAAGCTCGGAGTGAACCTTCCCGAATCCACAACGGCCATGAGCGGACTGCGCAAGGCAGCGGTACTGCTGGTATTGTTGGGCGAGGACGCGGCGACTTCCGTTTATAAGAATCTCAGCCAGGCGCAGGTGCAACGCTTGACTCGAGAGATCGCCGAGTTGAACGGGGTGAAGCCCGAGATCGCTGCCGAGGTCCTGGAGGAATACTACCGGTTGAGCCTGACCCAGGATTACCTGGCGCAGGGCGGCGATGCCTACGCGCGTAACTTGCTGGTAAAGGCCTTCGGCGGGGAGGGCGCCAAGGCGCTGCTAGAGCAGGTGAGCCGCGCCCAGGACCTCAACTCGAGCCAGTTGGACTTCCTGCAGAAGGCCGACCCGCAGGAGTTGGCGCGTTTCCTGGAAGACGAGCAGCCCCAGACGATTGCCCTGATCCTCGCCTACCTCGAACCTAAACCTGCCTCGGCCCTGCTGATGAAGCTGCCGGAGTCAGTGCGGGTGGACGCAGTGAAGCGGCTTGCCTTGCTGCGCAATTTCTCTCCTGAAATGGCGGAGAAGGTTTCGCTGGTTTTGCACAAGCGGCTGCAACGGCTGGGCGAGCAGAACCGGCGCGCCTACCCGGGCTTCAAGAGCGCGGCTGACTTGATGAACCGGCTGGAGCCTGGAGTCATGAAGTCGATGCTGGATGAGATCGAATCGGAGGATGCCAAGCTGGCCGTGAACATCCGCAACCTGATGTTTACCTTCGACGATCTGCTGGGAGTGCCGGAGAGTGGCATCCGCGAATTAGTGGCCCGGCTCGACAAGAAAGTCCTGACCCTGGCGTTAAAAGGGGCGTCCGAAGAGCTGCGCAACCATCTGATGAAGGCGATTTCCGCCCGCGCCTTTGAAATGCTGAAGGAAGACATGGAAGTGATGGGGCCGGTGCGCGCGCGCGAGGTCAACAAGGCGCAACAGGAGGCGGTGGCCGTGGCCCGCAAACTGGAAGCTGAAGGCAAGATCATTCTCAAGCAGGAGAGTGGCGATGAGTACATCGTCTAGTCGCGTTTGGGTCCCGCACTCTCAAAGCCAGGTGCAGAGCTTCCAGTACCCAGCGATTCCGTATCACGGCTTCCGCCGGGAAGCATCGGACGCTGCCGCCAGCGAAGCCGCCCAGAAGGCGCGCGAACTGGCCATGCAGCAGGAGCTGGCAGCCGCTGTGGAAGCGGCGCGGGCGGAAGGATTCAGCCAGGGTGAGGCGAAGGCGCAGGAAGCGGCGGCGCAGGCGATCGAGCAGGAGCGCGCGGCGGTTTTGTCCGCTGTGCAGGACTTTGAAACCCGGCGGGACGAATACTTCCACCGGGTGGAAACCGAGGTGGTGCGGCTGGCGCTGGCCATCGCGCGCAAGGTGCTGCATCGTGAGGCGCAGATGGATCCCATGCTCCTGGCAGGAGTAGTACGGGTGGCGCTCGACCAGATGCAGGCCGGCACTCACGTGGTACTGCGGACGTCAGCAGAATCGGCGGAGACGTGGCGCAATTTCTGCGAGCAGCATTGCCAGGGACAACGAACTGTCGAGGTGGTTGTTGACACCACACTGGCAGGAGATCATTGCGTGTTGCAGGCCGAGGCGGGAAGCAGCGAGATCAGCCTCGACAGCCAACTGCAGGAAATCGAGAACGGCTTCTTCGATCTTCTGCGTGAGCGCCTGGGGACCCAACCATGACGGGGGGCGCTCTCATACCCTACTTCAGCCAGTTGGAAGGACGGCGGGTCGTCTTATGGCAGGGGCGGGTGACGCAAGTAGTAGGCAATCTGGTGGAGTCAGCAGGACCGCCGTGTTGCCTGGGCGAGTGCTGTGAGATCCGCGATTCTGGCGGGCATATCTATGCCGGCGAGGTGGTCGGCTTTCGGGGCAGCACGGTGCTGACTATGCCTCTGGAGAAACCCAGCGGCATTCGCTATGGCGATGCCATCTCCGCGCGGGGTGAGCGGCCATCGCTGGCGGTGGGAGACGACCTGCTGGGGCGAGTAATCGACGGGGCCGGACAATCGCTCGATGGACTTGGTCCCTACGTTGCGCGCCGCCGCTGTGCGCTCGACGGCGCCGCGCCGTCTGCCCTTAATCGTCTGCCCATTCGCGAGCCTCTGGGTTGCGGAGTCCGTGCCATTGACGCTTTCCTCACCTGCGGACGGGGACAACGGCTGGGTATCTTCGGCGGCAGTGGCGTCGGCAAGAGCACCTTGATCGGCATGATGGCGCGTGGCACCGCGGCCGACCTGACTGTGCTGGCGCTGGTGGGCGAACGTGGCCGTGAAGTAGGCGAATTTCTCGACGGACTAGGTGAGCAGGGACGCCGGCGCTCCGTCGCTGTCGTCTCCACTTCCGATCAGTCGCCGCTGTTGCGTATCCGCGCAGCCCTGGCTGCTACCAGCATCGCAGAGTACTTCTGCCAGGAGGGCCACAATGTCCTGCTGGTGGTGGACTCACTTACCCGCTTCGCCATGGCCCAACGGGAGATCGGGTTGGCGGCAGGAGAACCTCCTACGGCGAAGGCGTACACGCCATCGGTGTTCAGCATGCTTGCCCGGCTGGTGGAACGCGCTGGACGGTTTGCCTCGGGAAGTATTACTGCCTTCTACACTGTGCTGATGGAAGGCGACGATCAACAGGATCCCCTGGTTGATGCCCTACGCTCCCTGGTCGATGGACACATCGTGCTCGACCGGCGTCTGGCTGCACAGAACCACTATCCGCCGATCTCCGTTCTCGACAGTCTCAGCCGGCTGATGCCTTCGGTGGTATCGCGGGAACACCTGACCAAGAGCCATCAGTTGCGCGCCTTGCTGTCAGCGTATGCCAAGTCCGAAGACCTGGTCCGTATTGGCGCCTACAGCAAAGGCGCTGACCCGGTGCTCGACGGCGCCGTCGCAGTGCTCCCCGAACTCCAGGCCTTCCTTCGCCAGACTCCTCAAGAGAGCGCCCCCTTCGCTGACACCGTCGCCCGTCTGAACTCGCTCTCCCGCTGAACATGGCTTTTCACTTCACTCTCGAAGCCGTATTGCGCTTCCGGCAAAGCTTGGAAGATCGCGAACTGCTGCGCTTGCAGACGCTGCTGGCGCGCCGTACGGCGTTGCTTCACGAACAGCAACAAATACGGCAGGCCGCTCTGAATCTCCAGGAGGAAACCAAGCTGGCCTTGCAGCAACAGCCAACGCCGGCAGTAGAAATTCACTTCGCCATGGCTCGCCTGTATGCACTGGAGCAAAGGCAACGGCTCATCCAGGAGCAACTGCACGAAATCGAATCTGCGATTACGGAGCAGAGGTCGCTTTTCCAGCAACAACGCCGTAATCGTGAGGTACTGGAGACGCTACGCGACGCGCAACTGCGTGACTATCGGCTGATGCAACAGCGACGCGAACAGGCACGGCTGGATGAGATGCATTTGCTGCGGAGAAAGCAGCAGTTAGCAGTCAGCCAGGCGAATGCCCAGTGACAGCTCATGGCAACGGCTACAGCCGGGCCACAAGAATGAACGCAAAAAACGCAAAAAGTGTCACAGGAATTTTGGTAAAGAATTGTTACGGGTTCCCAAAATGGAACTAACAGTGGTGCCCACAATTCAGCGCCTCACGCGTCCGCCCCAAGGCGGTCAATCAATTCCACTTAAACACCCGTATCACGCTCGAAAAGTCGTCTGTCCACACCTGCGATCCCGGTTTGCCAGCCGACACCTCCCATCTTGGATCATCGGCCAGCTTGCCGAAGTCTTTTGCATTGCGTCCAACGACTACCCAAACAGATGGGAAGGTGCCGTTTTTCGTCTGGGCTTCACTGATGCGCGTATCCCGCTCCGTCAGGCTGGCTAAGCCGGCATCTGCTGCAAGAGTCGAAACCACCGGCTGAAGATCGAGATAGTTATTGCTTATGTGGAAGACCACGATTCCATTTGGCGTGAGTTTCCTGAGATAAAGCCGCAATGCCTCTCGAGTCAGCAAATGCGCCGGAATGGCGTCCCCGCTGAAAGCATCGATGATGACGATGCCGTAGTGATGGTCCGGGGCCTCCCGCAGCGAGAGCCGGGCATCACCCAGCACAACCGGAACTTGCGGATTGCAATCTCGGAGGAAGGTGAAGTACTTGGGGTCCCTGGCGATTCGTTCCACGACGGGATCAATCTCGTAATAGGTCAACTGCTGCTGTGGAGTTACATAACATGCCATGGCGCCAGCGCCAAGGCCAACAATAGCGACTTGGTTGGTTTCAGCACTTCCCGAAAAAGCGTCGAATACCTGACCTATGGGGCCAGCTTTGGTGTAATATGCCAGCGGCTCCTTGGCTCTTGCTGGGTCCAAGCTTTGGATACCATGGATGGTCCCTCCATGGGACAACCGCCGTAATTGCCTCTCGTCGTCGTCTGTTACCCGGTACACTCCGAAAAAACTGCGCTCCGTATGCAGTACGTGGCCATACGAACCCGTGTATAAGGTGCCGGCGAGGAATATGACGGTCAGGCCTGCGGCAAACCGAAAGGGGCGCCGACTAAATGACAGGCACCACTCTAAGGAGAAGCCGAAGATAAGGATACTCATCCAGAGCACCGGCTTCCGGCCGAAAGCCTCCAAAGTCAAAATGATGCTTACTAGCACTAGTCCCAGGATGATCGGCAATAGCAGGTCCAGCCATCGGGCTCGCGGAGTGTTCTCCTTGACGTCAATCGGTGGATGCAGCAACGTGGCCAGCACCAGGATCAGCGGAAACTCAACCACCGAATTGAAGATCACTGGGGCAATCAGAGCGTTGAATGTCCCGCCCAGTACTCCTCCGAGCGAAATCCAGAGATAAAATTCCGTGAGATGCTTCGGGGCTGGACGGTCGCGTGCCAGTTCGCCGTGACAAACCATGGATACGCCGAACAGGGCGAGCAGGTCCAGCGGGATCCATACCATGATCGGCAGCCTCGCTCCCGACACAATCGGGAAAGTCGCGGCGAGAATCAGAAGCGGGAGTCTTCGGACCATCCACTCGTGCGAAAGCACGCGTTTGCGCGCAAAGACGAGAACAAAACTGAGCAGATATACCGCAAGCGGCAGTACCCAGAACAGGGGAATTGCCGGCATGTCGGTGGTAAGCGCCGTCGTGACCCCCAGCGTCAAACTGGCAGGAACGAAGGCTAGGATAACCCAGCGCAGTCGCCTCTTCATGACGGGACGAGAGTCCTCACCCATCTCATCCAGCCGTGTCTCATCCTCGCCCGTTTTCTGCGCTGGTTGCGTCAGGTGTTGCGCACCGCGCCAGACGACGGCGATACAGCTGCAAGCTAGCAGAAGCAACAGAACATAACCATAGCTCCACATCCGCCGCTGTGTAGTCAGGTGCAGCGTCGGCTCCAGCACGAAGGGATAGCTCAACAAACCAGCCATACTCCCAGCATTACTCGCGACGTATAGGAAATAGGGGTCGCTCGCCGCTGGATCGCCCGAATGAGAGAACCACTTCTGCAGGATCGGAGTGCTGGCGGAAAGTACGAAGAACGGCAAACCAACTGAAACTGAGAGCAACGCCAGCAACCAAAGCGCAGGATTGTGCAGGACCGGCGGCGCCCATGCCCGAGGAAGTTGGAGGGGCAGCACCATCAAGGCTACGAGCAGAACAGACAAATGCACCACCATCTGTCGCCGTTGACTGAGCAATCCTGCCGATACATGGGCGTAGACATACCCAGCCAGCAGCACGGCTTGAAAGAACACAAGGCAAGTGTTCCACACCGCGGGAGTACCGCCCAGGAGCGGCAAAACCATCTTGGCGACCATTGGCTCCACGGAGAAGAGCAGGAATGCGCTCAGAAACATGGTCGTGGAAAACATCACCACGCAAAGCGTCGTTGCTGACTTCTGGCGGGGGGATGAGGCGGTAACCGGCATCATCTCAGCCGGGAGGTCATCAGTTACAGCCAGCCCAACTCTTGGATGAGACAAGTCTGGAATGGACATGCGGGAGACACCTCGGCCTGGATCGTCGTGGGATCCGCTGAACCCGGCATCCGAAACTTGATCTCTGGCTTGAAAGGGCAATTTATCACAACGTACCTGATAGCAGGTGGGATACGAAAAAAGTACCGACATCCGGCTTCCCTGCTTGCTCGGGCATTGAGACTGTTAGGCGTGATTTACCCAGTGCTCCAGGCAAGCTTTGCCCAGAAGCTGCGAGCGCACTCATGGGCCCTATCCCTCATTCATAGGCAAGCTGCGAAGTACTTGAAGATGGGCGCCTTGTCTTGCCGCAGCCAGATGCCGGCGGCACCTTCGAGGCATTCTACCGTTCCATGCTTACTTGCTTTCTGTCAGCCCCTTGATGGCAACAAGGTACTCGACGATCTGCACTTGTTCGGGAGCGGAGATCGGGGCGCCGTAAACGTCAACCATCTTCTTCACTTCCTTCTCCCACACAGTGCGTGAGAAGCGGGGCTGCATGGTAACGTAGCGTGCCGAGTGGCACAACAGGCACTGTTTCTGGAAGACATCGAAATTTGGACCCGACGGGAGCTCCGGCGGATATTGCGGCAGGCTAATTTCCTGCACAGGATTCTTTGCAGCTTTAGCGGCCTTAGGTGATGTGCCGTTACCCGGCTGTTGTGCAGCGGCGGCCGTCAACAGCCCCATGGCCAGCGCCAACAGGCAAACAACGAAACCAGCATGCGTTCGCTTCGTCATTGGCGTCTCACACCACCACCACGTCGACGTTCTCGATCACGTCTCGCTGATAGCCGCTGCGGTTCCACTGGGCAGTAACCTGCTGTTGACCGTCGTTGGCAACGGCCCGCACCAGCAGGCGATAGTTGCCGGCCGCAGGTGGCGTCCACTGGGCACGCCACCTGCGCCAGGAGTACTTTCCGAGATCGTCACCCAGGCTCGCGGCGCTCCACGTTTTTCCGTCGTCCATGGAGACCTCAACCTTGCTAATACCCGAGCCGCCATCGTTGGCCACGCCTTCCAGCGTGTAGCTCTGCCCGGCCCTCAGTTGTTCGTTCGGCGCCGGCTTCACAAAAATTGAATGCACCAGCATCCGAGTGATGGGCACTGTTGTCGCCGCCAGGTGCTGGGGAGTTTCCTCCGCGCCGGGATTGTCAGGAATTCGGTAGGCTGTATCCATCCAGAATGTCTTGAGCGGCTGATCGAGCACCGAAATTGCCGTGAGCGACTTGACCCAATACGTCGCAAACCAGCCGGGGACTACCAGTCGTATGGGAAATCCGTTGAGCATCGGCAGGGGCGCACCATTCATTTCGTAGGCGATGAGCACCTCGCCATCGCGTGCGCGGTCGATGGGCAGCGACTTTTCAAAGCGCGGGGTTTGGGGCCAGGGCGCGACATCCAACCCGCGCAGGCCGACTTGTATGTTGCCCTCCATGACTCCTGCCGCGTCCAGCACATCTTTCAGGCGAACCCCTTTCCAGCGCGCATTGCTCATCGCACCAAGTCCCCACTGCCCGCCGGGGACAGGCGGCTCGAACAGGCTGCGCCCATTTCCGGCGCACTGGCACAGTGCCACCACTGACACCGGTTCGAACCTGCTTTGTAAATCGTGTAATGACAGGCTGAGCGGCTTCTTGACGCGGCCCGTGACTGCCAGCCGGAAGGTCCTGGTGTCAACCGAAGTGGGGATGCCCGCCAGATGCCAGCGGACAAAGAACGCATCGTTGGGCGTCAGGTCTGACTGGAAATAATGCAGCGGCGTTTCCAACTGCGGCGGACGGTCTGTCAGCAAAATGAGGTCGGTCTTCTGTGGATAACTCACCAACTCGGGAGCGATCGCTTTATCCGCCGCCCAGGCCGATGGCATGAGCGCAGGAAGAAAGTCCCACCCGCCAAACATGCGGCTCGCAGCCGCATATCCGCCAACCGAAGCGAGCAAAGCCGAGAAGCGCCGCCGATCCAGGAGACCTTCCTGTCCCATACCGTATCCACCCCGCTCTTAAGATGGGACTACCCTGTCGTCATCCCAGGTTCGAAATACTATACACCCAAACGGATCGGACTGGACACCTTCGGGTTGATAGTTGGGCCACCCGGCGCGCACTATCTCACGGGGAAGCAATCGAGATCATTGGCAAAGTCCACCGGGCCTGAATATCGTTTCTTGATTTCAGATAGAGTCTGATTCTCCTTGCCCAAAGTCCGCAGCATGCGATGAGACAAAACCAGGCGCTTGACATGGGCGTCGGCGGCGATTTGCCCAATCACCGACGGAGGCATGTGCAGGTTCCTCTCAATTCCGACGGCGCCTTCTGGCACGGCATTGTGCGCCACGAACAAATCTGCGTTGGCTGCCAATCGCGGAAGTCCTTCACCTTCGCCATTCGTATCTCCGCTAAACGCGATCAGTTTGCCGCCCACTTCTACGCGCCATGCCAAGGCCGGAACTCCTCCATGAACAACGTGCACCGAATACACGGCAAGATCGCCGCTACGAAACGCAGCTACGGGTCTTGCACTCCCCACTACGTTGTGCGGCTGCATTTTGTAACTGCCTTCCTCTCCCTGAACCAATAGCTCACTGAGATAGCGATAGGCGCCCTGCTTCTCCCCGAAGAAATCGGATACAAATTGGATCGTAGACGGCATAAAGTCATTTCCCTCCGGACCATAGATTGGCAGAGGGCGTTTGCGGTCTTCGAACCAGGACGACTTGATCAGCGCTGGAAAGTCGGCGCTATGATCGACGTGAAAGTGGGTGAACAAAATTACATCAAGGTCCGACATTTGCGCCCCACTCTCTCCGAATCGAAGGGCACTTCCTCCCCCCGCATCTACAAGTACCCGCGCTCGCCCGTCTTCCCACACGAGATAGCTGCTCGAGGCCCGCTTGTCCTGCAACTCCGGCCCTCCAGAGCCGAGCACTTGCACCGCGACACCCTGCGAGCCGCAGGACTGCGCCTCAATTGATGGCAAGAATGCGCAACTCAGGAAATAGATGATAATGAGGTTAAGTGAGCGTGCGGGCCCCGAAAACTTGCCGGGAATTCGTCGTAGATCCACTCTCGCTTTCCTCCACTGTTCGGCTCGGTCGCCTCGACCCTCGGAAGAGCGCGTGGCAAGAACCGGCCCAGGTTAGCTGTTCCACAGGCTGTCAAAAGAACGTGGCCTTGAATTGTTCGCGCCGCTGGCGTGCCTGGTTCATAAGCGCCTGGAATTCTGGTTCGCTGCGAAGACTTTGCAACATAGGATCGCGCTCGAAGTAGGGATAACAAAAGAATCCGCCGCCGATGCTATGCCGAAGCATGTGCAGGGCGGAAACCTTGTCACCCAAAACCGCATAGGCTTGCGCAACCTTGTAAAGGCCTTCAGCATCGCTTACGCCACGCTCTTCAATCTTGTCTTCTGTTTGCTGCAGGAGCTTCAGACCGCGGGCATTATCATGTCTGATCGAATAACTGAGTGCTTTTCCCACATTCACAGGAAGCAAAGACGAATTCTTTTCAAAAGCGCCATCGAAGTCGCCAGCCGCCTTGTCGCGATGGTTCATATAGTACTCAGCAAAGCCGCGGTAGAACTGGATGTAAGCCGAATCATTGGCCGGCAGGCTCTGCAGAAATTTTTCATACTCTCCCAGGTAGAGATAACCATTAATAGCAGAGCTGCTTATTTTGACCTCAGGGTTATTCTGGCGCGCTTTTTCACACTCCGCCACGGATTCCTTCAACATACCGGCAAACCGGTAGGCATAGCCAAGCTCCCAGTGTGCCTCCGCGTTATTGGGACTATCCTTCAGAACCGATCGCAGCAAGGGCACGGCCTGCTCCACTCTCCCCGTGTCGGTTAACAGGTTGGCCATATAAATTCGCGGCTCAACCAAGGCAGGATTTAATGCGATCGCCTTCTCATAGGCAGCCTGTGCTTTGCCGTAGCCCTCTCGTCCCCCGAACTGCAGCGACGCGTTGGTCGTGTAGGCTCGCCCCAGATGCGCCCATGCCGGCGCATAGGTCGGTTCAAGTGCCGTGGCCCTCTCCAGCATTTGGATGGCTGCTGCAAACTCATTCAGCGAGTAGAGATCGATTCCCCGAAGGTAGTCTTCGTAAGAGGCTGCGTTGATCGGTTTTTCGGCTTTTAGATTCGCTGCTTCCGCCGGCGAAAGGTTCAACTCCAATTGCTTGACAATCTGCTTCACAACCCGGTCCTGCACCGTCAGCAGTTTGTCGTACTTCAGATCGATGGCTTCTCGCCAGAGAATCTTGTCCGGCTTTACGTCGACCAATTGGGCGGTGATCCTCAGATCATCGCCGTCTTTAATGAAGCTGCCGGTGAGCAGCGTGTCCACGTTCAGGTCAGCCGCAACTTTCTTGGGGTCGATGACTTGATTGCGATACTTGTCGACCGAAGACGACGGACGAACGGTAAGCGCATTGACATAGTCAAGTTTGGTGATGATCTCATCCGCCAGTGAGAATCCGAGGAAATCGGTCTGCGGGTCTCCGTTAAGATTGCGAAACGGAAGAATTGCCAGACTGCGCGTCCCCTTCGATGCGGGCGGAGTATACGGTTTTCTTGACAGGAAATAGCCAGCCACGAAGAGACCAATCAACAGGAGAGCGATCGGCCATAGCCACGAACTCCGCAGCGAAGAAATCCGGCCTGAAGGGAGTGTCCACGCGCGCACCGGCGTTCTCCGACCCGGTTCTAATTTCTCCAGTTGCGCCCGGGGGGGCCCTTGCAGTTTAGCTTGGAACTCCGCCTCTTTCTTGTAGTCCTGGAGGTCAACCAGCATGTCTGCAACCGATTGGTAGCGGGTTTCGCGGTCCTTACGCAGAGCTTTGCCGATGATACGCTCGATTTCAGCCGGCACCTCCGGAGCAAACTCTGCCGGGTGTACCGGCTCTACCTTCAGGATTTCAGCGATCACATCGCTCGCCGTCTCACCTTCAAAGGCCGCTCTTCCGGTGACCATTTCATAGATCACCGATCCCAGACTGAAAATGTCGCTGCGCGCGTCCACCACGATTCCTCGCGCCTGCTCGGGAGACATGTATTTAGGCGTGCCCCTCACCAATCCGGGTTCGGTGGTGGAGAGCGCCACGGCTGTTGCGGTTCGACGAACTGCTTGTCCGGCACGCCGCCGACTTAACTTGGCGATGCCGAAATCGAGGACTTTAACGATCCCGTCGGTCCTAACAATCACATTCTCCGGTTTGATATCACGATGAACAATTCCACAGGCATGGGCCGCGCCCAAGGCGCTCGCAATCTGTATTGCAATATCAATCGTACTATTCAACTCAAGCCTGCCACTCGCCACTTTCTGGCGAAGGGTCACGCCTTCCACAAATTCAGAAGCGATAAAATGCAGCCCATCAGCCTGCCCGAATTCATAAACTGTAAGAATGTTGGGGTGATTCAGAGCGGAAGCCGCGTGCGCTTCCTGCTCGAAGCGGCGCAAGCCATGCTCATCGCCAGTCAGTTCCGGCGCAAGCATTTTGAGGGCAAGCTTGCGTCTGAGTCGCGTGTCCTCGGCCAGGTAAACCTCGCCCATGCCTCCGGCTCCGAGCAGGGACATTATTTTGTAGTGCGCCAACTGAATGCCCGCAGCAATCGTAGTTTTGTAGCGCGTCGGCTGAACGCCGGTAGTCGCGCCCACCCCCTGGCGATTTTCCACCGACATCCCATGCGCCACTTCGACCACGGCCTCGGGCAGGAAGTTCAATGGTTTCCCGGCAGACTCCAGAAGCGACTCAAGCTCTTTCAGTAACTCGGTGTTCGGACCGCAGGCTTGCTGAAGAAACGCAGAACGGGTTTGCGGCTCAAGATCGAGGGCAGCATGGAACAACTCTTCGATCCGGCGCCAATGATCGGCAGGGTCCATGTCGTAGTCTCCCCTACGACTGGCTCTGCGCCAGTTCCCGGTGCAGCCAGGCTTTGGCCAATTTCAATTCGCGGTGGACGGTGGCGGAAGAGATGTCGAGCGCGGCCGCGGTTTCATCGTAGGTCAGGCCGCCGAAGAATAGCAGTTGGATAATTTCACTCTTGCGCGAATCCAGCACGGCCAGCCGTTGCAGCGCCTCGTCCAGGTCCAAAACAATCGATGCGGCTTCTGGCCCAACTACTAACGCCTCATCCAGGGGAATCGCCTCTTGCCCGCTGCCGCGTTTCTGGCGACTGCGTGTCCTCGCATATTCCACCAGAATGCGGCGCACTATTCGGGCGGCCACGGCATAGAAGTGCGCTCGGTCCTGCCATCCGATGTCGGCGTCCATCAGTCGCAGATAGGCCTCGTGGACCAAAGCCGTCGCGCGCAACGTATGGCCGGGCCTTTCTGACTGCAAGCATCGCGCGGAAAGCCGGCGAAGCTCGTCGTAGACGATCGGCATCAACTGGTCAAGAGCCTCGTGGCTGCCACCCCTCCATTGCTGGAGCAGCATTGTCACGTCCTGCCTGTCGGGCGACATCTGGGTTTCCTTGACTTGCAACTTTTCCGTGGGGCTCCTTGCAGATGATTCATGCCCCGTTGACGCCCCGATCGCCGAAAACTTCCCGCGTGCAAACGCCGTTGACCTGAAAACGACCAGGAACCGTTCGTCACGCGACGATTCTGGGCAGGATTATATACCGCAGAGCCATGGCGTCTCGACTCGTCCGTCGCCAAGCAAAAAATTGTCGTTCTGCATGAGGGAATCCGGACGCGAATGTCACATATGTAAATGAAGGCGGCTGCAGTTGTTCGAAATATCTGCATAACCGTTCGGCACCAAAAATCAGTTTCCGGCTTTGCCGCAAACATAAGAGGAGAACTTACAATGAAACACTTCGCTATTACTTTCGCCCTCGCTGTAACCCTTCTGCTCTGCACCTCGATGTGGGCGCAGACTAGCTATAGTTTCCAGACCGTCAACTATCCTAACGATACGTTCACCCAGTTACTTGGCATTAACAATGGCCTGCGGATCGCCGGCTACCACAATTTCGCTCAGAACTCGGGATTCCAACTCAAGTTGCCTGTTGGCTTCGCCACCGAGAATTACCCGAACTCCATGATGACGCAGGTCATCGGCATCAACAACGGCGGCACTACGGATGGCTTTTACGTTGACAACGGCGGCAACACTCACGGTTTCACCGATATCAACGGCACGTTTGCCACAGTCGATTATCCGGGAACCGCCTTCAACCAACTGCTAGGCCAGAACGATATGGGCCAGGCATCAGGCTACTACAGCATGAGCCAGAACAACTCAACCCCCGACACTCCCTATGTCTATAACGAATTGGGGGGAGGGGTTTTTCAGACAATCTTTATTCCTGCGGCCGTCGGCGGAGCGCAGGCCACCGGCATCAACAACTCGCAGCAAATCAGCGGGTTCTACATCGACAGCGCCGGCGTAAACCACGGCTTCCTGCTGAACTTCGGCCTGCTGGTGACGCTGGATGCTCCTGGTAGCACCTTCACGCAAGCCCTTGGACTGAACAACAAGGGACAGGTCGTTGGTGACTACATGGACGCAGGCGGCAACACCCACGGCTTTGTGTGGACCAGCAAGGGCGGGTTCCAGACCATCGATGATCCGAACGGCATCGGAACCACCGTCGTCAACGGTATCAACGACTTGGGTGTGCTAGTCGGCTTCTACGGCACGGCGCCCATTAACAGCGGCTTTGTCGCTTTCCCTCACTAGCGGCGCAAGGCCACTGCAGGCCGGTAACAACGTTCCCCCGGCAGTAGTCACTCCGTTTGTAATCAGAGACCATGCGCGGTAACAATTCTGTGCGGTGACAACTCCCCCGTCCCTGCAAAACTGGGGCGGGGATTTTTCTTAACCAGTGCTGGTTGCATTTTCGGCCAGATGCCCTGGGAAGAAATGGTGCGTGCCAGAATACCGATTTAGATTTGCTCCGCAGAAGTAACCTTCCCGCAACAATCGAACGCAAAATTCTTTCCCATCACAAATCCGCCGCGACATGTGGAGCGTATTGAGTTCGTAGACGGAGCCGGTCGTGCCTGCCCAGATGCGGCACCGCATTACCTGCAGGCAAATCCAACGATCGGCGACAGTCAATTTCTACGCTCAAGTCGAACTGGCCCTGCAGAAGTCCTTTGAAATTTCTCCCGCCAACTTCGACGGAGAGCGTATTCACGTGTGGCTGCTGCTGGGCAAGCA
>Ga0209039_10001131_pt1 | contig 25526 bp, 10 predicted proteins | sample BogFormECP12_OM1_FD_188238 | JGI IMG/M metagenome (GOLD analysis project Ga0209039, IMG submission 188238) | Bog forest soil microbial communities from Calvert Island, British Columbia, Canada - ECP12_OM1 (SPAdes) (version 2) | ecosystem: Environmental > Aquatic > Freshwater > Wetlands > Bog ... | reverse complement strand
CGCCGAGCCCCGAATCAGCGCCAGGATCCGGTCCCCGTCCGCCACCGCATCCGAGAGCCGCTTGAGAACTACCACCCCGCAACCTTCGCCGCGCACAAAGCCATTGGCCGCGGCATCAAAGGTCTTACAGCGCCCATCTGGTGCCAGCATCCTTAATTTGGATATGCCGATCGTCGACATGGGCGACAGCAGCAGATTCACCCCACCCGCCAACGCCATTTGGCACTCGCCGATTCGCAAGCTCTGGATGGCTAGGTGAACCGCCACCAGCGAGGATGAGCAGGCCGTGTCCACGGCCAGGTTGGGACCTTGCAGACCGAGAACGTAAGACAAGCGGCCGGCTGCAACGCTCAAAGCATTTCCCGTCGGTGTATAGACATCGACCTCTTGGGGATCCCCGAGGAGATGCGCATATTCGTTCTTGCTTATCCCCAAGAAAACCCCAGTCTGGCTGCCCACTAGCATGTCGGGAGCCTGGCCGGCGCTTTCTAACGCCTCCCAGCTAACCTCCAATACCAGGCGTTGCTGGGGATCCATGCTTACGGCTTCACGAGGAACGATTCCGAAGAAGTGGGCGTCAAACCCATCAACTCGCTCCAAAAACCCGCCCCACCTCGTATACATCTTGCCTGGCACGTCGGGATTCGGGTCGTAGTAGAAGTTTGCATCCCACCTTTCCGGAGGAATTTCCGTAATCGCGTCCCTTCCATCTCTCAATAGCAACCAGAAACTATCAGGATTGTCCGCGCCACCGGGAAAGCGGCAACCCAGGCCGATGATCGCGATGGGCTCAGTCTGCGCGTGCTTCATTGAGTCAAGCTGGGATTGCAATTTCTCTAACGAAAGATAGGCACGCTTGAAGAGAGGCTGATAGTCAATCGGACCTGGACTCTTGCTCATGTCAAATCACCGGACTCAATGGCGGCAAGCTTCTGGGCGAGTAATGCTGCCATCTCCTCATCGGAGAGCTCATCTAGTCTTGTGGAAACCCCGACTGGCTTATCGTTGGCATTCTGGGCTTGGGGGTGAGATGATTTCAAGAACTCCACCGAGAACACCTCCCGGGCCAGATAATCAGAAAGGGACTCGACGGTCGGATAGTCAAAGAGAAGCGTGGCAGGTAGAGTGCGTCCCGCGGCGATTCCCAAGACGTTGCGCAGCTCAATAGCCATCAAGGAATCCAGACCCACCTCATTGAGGGGCTTCCGTTCATCCAGCGGAGTAGACGTATCAATCCCTAGCACTTTTGTGGCTTGATTCCGGACATGCGACAAAAGGAGTGCACGGCGTTCGCTTGGGGGAGCCTCCTGTAACTTCCGCAACAGTTCGGATGGCGGTGTCGCGGGCTTCGCGGCGCCGGCCCCTTGCCGTGACTCCCGAACCAGGTCGGATAACAATGGAGGAATATTCTGAGCCGAGAACTGCTGAGTGAACTCCTGCCAATTCACCGGCATTACCCCGACTTGGACGTACCCCTCTTGCAGCACTTGTTCCAGGACTTGTAGACCTTTCTTAGGGGGGATCGTATCCATACCCATGGGCGCTCGCTCATGGGTGTTGCGCCTGGCTGCTGCACCGACCTCGGCCCACCCTCCCCAGTTGACGCTTAATGCTGCCAGCCCATGGGCGTGGCGATCGTGTGCCAGAGCGTCCAGAAATGCGTTTGCCGCGGCGTGGTTGCCCTGTCCGGGCGAGCCAAGCAGGGAAGCTATGGAGGAGAAGAGAACAAAGAAGTCCAGCGGCATACCCTTGGTTAAGACGTGCAGGTTCCACGCTCCGGAGACTTTGGCGGCCATCACCCGGGCAAAGCCCGCCCAATCCTGCCGACGTAGCAAGCCATCGTTAAGGAGACCAGCGCAGTGGAAGATGCCACCGAGAGGTGGCATCGTTGCACCCATCTCTCGTAGAACCTTAGCGACCTCTTGCTCGCGGGAAACATCCGCCTGGACGATCACGATTTGGGCTCCAGCCTCCTGAAGTTTGCTCACAGTTCCAAGCGCAGTTGAGGAAGGAGCGTTTCGCCCAAGCAGCACTAAGTGCCGAGCCCCACGATCCACCATCCAGCGAGCGAGGAGTAATCCCAGCCCCCCCAACCCACCGGTGACCAGGTACGTGGCGTCAGAACGGAACGAGATCGGTCCGAAAGAAGGCGCCGTATCTGCATGGCCATTCAGCGTTACCACAATCTTTCCCGTGTGTTTCGCTTGCGCCATGTAGCGAAATGCGCTTCGAGCCTCCTCTATGGGGAAGATTCGTCGAGGTAGCGGCTTCAGGATACCTTCCCTGAATTTCTCCACCAGATCATCAAGCATGGTTCCGACGAAGGCTGACTTGTCTACAATCATCTGGTCGAACGCGATCACAAAGTACGAAATATTGCTCTTGTGTTGAGCAACCCGTCCTTCGTCCCAAATCCCGGTTTTGCCGATTTCCAAAAACCGGCCGTTGGCCCTGAGAAGCGAGAGGCTTTTGGGAATAAACTCTCCAGCCAAGGAGTTCAGGACGATGTCTACTCCCTGTCCGCCGGTCCGTTCCATCACCTCTTCAGCGAAATCAAGCGATCGAGAGTTCATCACGTGGGGAATGCCCAAAAGTCGGAGACAGTTCCGTTTTTCCGAACTTCCTGCTGTCGCAAAAATCACCGCCCCGGCCTGCTGCGCCAATTGCACGGCCGCCATCCCGACTCCCCCAGCCGCGGCATGAATCAACACCCGGTCACCGGGTGAAATCCTGGCCAAGTGGTGCAACGCGTAGTATGCGGTCAAGAAGGCAACGGGAATCGTAGCCGCTTCGTCGTAGCTGAGGCCTGCTGGTTTCTGTACTACCAGTTCGGCAGGCGTTGTGACCAAGGTTGAAAAACTGCCGGCCGCAAGGGCGATGACTTCATCTCCGATCTCGAAGCTCTCCACCCCATCCCCAAGTGCGACGATTTTCCCTGCACACTCGAGCCCCAGCGGCCCCGCCTCGCCGGGATACGTCCCCAAAGCATTCAGAACGTCCCTGAAATTCAAGCCTGTCGTATGAACTCGAATCTGAACTTCTCCGGGACCGGGCGGACGGGGCAGTGAAGGCCGAAGCACAAGATTGTCCAATACGCCGGGGGATGCGATGTGTAATTGGAATGGCTGATCCCCGGGAGCTTGAAGCTGTCCTTCTGACGCCTGAACTCCCGCCTCGCTCCTCACCAGCCTTGCCACGTGACGCGCTCCCGTTCGGAATGAGACTTGATTTTCTTCCAGCCCGGCCCAGAGCTCGCGAAGCAGGGCATCGGTCTGGTCTGCCCTACCCGATGGATCCAGATCCACACACACACAATGAAGAGCGGGGTGCTCGAGGGCAACCACTCGACCCAATCCCCACAACGGCGCCTGGGCCACGGCCAGGGGTCCTGCTTCGGCTCCCACGGGTTGGGCGCCTCGTGTGACCAGCCAGAGTCGAGGAGGCGTCGATCCCCCCTCCTTGGCCAAGGCCTGAACTAAATGCAGCACGCTGCCACAGCTCAGTATCTGTGCCTCTTCCAAAGAACCGACCGTCATCTCTGCGGTCGGCGGAGTATCCAGGCCCCACAGGTGCACCACTCCGTGAAAGCCCGGCCGTTCTTTGCCCACTACCTCCTGAAGAAGTTGCTGAAAGTCTCGCGGCCGCCCCGGATCGAGAGTCCAATTTCCGTTTTCCGAATGCTCAAAGACATTACCGGCAAACGCCAGAAGGCAATCCTCGCCGCGCAAGCTCAGAGCATCCGCCAGGTTTTTTCCAACCTCCCCTCGGTCGGCAAAGATCAACCACTTGCCGCGCTGCTTCTCAACTGCCAACTCAGCCTGGTCACGCTCGGTTTTTCCCTCCACCGCCGGACCTCGCGCCAGAATCACCGCCGGTTGGGAGAACCCTCTTCTGTTTTCCTTGGCTTCGGGAATCGCCACAGCCTGCGAAAAGCCTGTCTCCTGAAGCAAAGCGACCCACTTGTCTTGAGATAGCAACGGGTGCGAGGGCCGTAGATCCCGATCCGCAAACTTCCACCACCCCTCGGTGAATCCGAAGATCAGATCCAGCCACAACTGCGGTCCCGTACCCTCCAACAGGAAAAGCATTCCCTCCGGCGCCAGTAGCTGCTGGACGTGCTTCAAGGTCCGGCGCAGATCGCTCGTCGCGTGCAGGACATTGGCCGCTAGTATCAAATCAAATTGATGGGGAGCAAAACCCTGCGCTACGGGATCACGCTCGATGTCCAAAACTTGATAGCGCATAAACGGATAATGGCGAAACTTCTGTTCAGCCTTCGAGGTGAACTGCGGGGATACGTCGGTGAATACATATTCAGTTGCGTAGGCTTGAAGGTCGGCAAGCAGATACGAAGTTGTTCCCCCTGTTCCTCCGCCAATCTCCAACAAACGCACGGTCCGTTGCTTGGGTAGAGTCTGCAACGCCTTCGAAATAGCCTCCCGGATCAAGGTGTTGCATACGCGACTTACGGGTGAATCCTGATACAGTTTTTCCACTGTCGCCAAAGATCCACCCGGAAACAAAATCTCCAGGGGACTGCGCTCGCCCCGCAACACCTTCGCCATCTGGCCGCCGCATCGCTCCAGCAAGGTCAGTTCCGCGCCAAAAGCCGGATATCGAGCCATGAGCGCTGACCACCGCTCCCGCGGATCGTTCCTGCTGGGTAACTGGAGAACCTCCCACTCACTCGCGACCCTCTTCACGAGTCCGCCCTTTTCCAGCATCTCCAGCATCCGCTCAAGAAGACCTCGATGTTGATCTGCTACGCCCATCTGCCTGGCCGCAGTCAAAGCCCCAAGGCGCTGGCCCGGACGGAACTCGCAACCTAGTTGCTGGAACGCCTCAGCGATGTACGCCACACCTAAGGCATCCATCTCCGGTATCAGTTCCTCATAAAGCATCAGGCCATGTTGGCGACTTAAGGGTTCAAGTAGAGGCTCGAGATATTCGGCAACGTGCTTGGGGGCGGGGAGATAATCAGCCGAAGAACGCTCGTCAAGGCGAGGCTTCGGTTGCCACTGCACACGGTACAGCCAATCGCTGACCCGATCCCTACCGCGGGTCAACGCTTCTCGGGGTGCGCGCTTGGCGAGCAGGCCATTTACTTCCATCAGCACCTGCCCGGATTCATCGAACAAACAGAGGTCGCTTACCACCGTGCCCGGGTTCAGACCGTCGCTTTGGCGCACCGCCGCGTGACCCCATACCCGGTCATTGGAACGACCATAAAACCGAAGGCTCTTCAAGCCGATTGGAGCATATACAGTGTCCAACGCTTCGGCCGGTAAGGCGGCGGCTAGAAGCTGAAAGCAGGAATCCATCAGGCCGGGATGGGCCTGATAACGCTCGGCCCCGTCTCCTTCTCTGGGCAGGCGCATCTCGCCCAGGGCTTCTCCATCCCGCCGCCAGAGTTTCTCAATCCACTGAAAGCCCGGGCCCAAGTGCAGTCCACGCTCCGCCATGCGCTGATAGAACAGCTCAGGACTGGACACAGGCTCGCGGCATCTTGCCTGGATTTCTTCGCGAGTGATATGTCTCTGGATCGAGGAGGCAGAGTGTGGGTCTGCCACCGAGACTCTCCCAACCGCATGAAGTATCCAGGATGAATCACTCTCTTCCGGGCACAGGCTCGAGATCTGAAAAGACGCGCTGGCATCCCCCTCGGGGGTGAGGATCAACTGAACGGTCCGAAACTCATCTTCTTCGGCGATAACGATCGGTTCATGAATAACCACATCTTCCAGAATATACGGCCCGCTTGCCCCATTACCTTTGCCGCCAAAAACCTCGGCGGCCGCAGCCTGCGCCATCTCCAGATAACCTGCGGCGGGGAATACCGGCACGCCGTAAATCCGATGATCCTCCATTAGAGCGGGTGATTTCGAGTTCACCAGCAACTCGAACTGAATTTCTCGCAAAGGGGAACGCAAGCGAGGCCCTAACAATGGGTGAGTTGACCTACCGGAAGATCGGCCAGGTAAGAGCGATGGTTTACTCTCCGGTTTAGCCCCTTCGATCCAATACCTTTTGCGTTGGAAAGGATAAGTTGGAAGCATTACACGGTAGCGCCGAAAGTCACGATCGAAGCCGGACCAGTCCACTTCGACTCCGTGGACATAGAGAGTGCCCAGGCTTTCGAGCATCTGCCGGCACTCGCCTCGATCTTGCCGAAGCGATGGAAGCCAAAGCGATGTACCCTCCGGCAGGCAGTGCCGTCCCATGCCCAAGAGGGTGGCTTTTGGGCCGATCTCTAAGAAGATCTCATATCCGAGCTCGCGAAGTGTTTGCATACCGGTGGAAAACCTCACCGGCTCGCGAACATGGCGAACCCAGTAAGCAGCGTTCCCGAGCTCAGCCCCCTGGACCAACGCTCCGGTCAAGTTGGATATCAGTCCAACCTGCGGCGGCGAATAGCGGATCTGTGCTGCTTGGCGTTCGAAGGGAGACAACATCGGCGCCATCAAGGGAGAATGAAAGGCGTGCGAGACCGTAAGCGGCCGGGTTCGGACTCCCTGGGCTTCGAGTTGGGCGGTAATCTGTTTTATTCGCTCTTGGGCGCCGGATATCACGACATTGTCCGGGCCGTTGATGGCGGCAATCGAAACCTGTTCGGCGTGCGGGATGATGGCTTGCCTGACCCGCTCCTCATCGGCCATCACCACGACCATGGCGCCGTCCTGGGGCAGGCGTTGCATCAAGCGTCCGCGCTCAGCCACGAGCTTCAGGGCATCCTCGAGACTGAACACGCCGGCGACGCAGGCCGCCACATACTCTCCGATACTGTGCCCCATCACTACCGCGGGCTTAACACCCCACGACCGCCACAGCTCGGCCAACGCATACTCGAACGCAAACAGTGCCGCTTGGGTGTAGGCCGTCTCATCCAGGGGGGAAGACGTATTCCCCTCGGGATAGAGGACCGATAGAAGGGGGCGCTCCAATTCACCGCGCAGCAGCCGGTCGCAGCGCTGCATTTGCTTGCGAAAGGTGGGCTGCGTCTCATAAAGCTGCCGGCCCATTCCCACGTATTGCGCCCCTTGACCGGTGAACAAGAATGCCACCTTCGGTTTACTATCGCCTTCGACGCGCCCGCCAAGCAATCCGGCGGCGCTCTCCCCTCGAACCCATCGGGCCAGCTTCTCGCGTGCCTCCGCAGGAGACTCTGCGATCACCGCGGCACGGTCGCCGAAATGTTTTCGACCGGTATTGGCCGTAAAACAAATATCGGCGAGTGAGTCGGGGGTTTCAGTTCCAAGGTGGCGCTCATACTTCGCGGCCAGTTCCTTGAGCGCCACGTCACTCTTGGCGGAAAGAGCCAGCAAGTGCAACGGCCTTTCAACCTCAGAACGCACCAGCTCGCGTACGGGCGCTTCCTCCAAGATTACATGGGCGTTGGTCCCGCCAATTCCAAAGGAACTGACCCCGGCCCGGCGAGGGAGTCCGCCCGAATTCCACTCCGCAAGACGGGCGTTGACATAGAACGGCGTGTTCGCAAAATCAATTTCGCGATTGGGCTGTTCGAAGTGCAAGCTCGGCGGCAGCAACTTGTGTTTCAGAGCCAGAACCGTCTTGATCAAACCCGCAATACCGGCCGCCGCCTCCAGATGTCCGAAGTTGGTCTTTACTGAACCGATGGCGCAGAAGCCCTTCGCGGCGGTGCCGGCTCGAAATGCCCGGGTCAGCGCCTCAATCTCGATCGGATCTCCCAGGGTTGTTCCCGTCCCGTGGGCTTCGATGTAGGTGATGGTCTCGGGCTTAATCCCGGCCACGGCTTGAGCCATGGCGATGACTTTCGCCTGGCCCTCCACGCTGGGCGCCGTATAGCCAATTTTTTGATCCCCATCGTTGTTAATGGCTGTGCCTTTGATGACGGCGTGAATGCAATCTCCCGCCGCCATGGCGTCCTCTAAACGCTTTAAGACAACAATTCCTAATCCGCTTCCTAATCCTGTTCCCTGGGCTCGGGCATCAAAGGCTCGGCAGTGCCCATCCGGGGAAAGGATGCCTCCCGATTCACATAGATAGCCTGCCTTCTGTGGAACCCTGACGGTAACACCTCCGGCCAAGGCCATATCACATTGGTAGCTCAGCAGGCTTTGACAAGCCAAACAGACCGAAACCAGGGAGGTTGAACAAGCGGTTTGAATGCTGATACTGGGGCCCGTCAGCTTCAGTTTATAGGAGACGCGAGTGGCCAGGTAGTCTTTAGCATTTCCAGTCAGAGTTTGGAAATTCTCTACAAATCCATTGAGACCAAGGCGTGGATAGAGGTTATACAGGAGGTAGTTGCTGATATTTGCGCCCGCGTAAACAGCGATTTGGCCGTTGAAGGTTTCAGCGTTGTAGCCGGCAGTTTCCAGGGCTTCCCACGCGCATTCCATGAAGAGGCGCTGTTGCGGGTCCAGGATTTGAGCCTCTTTGGGGCTAAAACCGAAGAACGGAGCGTCAAACATCTCGACGTTTTCGAGGATCGCGGCGGCGCGGACATAACGGGGATCGCGCGCCACCGTGGGGTCTATGCCCGATGACGCGAGTTCCTGTTCGGAAAAAGATGAAACGGACTCGACCCCGTCCCGTAGGTTCTGCCAATACTCATCAAGATTGTTCGCTCCCGGGAAGCGCCCGCTCATGCCGATAATGGCAATGTTCCCTATCGACTCGTACGTGCCTGAGCTATCCATCTCTGCGTTTCTCCATCAGTTGCCTTTGTCGGTGTGCGGCGGCAATTTGCTTCCTCGCCTGCTGTTGGATTTGCTCAGAGGGTGGCGGGGCAACTTGCTCCTGGCTTAAGTACTCGGCCAAGGAATTAATGGTTGGATACTTGAAGAAATTCACTACCGAAACATCCCTCTTCAAAACCTCCTTGAGCTTGTTGCTAAAACGCACCATATGTAAAGAGTTAGCGCCCAGGTCAAAAAAGTTCTCGTGTATCTCAACGGTCTTCGTCCCGAGCAGGTCCCCTAAGATGGTGGCAAGAGTAAGCTCCATCTCCGTTTGAGGTACAACCTGACTCTTAACCGACTCCCGATGTGCCTCGGTCGGGGAAGGCAGGGCCGCGTAGTCCAATTTGCCATTCGGTGTTAAGGGAAGAGCCTCGAGCAGCACGAAAGCTGAGGGCACCATGAACTCGGGCAGTTTATCGGTCAGGAATCGCCGCAGTTCGGCAGACAGATCTCCGTTGGTCTTGAAGGGCCGAGTCGGGTACGACGGCTGTGAGGTCCCTTCGGAAATCGGCGCAACTCGAGGCAGATATGGATTTACGGGACCACCGATTAAGCTGTGGAGGTATATGTGGTTTTCTTCCAATAGAAATGAATCTCGGATTTCTTGAAAATCCAGGGCGCCAACTGAGCACAGGCCGATGCGGGCGGCGGGCGCCGAGGTCATCATCAACTGGACCATACAGCCGGCCTCGAGCATACAAAAGTCTCTTGCCAATTCCCCATAGAGGGGCGCAATGGCGCTCCGGTCCCCAATGAGGAAGATAGAAAATGCCGATGCATCAAACATCGATTGATTGACCCCGAAGTGGACGCTTCGATTGATCCGAGCGCCGGCCGAGAGCAACCTGAGACGGTGATTTTCGGGATCGTAGAAGTAAGTTCCCGCGGCGAGCCCTTCTATCCGCTCGGGGGCAATGTACAAATAGGTCCGGACTGGGTAGAGGCTTCCCGCCGAAGGATATCGGTATTTCGGCAGTACTGAGCCATCCAGTTGCACCTCCTGGATGCAGGTCATGAAGGCGCTGAAATCGGGAAAAGAAATAGGTTCGGGCAGGAACTTTCGATGGCTCCGGCGCTGCAAATACTCCTTTACAAAGGGTTCGTTCAATTCCGGTTTTGCGAGCTGGAGGTGAGATCCACGATGCTGTCCCCGTCGCAGTTCGGGTTGTTTGAGCACGAAGGCCAGGCGTTCGATGGGATCGTGAATGACTCCCTCGAGCTGTTGGTCCGAGAAACCCTGGAGCCACTTCTCATTCGCCAGGTTTTGGGGGCCGTTATCGGCGGGCGCTGGCGCCAGGTTGGGAACGACATAAGCAACCAGGTGTTTGTCCCCCGGTTGTTCTCCGGCCGTCCTGACCACAACCGCACGCACCGCCGGATGCTGTGCCAGAACAGCTTCAATCTCCCCCAGCTCGATACGATAGCCCCGAATCTTGACCTGTAGGTCCTTCCTTCCGATGATTTCAATATTCCCGTCGGGAAGATAGCGACCCATGTCCCCCGAGCGATATAAACGCTGCCCGGTCGTGGGATGGGTAATAAAGCCGGCCTTGGTCCTTTCCTCGTCCCGCCAGTATCCCCTGGCCAATCCCACCCCCGCGATGTAGAGTTCCCCGGGAACCCAGACGGGACAGGGTTCGAAGGTTTCCTTAAGAACGTGGTATTGGGCATTGGCCATGGGCCGGCCGTAGGGAATGCTCTTCCACGTGGGATCAACTTCTCCCAGGGGATAGCATATATCCCAGACGGTGGTTTCCGTGGGTCCTCCGGCGCCCACGATATCAACTCCTTTGCTCAGTTCTCTGAGTCGATCCGGAAGATCTACGGGAATAAAATCCCCCGACATGATCACCCAGCGAAGTGACGTGGGCGCCACCGATGAAGAGTTGGCATTTTCCAAGTACTCCACCAGCATCTGCATGAAAGTCGGCACCGAATTCCATACCGTAATATTCTCCTTACTCATCAGCTCGGCCCAATGGGCCGGATCGCGGAGAGCTTCCGCATCGGGGATAACAATGCTTCCTCCCACCAGCGATAACATGCCGAAAATATCAAAAACCGACAGGTCATGATGCAGGGCCGTGATGGCGATGGCTCGATCTTCGGGTTTCAATCCGAACCGCTTCGCGACATCGGCCATCCGGTTGATCACGCTCCGCTGCTCGATCATGACTCCTTTGGGCTTCCCTGTGGAACCGGAGGTGTATAAAACATAGGCTAAATCCTCCGGCTTCTGGACCGGCGCTAGCGGACAATCCTTCATGTCCGCCAGCTCCTCGTTATCGAAGCAAATCCTCTGGACGTGGTCCGGCAACTCCAGCTTCTGACTGATCCAGGACTGGAGGAGGGCGACCTTTGCTTCGCCATTCTCGATCAGGAAGCGGATACGCTCGGTGGGAAAATCGGCATCGACAGGGAGGTAAGCTCCTCCGGCCTTAAGGACCCCCAGCACCGCTACAACTTGCTCCCACCCCTTTTCCATAACCACCGCCACAAGGGTGTTCGGTTTGATCCCGAGATCACGCAGCCGATGTCCCACCTGGTTGCTGAGTCGATCCAGTTGCTCATAGGTCAGCGTCCGCTTGGAGGTAATAACCGCCGGTTGATGAGGCCGCTGGCGTGCGTTTTCCTCGAAGAGGGTTTGGAGTAATCCCGGGGGGATAGGGGCATCCGTGGCGTTGATGGCGGCGCGTTGCTCGACCTGGGCAGTGGGAATGAGTTGAAGGTTGGTCGCCTGCCAGCTTAGCCCATCGGCCAGGTTGTGCACGAGGCGGCAGTAGGCGCCAAACATGTCATCGAGAAGCCCGCTGGGGAAGAGTTCCTCCACCGCGTCCCAATTGAACACCAGAGCCCCGGATTCCTCAAACACTTGATGGTCCAGCCAGATCTGCGGAGTCTGAGTGATCTCGTAAACCACCTCTCCCAGTTCGCTCAAATCGACTAACGAAGGTTGGAATCCGCGAGGACCCAGGCTGAGGAGGCTGGTGAAAACAATGGGCACGATTGCCCCCGTTACCCTTTGTTGGACCCGGGCCAATTCGCGCAGAGATTCCACACCACTGGAGTGACGGTATTCAAGATCGCTCCACAATCTATTCTGCAAACGCCGGACGGAGGCTTCAAAAGTCTCCTGGGGCGAATTGACCACTTCCAGCAGAATCATGGAAGTAAAATCACCCAGGATGTCGTTCACCTGCGGATGCACCGGCCGGCGATTAAAGAGCGTAACATTGACGGTGAACTCCGGGGTCTTGCCCCAGGCGGCCAGGACCCGAGCGTAGGCGGTTAAGAGTATCGCGGAAGTGGTCAGGCCCAAATGGCTCGCCTGGCTCTTGAGCTGAAGCCAGGCCGGTGGCTCCAGTCTGGCGGTCCGGCGCAAGAATCGAGGCTTTCTCAACGAGCCGGGATGCTTGGCGAGCGGTAGCTCCGGGGCAGGAGGCAGAGCGGCCACTCGCTTCCGCCAATAATCCAGAGATCGATGGTAGGCCTTGGAATCTCGGAGTGTCCTTTCGGCCAGGACGTAATCCCGGAAGGAGAGTTCCAGAGGGGGCAGGGAAACCTCAGGGTTGCGGTAAAGTTGGATCCAGTCACGGAACATCACGATGAGACTGCTGGCGTCGATATGCACTAAATCAACGCTGATGTGAACGCGGATGCGGTTGCCATCTAATAAGGAGGCCTGAACCTCGAACGCCGGCCACTGGTCGATGGGCAATACCTGGTGGGAAAGGCGCTGGCGAACCGCATCCAGATGGGAGGCGATAACCTCCGGTTCTTTCCCGCGCAGATCCAGGACGGCGATCTGGTAGGGGGGCACGTGCTCCAGAATCTGCATCTGGCCATCCGCTGATACAATGGCGCGCAGCATGTCGTGACGATCGATGACCCGGCGCCAGGCAAGTTCAAGCCGCTGCAAGTCCAGGCCGGCTCGCTCAAGTTCCCAATACATGTGGATGGATACATTACCCAGCTCGTAAGCCGAAGTCCGGCCGACCCAGTAGGCTTGCTGGATGTCGGTCAGAGGGAAGGGTAAATACCGCTGATCTGGATCAGGTACGATCTGAGGCAGTGGGGCGCTCAAATCTGCGTCGTCGCACTGGGACAACAGATTCAGAATCTCCGTCTTGCGCTGCAAAATCTGGTCGCGGAGCGCAGGGGTTAGCGCTCCTTTGGGTGCGCGAATTCCCAATTGGCCGTTGTCGGGCCATAAGCGAATGCCCCGTTTCTCAAGATCAGTCAAAAGGTCTGCCAGGATCATAATTTCAAAATCTCCCAATTGCTCTCGGCAGACGGTTCGCCAACGCGTTCCTGGTCTGAGCTGAGGAGGGACGAGGCCATAACTTGTTCAAGCAACTTGCCGCTAAGCTGAGCGACGCTCGGTCCCTGAAGGAGGTCTACCAAGGGCAAGGCAATTCCCAGGTCGGCTTCAACTCGGTTTCTCAGCTCGACGGCCATGAGGGAATCAAATCCCAGCATGGTAAAAGATCTTTGCACATCCAATTTGGAGACAGAAAGTCTTAGCACTCGCGCCGCCTGTTCACGCAAATAGGTTTCCAGGATCTGCTGTTGGTTCCCCGGTTCCGCAGCGAGAAGGGATTCGCGTATACCTCGGGCGTTTTGCCGCTCTTTCTCCGTAACATGGTCAATTTCGTCGCGCATCAATTGGGAAAGCAACGGCGAAGCACTAAAGGTTGGATAAAGCAGACTCCATGTCCGCCAGTCGACGCGGATCACCCCCACCTGAGCTGAATCCTCCTCTAACAGCCGCCCGAGCACGGTCAGACCTTGGGTAGGAGTGAAGCTCTTGACGCCCCGCAGCATGGCGTGCGCACTCTGAAAATAGCGCGCCGCCATCCCTACATCGCTCCAAACAGCCCAATTAATGGCCAGCGCCGACCGGCCCTCGGCCCGGCGGTGATGTGCCAGCGCGTCCAAAAACGCATTGGCCGCCGCATACGCACCCAATTGGGGCGAGCTGAGAAGGGAGGCAAACGATGAGAAGAGGACGAAGAAGTCCAGCGGGCTATCTTTGAGGAGGCGATGCAGCAGCCAGGCGCCCGCGATCTTGGGTCGGAGAATCACCTGGAGCGCGGCGGGATCGAGTTCAAGCAGGGTCTTCGGGTCAACCAGACCCGCTGCATGAACAACTCCCGCGATTGGAGCAAAACCGTCCTGACGATATTGCCCCAGAAAAGATGCGAGTTGCCGTTCATCGGCCACGTCCACCGAAGCCGCCAGCACTTTGGCTCCCTTCACTTCGAGCTCTCGAATGGCGCTGATCTGGAGGGCCAGTCGGGTTCCGTTTCCCTGATCGCCCCATTGCTCACGGGGGGGGAGCTTCGTCCGAGAAAGGAGGATCAGTTGCCGGGCCCCATGGTCGACCAGCCACCGGGCCACTTCGAGCCCGAGATCTCCAAGCCCTCCCGTGATCAAGTAGCTTGCGTCGGAGCGCCAGCGAAGAACCCGGCGCCCGGCCGATCGATCCTTACGTTCCAGTCGGGCTACGAATCGCGTTCCCCTTCGGTAGGCGATTTGATCTTCTCCCTGCGAGTCGTCGACCTCGATCATCACTGCCGCGGCGCTCTCGGGCGCTGTGGATGCCGGGTCGAGATCGATCAATCCTCCCCACAGGGAAGGGTGCTCCTGAGAAATCACGCGACCCAGTCCCCATAGTGGCGATTGGGCAAGCGCCAGACGCGCCGATCCATTAACAGGCTGAGCCCCACGGGTCACAAGCCACAGCCGTGTAGCTCCTGCTCGCACGCGCGCCAATGCCTGAACCAGACACAGAGCGCTGCCACACCCGAATTGCACCTGCTCAAGAATGCTGGTGTCGGTTTGATCCTGTGGGGGTAAGTCGAGACTCCACAGGTGGAAAACCCCGCGGCACGCGGCCGGTGACTCGTCGAAAACCGACTTGAGCATTTGAATCATGTCTTCGGGACTTCCGGGTCGTACCCCGTAGTGCGACCCATCGAGGCGCTCGAAAGCGTCCGTTGGATGAATCAGTACAGGCGTTTCTCCCCGCGCAGTTAGAAGTTGCGCCAGTTGCTGCGCGACGCCGCCGGAATCGGCAAGAATCAACCACACGCCCGCCCTGGACGAGACGACCGGAGCCTGTCTCTGTGGCGAACGCTTTCCAGCCCGCCACTTCATCTCGTAAAGCCATCCATCGATATCCGCATCCCCAATGTGTTCCGATGGAGCTTCGAGAGGACGAAGCCGAAGTCCACAAGTCTCGACGAGCAGCTTGCCGGTTTCATCCAGCAGGTCGACATCCCCAACATGCTCGCCCGCATTCCCATTTGTTCGGAGACGGGCGTGGCTCCACATTTTAGCGACTGGGCGACCATATAATTTTACGCGGTCTACAAAAATGGGAACGGTGGCCCCCGCGCTGCCCTTACCGATCATTGACAAGATATTAATAGCCCCTAGAGATTGCCAAACGGCATCAAGGAGGGCCGGATGAAGCTGGTAGTTGGCGAGGTCCTGCCCCACCTCGCTGGGAACCTGGATCTCCGCGAGGGCTTCTCCGTCGCTCCGCCAAATATGCCCGATCCCCTGGTGGTTGGGACCGTATTCGTTTCCAAGCGCCCGAGCGTTCGCGTAAAACTCCGCTCCGCTGATTTCTTCAACAAGTCGGGTGCGGAGAATTTCAACAGAGTCTTCTTGTCGGTCGGAGGATGGCCCTTCCGGGTCGGCGCTGATTCTCCCGGTGGCATGGAGCACCCAAGGCTCTTCACCCGATCCGGGGCCGGAAGGACGGCTATACACCCGAAATGTCCCCTCACCGTGGGTCGCCGTAGAAAGCACCGCCTGAACGCATCGAGTAACATTCTCAGGCAGGAAGAGCGCTTTATGAAACTGCATCTCGCTGAGAATCCACGGTCCAACTCCAAAAACTTCCAGCGCCGCGGCCAATGCCATTTCGACGTAAGCCGCGCCCGGCAACACCACAGCTCCCTGGACGCGGTGGTCGAGAACAAAAGGGGGGGTGGTCTTCCTGTTCAGCCGGCGTTGCCAGAAGTGATCTCCTGACGAACCCGCCAAGTTCAACTTCCGTCCAAGGAGGGGATGGCTGTACGTTCCCGCTTCCAGACGGGGTTCGAACCCATCCCCGTCAGAATCGGCAGAGGCATTGTTGATGTCGGTCCAGCAGCGCTCCCGCTGCCAGGGGTAAGAGGGCAACTGAACGCACAGCCCGCGTGCCGGAAATTGTCTGGACCAGTCCACCGGCCAGCCCAGCGAGTATAGTGCGCCGAGCGAACCGAGCATCGTGGCGCGCTCATCTTCATCGCGGCGAAGCGACGGGAGCACCGTCCCTTCCTCTCCGCGAGCCCGCAAAGAATCCGAGATTGCGGTCAGAAGAATCGGGTGAGGGCTGATCTCGACAAAAAGATCATGGCCTGATTCCATTAGCCGCTCGACGGCCGCCGCGAAGTGGACCGTCTCCCGCATGTTCCGCCACCAATAGTGCGCATCGAAGGTATCGACGCTCCCGCTCCCGACGGTTGAAAAGAAAGGAATTGTGGGCGTCGAGGGCTGAATCCCGGCTAGGCCCGCGAGCATCGCTTGGCGCAAGTGGTCCAATTGTGGGCTATGGGCGGCGACGTCCACCTTCACGAGGCGGCAGAAGATTCCTTCGCGCTGCAAGGCATTCATCACCTCGTTCAGCGCTGCCGGGTCGCCCGATAACACCGTGGATGTCGGGCTATTGCTTGCCGCCACGGCGAGACGGTCCTGATAGCCTGCCAGGGCGCGCTCCAGGCGATCCAGCGGAAGCTCGATGACGGCCATTGCGCCTAAGCCGCTCAAGCGCGCCATCAGCCGGCTCCGCCAACAGGTGATGCGAAGCGCATCGGGCAGGGTGAGGGCTCCGGCAAAGTGCGCCGCGGCAATTTCTCCCATGCTGTGTCCAACCACCGCATCGGGCTCGACACCCCAGGAGCGCCACAACTGGCTGAGTCCCACCTCAATAGCGAAGAGCACGGGCTGGATAACATCGATTTTCTCGAGGGGCGATCCCTCCGTGCGGATGGCCTCCAGCAGGGACCAGTCAGCGAATTCCCGCATGGCTTGATCGCAAAGCTCAATGCTTGCTCGGAACACGGGTTCTTGTTCCAACAGCTCTCGCCCCATTTCATGCCATTGCGATCCCTGACCGGGGAACACGAACACCAGCTTGCGCTTTCGGCCGGAAGTCGCGCCAGCGGCGGACATGTTGGGGCGTGCCTCATGGGCGAGGAACGCGTCCAGGCAGTCTCGGGCTTCCGCTTTCGAGTGGGCCACCAGAGCCAATCGATGGTCGTGATAGCTTCGCCGAACGGCGGACGTGTAGCAAATGTCGTGCAGTGGGGCACTGCAACCTGCCAAAAAGTCCCGGTAGCGTCGAGCGAGATCCCGGAGGGCTTCGGGACTTCGAGCCGATAGTGGCAGCACTCGCGCCAACTCGACTGCCTCCGCCCCCGAGATACGAGGCGAAGGCCCCATCGAAGGCGCCTCTTCCAAAACCACATGAGCATTGGTCCCCCCGAATCCGAACGAGCTTACACCTGCCAGGGCGGGACCCTCCGAGGAGGGCCAGGGTTCCAACTGCTGTTGCACCTTGAGGGGGAGAGTCTCAAACGGGATGTGAGGATTCGGTTCGAGAAAATGCAGGTTCGGTGGAATCTGCCGATGCTTGAGCGACAGCGCGACCTTGATGAGTCCGGCAATGCCGGCCGCGGCTTCCAGATGTCCAATGTTCGTTTTGACTGCGCCCAGCGCGCAGCGCCGCCCTTGGGGACGCCCCTGGGCCAGCACGGCCCCCAGGGCCATCGCCTCGATGGGGTCACCCAGAAGCGTGCCGGTGCCGTGCGCCTCGATATACTGGACCTCGCCGGGCGGAACTCCTGCACGGCCATAGGCTTCGCGCAGAACTGCCTCCTGCGCGTAACGATTCGGCGCCATGAGACCATTGGTCCGTCCGTCCTGATTGACCGCGCTGCCGCGAACCACAGCATAAACAGGGTCTCCGTCAGCCAAAGCATTAGAGAGGGGTTTCAGAACGACCATTCCCGCGCCCTCTCCCCGGACATAGCCGTTGGCGCGAGAATCAAACGCTTTGCAGCGTCCGTCCGGAGCCATGGCCCCCGCCTTGGTGAAATTGATGGCGATCTCCGGTGACAGGATCAGGTTGACGCCGCCGGCCAGAGCGAGAGTACACTCGCGGCTCCACAGGCTTTGGCAGGCCAAATGGACCGCGACGAGCGAGGACGAACAGGCCGTGTCGACCGCCAGGCTCGGCCCCTTAAGATCAAAGAGGTACGAGATTCGATTCGCCGCAATACTCATGGCCCCGCCGGTGCCGACGTAGCCATCGATTTGCTTGGCATCGCGCAACTGGATTCGGCCGTAATCGTTGGTGGCAATCCCCACGAAGACGCCGGTGTGAGTGCCGGCCAAGGACTCCACCGGCTGTCCGGCGTCTTCCAACGCTTCCCATGCAACTTCCAGCATGAGCCGCTGCTGCGGGTCCATGCGGGCCGCCTCGCGCGGCGAGATGCCAAAGAAATGGGGATCAAAACCGTCTACTCGATCCAGGAAACCGCCCCAGCGGGTGTTCATCTTCCCTGGTTTCGCGGGGTTCGGGTCATAGAACGTATCGACGTTCCAGCGATCCCTCGGGACTTCGGTGATCGCGTCGGTTCCGCCCTGCAAGAGTTGCCAGAAGGCTTGGGGATTGGCTGCTCCCGGAAATCGGCAACCCAGGCCGATGATGGCTACCGGCACCACGATGCCTTGCTTTGCCTCGAGCCGCGCCTCCAGCAGCGCGCGCTTCGCAGGAGATAGGTTGGCGATGCGTTGGGAATAGCTACTCATTTCGATGGACTTTTCCGGTCGCGCACTACTGACCGCTGCATAATAAGGTGACGGATGAACCCCCTCACCCACCGCCTTGCGGTCCCCCCTCTCCCCCAAGGGGGAGAGGGCTGTGAATTCAAAATAATTTCTCCCTCTCCCCCTTGGGGGAGAGGGGGGACCGCAAGGCGGTGGGTGAGGGGGTCTTATCACTCAATTTTGCAGTCCTCAATAGTGCGCCATCAGGGGAGCGTGGCACCTGGTCCTCAGGGAGTTGCTCGATCTCGCTCAACATCTTTTCCACTTCTTCGTTCCCGAACGCCCCGATGGCTCCGGAAGTTGCACCTTCGGCACTCTCACCGGCGGCGAGGTGACGCGCCACGGCCTCAATCGTGGGAAAGTCCCACGCCAGCGTGGCGGACAGACGGCGCCCCCCAAGCCACTTCTCGAGATCTCCCGTCAGGATGACACCTTCGGCGGAGCTGAGGCCGAAGTAGGTGAAGGGTCGACGTACATCGATGGAGGCCGGCTCGACTCGCAGCATCTCGGATATATAAAACACTAGCCATGCTTCGATGGCTGCGGCGCTGGGTGGATGACCTTCCGGATGGGGAGACCTGCCATCGGGCAGCGGGTACCCCGCATCGTTTGCCATTCGTGGTTTCCTCGGTGTGCATGAGTTCCCCGGAGGGGAACAATATCATTAGCAGTGGGTGAAGCCCACGGATCGGGACCCTCCAACCCATAGAGTTCCCGACCCCGCAGGGGTCGAACCCCTTATTCTTTCAACCTCCCGCATAGACGGCCATGGCCGGTGGCACACCACTTACGATGAAATTGCGCGAAGCGCTTTGGAGTGCGGTAGCAGCAGCTACCGCCTTCCACCTTCGGTCCATTCGGCAAATGTGCATGGGGCGAAGGAAGAAAGGCGGTAGCTGCTGCTACCGCACTCCAAGGTGCCTTCGGCACATCAATTTTCATGACAGCCAAATTCAACCCCTTCGGGGTTGGTCCATCGTCAATGGACACCGTCCCGTGGGTTTCACCCACGGCTAATGACATTGGACCTCTTCGAGGTCCCCCGTCGAAAGGTCGCTTTGATTGCACCTTGGTATAAGTCCCTTCAAGTCGCTTTCGAAAATACCACGGCGGTGGGCTCCGAGCCCGAGTCTAAAGATTTGACCTCCAAACCTGTGCCGGGTTTCCCGCGCCATAGGAGGACACCGGACAGGCTGCCGGCTAGATAGTCGTCTTTGCACGCCCGCCGTTGAAGTTTGCCGCTGGAAGTTTTTGGAAAAGCGCCCGGCTTGATGAGAACGACGTCGTGCACGGGAACTTCGTGTTCTTCCGCCACGGCCTGTCGTATGGCCCCCGCAACCTCATCCAAGTCAGGACGCTGACGAGGGTTCACTTCCTGCACCACGACCAGCCGCTCCCCATCCGCCGTTTCCACGCAGAACGCGCCGCCACATCCGGGGCGGAGCGCGGGGTGGCAAGTCTCCACGGTTAGCTCGATGTCCTGCGGATAGATGTTCCGGCCACGGATGATGATGAGGTCCTTGATGCGACCCGTTACGACCAACTCGCCGTCTCGCAAGAATCCCAAGTCGCCGGTGCGAAGGAACGGTCCTTCACGGGAGCCGGCAAGGTAGGCGCGGAAGGTGTGTTCCGTTTCTTCCGGCCGGTTCCAGTAGCCCTGCGCAACGCTGGGACCGGATAACCAAATCTCTCCCACCTCATCGTCGGGCAGCAGGCAGCAGGTATCCGGGTCGACGATGGCGATCCTGTGCCCCATCCAACTGTACCCGCACCCCACCAGCAATCCTCTGTCATTCTTGCCAGGTGGTTGTTCGAGGTTGGCCCCGGCCATGGTGAAGGTTTTTGGGCCGCGGCCCCTTGGGCCGCCGGACACGAATAGCGTCGCCTCCGCGAGGCCGTAGCACGGGAAGAAGGCCTCTTTCCGAAAGCCGCAGGGCCCGAATGCCTTGGCGAATTGTTCCAGGGTTTTACGGCGGATCGGTTCAGCGCCATTGAACGCCACCGTCCAGCTACTCAGGTCAAGACCACTGCGCTCCTCGGGGGTGATTTTCTGTACGCACAAGTCGTATCCGAAATTGGGTCCGCCGGCGGTGTTGCCTCGATAACGCGTGATCGCCGCGAGCCAGGAAATCGGCCGCTGCAAGAATGCCGCCGGTGACATGAGAACGGACGAGGCGCCAAGATATAATGGCTGCAGCATTTTCCCGATCAACCCCATGTCGTGAAAGAGAGGGAGCCAACTCACAAGTACCGTGTTTTCCGTGTGCTGGAATGCCTCCTGGATCGTCCGCTCATTGTGAAGGACATTCCCATGGCTCACCATAACGCCTTTGGGAGAAGCCGTGGACCCAGACGTGTATTGGAGAAAAGCCAGCGTATCGGCACTCACCTTCGGATCGCGCCACGCGTCCGCAAGATTCTCGTCCACGGCGTCCGTGGCCATCCATTCGAGAGATGCGAGTTCCGGCGCATGCGGAAAGTACAAGGCAATATTCGATAAGATGGAGGTGGTGGTCAGCGCAATCGATACCTGTGCATCGGAGAGGATTGCCTGGAGGCGGGATAGAGAGCGGTTCGGCCGCGGAAGATATGCCGGGATGGCCACGATGCCTGCATAAAGGCAGCCTAAGAAGCTGACGATAAACTCCCGCCCGGGAGGGTAGAGCAGGATGGCCCTTTCCCCCTTTGTGCAGGACTGCTGGAGCTTCGCCCCGAGCGCCCGCGCCCGTCGATCCAGTTCGCCATAAGTGATGCGTGACACTTCTCTCTCGCCTTCCGCCAGGAAGGTGAAGGCACGCTTGTCCACTTGATGGAGCGACCGGAAGCGCAGAAGCTCGACTAATGTAGAAGACAGTCCTGAGGCAGCGGGCACGGTTTGACTCCTTAGCTCACCAGTTGCTGGAAAACGACTAAAGGCTCGTACATGCGGTCCAGATTAAGCTGGGCGGCGGGCTCCCCCTCGTCTAGCGGCCCCCATTAATCATCACCGCGGCCTGGTGATCCCGCTGCACGCCAAAGCCGCTGCCGCAAAATTTGCCCGCACCTACGACCGACAACCAGCAATTTGCTTGTTCGGGGGAACAAGATAGACTACTCTGAGGTGCGCCAAATTGTCAAGATTATTTGGTTTCGGTCGGTCCTCTGAAACCACTACTCAGATCGAGTCCGTGTTGGCCAGCCCATGGCGCAGCATGCAGGACGGGATATAGAAGTGCATCCACCAGCTTGCTGCCCAGGCGGCGTTTGTCGTGAACTCTGCGAAGTGCGGGTGGTTGGCCCAGCGTCCCTTGGGGAGAGGAATCAGTGATTGATGGAGGCACCTATTCAGGTAGGCCAGCTTGTCCTCATTCTTGGATAGGAATCCCGGGGAGGAGTTCCCGACATACCGGTATACTCTCGCTCCACCTTTCGCCCAGCCAGCTAACGTGATGTCCGAGAGCCGTTTCACATACAGACCGTCGAAATCATACGCACCCCGCACCAGCCGGCGGAGATTGGGGCAACTGTTCATGAAGTTATTGAGCCGTCCCAGCCCGTCGCTGTAAGACGCCACCAGAAGCGGTGGCAGCTCGCGGGACTCACCCCCCGTCAAGTCCGCGTCGATTTCCTTTAGCACTTCGGTAACGAGCGGTTCGTTGCTGTCGAACACGCCTTGCCCGCCCCACGTCGGCTCGGGTACCACCATGCAGACGTTTTTGCCTGACCAGGAGATCTGATCAAGCCCTCTCATACGGCCGATCAGGTAATCGCCGATGCCCTTCTTGAAACGCACCTCGGCGGAAGCGTAATCAGCAGCTTCTTGACCGATGGAGTGGTGGAAGTAAATCAAATAGGCAGACGGCCGGGTGACGCCCGCCGGCCAGCCGATGCCGAGGTGGGGAGATCCCAGTGCCTTGTCACACTCGTAGGCACGGGAACTCATGGCCCGTTGAGGGCCGTCAGCGCCGAAAGTGAGCTCCCAAACTATTTCCAACAATTTGCTATTGGACAACTGCGGCAACGCCTTGTGGCCCCAATCTTCCCATGCCGGTTCTCCCGGCATCCGAGTGATCAGCCGGTCTTCCGCGAGCGTGTTCATCAATTTCAGAGTGCCGCCGCCCGGGTCGATGACCCCATCGATCACCGGCAGTCCGTTCGCCGTCTGGAAGGTTATGATCTGGGCGGTCACTTCGGCAATCAGATCGTCGCGATTGATTGCCCAGACCCCGAAAAGCTCTGCTGAACCGCCATTTGCCATGGGTATGCGATCGAAGAGGTCCGTGACGATTGCCAGGTCCCGGGGTGTGTTCGCCATCGTCGTTTGTGAATTTCGAATCCCGACCGGCGAAGTGATATTGGTATATGTGAGGCTCATAAATATTACCCGGAATCTCCATTTTCAGATTGCGCCCGACCGGCAATGTACACCCGGAGCGTCTCCAAACGCAAGGTCCAGTCGAGTCGCCATGCTCGAGGCACCGACAGGAGGCCGTCGAGCGTGCGAAGCAGTTAGCTGGCAACGGGACGGTCCATATCCAGGGCAGGCACGGTAAGCTTCGGACCATTACACCCTTAGAGGAATAGGATCGAGCACGCACGGCGGACTCACCGTCCAGCCGCGGCGCCCCCACCCGAACCGCAACCCCCATCCGGATTTTGCCCAACTCCAAGAAGAACTCCACGCCATCCTCACCTGACGCGACAGCACGCCTGGGAAGAATATCGGCAGGCCCACCTGGACGGCTACGCAAGTTCATCGCCGTTCTGATACACTTCATGACGTGTCGCTACAGGCATATCGTCGCGGCCCCAATGGCCTCAAGTTGAGGGGAGAACGCGGATGGAAAAGAAAAGAGACGTTGATCTGCGACAGGTAATGGCGGAAGAGGGCAGCCGGGGAAGGCGTCATCCCGTGCGAGCAGCAACGCTGGAAACAAGGCGCAGAATATCAAGGGCTGCGGCCTTCATCGCAAACAAAGGATACGAAAAAAGAGATTACCTTAAGCTTCTTCGTGAGGATTTTGGGCTGCGAGACGAATCGCCGGAGTTTCAGGAGTACGAGAAATTGTGGAATGACTATCGGGGCAAGTTTTAGAGGCCCTTTTCTCCAATGCCTTTAGTTGGGCCTCTTGTTTCTCGGGCGTAAGGGTCGAAAGATGCTTGAGCGTCAAGTCGGTGAATCGCTTGACGAATTCCCTTTTAGTAATGTGATTCCTTGCCTTCGCCACGCCATCCCCCTCTCCCTTACGAACCTATATTACCACAATTCAGGTAATGCTGCAGTTTGAATTTTAGATGGCTCTTGGCGTTTACGCCTCGCCTTTCCTGATGATCTCCTGCAGGCTCTCTGCTTCGCAGCTTCCCCTGGTTTGCGCTTGGTTGGAGGCGGCCCCTGGCCATTCCGTCCCTGGAATCAGCGCCCGGAGGGCAGCCTGCCTACTTGTCGTCACCGATCGCCTTTTCAAACTCAGCCTTGGCCATCCACAAGGACAACAGTGCCTGTTGGTATTGGTCGTTGGCTTGCTCCAACGCCGTTTGCGCCTGTAAGACATCCTTGAGGAGCGACGCCTGAACTTGGTAGCGCTCGGTCATCAGACGCACATTCTCAAGGGATGCTTGCTGCGACAACTGGGCAACACGCAGAAGCTGGCGCGTCCGTTGGAGTTTCCGGAACTTGTCATCGACCTCGATTTGGATCGAGGTTTCAGCTTCGCGCAGATCGTTCTTGGATTGCTCGATGGTCAAGTCCTTTTCGTTCAGCTCATGCTTCTTGCGCCCCCAATCAAAAACCTCCCAGCTCACGCTCACCCCGAGTTCCGCGATATTCTTGGGGATGATATCGTTGAAGTCACGCAGCGCGTAATACTGGAAACGGATGCTGGTATCCGGAATGAACTCGGATTTCTTCACGCGACGGTCCCCTTCCGCCTCGCGGATTCTGAGCCGCGCCTCCCGCAATTCGGGTCGCTGCTCGAGGGCTCGGCCGCGCGCCGTGGCAAGATCGACTTCGTACTCGGTCTCTTTGGGCGCCGGGTTGAGGCTGAACTCCTGGAGCACGTTGCGACCGAGCAACTGGTTCAGTTGATGCTCCTCGACGGCCAGTCGATCGGCGAGCGTGAGGGCGTCGTATTCGGCCTTGGCCAAGCGCACCTTGATATCAAGGCTGTCGGCTTTCAGGGCTGTTCCGTGAGTCACATACTCGTCGGTCACGCGGTCAAGTTCGCGATAAAGCTTGATGTTCTCGCTCGCGCTCTGTTGTCCGCTCTGCGTCTGGAGGATGGCGAAGTAGGCTTGTTTGACGTCCTGCGTGATCTGATGCTGCTTCTCCCGCAATTTTTCCTGCGCGACTTCGCGACTCAGTTTTAGATTACCGACATCAAGATTGATCCGGTAGAGCTGCGACAACGGCTGGGACACCCGGCCCACGAGGGTCAAAGTCGGGATGGCCGGCGTCCGGAAATCGATGTTGGTGCCGGGAATCGGACCGACGTTGGGATAAAGGCCGAAAACACCTTGCGGCAAGATCATGTCAATAGGCCGGAGTTGCTCGGCGGGGAAGACATCGAGGTGGAGGGACGGCCACCGCTCGGTGCGCAGGGAGCCCAGTCGCTCATCCACCTTGTTGACCTCGAGAGAAGCATTTTTCACTTGCAGGTTGTCCCGCACGGCCAACTCGATGGCTTGTTCCAAGGTAAGCACCTCCGACGGGCTTAAAGGCGCCGACTGCCCGCGGAGCGCCGGTTGCATCTGGACTAGCCAGGCGATGATCAAAACGAAACCGACAAGCGATTTGCGGACCCACATCATATGACTCTCCAAAGGACCCCCCTTCATGTCGGATCCACCTGTAGGCTTGATATTCCCGGATTGGTCATTTCGAGTGCCAAATGTAGCACTTTTAACCAGTTGGGGGTAAGTGAAATCGCCGTCGGAGGATCT
>Ga0209039_10001129_pt1 | contig 25569 bp, 21 predicted proteins | sample BogFormECP12_OM1_FD_188238 | JGI IMG/M metagenome (GOLD analysis project Ga0209039, IMG submission 188238) | Bog forest soil microbial communities from Calvert Island, British Columbia, Canada - ECP12_OM1 (SPAdes) (version 2) | ecosystem: Environmental > Aquatic > Freshwater > Wetlands > Bog ... | reverse complement strand
CAAGCCTGACTAACCGTAGTCAGTAAATCTCTCCCTCTGATCCGCCAACTCTTGGTATCATCTATACTTACGCTCCGACGGTCCAGGAACTTCGGTTTAAAGGTGAAGGTTGCCCTCGGTCCCTGTCTTGGTCCGGTTCGGCCAATCAGGCTTAGGCCCGTTGCTTACAGGAACTTCTTCGCGCCAAGAGCGTTGCAGACCAAAGGTATCCTGTCCGTTAGGTTTAGGTCCCTCGCTACTCCCCAAGCCGTCAAGGCAACTTCGTGCTCGCCCCGCAACCTGGCGGGGTGAATGTAAGTTTGCAGGACATGGGCTCGAACCTCGTCTGTTTTGTTCATGAGGGTACCCCAGAACAGATCTTACTCCTGAATCCCTCGAACACCAATGTGCTCATTTCTTCACACCTTCTGGCGCCCTGGGCTACTCTCTTTCGCCCCTTCGGGGCTAAGGCATTTTTTTTCACCTTCTGAGGGTTCCGTTGTGCCTGTCTTACAATCGTCAATCGTCAATCGACAATTCCGAGGCGTACCCATAAAGCTAGGGTATCTGGTGAGCCCCGAGCCGTCTCTAATCCTTTCGCCGATACCCCCACTGATAAGACAAGTTGTAATTCGTGCCGCAGCTGCCTAATATAGGAGAGTCGCAAACTTTCAAGGGAACTTCGCGCAATCTCGAGACCGGCAAATCTCTGTAGGAGAGGCCTCCTATGGTAGACGAAGTCGTTGTTGGTTTGCTGTTGGTGCTCGCCGTCCCGCTCGCTGGGGGCGGGACTTCGGCGCAGGTGACTGCTCGTCCGGCACACAACGGGTCGGCCCAGGCAGGTGCCCAGGACCCGCATGCTCTCCCAGGCCGAGCTACCCAGGGTGGAGGAGTCAAGCAGAGCCACGGAGCGACCCACGCCAAGCGGTTGGGGGCTGCGGGCCATTGTGCCCGCGCGAGCGCGCTCGCCGACCAAGGCGATTTGGCGGGAGCGATTGCCGAATACCAGCAAGCCCTTCAGCTAAGACCAAACTACGTCGAGGCGCATAAAGGCCTAGCCGAGATCTATGAGCGGAAGGACGACTCAGACCTCGCTGTGGCGGAGTATCGCCAAGCGCTCAGGTTTGGGGCAGACGACGCCGATACCCACGCCACCATCGCCCACCTGCTGCGGGCGAGGGGAGACCTTGACGAAGCGCTCGTCGAATACAGTGCGGCGTTGCGCCTCGAACCGAGCTTGGCTGACGCTCACGATGGCTTCGGAATCGCGCTCGAAGCCCTGGGCGACCTCAGGGGCGCCATCGGTAAGTTTCGCGACGCGATCCTTCTGAAACCGGACTATGGCGAAGCGCGCTACCATCTAGGTCAGGCCCTGGACGCTAGGGGTGATGCGGCTGACCTTGACGAAGCGATCAGCGAGTACCGCCAATCGCTGGGCTTGAGGCCGGGCTTGATCGCGGCGCACGCCCTTCTGGGTGTCGACCTTCAAAGGAAGGGCGACCTTGCGGGCGCCGTTGCCGAGTTCCGCCGAGCCGTGCTCTTGAACCCGGACTCCCCCTCCTGGCACAAGGATTTTGGCTTTGCGCTCGAAACGACGGGCGACTTGCCGGGTGCTCTGGACCAATACCGCGAGGCGGTCCGCCGCAAACCTGATTATGCTCTCGCCCACTATGACCTCGGGGTGGTGCTGGCCGAGATCAACGCCGACGACGAGGCATTGGCCGCGTTTCGCCTGGCGGTTCGCTTGAAGCCCGACTTCGCCGAAGCGCACAACAATCTTGGGAATGCGCTCGAAGCGAACGGCGCCCTCGAGGCAGTCATCGCCGAGTATCGCGACTCCATTCGCCTGAAACCGGCTCTGGTGGAAGGGCACTACAACCTCGGCCGGGCATTGCAGGAGAAGGGTGATCTCGAAGGTGCGCTCCCCGAATACCGCGAAGCGCTCCGCCTGAAGCCGGAGCAACCCGAAGCGCATTACGTCCTCGGCCTGGCGCTCGAAACCAATGGTGATCTCAGAGGAGCCATCACCGAATACCGCGAGGCTCTGCGCTTGAAGCCTGATTTTTCGGAGGCGCACATTAGCCTAGGTCGCGCTCTCGAGGAGACACCGTCCGACCCTCTGATTCCACCCGCGAGCACGGCGCCGATCGCCGCGGCAGGCGGCCTGGCAGAGGCGGCCGCAGAGTATCGCGAAGCGATTCGCTTGAGGCCGCAGGTCTCGCTGGCGCACGCCAGTCTCGCCGGTGCCTTGCTAGCCCAGGGGAATCTGGACGACGCCATCGAGGAGTTGCGTGAGGAGTTGCGCCTCAATCCCGAGGACCCCTACGCTGCGAATAATCTCGGCGTCGCCATAGGTAGGAAGAGGGGGCGCGGAGGGGAGGTTCCGGACGCCTTGCTCAGCGCGCTGAGAGAGGCGGTTCGCCTCGATCGGGACTTCGCCGCCGCCCACAACAACCTGGGGAACGCTCTCGCAACCCAGCACAACTTGGAACGGGCTCTCACCGAGTATCGCATTGCGATGCATCTGGAAAACGATTATGCTGAGCCGCACTTTAACGCGGCCCTTGCCCTCGCCTCCTCCGGGGACGCCGACGGCGCCATCGCCGAATACCGCCTGGCCTTGAAGCTGCGGCCGGACCTGGCAATGGCCCACAACAACCTCGCCGTTGAATTGGAAGGGCAGGACGATCTGGAAGCGGCTGTTGGCGAGTATCGCCAAGCCGCGCAGGCGGACCCGCACGACCGCACTGCCCACTACAACCTGGCGATGGGGCTCGAAGCCGAGGGCGATCTCGACGGCGCACTCAATGAGTTCCGCCAGGCAACGCGGCTGGAGCCAGGGCTTGCATTGCCGGACCGCGATCACGGCACGGCGTGGCGTGAAGAAGACACTCTTGACACGGTGACGCCTGAGTGCCGCGAACCCTTGTTCCCAGCGTCGACGCGAGCCATCCAGGGTACTTCCTCGGAACCCTTGATGGCAGCTAGCCCCAGCCTTTCTGCCGCTTCGATCCATGCCAAGGCAGAATGCCGAGCGGCACTGTGGCTGAAGCCCCAGGGAAGCGAGGCTTACTTCACTCTCGGCGCCGCCCCCGATGACGAGGGCTTGCCCCCCGTTCGATCCGCTGTGCTCCAAGCGGCTGGGTCGCCGGTGCCTCCCAGTCCATCCTCAAACCCTGCTATCTCAAACAGCGCGGCAGCGGGCAGTGCAGCGACCGGTTCCTTCGTCGGCTCTGCGTCGAACCCTTCGCCGCGGCATGAGGATGCGCCGGTCACGAAGACAGAAGCGCCGCCCGCGTCGGCTGACGCGCCGGCTGTCTCTTCCGGGTTGTCGACTCGTTCCGAACCGAGATCCGGTGAGGTCGGCGATCTGGGGTCGTACCGTGAGGCCGTTCGCGGGTCGCCGACCGATCCTGCCGCACACCACAATCTGGGGCGCGCGCTGGCTGCGCGCGGTGACGTCGACGGCGCGATCGCCGAGTTCCGCGAGGCGTTGCGCCTGGGGCCTGACCGGGCTGAGTCGCATCTCGGTCTCGGCGGCATGCTCCTCGAAGAGCACGACCTTGACGGCGCCATCGTGGAGTTCCAGGCGGTCGCCCGTTTGAAGCCGGATGACCCCAGGGGCCACTACAGCCTGGGCCTCGCTCTCTACAGGAAAGGCGATGCCGCGAGCCTGGACCTAGCCGTCGCCGCATATCGCGATGCGTTACGCCTCCGTCCAGATGACCCGGACGTGCGTTACGCGCTGGGCATCACTCTCTCTCAAAAGCACGACTGGGATGGGGCAATCTCCCAATATCGCGAATCCCTGCGCCTGGCACCGGACCGTGCCCCCGTGCACGAGCAGTTGGGCCATGCATTAATTCAGAAGGGCGACCGCGCCGCCGCGCTGGACGAGTTTAGGAAGGCCAGTGGACTCGATCCGAACAACACGGCCGTTCGCACGCTGTTGGACAGCCTCGAGCGCGAGCAAGTGAAGAACTGAGTGCTGGAACGACTCCGTCGCCGGGCATCGAACGGCGGAGCCATTGAGGAACTCAAAAGTGAATCGCAGCCCGATAGTCATCGCCCTGTTGGGGACATGCCTGTTCGGCGGGCCAGTAGCGGCTTGGTCACAGTCGTCTCATAAGAAGCCGCGAAAGGTGCTGCAACCCGAGCCGCGCCGAGTCGAAAAGGAGGCGTGGACCATCTTAGGTCGCGTTCTTAACCTCCAGGGGGAGCCACTGAGCGGAGGCGACGTCGAGCTGTCTGCGGGGGAGGCTTCGCAGCCACTGAAGACGGTCGAGTCCAATCTCAAGGGCGAGTTCCAATTCTCCTTGGACCGTGAACCATCGGAAGCGCCGAGGGCTAAGGTTACCGTAAGAAAGGATGGCTACCGCGATGCCTGGGAGGACGTGGATTTTGAGGCGACCGACATCGCTGAACACCCCACCGCTCCTCGCGCGAGAATCCGTCACGTAGAACTCATGCTCCGGCCTAGTCAGGAGGACGCACGTCAACTGTCACTCGATGTTCTCGTCCACGAGCTGAGGCCGCGCCTGCGCTACCTTACCTTTACAAAAGAGAGCCCGGCGCTGCCAGGCGCTGCACCACCGGGCGCCGCCTCCGCCGTGACCACTCCGACGGCGCAGCCGTTGGCTGCACAGTACTCGGAGGGCGCGGAGGAGTTGCTGGACAAAAGCGACCCCGCCGGCGCGGTTCCCCGGATTGAGAGGCTGGTAGCCGAAGCTCCCTCTTGTGTGCGGTGCCGGACTTTGCTCGCCTTGGCGCTGCTCCGGCGCGGAAGCTTGGCGAGCGCCATCCGCGAAGTCACGGAGGCGGCCAGGCTCGACACCCTGGCGAGAGAACCGGAACGGACGGAGGGACCTTTCCTTATGCTCGCTGTGGTTGAAACCTGGCGTGGGCGCCTCAGGCAGGCGGCTTTCTACTTTCTGGAAGCGCTTGACGTTGAGGCGGACGACACTCTTGCCCTCCAAGAACTGGGGCGCGTCTTCGTCTTGGAGCACAAGATGAAGGCCGCAGACCTTTATCTCGCCAAGGCGATCAAGGGTGGCGCGACCGCCGACGCCCACCTGCTGCGGGCTCACGCCCTCGGGGAGGAGGGCGCCCGAGATGAGGCGGAAGCCGAGGTGCAGGCCTTTCTGAGTGGAAGGAAAGTCAAGGAGCTCCCGCTGGAGATTCGCTCCGACGTAACGCAAGTGGAAGACCACTTGAAGCTCGAGGCTGCGGACAAGGTGACTTCGGTGGTGGATGCCCCCTTGCCCCAGTTGCAGGGTGCCATCTCGGAGTTACAAGGCATCGAGCCCGTGGCAAGCCAAGCGGACCTGCCCAAGATTCTGCGCAAGGTGGGCGACGGTGTAAAGGCGTTCTTTGAGACCTTCCCCAACACCAGTTCATTGGAGGAAGTCACACAGGAGCGCCTCAGCCCTGGCGGCAAGGTGAAGGAATCCACGCGCGCGGAATATCAATATCTCCTTCTTCAAAGCTCAGAGAGGTCCGTGCTGCAAACCAAAGAGTACCGGACGGACAAAAAGGGTGCGCCCGCAAGTGAGGCGGGCTCGCTCGGCCGGTTTATGATTACCGCCGGTTTCGCAGCCGATTCACTCCATTTTCATCCGGCCAATCAGTCGGGCGCGCGTTTCCTCTATCTCGGCCGACAGACGATGGAAGGCCACAACTGCCACGTTGTTGCTTTTGCGCAGAGGCCGGAAACCGCAACGGCGATGGAGGACTTCATTGTCAACGGAGCGCACTGGCCGGTTCTCGTGCAGGGTGTGGCGTGGATCGACGCCTCGTCTTATCAGATCATCCGCCTCCGCACCGACCTCCTGACCCCCAAGCCCGAGATCCGCCTCAGGCGACAGACCACGGATATCCGCTTCGGCGAGGTCCACTTCACCGGCAGTGACGCAAAGCTGTGGCTGCCGCGCGAGGTTGCCGTTACCGTTGATCTGAACGGCAGAATCCTTTGTAACCATCATCGGTACTCGGATTTCAGGCTTTTCAACGTGGAAGCAAAAGAAAAACACAACGCCGAGAAGTTGCTGCACCAGCCGCGGCCAGACTCCGAGTGAAACAAGACCCGTCTGGGCTAGCGCCAGACAGGCTTCCGGGAGGATGATTTCTTGCTCAAGCCTCGTATCTGCATTCGGCGATCCCGCGCCCGCGGTGCGGGTGTCTACCGTGAGGCCGTTGTCAGGAAGAGATGAACCGCTTCGTCGAGGGCGGCGCGGGCTCAATCAGCCGTTTGACCGCAACTCATGACATCGAGCGGCATGGCGTAGGCCACGAACTGATCGCCTTCCTTCCACATTTCAATTTGAACGGTGTATTCAATATTCATCGGTCTCATCGTATCATCGTAGACGCGATTCTGTCACTGCCGCGGTTGGTCATGAGATGAAACTCCCGATCGAAAGACAGGACCGGCGCCGGATGCGCGAGATGTTCACCACCATTGCGCCGCGCTACGATTTCATCACCCGCACTTTCTCCTACGGCATGGACCGCCGGTGGAAGCGACTCGGCGTGGAGAAGGCGTCGCTGCCGCCGGACGCGGTGGTGCTGGACCTTGCCTGCGGCACCGGCGATTTCTCTCAACTGGTACGGCAACACCTGCCGCGGGCGCGAACCGTGGCGGTGGACCTTACGGAGCCGATGCTGCGTTTGGCGCGCCGGCGCGGCCTGACCGGCGCCGTCTGCGGTGATGCTGCCGCATTGCCCTTTGCCGACGCGTCGTTCGATTGCGTCGCCATCGGCTACGGCCTGCGCAATTTCCCCGACCTCGACGCGGCGGTGCGGGAGGTCGGGCGCGTGACGCGACCCGGCGGCTTGCTCGTCAGCCTCGATTTTTTCCTGCCGCGAAACCACGTGCTGCGCCCGCTCTATCTCGGATACTTGTACGCGCAGGGCGCCTTCTGGGGCACGCTCTTGCACGGAAGCCCCCGCGTCTATACGTACATTCCCGATTCGCTGCGCAGCTTCGTCTCCATGGAAGAGTTCTCTTCCTTGCTCCGGCGAAGGGGATACGCGCGGGTGGAAATGCGCGGATATATTTTCGGCGGCATCGGGCTACATTGGGCGATCAAGAACCTGTAGCCGTGGAGGAATTTTGGATTTTGGATTTTGGATTGAAGGGGAAGAGACCTTGGTTCTCAGTTCCTGGCATTCGGGACCAAAGCTAACGACCAAGGGTGCGGTTCCCTTCAATCCGAAATCCAAAATCCAAAATCCAAAATTCCACTGTGGGCGGAAAGCGTGAGCAATGGGGGCCGCGTTTCGGTGATCATCCCGGCGCGCAACGAAGAAGCAAACATCGAAACCGCGGTGCGATCGGTGGCCGCACAGCAAGACGTGCGCGAGATCATCGTAGTGGACGATCAGTCCACCGACCACACGGCGGAGATTCTCGTTGCCCTGAAGGCCGACCTTGAGACGTTGCGCGTGATCCAGGCGGATTCGCTGCCGCCGGGCTGGATGGGGAAGACTCACGCGCTGGCGATAGGAGTAAGTGAAGCCGAGGGTGAGTGGCTGCTTTTTACGGACGCGGATACCGAGCACCGGCCGGGTAGTCTCGCGGCGCTGCTCTGCCGTGCTGAGCGCGAGCGGGTGGATCTGCTCTCGCTTTCGCCCGGCCAGGTGACTGCGACTTGGTGGGAGAAAGCAGTGATCCCGTCGGTTTACGTGTGGCTTGCCAAGCGATTCCGATTCGAGGAGGTGAATCGCCCGCAGTCGCCGGCGGCCGCGGCCAACGGTCAGTATATCCTCATCCGGCGCCAGGTCTACGAGCGCGCCGGAGGGCACGAGGCCGTTCGGGCGGAGGTCCTGGAAGATGTGGCGCTGGCGCGCCTGGTGAAAGCCTCCGGCGGGCGCCTGCTTTTTCTGCCCGGCGCCTCCTGGGTCACCACGCGGATGTACCGCACCTTTCGCGCCATGTGGCAGGGCTGGACCAAAAACCTCTACTTGCTCGCGGAGGGCAACTTGGGAACGCTGCTCGGGCAGGTGGTCGAATTCTCGTTTTTCGACCTGATCCCGCTGATTGCCGTTCCGGCCTTGGGTTTGGCTGCGGCTATGGAGTGGATGGATCGGAAGTGGGCGGTCGTTTTGGCGGTGGCGTGTCTCTCGAGTCTGCTTTGGAGGAGCATCCGGTACCGTCACGCCGTCGTCAAGTTGGGATTTGAGCCGGGCGTCGCCACGATCCGTTACCGGCTGGCGGGTGCCTTCCTCTTCAGCCTGCTTCTGTTGAGCTCGGCGTGGGCTTGGCGCGGCAGCCGAACCGTCAAGTGGAAGGACCGCATCTATTCCATTGACGATTGACAGTTCGAAACTTGAAAATCGAAACTCGAAATTCGAAACTCGCCCTCTCGCAAACTGGGAATTCGAGACTCGCGAAGGGTGAGGATCAGATTGGGTCAGGGCGATTTTCGGGTTTCGATTTTCGAGTTTCGATCTTGACGCCACAGTTCCGGAGGACGAGCCATGAAAGCCATTCAAGTTCAAAAAACTGGTGGACCCGAAGTCCTGACGCTGGTGGATCTGCCCGTGCCCCAGCCAAAACCGAATGAAGCGGTGGTGAAAATCGCCGCCGCGGGCGTCAACTTCATCGATGTCTACTTTCGTGAGGGCCGCTATCCCGCGTCATTGCCATTCGTGGACGGCCAGGAAGCTTCAGGCGTCGTAAGCGAAGTCGGCAGCGAGGTGAAAACTGTTAAGGTGGGGGATCGGGTGGCATACTGCGGCCCCTTGGGCAGCTATGCCGAATACGCCGCCGTGCCGGCCGACCGCCTGGTTCGGATTCCTGACGGCGTCACCGACCAACAGGCGGCTGCGGCCATGCTCCAGGGCATGACAGCGCACTACCTGGTGCATAGCACCTATCCGTTGAAGAGGGGCGAGACGGCGCTTATCCATGCCGCGGCGGGAGGCGTTGGCCTGCTCCTGGTGCAGATGGCCAAGAACATCGGCGCGCGGGTGATCGGGACCGTGGGCTCGGAAGAGAAAGCGAAGTTGGCCCGCGAAGCCGGCGCCCACGACATCATCCTTTACTCGCAGCAGGATTTCGAGGCGGAGACTAAAAGCCTTACCGACGGAAAAGGGGTCCACGTCGTCTACGATGGCGTCGGCAAGAGCACGTTCGAGAAGGACCTGAACGTCCTCCGGCCACGGGGGTACCTGGTTCTCTTCGGCGGCGCCAGCGGACCCGTGCCGCCCTTCGATCCGATTCGGCTTACACAAAAGGGATCGCTGTTCCTTACGCGGCCGAGCCTGGGGCATTACATCGCCACGCGTGAAGAACTGGAGCAGCGCGCGACGGATGTTCTGAACATGATGTCGGACGGAAGGATCCAACTGCGCATTGAGCATATTTATCGCCTGGAGCACGCGTCCCAGGCGCATCGTGACTTGGAAGGCCGTAAGACGACGGGAAAGCTTTTGTTGATTCCGTAGTGGAGGGTATTTTGGATTTTGGATTGAAGAGGGAAGCGACCTTGGTTATTAGGTCCTGGTAGTTGGGACCAACAACCGACGATCAGGTCTTGGTCTTCAATCCAAAATCCAAAATCCAAAATAGTCTCAATTCTGGGGAAGGCACGATGATTTACGTAACCCGTCGAGCGGAGTTTTCCGCCTCGCATTATTACCACAATCCGGCTCTTAGCGACGAGGAGAACCGGCGCATTTTCGGCAAGACCAGCAACCCGCACGGGCATGGTCACAACTATGTGCTGGAAGTGACGGTGGCGGGTGAAGTGGATCCCAAGACCGGCATGGTGTTCGACCTGAAGGACCTGAAGAAGTTGCTGGAAACCCAGGTGATGGATCTGATGGACCACAAGTTTCTCAACAAGGAAGTGCCCGCGTTCGCCACCACGATTCCCACCACGGAAAACATCGCCGTCGAAATCTGGAACCTGCTGACGACCAAGCTCGACTTTAGCCGGCTGCATCGCGTGCGGCTGTATGAGACGCCGGACCTGTTTGTGGATTACTACGGCGATGGCAACGGGGGCGCCCGATGATCGCTTTCCTGACGCGGCGCTACCGGTTTTCGGCCTCGCACCGACTCCACAACGCAGCGCTCAGTGCCTCGGAGAACGCGCGTCTCTACGGCAAGTGCAACAGCCCGTTTGGCCACGGTCACAATTACGCGTTGGAGGTGACGGTGGCGGGGCCGATCGATCCGGCCAGCGGCATGGTGTACGACCTCGTCGCCCTGGACGGCGCCGTGGAGCGGAAGGTTCTGGAGCCGTTCGACACTTCCTATCTCAATCTGGATGTCGATGCCTTCCAAAACCAAGTGCCGACCACCGAAAACGTCTGCATCGAGATCTTCAATCGACTAAGGGACCAGATCGGCCAGACTGGCCAGATGGCAGATGGGGCTTTGCCGGCTCGCCTGGCGCGCGTGCGGCTGGAAGAGACGAGCTCGAACTTTTTCGAGTACGAAGGAGTTTGAAGAGAATGATGAATTATGAATGATTATGAATGATGAATGATGAACAAAAGAGAAGAGGTCCGTCGTCCGTAGTCAGTTGTCCGTGGCACGAGGCCGTCCGCAGCCACGGACAACTGACGAAGGACGTTTCATCTTTTGTTCATCATTCATCATTCATAATTCATCATTTCTTGAAGTGAGCGAGGATACGGAAATGAAGACCGACACTCAAACGCCATCGGTGGCCGAGCCTGAGAGCCTCGACCCCATCGAGGAGGCAATGCGCGGCATCCTGAGCGATCTCGGCGAGGACCCCGATCGCGACGGGTTGAACCTCACACCTCACCGCGTGGCCGAGTCGCTGCGGTTCTTGACCAGCGGCTACACCAAGGACATCGACGCGGTGCTGAACGGCGCGATGTTCGACGTCTGCTACGACCAGATGGTTCTGGTGCGCGATATCGAGGTCTTTAGCATGTGCGAGCATCACCTGCTGCCGTTCTTCGGCCGCTGCCACGTCGCCTATATTCCCAACCAGAAAGTGATCGGGCTGAGCAAGATTCCGCGGCTGGTGGATGTGTTCGCGCGCCGCTTGCAGGTGCAGGAGCGCCTGACGCAGCAGATTGCCCAGACCATCATGGAGAAGACCAATCCGCAGGGCGTCGGCGTGGTGATCGAAGCCAAACACCTCTGTATGATCATGCGCGGCGTCGAGAAGCAGAATTCGGTGGCCGTCACGTCCGCCATGCTAGGTGTCTTCCGTGACGACCGCCGGACGCGGGAGGAGTTCCTTCAGTTGGTGCATCCTTCTCGGCGGGATTAGGAGGAATTGATGGCGGATGCCTTGGAAGCGCCTCGCGTGGTCGTGCTCACCTTGACGGTTTTCCTCATGCTCAGCCCTGCTTTTGTTCCAGTTCCGCCCATCGAGCATACAGCTTATCCACTTTCTTCTGGGTCTCTTCCATCTGCGTACAAATCGTCTGAAGCCGCGAGGCGTCGCTCATGACGGCGGGATCTTCCAGCGCCGCACGTAAGACGTCAAGCTCCTGTTCGGCCTCGGCGATTCTCCCTTCAATGGCGGCAAACTCCCGCGACTCCAAGTACGAGAGCTTCTTTCTTGCCGCTGCCCGGAGGGCGCCGTCCGGTGAGGAAGGCGGGCCTGGTGGGCATGTCGCTTCAGCCGGGACGCTCCGAGCAACCTTTGCCTGCCGCGCGCGCTGCCAAACGTCCCATTGTGAGTAGTCGCCGAACCGTTCTGCTCCACCAAGACCATCCAGGCCGAGGACGACGGTCGAGACACGGTCCAGCATGAAGCGATCGTGCGTCACCAGCACCAGCGCGCCACGATATTCCAGCAGGCTCTCTTCCAGGATTTCGAGAGTGGGGATATCCAAATCGTTGGTGGGTTCATCCAGCAACAAGACGTCCGCGGGTTGGAGCATGAGCTGTGCGATTAAGACGCGGGCCCGTTCGCCTCCGGAGAGCCGGCCGACCGGCTGATTGAGGTCGTCCGGGGCAAAGAGGAACCTGGCCGCCCATGAGGCGACGTGAATCACTTGCTCTTGATAAACGACGGAATCGCTGTCCGGCGCCAAGGCGCGGCGCAAAGTGAGGTCAGGATCAAGCTCGCGATTTTGGTCGAAGTAGACAATCCGCAACGCGTCAGCCCGGCGGACCTCGCCGCCGGTGGGTTGAATGTCGCCACGCAGCAGACGGAGCAGCGTAGTTTTGCCGCTCCCATTTTGTCCAACCAGCCCCACTCGCATGCCCGACCTCACGGTAAAAGTCAGGCCTTCGAACAGAGTGCGATTACCGATGCCGTACATAACGTCATCCAAGGTGACAAGCTGCTTGGTTTGCCGGTCCGTCGCGGAAAAGTCGATTTTGGCGGTGGCGGTGCGGCTGCGGGAGTTCAGGTCCGCCAACTCGCCGATCAACTCGTGAGCTTTATCGATTCGCGCCTTGGCCTTGGTCCGGCGGGCCTTGGGACCCCGGCGCAGCCATTCCAGCTCCGTATGCACACGATTGGCGAGGGCATCCTGCCGCCTCCCCTGCGCCTCGAGGTATTCTTCTTTCTTCTCCAGAAACCTGCTGTAGTTTCCTTTGACGCGCAACAAGCCATCATTATAGACGTGATTGAGCTCCACCACCTCGCTCGCAATATTCTCGAGGAAGTAGCGATCGTGGCTCACCACGACGCACGCGAACGCCGCGTTCTGAAGCAGGGATTCGAGCCACTCGATACCGGCAAAGTCCAAATGGTTGGTCGGCTCATCGAGAAGCAGAATGTCTGCGCGCTGCACCAGCCCCTCAGTGATCCGGAGGCGTTTGCGCCAGCCACCCGACAAAGCTGTGGCGGGAGTGTCAAAGTCAACGAAGCCGGCGCGGCCCAGCGCCTCGGATGTCCGGGCCGGCCGCTCGGCCGGGGGTACCGCCGCCCTTTCCAGCGCCCTCTCGACCACCGATCTCACCGTCTCCCCCGGTGCAAAATCGGACACCTGCGCGACGTAGCTGAGCCTGCTGCGCTTCCGAGTCGCAACCTCGCCGCTGTCGGGTTTTACGCGACCGCAGAGAATCTCCAGCAGCGTGGACTTGCCTGAACCGTTCGGGCCGATCAGACCGATCCGGTCTCCTTCCGACACGGTGAAGGAGAGGTTTTGGAACAGCGGGGTGATCCCGTACTGCTTCGATAGTCCTTGAGCATTGATGATGGGAGCCAAGTTGCTCGACGTCCTCCTCACTCGCTGTCCTTCAGGCGCGTTGCAGTTCCGGTTTGGGCCTCCGAACGAGGAAGTATCCGGCGCAAATCCACAGCAGCGCAGCCGTGAGCCAGGCCACGAGCGAGGTGCTCAGCGCCAACGGGTTCGTCGCGCCGGGGACGGCCGATGCTGAAGAGCGGTTCCGCCCAGGCAATGCCGCTGTGTAGGCCGAAATCCCTCAACCCACTGTATCATCAAAAGCGCCGTGGTTCTGTCTTCCGGAACCTCGTTTTTCATCCCAATCCGCCCTTGCCGCTAAGCTCGTTGCCTCAGCCGACAGCAAAGAATTGTACGGCACCGAGCATCGATTCCCACCTCAGGCCCCACTTCGCCGAGCACTTTTCTATGGTAGTATTGGAGGTGCGCTTCGGGCGCGTCCGGTCCGCGGGAAGGGCTGAGCCCGCCGAATAAGATCTCATTGCCAGACACCTTCATCGTGATCTTCCTTTCGCCCGAGTGAGCGGACAGCGGGCACGACAGGCCTACAAGGCCGAAGAGGAGGTCATCATGTCCGAGGTCAATCGATCCACCCCACGCGCGCAAGCTGCCCGCCAAGTCCAATCTCAATCAGCTCAAGAAGCAGGCGAAGGATTTGTTGAAGGCGTTTCGCGCGGGCAATCCGGCCGCCGTCGCGGAGGTGCGCGCTCACTACCGCGACGCCGTCCCGGAGAGTTTTGAGCTGAGCGATGCGCAACTCGCACTCGGTCGCGCCTACGGCTTCGACAGTTGGGCGAAGCTGAAAGCGTTCGTGGACGGCGTCACCATCAACCGCTTTGTCGATGCGGTGGAGAGCGGCGACCTGGAGCGCGTCCGTGCGATGCTTCGCCAGCGCCCCGAGCTCGTCCAAATGGACGCCGCCGGGAACAACGAGCGGCGCGGCCTGCATTACGCCGTGCTGCGGCGTGACGTGGCGATGGTGCGGTTGCCGATGCAAGCGGGCGCCGACGCGCGCAAGGGCGTCTTTCCACACCGCGATGCGACGACCGCCTTCGCGCTGGCGCGCGATCGCGAATATGCCGACATCGTCGCCGTGATCGAGGAAGAAGAGCAACGCCGCCAGCAGGGGATGAGCTGTCCGAACGCCGCCGTCTCGCCGGTGCAGGATCAGATCAACGCGGCGATCCGCAAGGGCGATAACGCGACGGCCATCCCGGCTGCTTGAGGCGGACGTCTCCCTTGTACGCGCATGCAACCGAGACGGCGGGACACCACTGCACGTGGCCGCGCAATCGATGAATCGAGAGATGGTGTCGTGGCTGCTCGAACGCCGTTCCAGCGTGCGCAAGCGCGACAGCCGCGGTTACACGGCGCTCGACCGGGCCGCGCTGGCCGCCGATCCGCGCCACGATGCCGCGGCGAAATTTCCGGCGATCGCCGCGCTGCTGCTCGAGCACGGCGCGGAAGTGACGATATGGGCCGCCGTCGCGCTCGGCGACAGGGAGCGAATCCGGCAACTTGCGAGCCGCGATCCGGCGCTCTTGCAGCCGGAGATTCATTGGTGGCGGGGAGGACTACTCACCCTGGCCGTGAAGCACGGGCATCTGGAGGTTGTCCGCTTGCTGCTCGACCTCGGGGCCGATGTGGACGAGCGAACCTTGCTGCACGAACTGGAAGAGCCGACGATGAGCTGGGGCGCGCCATTGTGGTATGCGGCTCTCGCCGGACGGCGCGACATTGCCGAGTTGCTGCTCGACCGCGGCGCCGATCCGAACGCCAAGCTGTACGCGTCGGGCTGGCCTCTGCGCAACGCGTACCAGCGCAAGGACGAAGACCTCAAGCGGCTGCTCTTGGAGCGCGGCGCCAAGCCGCAACCCTATATGGTGGCCGAAGGTCACGACGTCGCCGAGGCCAGACGGCTGCTTGCCGCCGAACCCAGCGAGCACTTGGCGAACGAATTGACATGGTCCGCTGCCATCAACGCCTGCCCGGAAATTGTCGAAATGGGGCTGCCGCATCTCCACTGGCCTTTGAATGACTCGCGCTGGCACTGGATTCTGATCCAGCCCGTTCGGGGTTTGGGAGATAACTCGGGCCTAAGACCCGCCGAGGCAACAGAGAAGCGATTGCAGTGCATGGCGCTGCTGATCCGGCATGGAATCGACTTGAATGTCGCGAACGGACTCGGTCGTCAGATCGTGCTGCATTTCGCGGCCGCGCGTGACGGCATCGACGACGAATCGGACCGCGTCCGATTCGCCGCCATGTTCATCGATGGCGGCGAGAGGCTCGACGTGCGCGACCTGCTGCTGAAGTCTACGCCGCTCGGCTGGGCGTGCCGCTGGGGCCGTAAGGAACTGGTCGAGTTGCTGGTCGCCCGCGGAGCGTCCGTGACCGAGTCGGACGCCGAATCGTGGGCTACGCCGCTGGCGTGGGCGAAAAAAATGGGGCATGCGGCGATTGAGCGCGAGCTTCGCGAGCGTGGCGCGAAGGCTTGAATCGGTTTGCTCAACGCTCGCGGCACTTCCAGCTCAACATCTGAAGGGAGGTGCCTTCAGAGCCCCACCCACGGCCCTCTCGCGGCCGCATTACGTTGCTCGATTCCTCGCAAGTCACTGCTGCTGGGGCAGTTGAGATCGCAACGTTCGGGAAAATAGCTTGGTGTTGAGCAAGATGGCCGACCCGAACCGTCGGCGACGGGTAAAGTGACCCGCTGAGGCGCCAGGAACGAAGAATTAACTTGACAATATTATATACTTTACTGTAATATATAAACATGGCTCGCAAGGATTTGGATTCTGTCCCAAACCGGGCCGGTATGAAGGAGTTCGGCGTGGCTGCACATCCCGAAATAAATCACGATTGCCGATCACGGACTTGCTCTGTACGGCGAATCCATAGTTGGGGCGCTAACCACAGTATTGCCGATTCGGGCTTGGGATGGGGAAACAGCGCAAAGCCAAGCAAAGCCAAGGCACGTAAGGTTATTGTTATCAATCGATTAAGACGAAATCGAGGAAAACAAAGCCATTGAGGGTATTCGCCGCCAAATCAATCGGTTACAGGGATTTCGGCCCCCCTTTTTCGAGAAGTTACTCCCGTCTCTATTGCGAATTCAAAGAGACGCTTGCCCTGCCCGATTGGGACACCGGCAGGCGGCAAAGACGAATGACTTCTTTTAAGCCGGGATATCGCTTATGATCAATAGGATAGCTCTTTGGCATCTTCGTCCTATTGCTGAATTGGAGGAAGCGGAAAAGGGACTTTCAAGCACAGACGTGATGCTTTCGTATGACTGATGATCTTTACAGTCGGTGGTTCTCCGAGATGCGACGGAGCGGCTTCTTTCACCCCGGTCAGCGGGTGGGGGTGGCGGTTTCGGGCGGTCCGGACTCCGTGCTGCTCTTCGATTTTATGAAACAACTGGCGCGCGAGCTGGGTCTGCTGCTAAAGGTGGTCCACTTCAACCATCGGCTGCGGGGGGCCGAGTCCGACGCCGATGAAGCCTTTGTGCGCGAGTTGGCGGGCGGGGGGCTGACAGGAGCCGTCGAATTCATCCGCGCCGAGGCGGACGTGGGGCGTGTGGCGCAGGAGACGCACCGCAACCTCGAAGCCACCGCGCGCGAACTTCGCTATGGCTTCTTCTTCTCGCTCGTTGACCAGGGCCGGGTGGACAAGGTGGCCACCGCGCACACGGCGAACGACCAGGCGGAGACGGTCCTGCTAAAGCTCCTGCGCGGCGCAGGGACGCGGGGACTGGGCGGCATTTATCCGGTTTTGGAAGGCAAAGTGGTCCGCCCGTTTCTCAGCCTGACCCGGGCTGAAGTGGAAGCCGAGATTGCCCGCCGCGGGCTGGCTTTTCGAACTGACTCGAGCAACCGCGATGCGCGCTTGGCCCGCAATAAGGTTCGCCTGGAACTGCTGCCAGCGCTGGCGCGCGACTTCAACCCGACGGTCGTCAAACTGCTGAAGGAGTTTGCAGACCAGGCGCGCGACGACGAGGCCTACTTAGAACAGCGGGCTTCGGAATGCGCCCGGACTTGGCGGGTTCGCGAGGGCGCGCAGGAAAGGATTCCTCTGCGGGCGCTGGTGGAGTTCCCCGCCGCGATCGAGCGGCGCGTGCTGCGCCAGATGATCGGCGCCGTGCGTGGCGGCCTCCGGGGCGTAACCCGCGAGCACGTGGAGGCGCTCCGCCGCTTTGCACGCGAGTCGCAAAGCGGACGCCGGCTGGCGCTGCCCGGAAAGGTAACGGCGCGCAAGGACTTCGACTGGCTGGTGGTGGCCCTCGAAGTCGCGCCTGCCTCCGGTCTGTACGCATACCCGGTAACCGTGCCGGGCACGGTAAGGGTACCCGAGACGGGAACGACGTTTCGCTTCAAAATTGTTTCCACCGGACAGCAGGAAGGCGCGTATAATAAGAATGGAGTGGTTTACCTTGGCGGCCGGAAGCTCTCGGGAAAATTGGTCCTGCGCAATTGGCGCGCCGGGGATCGCTTTCGACCTTTCGGCAGCCGGAGGATCTGGAAGCTGAAGGAGCTTTTTCGCCGACGTAAGATTGAAGCGCGGGCGCGTTTGTACTGGCCGGTGCTCGAATGCGACGGTCAGATCGTCTGGGTGCGCGGCTTTTCCCCCGATGCCGGCGCGGCTACGCCGACGACGGGGGCAGTAATGACGATCGAAGAGGAGCCCCGGGAATTGACGATTGACGATTGAGGGAATTTTGGATTTTAGATTTTGGATTTTGGATTGAAGAAACAAGTCTGAAGGCCGAAAGTTGAAGCAGGAGGCCGATCTTGACTTTGGACTGTCAGTTTTCAACAGTCGGGTTGTTTTCTTCAATCCAAAATCCAAAATTATCGAAAATCTAAAATCCAAAATTCCCTCAATCGTCAATTCAGGATTCCGGCAAGGCAGTCGGTGCATCTAAGAGGCATGGCGGGTAGTGCAGAGGGAACAATCGGGAGCAAAAGGTCAGTGGCAAGCACAGGCTCGGGGGTGGTCGAGCAGCAGGCCCGAGGAGGAACCAAGTGAATTCGGTGGTTAAGAACATTATTTTTTGGGTGGTGATGGTGGCCACCGCGCTCCTTCTCTGGGTCGTGGTGAAGTCGAACACGGGCGAAAAGCCGAAGGACTATTCTTTCACAGAGTTCACCGATCACGTGGAGAAGGGCGACGTGAAAGAAGTGACGGTGGTCGGCGGAGCGGAGGTCAGTGGCACGCTGAAGAAGGATAACACCTCCTTCAAGACCACCATTCCCGGAAACTTCCCCGACATCTACAAATCACTGATCGATAAGGGCGTCACCGTTCATATCAAGGACAACTCCGGCGGCGCCTGGATGACCTGGCTTTCCAACGGTCTGCCCTTGATCATCTTGCTGGGCTTCTGGATTTTCTTCATGCGTCAGATGCAGAGCGGCGGCAACAAAGCGCTCTCGTTTGGCAAGAGCCGGGCGCGCCTGCTCTCTACGCAGCAGAAGAAGATTACTTTCAAGGATGTGGCCGGCGTCGACGAGGCCAAAGAGGAGCTGCACGAGATTATCGAGTTCCTGCGCGAACCACAGAAGTTCCAGAAGCTGGGTGGCCGCATTCCCAAGGGTGTTTTGCTGGTGGGCCCTCCGGGAACCGGCAAGACGCTGCTGGCGCGCGGCATCGCCGGCGAAGCCAACGTTCCGTTCTTCTCCATTTCTGGCTCGGACTTCGTGGAGATGTTCGTGGGCGTGGGCGCGTCCCGCGTGCGCGACCTTTTCGAGCAGGGCAAGAAGAACGCTCCCTGCATCATTTTCATTGACGAAATTGACGCCGTGGGGCGCCACCGCGGCGCCGGCCTGGGCGGCGGTCACGACGAGCGCGAGCAGACCCTGAACCAGTTGCTGGTGGAAATGGACGGGTTCGAATCGAACGAAGGCGTCATCCTGATTGCCGCCACCAACCGTCCCGACGTGTTGGACCCGGCGTTGCTGCGCCCCGGCCGCTTCGACCGACGCGTGGTGGTGCCGCTGCCGGACGTGGGCGGGCGCGAAGGAATCCTGAAGGTTCACACCAAGAAGATTCCCCTCTTCGAGGATGTGGATATTCCCGTGCTGGCGCGCGGCACACCCGGCTTTTCCGGCGCCGACCTCGCCAACCTGGTGAACGAGGCGGCCCTGCTCGCTGCCCGCAACAATCGCAAACACGTGTTGATGGTCGATTTCGAGTCCTCCAAGGACAAGGTCCTGATGGGCAAGGAGCGGCGGTCGCTGATTCTCTCGGAAGAAGAGAAGAAGACCACTGCGTACCACGAGGCTGGCCACGCGCTGATCGCCGCCATGGTGCCTTACTCCGACCCCGTTCATAAGGTCACGATTATTCCTCGCGGGATGGCCCTGGGCGTGACGCTACAGCTTCCCGTGGACGACAAGCATACCTACTCCAAGGATTACCTGGAGTCGCGCCTCGCGATCATGATGGGCGGGCGCATCGCCGAGGAAGTCTTCCTCGGGCACATCACCACCGGCGCCGGCAACGATATCGAGCAGGCTACTACTCTAGCCCGTCGGATGGTGTGCGAGTTCGGCATGTCGGACCTCGGACCCCTGGCCTTCGGCAAGAACCAGCAGGAAATCTTCCTCGGCCGCGACCTGGCCACTTCGCGCGACTTCAGCGAAGATACAGCCATCAAGATCGACCAGGAAGTGAAGCGGTTCGTGATGTCGGCCTACCAACGGTCCAAGGACATTCTCACCCAGCACCGCGAGGTGATGGTCCGCATCGCCGAGGCGTTGCTGGAGCGCGAGAGCCTCGACGCTTCGGAAGTAAAGCTGCTGATCGAGGACAAACCTCTGCCGGAGCGCAAGCGCGTCGAACCCCCCAAGCCTTCGCAGCCGGAACCCTCAGCGGCCCTCAAGCCGCAGTCGGCGCCGGGTCTGCCGGGTCGCGAGCGGCCGCAACCGGCGTAGGAATTGACGATTGACGATTGCAGATTGACGATTGAAAGACAAAGACAGTCGAAAGTCAAAAGTCAAAAGTCGAAAGTAAAGACCTTTTCGACTTTGAACTTTCGACTTTTGACTGTCTTCCGCCATGAGCGAGAAACTCAAAGTGCTCGGGGCGCTGGTTGATCTCTACGAAAGGGGCCGCGGGGTTCTGGTGATCGACGCCCGCGACCTGTCGCGCGCCGTGGGCGCCTCGGTGGACCGCGTGGAAGCTACGATTCACCAATTGTGGTCCGAGGATTACCTGGCGTACGAAGGCAGCAGCTTTCGGCTCACCGAGCAAGGCTATCGCAAGTACCTTCGGGAAACCGCATCCTGGCACGGCCAGTGACACTGCCGGCCTCGGCGTCGACCATCCCCTCTCCGTGGCCTTCTCCTCTTGGCCCCTCTTGGATTCGCCCCATCCAGTGTGACACAATGCCGGCTCGGGGCGAGACGCGCGGCGACGGTCACGACTTTCTTGGACCTCCCGAATCGTCACCCTGGTTGTGCCTTGGTCGTTGGATAGCTTCGCGCAGGGAAGGAGGGATCCATGGCTCAGCGCATCGTTCCTTCCTCGTTTGAGTGCGATTGTGGTCATCAGTCGCATTTCTGCGAGGGCACAGTGTGGGAGATGGAAGCGAACAGCCGTCGCCGTCACAAACCAATGCTTCTGTTGGATTCGGAGGCCGAGGAACACGCTATCGAGTTCGAGGAAGGGGAGGCAACTACAGTCATTTGTCCGAAGCTGGGGCGCCGCAAAATCACGGGCTGCCGGCTGCTGCAACCGACAGCCAAAAAGCGGGCCAAACCCAAGCGCCGGGTGGCTAGGCGCCCGGCACGCTGACCGCGGTCGTTAGGGGCGGAGGGAGGCAATCATGCGCGAAATCAAAGAGTCGGATTGGAAGATTCTGCGACAGGTGCACAAGGAAGCGCTGGAGCGTAGAGAGACACTGATTGATGATTGTGGATGGCGGTTTGGGCCGCGTGGCTTGCCGGCGCTTCTCTTTCAATCGTCAATCGTCAATTCTTTAGTTGGAGATTCGGTGGCATCGTTGTAGAAAATTGAGCGTTACAGCACACTAGTGTCTACTGGCCGCCGTCTACCGGTACCACCCACACCTTCCTGGCGGCCGCCTGGCCCAGATGGACTTGCCTCTCTCCCAGGCCCAGGGTCAGCGTCTCATCATAGTTGCGGCTCATGACTTTCAGCGAGGCGCCGGGGCGGACCCCGAGTCCATCCAGATATTCCAGCAGCGAGCGATCCCTTTCGTACGTGCTGACCACCTTGACGCCCTTTCCCGCGGGCGCTTCCACCAGCAACATCAAGCCCTGCCGACGGCGCTGGGCCGCGCTCTTGTTGATCTGGTTTCCGTGGGGGCAGGGGCCTTCCGGACCGAGCCTTTCAATCAGCTTCTTCTCGACGTCATCCGAGACCGCGTGCTCCAGGCGCTCCGCCTCATCATGCACCTTGAACCATTCCATTCCGAGCATCTCCGTGAGCATACGCTCGATCAAATGGTGGCGGTAGCGGACCCGATCGGAGATGCGACGGCCGGCGTCGGTGAGCGCAATGCGCCCAGCGGCTCCCACCTTGATCATCTTATCGCGCTGGAGCCGCTTGACGGCCAGGGTCACCGCCGGCGGGGTAATCTTCAGCCAGCGCGCGATAGTGGCAGCGATCACCGGCTCCCCTTCGGATTCCGCTTCGGCGATGGCTTTGAGGTAATCCTCTTTGGAGATGGTCAGCTTCATGGGCCTCACATCAGAACGGGAAGAACTGATCCACAGATTGCAGAATTGAGTCATTGCACCATTGAGTCATTGGGCCATTGAAGAGAGAGGTCAAGAGAGTCAGAAGTCGGAATGAAAAAGGAGTTCAATGGCTAGATCACTCAATCGCGCAATGACTCAATTCTTCTCCAACCCCATCATGACAACGCCGCATGAAAATGGCAACAGGGACACGCCCACTCCCTCATAGCTCAGCAACACAAACAGTATTAATATAAGCTAATTGATGGGGATTAACTACGGTTTACCTAAAGAGCTACTGGGAAGAAGTGCGGCTGGTGGCCAGTGACTGAATCAGCGGCTGACCTCAAGTCGGAGATCAGCCGCCTAGTCACTCGCCACCCCCGGCCTCGCTCACCTATTCAGAGCACAACTTGATTGTGCCTGCAAGGCGGGGCATTGCGGGTCAGAAGTGAAAACCCAGCTCCGCCGTAAAGGTCCGCGGCGTCACGTAGTGCGTTCCACTGAAGGTGGAAAGAAAATTATAGAGCGCCTCCTTGTTGGCCAGGTTGACGGCGGTGAAGCGCAGGCTCCACTTGTGGCGGTCGCCGTGGAAAAGGTTATCCTCGCCCACCGCGAGATCGAACAGGCTGCGCGGCTGGATGCGCTGGGGGTTGTGGTCGTCATTTTCCGTTCCCGGCGCGGGTACCTTGAGGAACCTGGACCCGAACTGTGACGCCGGGCACACGCTCGGCAGAGCTTGATATGGGGTTGCGCCCATGCCCATGCAGGTGAATCCGGCCTGGAACTCCTGGTCGGCAGTCAGGGCCGCGCTGGTAATGGTGTTCAGCATGCTTATCGCAGGTGAGCCATTCAGCATGGTCGATGTCGGTTGGCAGGTCGCAGTGTTGACGTTATAGCAGGGCGTCGCACCGGCCACCAGCCCGCTGTCATATCTCCAGTTAAACGCGAACCACGGCCCGCGCTTCCACGGCTGATATTCGAGATGTGTCGTCTGATTCAAATGCTCGTCATGGTCAATGCGGAAGACGCCGCTGACCGGGGGGATAATGGGCACGCCGGCGACTTGCGGCGCAAAGAAGCGTGCGGCCACGCTGGACGCGACCACGAAGGCCGAGAAGCCGTGATAGTTCGGCACGGTGGCGCGCAGGTCCCATCCGGGGATGTTCGAGCGGGTCCATTCGATGGGGAAGTAGATGGGCGAAGCGCCCACAGTGCCGAAGTCATAGCCGTTGTGGGTGTACTTCCAAACGTACTCTCCATCCAACACCAAGTGTTGCCCGAGTGCCTGTTGCAGACCGGCGTGGAATTCGTTGCGCCAGCCCGGATGGATCGGTCCCAGACTACAGGTGACGCCAGGCGGCGGGATCAGGATGGCAAGGAACGGGTAGTTACAGCCGGTGCTGGCGATCACCAGATTCTCATTAAACGGAGTCTCCAAGGATCGAGCGTAAGAGATGCGAAGCACCGTGGTGGTCGGTTTAATGTTGTAAGCGATGCCCAGCCGCGGCTCCAGTTGTTTGGCGGTCGCCAGGGCGTTGTACGTATCCCCGCGAAGTCCAAGGTTAAAGGACCAAGGCCCCTTGGTGATCTGATCCTCGGCGTAGAGCGCGAGCTCCTTCACGTCCGTGTGCCCGTGAAAAGAGAAAAGGCTTCCTCCGCGCGTCAAGTCGTAGGGAGCGAGAATTGCGCACGGAGTGCCAGGAATGGGGTTGCCATTCTGATCCAAGCAGGAGGGGGTGATTGACGGAATTAGGGTTGGATCGACGATACCGATGCTGTCATTTTCCGTAAGCAATGTGTGCTGAAACGTGACACCCACTTTCAGGTTGTGGATACCCTTCACGTAGGTCACGTCCGACCGAAGGCCCATGTTGGTGAGAGTCCGGCCCTGACCGATGGTCTCGGACTGGAGGTCCGGGGCCAAATCCGCAAAAAGGTCACGGCTCGGGTAGTAGTTATACTGGTCCCGCCGCAGGAAGCCCCCAAACGTAAACACGGTGTTCGCATTGAGCAGGCGCGTCCAGCTTGGGGCCACATTAATAGTCCCGATTTGTGAGCGCTCATCGGTCGGGCCCAGAGGGTTACCGTTCAAAGGGTTGGTGAGACCCACGTGAAGTTGCTGGTCGAACGAATTGGGGTTCTGAAACCAGGAGCGCGTGTAGCCGAAGTTCAACTGGAGCGAGTTGGCTTCATTGGGCTTGTAGTCCACGCGGTCGAACAGGTTCTCTTCGTTCCCCTTATCGTGCATTACGGTAAACTCAGGAGGATCGAGAAATCTGCTGGTGTTCAACCCGTTCACGGCGATGAAGTTTCCCCAGTTCTGGCCTCCATAGCCAAGTTGGAACCCGCCCGTGGCCGAGCCAAAGGTGCCGTAGGACGCGGTCACGTCGCCATGAGGTGTCGTGTCACCCATGCCGGAGCGCGTCGTGACCTTAATCAGCACGCTCGTCTTGTCCCCAAATTCGGCGGGCGGCGCGCCGGGGACCACCTCCAATGACTGGATGGAGTCCATTGGAATTTGATTGGAAAAAACCTTGCTTTGCTGGTCCGTGATGGGCTGGCCGTCCACCGAAAACGAGTTTTCGGCATGATCGCCCATGCCGTGGAAGAGACCGTTGGAGTCCGCCGAGATTCCCGGCGTGGAAAGCGTAACCAGCGAGCTGACGGACGATGTCTGACTCTCAAGCGGCAGCTTGTCGAACAAGCCGCGATCAACATCGGTATGGTTTTCAGGCGTTGCCTCAACAAGGTCCGCGGCCTCGCCCGTGACATTCACGACGGTGCTGGCGGTGCCGATCGTCAGGCCAACGCTCAGCTTGACGGGTAGTGAGGACCGGACATCGACATCCCGTACAAATGGAGCGAATCCGGTAGCCGTGACCTCCATATGATACGTATTGAACGGTACGTTCGGGAAACTGAAACTACCGGAACCGTCGGTTGTAGTTGACCGCTCATAACCGCTGACCGGGTCGTGGATGGTGACAATGGCTTTTGCCACCGTGGCGCCCGAGGGGTCCAGAACCGTACCTGAAACTGAAGTCGCGTTACTTCCCTGTGCGTTCGAAAGGCGGGCAACTCCGAACAAGATCAAGAACAGAGTGGCGGCGATCCTTCCCGCCCGAGCACGGAGGAACAAACCGTGCTGGGAGGCGAGTTTCGAATTTCGAGTTTCGAGTTTCGTCCGCTGCGTAGATGTAGATAGAGCTTTAACCACCGCTGCAGATAGCATGTGTCTTCCTCCTGAAGGGGATTTTTCGAACGGGATTGGAAATGCCTTCAGGAGAGAGGGGGTGCGCGCCAACCGGCAGAGAAGTGGGGTACAAGCTTGACGCGATGAGTGCGGGGTCGAGGAAGAAAGCTCTTCACCACGGTGGGCGCAGGGGCCGTGGCGGTCGGCATGACGGGGCCGATCGAATGACGAATGGCTTCGCAAATGGGACAGAACGTCTCCGGCTGGACCGTCGCCGAGAGGTGCGCCCCCGGAATGCAGGCGTGGGCAATGGCTCGCGGCGGAATCAACTCCGCCTTGTGGCGATGCAGGCTCACGGCCACCAGGGTGTTCACCTGAGCCAGCAGCAGAACCGTTATAGTGAATCGAAGCGCCCAGCTACGCACGTGAATAGGATGCCCCAAAATCTTGTCCGTGTTCGATTATTTGAGATGCCACCCTGACTATTCCGGTTGCAAGACGCCGACCATCGTCGGCCGGTTTCAGTTCGGAGTTTCGGCTCTGTCATCTTTCTAA
>Ga0209039_10001128_pt1 | contig 25609 bp, 25 predicted proteins | sample BogFormECP12_OM1_FD_188238 | JGI IMG/M metagenome (GOLD analysis project Ga0209039, IMG submission 188238) | Bog forest soil microbial communities from Calvert Island, British Columbia, Canada - ECP12_OM1 (SPAdes) (version 2) | ecosystem: Environmental > Aquatic > Freshwater > Wetlands > Bog ... | reverse complement strand
GTCCCGGGCCTCCAGCTCCGTTTTGAATAACTGCGGAGTGGCCTCGTAGACGAGCATCATGTGACCTGTTTGAAAACGCTTCAAAAGTTCCTGGGCAAAGTAGCCGAGACCAAGGCCAAGAAGCACTATGAGACCTTCTTTATGCGTTTTATCGATTAGATCAGCGGCGTCGCTCGCGCACTTTACCGGGTTCTCCACGCTGTGGATGCATACTTCTTCTCCATCCCTTTTGGTGACTATCAGCCTGGGATCGCCGTTTTCCGCGGTGGTCAACTGAACTACGCATTCCTCTTTCTGGTCTGATAGGATGATGTCAGCCAGGTTTGAATGCTGTTCCTTCAACACCGCTAGATTCTTTTCAAAATAATCCATCTCTCCCGCCTATGTGTCTGTCTGGTCTATCTAGTCCGTTTAGTCCATTTAGTCGCCTAGCCCATAACTCCTTTCCATCCCTACGATGCTGCACCGGAATCTCAGCGGGCCAGGGGCTTCCCCGGTCCTGCTCTCGTCAAGTTCGCCGCAGGAGAACATGAGCCGGCAAAAAAAGAACGGCACAGCTTGACGAAATGTCACCATAGGCATAGAAGCGCAGACTGACGGCTCGAAGCATATGGCCAGGGCCTTTCTTGCGTCTCCGATAACGACTATTCCTTCTGTTGCACCAAGCCCCGACGATGCTGTCACAACGCTCGATGCAGGCGCGTTGTGGGTCACGGTCTGGCCCTCTATCCTAAAGACCTCAAACCCCGAGCCGCCGTTATGGGTAGCATAAAAAAGGCTTGAAAGATCGTATGATTCGGGGATGAGGGTCAGAAACGCTGTCTTGAAAGAACCCGCCGGAATGCGCTCCCAGTCAAAGGTATAGTCGAGGTCGACCTGGGGCTGGTTCTTATAGACCTTGAATAGCTTTCTGATGGGGCCAGCCTCAGTTGGAACCTCTGCCGCGCAGCCGAACCACTCTTTTCCACCGGCAGAGCCCGAGATCAATTCTGCGCGGGCGGGCATGAGATCAGTTACCTGGGACTGTCCAGGCCGCTGGAGAACCGTGTTAGCCGTATACCAATCAGCGCTGAGAGCAATGTCCTTAAAGTAACCGTGAGGGATCGTGCCCGCCAGGGGTTCAGAGCTCAGCTTTGGGAAGACGAGGCTCTGAACAGAGAGCCCGCGCCGGAGATTAAAGAGCACACTGGCGGAAGGGCTGGATACGCGGAGGAACCTCCCGTCTGACGATGTCTCGGACCAGTGCGTCCGCGATGAGGAAAGTCGACGCTTTATCTTTTCCTCTCCAGCGACGTGGAGCGTTCCGTTCAGACCATTCAGCGAGAGCGTGATGCGACGTGGAGCAGGTAACCCGGCAGAGGCTGTTTCAATCGAAAGACGTTCAATCTCGCTCAAGAAGCTTTCCCACCGCTCGGCTGTTATATGCGTGCGAAAGTCGCTGCCCCAGAGAAAGCAGAGCCTCTTTTTTAAGGGCTCAATCTTGTGTCTTCTCTGCGTGCCTTCCTGTTCCATGCGCATGATGCGTCGGAGTAGCTGGTGGCAGAGCGTGTTCACATACAGGCTATTCCTCCCTGTAACAGACCACCGGGTAACGTTATATTTTGGCTGCTTCTTGACAGGTATAGGTTGAGCGGATGACTCAAGCGCCAGGGGCAGGTAAGCTCTGGCTGGCATCGGAGGCGACTTGAGTACGTCCGACGGAAAGATGAGCTGAAAACGAGGGTCCGCCCGGAGAAGCTCGTACAACTCAAGGATGCGGATCCACTCGACCGGACGTTCAAGCTCCGGCTCTGCTTTGAATCGTCCGGGACGGAAATCGAATATCTCCGCGTCATTGCCGTAGAGGCTGAGATACCTCCCCCTCTCACCGAGGTGGGTGAGAAGGTAAGTCAACAGATCGGGTGCATCTATGTCGCCGTGGGCGTACCGCTGGAACTTCTGGAACGCGATTGAATCGTTCCAGATCAGCGCGACCCGGTGCCCCTTCGGCCCCATGGCCACTTGCGGATAGTACTTCAGTTCGTCGTCCCATTCCGGGTGGAGGGTGCGGGGATTATTCCACTCCATCACTATTCCGTTAACCCCAAGCCGCTCATAATGTTCAACGATGCCCGCTGAATAGGCTTGCTCATTGATGTACCAGAGTGTCGGTACCACACCAAGGATGCGCTCATATCCCTGACTGCCGATCTCTAGATTCCACTTATTGACCTTTGCGGGCACGAGCGGTGCCACGATCTGAGAATAGCCAGAGCCCACGAACTCCACGAGCCCTGATCGAATGGCCTCCCGGAGACTCTTTACCCACTTCTTGTCCAACCGCGAGATCAATTCCAATGTAGCAACAGGTGATTCGATGGCAATCGGAAAACGATGGCGGAGTGCCAGTTCAAGGAGTGGCCATAGACAATGTTCAATCACCTCTTCTCGTCTCGATTCAGGGATAGAGGAATAGAGCAGATTAACATGAAATATCGAATAGAGCTTAAGAGCCATATGTCTGATTCATCCGTTGATCGCGGTACCCTATATTCATCTTTTTCCCGTCACGTTTCGATCCTGAGCGTTTTTTCAGCCTTCTCCAGGGTTTTCCAAACAGAGGGCTCATCCGGGCCGTGGGCAATAACATAAGCAAAACGGTCTGCCCCATGCTGGTACGGACCGACTCTGTCACCCTCTTTTTTGAGGACGAAAACCTCCGCAACACCGGGAATGTTCCTGGTCTCCTCAATACCTGCAATAGATCTTATTATTCCGGGTTTCGGAAAAACCGCCTTTGAAATGGCGCATGCATGCTTCTGGGGGACAATGTCCCGCGTGTCAGGCGCCTCTCCAAGAGCTATTGAGATTGCGGCACGAATGTTGTTGGTTCCGCATGCAAGCGGCGTTGTGTACTGACAGTGAAAGCCTCCGGAGAGGCGGGCAGTCATCTCCATCACTTGGGGCCCGTCCTGCGAAAAGATAATATCGACCTTGTTTACGCCCTCGATAATTCCCACCGCCCTACCCGCTGCCTCAGCGAGTCTAACCATCTGCTCACACTCCGAAGCAGACCTTCGGGTAGGATTAACGTGATAAAGCTCGACAAAGAAGGGTGGGTATCCATGTACCGTATCAATGATGCTTGCCGGATAGTAGGACCCACTCCAGGCAATCATCTCAACGGTGTGTGTTGTACCTGTGACGAAGGACTCCACAAGGATTTTGCCGTTCGAGCCAAAACGTTTCGCAAGGTCAAAAGCAGATGTTATGTCCGATTTGTCCTCAATTAAAGTCACGCCACGGGAGGCGCAATTATTGAGCGGCTTGATGACAACGGGCAACCCCAGTTCCATGGCCCTGCTTTTTGTCTCTTCCAGGCTCTCTGCCGCAAACGTCCTCGGTGTTGGGACTCCGCTGCTGACGAGCGCCTCTTTCGTCAGGAGTTTGTTGTGGGTCCTGTGGGCCACCTCGGGCGGAATGCCGGGAAGCCGAAGCGTTTCGGCAACTTTGGCCACAGTCACTTCCACGTCGGCACCGGCGGTAAAAACACCAGAGAATCGCTGCTCCCAACCGTGCTCTCTGATCCTCGCGATGACCTCATCGGGATTGTAGGTGCTGGCGATGAGAAGATCATCCGCATAAGCTGCTGCAGGAGCGGAAGCGTTCTGGTCCGCAACGGTCACTCTGAGGCCCATCGATTTCGCGACTTTGACCGTAGGCACCAGCAGGAGGCCGCCGCCAATGATCAATATCTCTTTCATGCTTCAGCCTCCCTGTAAATCGTCTTTATCTCCCAGCCCGGCTTTTTCACGGTGCTGAGACGCTTCAGTATAGTCTCCTCTCCAACCAGCGTGGAGACAAGAATGGCAGCTTCACTCGTTTCCTCCAGCACAGCAGGTGATACAATAGGCAGGCCGTCAAGTGAGCCCCCGTGCTTTGTCTCATCGTCATCCAGAATGGCCTGAACCGAACCGTTGTGATGATTGATAAGACCTAAGAGGCCCATCGTGTGAAACCCGCCTCCGTAAATGAATATGGGCATGCCAAGATCAAGCTGACGATCAAGCCACGACTGCACGTCGTTTCTTATTTTCATGACGCAGTCACGAAACTTTGTAAGGTAGGGCTCGGCGTTGGTATCCACCGGTATATTCTCCGTGACCCGTCCCTCCCGTTTTCTGTATATGGCCCTCTGGTTACTTTCGAGAAAGAACCCGAGGGGCGCTTTCTCATGGAGCACTTCTTCGAAGCCCGCCCTTTCCAGCAGTGCTTTCAGGGTTGTCAGAGAAAACTCATACAGGTGCTGGCAGGAGATGAAGTGCTGAAATTCAATCACGTCTCCTTTTAATTCAGCAGCATCAGGTACCTCGATCCACACCAAGCCCTCTTCCCGCAAGCTGTCCCGTAGTATCCGGAGCGTTTCCGTAGGGTCGCCCAGATGTTCGAGGACGTGAAACAGTGCTATTACGTCGAACCTTCTTTTACTTTTGCGCAGATCCTCAACGAGACCTGTCCGCACACTTGAAAGCCCGTTCACGCGCCTGGCAAACTCTACCTCTGTAACGGAGGGGTCGAGACCGTATGTCCGGATGCCCGCATTCTTTTTGGCCAATTCTTTCAAAAAGAAGCCGTATGAGGAGCCTATTTCGAGGAGCGTCTTCGGTCTTTTAGAAAGCTGCCCAAGGAACCTCTCAAAGAAAGCTGCTCGGGAACATGCGATTTGACGGTAAGGATTTTTCGGGTCGAGCAAGAACGTTTCCGGATATTTCTGGCCGTAAGTCTTATAGAATCGTGCTCTTGAAGGGCCATCCAGCCGCGGATTGACGAAGATGAGGCCGCAGCTTGCGCAGAATCCCTGACTGAAACCGGTCTTTGGATCGGTCAGCACGGGAGAGAACGTTTCCCGGCCGCAGAGGTTGCAGCGGACAGATTCGCTCCTCATCCCATCACCGCCCATAAGGCGATCACGTCGCCGATACCGAGTTGTTTCGCGATGGTATCAAAAACCTTTTTTTTGTCGTCAGGGAGGGTTCCACTCGTATTGCCGCTGCCGAATCTTACCCAGTTCCTGATCATGAATCCATGATCCTTCAACAGATAAAACAATGACTCCTGAGAAAAAAGATGCAGGTGATTAGGGTACGTATACTCTCTCCAGCTTCCGCCGAATGTATCCGAGATAATCCCGGTACAGGGCGTTTGCAGCAAAAGGCTCCCTCCCCTCTTGACAGCCCTTGTCACCCTTCCCAGGAGCTGTTTTGGATTGAGGGAATGCTCTATGACGTCCCAGAGACTCACTATATCGAAAGCACTTCCCAGCTCATCCGCTTCACAGCAGTGACAGTCGAGCCCTTTGCTCCTCGCTTCCTGAATCATTTCGGAAGCGACATCAACACCAACCGCTTCGTAGCCAAACTGCCTGATCCAACCAACGAAGAGCCCGTTCGCACACCCCACGTCAAGCCACCGGAGGCCTTGGCCCTTCTCGTAAGGAAATCTGAGGTCTTTGAAGGTAAGCACCTTTTCCGATTGATATACAGGCTGATACGCTTCCGCAAAGTGCGGATTCGCCTCCTCGCAGCCCATCGATTTTACGTAGTTATTATTGTAAAAATTTGTCAGTTCTGTTTGGGTCGGCATCGGGTCAGCAAGCGTAACACCGCAGGTGCATTTTGCGTAAGTGGCATCGCCAAACACCGCCCTGACGATCTGTTCCGAACTTCCACACAGAGTACACGTCACCAGTCACCTCGTTGAAGACTCAAGAAGGCCACCTTTGGGGGCCATGTTCTTGGTCACGGAGTTGTAAATGTACCTGGCGATCCTTTCGGCTCCCCGCCCGTCCACCAATCGGCTTGTCGCTACCCGCATCCGTTCTGCCGCGGGGGGCCGTCCCAAAAGGTGTGATAGCTCCCGGCGAAACGCGCTCCAGTCGATGTGCGGTGAATAGCCGAACGTCTTGCCGGTGCCGGCAAAGATCCCGTTGAGTACCTTTGTGGCGTACTTTTCATGCGCTTCCGTGGGATTAACCAAGAGCACGGGCAATTCCGCAGCCATCGCTTCAACAAGAATGGTACCGAAAGAGATGATAGCAAGATAGGAAAACCTCATGAGCCGGGCCATCAGTGTAGCATCCGCCTCCCCGTATACCCGAAGATTTTTCGTTGCCGAGAACCGTCGCTGAATGGCCCTTTCCCTTTTTCCATCAAATCCGGCCATAGCACGGATCTGGATCGATCGACATGCGGGGATCTCAGCCAGGACCTCCAGCGTTGACTGGAGGAGCTGTTCCGGATCTGCTCCGCCAAAGCAGACAAAAAGGTCTTGTCCGCTGTCCGGGTACGATGATGCTCTCCGCCACTCCTTTGCATTGGAGAAACTCTTATCAACCACAAAATAGTCAGGCCCCACGAGCTGGTACCGATGGCCTGCAGCACTATGGAGCGTGAGCTCGAAACCGTTCACCACTTCGTCAGCGTGACTCTTGCCGTCGGAGGCATCGAACTCTATAACCGACGCGCCACACTCATGGAGATATTCTACTTCCTCCAGCCTAAGGTGCCTGTACGCATCCCATACAAGAAGCTGAGGCCCTTGAGATGCACTATCTTTCACCAAGCGGGCCTCACCAGTTAAATGTGCGTGAGGGAAACCCATTTTCTTAAGGTAATTGTAGACGTCCTGTTCTGCACAGACAAAGGAAACCTCCAAACCTAGTCCCAAACAGGAGCGTGCAAGGACAGAAGCCCGAATTACATGCCCATACCCTTTTTCTTTACCGCCATCAACAGCAAACAAGATCATCTTCTCAAGCCTCAACAATCAACGTGTCTTTTCTCAAACTTTCCAGGTACCCTTCGTTCCGCGTATAGTGACTGTTCAGCTTGTAGATCTCAGGGTTTCTGATGAGAAAGTCGATCACATCCAACCAGCTGAATGATGGGTTTGACGGATAGAGCGCTGCGTAGACCTTTCTCACCAGTTCAAGGTCTTCCTCATAATCAACGGTAAGCCGGAACCTGCTCAAATTCTCTGAGCATGGAATGACCTCTATCGAGAAGAGTTCCGGATGATTCCAAATATAGGGTGTGATGTGTTCCCTGTCTGATGGTAGAGAAGCCTCGCGATATATCTTCTCTAATGCGCGGAAGGAATAGATACCGGCGTCCAACCCGTCAGGGTACGTGTCGCCATCATTGCTCACCAGGTCCAAACTGCCGCCGGCCGACAAGAACCGGCCCACAACCATATCGATTATCCCCGGATCTATGAGAGGGCAATCGGCCGTGATTCTCAAGACGCCCAGCGGACTGTACGGCGCGGCGCACTGGTAGAAACGGTCGACAACATCGTCTTTGCTGCCCCTGAAGCATTCGACCGCTTCCTGGCGACAAAGACTGACGATCGCATCGTCATCGGCTTCGAGCGTGGTTGCAACAACGATACGGTCAAGCGTCCGGGCAAGTCTTACCCTATTAATGACCCATGAGAGCAGAGGGCGGTCCAGCACGGACAGCAAGGCCTTGCCCGGCAGCCTGGAGGAAGACATCCTGACTTGAATGACGCAAAGTATCACCTGTGGGACCTCACTGCAAAGATTGGTCTCAGCGGCTCACACTTGAGGAATCGCTCAGGAGAACTGCTCTCAAGGGCGGCCGCCAGAACTGAAAGGGCCTCATCGTACGCTCTGATGGTTTTCTCGAATTCAGATACTGTATGAGAGAACGTGGTTGCATGATTTCCGTTGAAGAGAATACCCCTCGAAATGACCTCCTGTTGAAACAAGCTTTTGAGTATCTGCTCGTCGTCGGATGCTTCTTTAAAGCTCAGGGCCATGTTCTGGGGGTGCGCTATAACAGAAACATACTTCTCAAGGCCGTGTCTTCTAATCATGTCTCGGCACGCCTCCATGAGCTTTAGCCCGTACTCATGGATGTGATCCATCACACGATATTCTTCCAGGATACGGATCGTTTCCAATGCTGCCACGATAGAGAGGCACTCGCCACCGAAGGTAAAGGAGAAAAATACGTGCGCAAGCTCTTTCATCAGCTCCCTTTTCCCCACAAGTGCTGAAATGGGAAACCCGTTTGCCATCCCCTTGCCAAAACATGCGAGGTCGGGTACCACGTTGTATAATGCCTGGGCGCCTCCCAGATGGAGCCTGAAGCCCGAAACGATCTCGTCAAAAACGAGCACCGTGCCGTGTTTATCTGCCAGCCCTCGCACCCTTTCAAGAAAGCCCGGATGGGGGACTTGCCCCGCGGGCTCCATGACGATGGCGGCGAACTGACCGGGATAGCTGTCGAGGAGGGACTCCAAAGAAGCTCCGTCGTTATACGTAAACGTGTGGGTAAGGGCACGTACCGCCTCAGGCACCCCCCTGCACATCGCCGTGGATCCGATGTACCAGTCCTGCCAACCGTGATAGCCGCAGCAAGCAACCCGTTCCCTGCCCGTCACTGCCCGCGCGAGACGCACTGCTCCGGCCGTAACATCAGAACCGTTCTTGCCAAACCTGACCATCTCCGCGCAGGGAATGATACTCGTCAGTTTTTCCGCAAGGAGGATCTCAAGAGGATGAGGCAAGCTAAAGGAAACGCCTTTGTGCAGTTGTCGAATTACAGCTTTGTTTACATCCGGGTAGTTGTAGCCGAGAATCACGGCGCCGAGAGCCATCGGGTAATCGAGAAATCGTTTCCCATCAACGTCCAGGAGGTAGGGCCCTTCGCCGGCTTCCACCGCGTACGGTGACAGGCCTTGCACATACTGCCCCGGTGCCTTGCTGAATGTCTGAGCGCAACCGGGTACCACGCGCTCCGCCCGTGCAAGCCAGACACTGGAACGGCTGTGCCCATTGTTCTGCGCATGGTCCTGCGCCTCGAGGTCGCTCGCGGAGATGGGTGCATGCTCCTGGATCGGTTTCTTAGAGGTTGCTCCTGCGTACTGAGACCATACAGACGGCCCCAGTCCGGAGGCCGGCCTCACAAATTTCACATTTTCAAGGGACAGAATCTCACCTGCTCGGATGTTTTTCTTTGCGTAAATGCCGCGCCTTCCCCAGGTGCGGCTTGCTGCCTCCTCAATGGCCGGGCTTTTGACTCCATTACCCAGAGCAGCTTCGCAATTTCTGATCTTCTCAACCATAGCGGCGAAGGCATTGACAGTCATGGCGAAAGATGCGTCCGGCGTGCCCAGATTGCCATCCATGGTGATATGTTTTTCGACAATGCAGCTGCCGAGTGCAAGCGCTGCCAGCACAGCCGCATCATCCGGCGTGTGATCCGAAAGACCTACGGGTAGACCAAAAGAGCTCCTCATGGTTTCAATGGCACGGAGGTTCATCGAGGCGTATGAGGGGGGATATTGCCCAACACAATGAAGGAGGGCTATATCCTGTGCTCCATCGTCTTGCAAAACCTGAAGCGCTTCCCGGATCTCGTGAAGGTAAGCCATGCCTGTTGAAAGGATCACCGGTTTCCCGAAGGATGCTATCTTTCTTAGCAAAGGATAGAAAGTCAGATCGCCCGACGCGACCTTGAAGGCTCGCACTCCCACGCTATTCAACTCGTCAAGCAGATCAAGGTCGAAAGGGGTCGTGATGAATTCAATACCAACCTCCTCTGCACACGCGAAGAGCTCGTAATGCCACTGCATGGGCAGTTCATACTTTCTCAAGGACTCCATCGCCTCCCAGGGCTCGCCATTGGGTCTCAAAGGATTCATGAGCGTCTCCACCCTGTAGGTCTGAAATTTAATCGCATCCACGCCGATCTCTTTAGCTGCGTGAATGTATTCTTTTGCCAGTTCGAGACTGCCGTTAAAGTTGGAGCCCACATCGGCGACAACGTAGGTCCTACCTTCTTTGATCTCAGTGCTACCTATCTTCATAAGAGACTCCATCCCTCGTCATGTGATTCTTCTGCTCTGTTTCGTTCGTTCGCTTCTCCACTCTCCCGTGTTCTCATCCTTGCCTTACGTCGGCTGTTGCGGCCGTCCTTCCGCCCCCTTGACCCCTCGGACCCCGTTTCTCCGCGTTTGATATTATCTGCTTATCACCCTCAAGCTTCGCTCTTGCAAAGGCAAACAGACTCTCGACCCTCCGTTGAGATGCGACTCCTGGATGGCAAGTGCCATCTCCAGGGCAGCCATCCCATCCCGTGGACTGCTTACATTTTCTGACCTGCCCTCCATACAGTCGATAAGATGATGCACCGCAGTGACAAAGGGATTTTCCTCCTGCCACGCGCCTGTATCCTTGCTGTGCAGCTCTCGAAGGCCTTGTTCCCTTTCGCTCATCTCTGCCTCAAAGAGTTCAAAGAGCCAGTTGCCTATACGCAGTCTACCCTCAGTCCCCATGATGTCGAATTCGAAGAGAAAATATTCTTTGCTATCTCCGTGCACGGTTGCGTACACACCGTTCTCGAAAGTAACCAGCGCATATCCGCCGACGTCGTACTGGACAAGCCTTTTTGCATGGTGAATATCGTCTGGCTGCCTCTCCCTCTGTGGCTCAAGGCGCGCCTCTACCCACCTTGCCTCTCCGAAAAAAAACCGCAAAACGTCGAAGGCGTGAGTCCCTGTGTGTACCATGCTGCCGCTGAAATGGCACACGACGGATAAAGGTTTCCCGATGGCCCCATCCTTAAGGAGCCTCCTTGCATGCTGGTAATCCGGGCTCCACCGCCTCGTGTGACCTACAATCAAGGTAACGCCCTGTTCTTCACACAACGCAACCATGGCCTCAGCCTCTTCAAGGGATGTCGCAAAGGCTTTCTCACACCAAATACCTTTTACCCCCGCGTTCACGGCGTCGACGACCATACGGTATCGGTCATGGGCATACGCGCAGATGCTCACGATATCAAGCTTTTCTCGAGCAAGCATCTCCTCGTAGTCAAGATAGGCCTTCTCAATACCAAACTCTTTCGAGAAAGCTTGCAGATGGTCTATCCGGACATCCGCAGCAGCGATGACCCTTGTCCTGTCGACCCTAAGATAGGCACCCATGTGAGTTACCGGTTTGTTCGGAATGAGTGGATCTCGATCAAGAAGCCACGCCACGCGGCCGCAGCCTATGAGCCCCACACTGTAGATCCGTTCACTCATTTGTCCTCTTCCCCGGTCACTGCTTCCATTTGTAAGGAAGGATAATATCTTCATCAGGGACCTCGAGCATGTCGAATCGAGTTTTCAGCTTTGGAAGGACGTGATCCGTATCGGCGGCCATAAGTGCGGCATCCTTTTCCAACTGGGCCACACTGTCCACGCCAAGCACCACGTAGTCAACATCCGAAGAAATCGCAAAGAGCAGTGCCAATCCCTCGATTGAAATGTCATGCATTCTGGCAAGGGTTTCCAGATGCCTGATCTTCGGCCCGGCCTCTACGAGATGCCCGGCGAGCGAGGCACCGCCCACGAAGAATAACCCCTGGAGAAAGATAGAGCGCGCATAAAGGGTAATACCGGAAGCTCGGAGTCTCTGGAGCAAATCGCCCTTGAGGAACCGCTGATCAAAGAGGTTCAAGGGAAACTGGATCGCCGCTATATGGAATCCGTCCTCGCGGCTCATCGCAAGTGCCGTCTCGACCTCGTGCGGATGGTAGACCGACAAACCGTATCTGCCCACAAGGCCTTCCGAAAGATATTGCTCGAGAACGGGCAGCAGAACCTCTTTACAAGAATCCAGTGATTTGAAGCTGTGGAGGAGCAACACATCGATCTGATCTATGCCCATGGTTTCGAGGCTCCTGTTTATTTGCATTTCTACGTCTTCGGCAGACCGATACTCTCCATCCGGCAGCTTGGTCACAACGTCAAAGAGTTTGCCGTGCGCTCTGAAGAATCTGCCGAGCACCTTTTCCGCTTCTCCGTAGCCCCGCGCCGTATCAACCCAGCAGACACCCACGTCAAGCGCCTTCTCCAGTATGACAAAGGCTTCTCTCTGGGAGAGCATCCTGTTATTTGCTATGCCGTACCTGAGCCCGAAGTTGGCTGTTCCAAGGACCAACTCTGCCGTCATCTCTTCTTGAAACACCTCCGTAAAGTCTTGATAACAGTGTCTACAGTCTGATCATCCATGCCTGGGTAAAGAGGAATGCTGATCTCTCTCTGATAGAAATCCTCAGCAGCAGGGCACAGCCCTTCTTTATAACCCATCTTCTGGTAGTAGGGATGAAGATAGACGGGGAGATAATGTACCTGGACACCTACACCTGCCTTTTTCAGACCAGCAAAAATCCTGTATCTTTTCTCCCTGAGCCCATTTGTGAGTCGAATGGGGTAGAGATGGTAGGAAGATTTCGCGTAACTTCTCTCGGGAGGAATTGCAAACCAGGGATTGTCAGCGTACGCTCTCCTGTAACGTTCTGCTATCTCCCTTCGCCGCGACACAAACCGGTCAAGCTTGCGAAGCTGTGATATCCCGAGGGCAGCGTGAAGGTCACTGATTCGGTAGTTAAAGCCCAAGGCCTGCATCTCGTAATACCAATCGCCGTCTGCTCCCCCGGCTCCGGTCTGCGGTCTGCGGTCTTGAAGCGCGAATTTGGAAGGGTCTTTCGTAATGCCGTGCGTGCGAAAGAGGCGGAGCTTTTCGTAGAAATCGCTGCGATTGGTGAGCACTGCCCCACCCTCCCCGGTGGTAATCTGTTTCACGGGGTGGAAGCTGAAAACCGTCATATCCGAATATGTGCAGCTGCCGATCTTGCTCCGACCGTCTTTAGGGTCCTGGGTTCGGGGTTCGGGGTCCAGCCTTTCCAGAATCGTGTCTTTTGGGCCTTCCCTGGCCACTGGCCCCCGGCCCCCGGCCCCTATTGTTCTATATTCCGCTCCTAGCGCATGGCACGCATCTTCGATCACAATGAGTCCGAACTCTTTCGCAACGAGAGATATTGCCTTGAGATCAACAGGGTGTCCGGCATAATGTACGGGCACGATCGCCTTGGCTCTCGGTGTGATGGCCTGCTCCAGACTCGCAACATCCATGTTGCCCGTGTCAGGTTCTACATCCACAAAAACCGGTGTTGCACCGAGGTATAGCGCAGCATTTGACGTAGCTGCAAAGGTGATGGGCGAGGTGAGTACCTCGTCGCCAGCGCCTATGCCCGCGGCAAAATGTGCCGCATGCAGAGCTGCTGTTCCGGAGGCGAAAAGCACAGCATAGTGCGCACCCGTATAGGAGGTGAGCGCTGACTCGAAGGCTTCGACCGCCGGACCTTGCGTGAGGAAGTCTGACCGCAATACCCGAGTCACTGCCTCAATATCATCCTGTTCTATGAGTTGTCTGCTGTAAGGTATCACGTCACTGCGACTCAAACTCCTTCACAAGATTGGCAAGGTCCTCTTCACCCAGCCAGCGGTCATTCGTGTCACTGCGATAGCAAAAGCCCTCCACCATCTTGGGATACTTGCTGTACTTATAAAACTTTTTGCTGCCGTTGGCAGAAAGAGGGAGAATCACGTAATATTTGTCCATATCGACCGTATTCCTGCCCTCATCTTTTGAGATGAGGCTCTCGTGCAGTTTTTCGCCGGGCCTTACGCCGATCACTTCGTATTCGCGGTGAGGGGCGATCACTCTGGCAAGGTCAAGAATCTTCATGCTCGGAATCTTCGGCACAAAGACCTCTCCCCCTACGGCCTCGTACGCCGCTTTGGAGACCAGTTCAACGCCCTGCTGAAGCGTGATCCAGAAGCGCGTCATGCGCTCATCCGTTATAGGAAGTTTTCCTCCCCCGTTATTTACAAAATTTTTGAAAAATGGAATGACACTGCCTCTACTTCCTATCACATTCCCGTATCTCACAACGGAAAAACAGGTGTCTTTGGTGCCGACGTAAGAATTTGCAGCGATCAACAGCTTCTCCATGGCTAATTTGGTGGCACCATACAAGTTGATGGGGCTCACGGCCTTATCCGTTGAAAGAGCTATCACCTTCTTTACCCCTCTATCGATAGCCGCGTCTATAATGTTCTGTGCCCCGAGGATATTTGTCTTGACTGCTTCGAAAGGATTATATTCAGCCGCAGGCACCTGTTTGAGTGCGGCAGCGTGGATGACATAATCGATGCCTTCGAAGGAACGATAAAGCCTTTCCTTGTCCCGTATATCTCCTATGAAGTATCGTATTTCATACTCAGGCTCGCGAAACACGGCGGACATCTCGAACTGCTTAAATTCGTCGCGGCTGAGGATGACCACTTTTTTCGGCTTGTAATTTTCGAAGAGGTAACGGGTAAACTTTTTCCCGAACGACCCTGTGCCGCCCGTTATAAGAACTGATTTGTCGTCAAACATGACGGTTCACTCCCGGTTTTCTGACATCAGACGCGGACTGTCTGTAAGAGCCAATCTGCCGCCCGTTTTCAAGCTCCCTTTATTGCTACGTATTTCGCCTCACTAACCCTCTCGTGCGGAGGCTACTTGACTCAGTTATTGGTTGCTATTGCTAAGCGCATGCCATAAGTAAGGGCCAGAAGGAGTAAATCGCCAGAAGTAAGTATCTAAAATTACTGAGAACCTATTTTGTTGTGGCCGAGCGAGACTGGAAGTTTTTACTGGGTAGGAAAATTTTTACCCTCGAGCTCTAACGCGCCAGCTCGACGGTACAGTATCTGACAGACGGCCAATTGTGTGGAAAGTAGTTGCATCGCCGCCGACGCTTGAGGGTGCTACTCAAGCACTGCCTGGATGCCTATCTTTAGACGCGAGTTAAAAAGAAGCGGGCCTTTGAGATTGGCGAGGACTTGACCTTTTTCGACACGAACAATGGCCAGTATGGCCAGGTCTTCCTCGGCATCCAGCAGCAAGGCCTGTCGTGTTGTTGCATCCAGAGAGATAGTGTAGTCTTGCACGAGCATCCTCGGCTCCATCACGATAAAAGCAACATCAGGGTCGTCGATCGCCTGGAGCCACTTTATCGGCGTATCCTCGTAGTCAAGGAGCACATACCTCTTGACCCGAGGAAAACCAAGCAGACCGGCCGGAAACTGGATGACTTTATCTTCTGCTACTTCCAATTTGCCGAAGCGGGATGTCTCGAATTGTATCATTTACTTCAGCCTCTCCCTGATCTTCTTGAAGTCATCAACGGACAATCCGGAAGACATAAGGTTCTCAGCCCTTATCTTCTCGTACAATTCTCTGCGATGAATGATGATGTTAAGCGGGGCCTGGATTCCGAGCCGGACCTGGTTGCCTCTTATCTCTAGCACGGTAACTGTGACTTCGTCGCCGACATTTATCGCTTCTCCTGACTTCCGTGTCAATACAAGCATCCTGCCCCAGCGCCTCTTATCACCGTCTCCAGTGTTAGAGAATTGAAATCATGCTGCTGACCTGGATCATAGCCGAATCCGTCACTTCAGATAATCCATGATGGACAGATTCTGCATCTTTGCCATAGAGTAGAGTAAAGCCTGATAGCTGTTCATCAATGAGGTAAGGTCCGTGGTAAGCTGAGCAATGTCTGCGTCCGTCAAAGGTGACAGCAACGTCGTGTATAGATAGTCCTTGTTCGAATTTTGCGTTGTCAAAGTGGCCAGCTTGTTGTTGAACATGCCAACCTTGGTTATATCTTTGTTCAGTACATTAAGACTGAGATCCATACCCTGGACAGCGTCGCTGACACCGGTGACGTTGTTATTTTGAAGGCAATCCTTCAGATTTTTAAGGAAACCGAAAATATCAAGGTCCTTAATCGCAAAGCTGTCGCCCGTAGCCAGAGGGCTGCCGGAGTCAAATGCAATTTTGAGCCGGCTGTTAGTCGCGTCGGCCCCGTTTGTCCCGTCTAGCATCATCCCGGCCTGGAAGTCGCTGGTATCGGTTCCCCCGTTGGCAACGGTGCTATCGCGGTTGTCGAATCCTAGCATAGCACCCAGCGTAGTGCTGCTGTTTGACCAGTTAAACGTGACAGGGACCCCGGTGTTATTCACGATGGAAAACTGGTTGGCGGTCGAATCATAGGAGACCTGGAAGCCTGCGCCAAGTTTTGTCTGAATTTCCGCGGCCAGACCTTGGCCGGTGTAAGTGCCTGCGTCGAGCGTGATGGGAAGACCATTCTCATAAATCGTATTCCGTGAGTCGGTCGCAAAATCGCTTGTAGCGCTCGAACCCGCCCCCGCAAGTACCGTATCGGAAGGATTGAAACCGAGAAGTGTTCCGGTGGTCGTGCTGCCACTCGACCATTTCAGTGTATAGGTGGCGCCGCTCGTGTTCTGGATGGTGAATTTATTGGAAGCTCCATCGTAAGAGACTGCGAAAACTCCTGCCCCAAAAGTGCCGTTCAACTGTGTCTGTAACTGAGTAGCCAGCCCTGCTCCATCATAAGGGCCATTGTTAAGAATGATGGTATGATCGCTTACCCCGTCATTCACAACCAGCTGGTTTGTCGTGGGGCCGACCTGATATCCCACTTCCATGACTTGACCCAGGGATAGCCCAGCCTCAACAGCGCTTGTGGCGCTGCTCCCGGCCGCTATAGCGGTGTCCTGCGCGTTGAAACCTAAGAGAGAGGCGGCCGTAGCCCCGGGGTTGGACCAGTTAAGGTTAACGGTATTACCTGTGCCGTTGGTGATGGTGAACGTCTTTGCTGCAGCGTCATACGTAACGGTATGTCCAGCCTGAACAGCGTTGAGCTGCGTCTGTATCTCGGCGGCCAGCGCTGCTCCGGTGTAGGTTCCTGCGGTAAGCGCTACGGGAGCGCCGTTTTCGTAAATCGTATTATTCGATGAATCGACCACAAAGTCGGCTGTTGTGTCGGCGCTTCCATAATTTGCTATTATTGAATTGGCCGACCAGGTTTGGCCGCCATCCAGGGAGTACGTGTACCGTGCCCGCTCCTGCAGCGGCCCTGTGGCACTTCCATCCTGCGCGATCTTGATAAGAATTGAGCTGTTCCCCGCCTCGACGTCACTTACATCACTGCTGCCGCTAGCCACCGTCGAGTCAAGGCGGTCATAGCCGAGGGTCTCAGCTGCGGTGGCATCCGCATTGGACCAGTTGAAGGTGGCCGCCTGGCCAGTCTGGTTTTGGATCGCGAAGAGGCCCGACTCACTATCATATGTCACGTAGTATCCCTGGCCCAGCTTCGATTGAATCTGATTGGCGAGTTCCGAACCCCGGTAGATGCCCGAATCAAGCGTCACCGGGGATCCATTCACATAGAGGGTGTTATTGCTTGAATCGATGACGAAGGCGTTGTAGTCTGTGTCGCTCGACGCATTTCCCGTATAGGAGTTGGAGGGGGTTGCGGTCAATGCCTTGCTGTTGTCGTAAAAGAGTTCCTGACCGGAAAATCCGGTTGTGTCCGCCGTTCCCTGGGCGACATACGCATTTACAGGATCGCGCGCGACCAAGGGTACCTCGTAGTCCACCGAATAGTCCGGGTTGAGCTGAAACGGAGCCTGGTTCGCCTTCGTGCCGCCGAAAATGTACGTGTTATTCAGCTTGGTATTCCCCAGCGTCACGAGCTGTTCAATGATATTTTCGACTGCCTGCGCCCCGGTTTGCCTGTCAGAGGGAGACATGGTAGCGTCCGAATACGTTAGGGCAAGCTGCTTTGCTTGGGTCAGTAAATCATTGACGCTGTTGAAGGTAGACTCGTACATACTGCCAAGACTGTTGATGCTCTGGAGATTGCGGGTGATCTGAGTATTCGTGCCTTGCTGAGCATTGAGCAGTGTGGCCTCGGTATAGACCACCGGATCGTCCGAAGGAACATTAATTTTCTTTCCGGAGGAGATTTCCCCCTGATCCTTATTGATCCCGCTGAGGGCCGTCTGCAGACTCGTCTTCATCTGGTCGAACATTAACTTATTTGTTACTCGCATTTACACTCCAAACCGTCTCAGCCCGTCGCAGTTGTTGTACTTCCAACCATGTCAAGCATGGTAACCGTAAGAGCGTCCGCAGTCGAAATCAGCTGTGCCGATGCCTGATACGCGCGCTGGTACTGCATCAGATTTGTGATCTCCTCGTCCAGGGAGACACCAGAGACCGACGCCTGCTGTTGCGTCAAGGTACTCATCGTATTAGTCTGGTAAGTCACCAAGTCCTGGGCATTCTGCGTCAGTTCTCCGACACTGCTATAGATCGAGGAGACAAAATCGACAGGTGTAGTCTGCGTGGTAGTACCGTTCACGGTGAACGGCAGGTTGGCGTTCGCAAGGCCGGCGATACCGAGGGTAATATCGTTATTTGTCGGCTGATCGAGCGAGGAAGTGGACGCAATGTTATTTACATCATTTTTGACGTCATCGCTAACGGCCATGTTAGCGGCATAGTTCTGGGTCAGAGGCTTGAAGAATGCTACTCCCGTCGTCTGATTCAGATTGTATCCCGTTTCGTGAACCTGGTTCACCTGCGTGGTGACCGTTTGAGCCAGAGCATTAAGCTGGTTGATGAAGCCCTGCGCATCTACATCCCGCTCGTGAAGCAAGGCTCCCAAGGTGCCGCTTGTCACATTGGACGTGATGTCCGAAAGATTGCCTTTGGAGTCCGCCCAGTTAACGGAAAAGGAGCCGGTACTGTGAGGATCGGATACTGCGAGGTTCCAGTGGTTATTCCCGTCGACGAGCGATTTACCATCGGCCGTTAATACGGTGATATCGCCCTTGCTGTCCGTGAAGGAAACAATGCCCAGTTCTCCGGAAAGCTCTTTCAAAAGCTCGGTGCGCTGGTCGAGATAGTCATTTGCCTGCCCGTCGCCGTGGGTCCCGGCTTCAGATATGCTCTGGTTGAGACTGGCGATCGTAGTCGTCATCCTGTTGATATTGTCGACTTCCTGCGACACGCTACTGTTGAGCTCACTCTTTACGCCTGATAAATCACCGTAAACGCTGTTTATACTGTGTGCAAGATTTTCACCTTGTGCCTCGAGCGCTACGCGCGGAGAGACGCTTGTGGGGTCGGTAGAAAGGTCTTGCCAGGCGTTGAAGAATGCGGTCAGGTTCTGGGTGAGCTGCGAGTTGTTTTCACTCAGGATGGACTCCATCTGCCCGAGGTACTGTGCTGAGGTGGTCTGGAACTGGAGGTCTGTGTTCTTCTTCTGTATGGCGTCGTTAAGATAGTTGTCGACAAAGCGTCGCACCTCAGAGACTTTTACCCCGTTGCCGATCAGACCAGCAGGCGAAGCATCAGGAGTGGGCGTTGTCAGTACTGACTCCTCACGCGAGTACCCGGGAGTATTGACATTTGCCACATTGTGAGAGACAGTCTGTAGCGTTAACTCGCTGGCTAAGAGGGCGCTCTTACCAATCTCAAGGATCGAGGTCAGCCCGGCCATTTATACTTCCTTTGAAAGCACGAACGAGAGTGCCTCTCGACGCCTTCCATACGACGACCGGTTAATGAAGCTTATCATTTTTTCAATGGAACATTTCACGTGGTCCATGGAAAAGGTGAGCAACCGCATATTCTTCTCCAGGGCTACTTTCACCTCTTTTAATGTCTGTTCAAAATCCTTACGCAAAACAGTCCACTCTTTCGAGGGGGCATCGATGGGGGTATGTTCGATCGTCATCCGCTCCTGCTCTTTTTCGAGGAACTCAAGCTTTTTCAAAAGCTCTTCTTTGACGTTGTTGGCCCGGACGATCCCCTCCAGGGAAAAGGAAATGATTGCGTCACGCTCCTCAGTCAGGACCCGCAGGAACTGTTTCAGTACACCGAGTTGGGTCCCCATGAGTTCAAATAAAAGCTGGTTCGTCATGGCTTCAGAGCTTCATCCAGAACCTGGTTTTTCAGGATGCTCCGGGCAACGTCTTCGCCCTTCACGTTGTACGTCCCGTTATCTATAGACTGTTTAATGGCATCTATCTTGTCCTGTCTGGTTGCAGGGGCGGCCTTGACCTTCTCCTTCAGCTGATCGATCTCGGTCTTGCGGCCAGAGAGCTCCACCTGGTCGGCAACCTGCTGCTGGTTGTCCTTCTGGCCGACAGCGCCCTGCTTTGGCGCTTTCGCATTGGCCGATTTGACAAGATGATCCAGCAACTGTACCTTGTTGTTGTTCTCAATTTTCATAGACTCCTCCCTTCTGTTCTTTCATGTATTATCGGCCGTTCCTGCAGAAACTTTAGAACTTTCACGACGTTCGAGGTAGCGCATGAGCACATCTTTGATCCCGATACCTTTCTTGGCCACAAACTCGGCCACCTTCTCGTGAAACATGGAAAAATAGGTCTGCTCCGCATAGCTCTTTTCAGAAGAGCCGGTCGTCTTCTGAAGCTGGTTGAGCATGGTGGAGACGAGATAGGCTTCAAATCCCTCGCACGCAGCTTTTTTGTCCCTGGTGCTTCGTTCCTTCAGCCCTTTTACCGCATTCTCCTGGAGCCAGGTGCCCTCCATCGGTATCTTCATTATAGGACCTCCAATTCTGCGTGTAAAGCGCCAGCGGCCTTGACCGCCTGCAGAATGGTTATCACGTCACGTGCCGACACCCCTAAGGCGTTGAGGGCGGTGACCAGATCTCGTATCGTAACTCCACTGTCCATCACAAAAAACCTACCCTTTTCCTCTTCGACCTTCATCTTGGTGCTTGGCGTGGTCACTGTCTGGCCCTGCGAAAAAGGCAGAGGCTGGCTCACCGTCGGTTGCTCCTTGATCTGTATGCTGATATTGCCATGAGAAACAGCGACCGTCTGAATTCTCACGTTCTCCCCGATGACAACCGTGCCTGTTCGTTCATTCACTACGATCTTGCTGAAAGTGCCGGGGTCCACGTCCAGATTTTCAACGGCCGATATGAAGGCTACTGGGTTTGCCTTGAACTCCGCCGGGATGTTGATCATGACCGTTGCGCCGTCCTTAGCGGAAGTGCTGCCGCGAAACACCTCATTGATGCGATCAGAAACCCTCTTTACGGTGGTAAAATCAGGAGATCTGAGCGATACGACCACGGAATCCGCGTTAATTGCCTGGTAGTTCAGCTCCCGCTCGATGGTTGCCCCGTTCACAACCCTGCCCGTCGTAACAGCATTCTTCTGGACCTGGGCTGCCTGACCTGTAGCCACAAACCCACCGAGCAGAACAGCGCCCTGAGCCACCGCGTAAACCTCACCGTCGGCTCCCCGCAAAGGCGCAAAGAGCAAGGTCCCGCCCTGCAGGCTCCTGGCATCTCCTATGGAAGAGACCGTGACGTCTATCTTGTTCCCGATTCTGGCGAATGGGGGAAGATCCGCAGTAACCGCCACTGCCGCAATGTTGTTCACCCTGATGGTCGTGGGATCCACCCTGATGCCCATTTTTTCCAGCATGTTGGTCAATGACTGGATCGTGAAGATCGTATTCACCCGGTCACCTGTATTTTCAAGCCCCACCACGAGCCCGTAACCAATCAGCTGATTCGGCCGGAGACCGTTAATGTACGCTATGTCCTTTATCCGCGCCGCCTGGGCTAAAGAAACCAAAAGAATAGACGCGAGCGCTGCTGCGATAGTTATCTGCCAAACCTTCGTCTTCATACGGTTCTCAGAACGGCCAAATACCGTCCAGTATCCTGCTGAACCAACCGGGCCTCTGCTTCTCACTGACCACGCCTATACCCGTCATCATGATTTTGGCATCCGCCACCTGTGTGGAAAGAACGGAGTTGTCGCTGGCAATGTCCTTGGGGCGCACTATGCCCTGCAGCAGGATCTCCTTTTTCTCGCTATTCACGTAGATTTCTCTTTTACCTTCTACGGCAAGGTTGCCGTTGGGAAAGACCTCCACAACCTTAGCCGATATCGTGGCAGTCATGGTTCCGGTTCTCGTCGTCTCTCCGGTCCCATCAAAAGTATTTGTCGCGTTGGCTGTAATCAGGTGGCTTGGGTTTGTGTTTTGGGGCGGGTGGGCCCCGGGATACCCGAAAAAGTAAGGGATACCGTAATCCTGGGCAGATTTCTTTCCTGTATCCGTCGTCGCCTTCTCATCGGCCTGGGTCGTCTCCACAATCTTTATCGTGATAAGATCGCCCATGGCTCCGGCCCTGTGATCACCGAAGTAGAGGTTACCGTTGTAGCTAGCCGGCCACAAACTGCCCGTGGGCTGTTTATTTAAGGTTGAATACCTGTAGATGTTATCAGGAACGAACGGCTGGTCCTTGATATGCGACTGCTCGAAGGGGAAACACCCCGCAACCACCATGCTCACCAAAGCCGCTAAGAAGATTACCTTCATAGACACCTCAGAACTCCACGACGACTGTCCCGTCACCGGCCACTCTGCCAACCACTTCACGGTCCGAAGACAGGTTTTTCACGCGAATCCTCTCGCCGACCTTACCGGGCTCCTCAGCTTTCCCCTTGGCTTTCACCAGGAGCTGCCTGTTCTCTGCCACGATAGTCACTGTCTCCCCCCTGCGTATCACCTGCGGGTTATCGAGAATAAGGGTTGTAAGGACCGTACCCGGAGGGACATCCCTTTTGACTACCTTCGCGGCCACCTCCTGCAGATCCTTGGGATAAATGAACTCATTTTCGCTAATGTACTGCTCTTTGCTTCCAAGGTCGTCCACAGAGACCGGGCTCCCTTTGGGCAGAGCCCTCTTCGCATAAAAGAGTTTTTTCTTCTCATAGACTCTGAACGGAATGTACGAGGACCTTAGCTTTCCGTCCTCTCCTTCGAACTCCATGAAAGCAAGCCCTTTACCTCCTGCGTCCGGCATCGCATACACGCTAACAGACCTTACCTTTATGTTCTGCTTGAGAAGGGATGGAATACCATCCAGTTTGACCAATATATCCTTTGGGCCGTATGTCTCCTCAAGGAGGCCCTTCAATCTCTTTTCCACGACAGCTGTCTGTTGCCCAAAGCATGCTCCATTGGAGAGAAAGAATAGAACCAATGAAACGACTATCAACAGGGTCTTCATATCCTAACGTCTCACGTTATTTGCGATCTGGAGCATATCGTTAGCAGCCTGTATGGCTTTGGAATTGGTTTCGTAAGCCCTCTCGGCGATGATCATGTTTACCATCTCCTGGACAATGTCGACGTTGGACATCTCGAGGTAGCCCTGCTGCAGAGTCCCCACGCCATTCTGGCCAGGGCTGCCCACGATAGGTGTCCCGCTCGCATCTGTTTCAACGAAAAGGTTCTTGCCCATGGCAGACAAGCCGGCCTGATTCATGAAGGTGGCCAGCTGAATTGTTCCCAGCTGTTGAGGTTTCGACTGCCCTTGGACGGTGACCGAAACCGTACCGTCCGCTTCTACTGAGGTGGCCGTGGCACCCTGGGGTATCGTGATAGCTGGCTCAAGCAGATAGCCGTCAGGCGTGACAACGCGCCCCTGGGAGTCCGTTTGAAAGGAGCCGGCCCTTGTATATGCCTTGTCACCCGTGGGCAGAGTGATCTGGAAGAATCCGGCACCCTGTACGGAAAGGTCGAGTTGGTTTTGGGTCTGCTGGAAGTCACCTTGTACGAAGAGCTTCTCAACAGAAGCCAGGAGCGCACCCATCCCGATCTGAATGCCGGTCGGCACCTGATTCCCCTGTTCAGTGCGCGTCCCCGCCATACGCATGGTCTGGTACATCAGTTCCTGGAAGCCTGCCCTGCTCGTTTTATACCCGCTAGTGTTGACGTTGGCAATGTTGTTCGCTATCACATCCAGATTTTTCTGCTGCACTACCATACCTGTTGCAGCTGTCCATAAAGACCTGATCATTTCGCCTCCTTAGATTTTTGCCACGTCTTGCAGCTTGCTGTCCATGTCGCCAAAGGCCTGCTGGACCTTGCCGTATGCTTCATAGGCTCTTGTACCGGCAATCATGTCGATCATTTCCTTGAGCACATCAACGTTTGACCCTTCGTGAGAACCCTGGTTGACTGAGCAGTTGACTGTCGGCAGTTCCTGATCGAGTGGATTTACGTTCTCGAACAGGGAGCTTCCGACGGGACGTAAATACTCCTTCGTTGCAAAACGGACAGTCTTCAACTTGCCCACAGAGACCTTGTCCGCAAAGACCGACCCATCCTTTTCTATGGAAATCTGTTTGCCATTTGCGATTATGTCCCCGCTTTCACCTACTACGGTATTTCCATCTTGCGTGACCAGCTTGCCCGTGGCATCGAGGGCGAACTGGCCATTGCGGGTATATCTATTCCCTTGCGCGGTCTGTATCACAAAAAAACCGTCCCCTTGCAGGGCCACGTCCAGTTTATTTCCTGATTCAATAAGCGGACCTTGAGCGAAGTTTATGTGGGAGTCATACGTAGCGACAAACGTGCTGTCCGCCTGATCGGTATCTATAATGCTGCTGGATAGGACTGCTTCAAACACAGGGCTGGACGACTTATATCCTGCAGTAAGAGCATTGGCCAGATTGTTACTAATGAAGCCGAGCCTCTTCTCTTCCGCTGCCGCCCCACTTACAACTGTGTATATACCCGCCATGAAAATCTCCTCGCTCAAGTGAAGCAAATGATGTGCCATACTCGACCACTCTCTGGTCTGTCTCGTCTATCTAGTCCATCTGGTCTATCCGGTCCCTCGGTCCGTCGAGTCTATCTGATCTGTCTGGTCCAAAACTATTGTTGGGGGCTCGCGTTGTGCCCCAGCGGAAAGGGCATCAATGAAGGACAGCAATGGGCGCGGATAGGCAATAGATACCTTCGAGTAACTAAGCGAGCAAATTAGGCCAAGTGGACTAGATAGACGAGATGGACCAGATAGACAGATAGGCGTTATCTTCGATGGGATGGTGGGAAAAATTTTCCGACCCTGAAAACTTCATACGGTGATATCAATCGTTCCCTGATTTTCCGAATCCTTTTCGTTGGACTCGGATGAAGCAAGCCGTTTCGAGCGGTCCTTCCTACCTTTTTCGTTACCCCGTTCGCGCCGCTTGTCGATTCCTAACAGGCGCACTTTCTTATCCACCGAAAGAATCTTTGGAATGAGGTCAACGTCAAACAGTCCCGCCATGGCAACCTCCTTCGATCCCGGAGAATAACCTCCTGTCCCGTTTCAGCCCGGTAACTAGCTCAGTAAGGCCCATTCCTCCCCGCTCTCTTCCTGCGTTAGAAACATCTTCTGAAGATTCAGCAGGATGAGGAGTCTGTCGTCGATTTTGCCAACGCCCTGGACATAGTGTGGCTCCATGGCTCCGGCTAGGGTTGGTGGCGGCTCGACGGACCCTTCAGGTAGTTGCACAACTTCTGATACGGAATCGACAAGAAATCCGGCCACCACTCCGCCAATGTCGATCACGATGATCCTGCTTTGCGTGTCAGCTGCCCTGGCCTGAAAACCGAGCAGCCTGCGCAGATCCACTACCGGGATGATCTTGCCCCTCAAATTCATCACCCCCTGGACGTGAGGGGGCGAGTTGGGAATCCGCGTAACTTCCACAGCCCTGTTGATTTCCTGCACGCTTCCTATATCTACAGCAAACTCCTCGGTGTTGATCTTGAAAGCCACAAGGGAGCGCATACCTTTATCCGCCACGGTTATACTTTCTTCCCCTTCCAACAAGTGATCGCTTACCCATTGAAAAACTTAACTTTTTCTTGCAAAAAGCGTGCTTGAATGACGAAAATGCCTGGCTGGTCTGTCTAGTCTATTTAGTCTATCTGGTCTATTTAGTCTTTTCGTGGCTAGGCTGCTACCGATTGTCGACAGAAATGCGCAAAAATTCCCGGTAGATCCAGCAT
>Ga0209039_10001127_pt1 | contig 25658 bp, 20 predicted proteins | sample BogFormECP12_OM1_FD_188238 | JGI IMG/M metagenome (GOLD analysis project Ga0209039, IMG submission 188238) | Bog forest soil microbial communities from Calvert Island, British Columbia, Canada - ECP12_OM1 (SPAdes) (version 2) | ecosystem: Environmental > Aquatic > Freshwater > Wetlands > Bog ... | reverse complement strand
GCAGCTCTTCACCGTGGGCCTGGTGCAGTTGGACCCCCAGGGTGTGCCCATCACCTCGGGCGGCGCCACGGTTCCGGAATACGACCAGGCAACCGTCACCCAGATGGCCAAGGTGATGACCGGCTGGACCTACGGCCAGACGCCCGGTTTCGCCTCGCTGTGGCCCAACATGCCTTACTACTTCGGGCCCATGGTGGCCTTCGAGAACCATCACGACACCACGCAGAAGAACCTCAACCTGCCCATCCCCTGCACGATTCCGGCGGGCGGAACGGCGGAGAACGACCTGACGGCGGCGCTCGACTGTCTCTACCAGCAGTCCAACGTGGCCCCATTCGTCTCCTACCGGCTGATTCAGCGGCTGGTGATGAGCCATCCGTCACCGGCGTACGTGGGCCGCGTGGCGGCCGTGTTCCAGTCCTCGGGCGGCAACCTGAAGAGCGTGATCACCGCGATCCTCACCGATAGCGAAGCGCAGACTGAAGGCACCGGGAAACTGGCGGAACCGATCCTCTATGCCACCGGCCTGCTGCGCGCGCTCAACGCCACCGTTTCCAGCGCCGACGCTCTCGCCGGCCAGGACACGCTCATGGGCCAGACCCCGCTTGCGCCCGGCAGCGTCTTCAGTTACTTCTCGCCGTTCTATGCGGTTCCAGGCACCGCGCCGCCGGCGGTGGCGCCCGAATTCCAGGCCATGGAAGCCGCCACGGCGCTGGCCCGCGCCAACTTCGCCTACCGCGCGGCCACCAACGGCGTCTCCGGCAATATCGTGGTGAACCTGACCAATCTGCTGGACCTCGCGAGCAATCCGCCCGACCTGGTGGAGGCGCTGAACCAGGCGCTGTTCCGGGGCGAAATGGATTCCGGCGTGCGCGGCCTTCTGGTCACCGCCGCCAGCGCATCCACCAGCACGGCGGCGCGGGTGCGCAGCGCGCTGTACGCCGCGGCCGCCGCGCCGCAATACGAAGTCCATAGGTAAGGAGAAACGACAGCCATGACATTCAAACAGCTTCGATCGCGGCGCGAGTTTCTTCGCCTGGGCTGCCGCACGCTTTCCACCATCGGCGCGGCGGCGGCTTTCGGGCAGGCAGGCTTGATGACCGCCAGGGCGCAATCGTCCAGTAATTACAAGGCCATGGTGTGTATCTTCCTGTTCGGCGGCAACGACGCCAATAACATGCTGGTCCCCAACGACGCCGCCACTTACTCCAACTACCAGAAGATCCGCCAGAACCTGGCCATTTCGCAGGCGTCGCTGTTGGCCATTCACGACCCGGCCAGCAACGCCAACTACGGGCTGCACCCCAGTTTCGCGCCCATCGCCCCGCTGTACAACACCGCGAAGCGCCTGGCGCTGGTGGCCGACGTGGGCACGCTGGTGCAACCGGTTCCGCGCGGCTCCAATGGCATGCCCCTGCTCAGCTCCGTGCCGCTGCCGGTGAACCTCTATTCGCATTCCGACCAGCAGACCGAGTGGCAGAATGCCGTGCCGCAAGGCGGCGCCACCAGCGGATGGAGCGGCCGCCTGGCCGACAAGCTGACGGCGCTCTCGGGATCCCTGGTATTGCCCACCATCGGCATTAGCGGCAACGCGCTGCAGTTGATCGGCGAGACCACCCAGCCTTCCACCGTGAACACCAGCAGCTTCGCGCTGCTGGCCTCCGCCACCGACCCGGGGTCCATCGCGTTGCAGAACATGCTCTCGCTTTCGAGCGGCGCGACCCTCATTCAGGCGGCGCAGAATTCGCTGAAAGACGCCATCAATGTGGCGCAGGAGGTGGATGCCGCGGTGGCCGCCAGCACCAGCCTGGGCGTCACGTTTCAGAACACCGACATCGGCTCCCAGTTGGCCCAGGTGGCCAAGCTTATCCAGGTGCGCGCCACGCTCGGCGCCACCCGCCAGATCTTTTTCTGCAGCCAGGGCGGCTACGACACCCACTCCAACCAACTGGCGCAGCAGGTGACGCTCTACAGCAACCTGGCCAACGCGCTGGCGGAGTTCGACCAGGCCATGGGCGTGCTGGGCGTGCAGAATAACGTGATCGCGTTCACGCAATCGGACTTCGGCCGCACCTTCCAGCCCAACGGCAACGCCGGCACCGATCACGGATGGGGCAGCCACGCCCTGGTGATGGGCGGCGCGGTGAACGGCGGCAACCTTTACGGCAGATTCCCCACGCTCGCCCTCGCCGGTCCGGACGATTCCGGCAGCCGGGGCACGTGGGTTCCCGGCACCTCCGAGGACCAGTACGGCGGCGCATTGGCGAAATGGTTCGGCGTCTCCGCGCAGGCGGACCTGGACTACGTTTTCCCCAATCTGCACCAGTTCGGTTACCAGACGCCGGCGTTCGTGTAGCCGGGCGCGGCATGGCCCGAGCTGCACCCGGCGCGCAGGCATTCGGAATAGACCGAATAGAACTGTAATAGGAGTGTAAGAGTTGACGGCCAACGTGGGGCATGGTACTGTCGCTACGTATGAAAAGGCTCATGTTGGCAGTGGCGGTCTCGATCGTCGTCTGCGGACCCTGCCTGGCCGGAACCATAAACTCCATTGATGTGCAGTTGGGCACGTGGAGCAGCGGGACGTTCACCACTGCCGGTTTAGATTGGAACACCTACGGGGGTGGCAATTGGGCGGTTGGCGCCACTGCTCCCGGATATGGAAACCCACTTCTGGACAGCTTTAACAGTGTCAGTCTGCCGGACGGTGAGTATTACCTGTACATGGCTCAGGCTGACAACGGCGCCGCGCCAACGCCCAACGCCATTCAAATCACGCTTGGCTACTCTGCCGGGGGTCCGAATGTCGAGGTCTTCACCTCGACGGGCAATCCCGAATACACTGCTGGGCCGTACACGCTCGTCTCCGGTTCCGGCTACACGGCGAGCCTGGTGACGGCTCCGCAGTCGGTTGACCTTGAAGTGGGCACGGGCCAGACATATCATGCGACGTCGGCCCCGAACTGGGTTGTCGATATCGGTCCCGAGCCAGGTTCCTGGGTGCTGCTGGCTAGTGGGCTGGCGGGCCTGATCTTCCTCAGCCGCCGCAAGCTGGCGTAGGTCTCATGGAGGACGCAGCCGCCATCGCCGACCAGATCCTGGCGCTGGAGCGCGCCGCTCTCGACCGCTGGGGCCAGGGCGATCCCGGCGGCTACCTCGCGATCAACGATGACGACGTCTCCTACTTCGATCCTTACGTCGAGCGCCGCGTGGATGGACTGCCCGATCTTACCGCGTGGTATGAAGGAATCCGCGGCACGATCAAAGTCGACAGCGACGAAATCATAGACCCGCTGGTGCAGGTGATCGGCGACGCCGCCATCCTGACCTTTCAATATGTCAGCTACAGCGGCGAGGCGGAGACCCACTGGAACTGCACCGAAGTTTACCAGCGCACGGGCGGGGATTGGAGAATCGTCCACTCCCACTGGTCCTTCACGCATCCGGAGCTGGCGGCCGAGTAGCCCGGCGGCTCACTCCACCGGGCCCACGCTCACGGCGATCTTCTTGGCGGTCTCCTCGGGCACGGTCGGCAGGAACACCACTCGCGAGCTGCACGCGCCGCCCTTGCCCGGCGCCATGACGCTCAGCGCGCTGGGCTCGGAGGAGTCGCGGCCGGTCCTGTCCTGATAGAAAAGGCGGGTGGCGGAGTTCTCGAACAGCTTGTCCTTGGGGATGTTCATCAGCTTCAGCATGGCGTCGGAGAGCGGCCGGTAGGTCTGCCCCGGCTGGCTGGTGACCACGGCGATGGCCACGGACGCGTCCTGGAAGACCGCCGACCCGGTGTTCTCCGCCCCGGGAGTCCAGTCCGCCGGCACCGCAATTTGGCACAGCCCCTTGGAATCCTTGATGGTCTTCCAGCCCTCCGGGACGCCGCCGGCCGCGGCCGCCACAAGGAAAAACAGAGCCGAAACCATGCATTTCCTCATGGCTGGAGTGTAGCGCCGCCGCTCCCCGGTGACAAGGCCCGTGCGGCGGCTCGCAGGTTGGCAGGCGAAAGAGCCTGCCCCACCGCGCTCAGGAGTGACCCAACACGGGGTGCGGCTGGTAACACGCGTCGAGCGCGGCGATCTCGGCCGGCTCCAGCTTCATCTCCGCCGCCGCCACCAACTCATCCAGGTGCGCCATCCTGCTGGCGCCCACGATGGGCGCGGTGATTCCCGGCCGGCCCAGCAGCCAGGCCAGCGCCACCTGGGCGTTCGAAGCCCCGCGCGCGCGGGCCACCTCGCCGATGCGCTCCACCATGGCGAAGTCCGACGGCTGGTAGTACATGTCGTGGGAAAAGGTGTCGGAGCGGGCGCGCACGGTCTCGCCGAAATCCCCGGGACGGCGGTTGCCGGCCACGAATCCGCGCGCCAGCGGGCTCCACGGAATCACGCCGATTCCCTCGGCGCGGCACAGCGGCAGCATCTCGCGCTCCTCCTCGCGGTACACGACGTTGTAATGGTTCTGCATCGCCACAAAGCGCCGCAGACCCATTCGATCGGCCTTGTAGAGCATGCGCGCGAACTGCCAGGCAAACATGGACGACGCTCCCAGGTATCGCGCCTTGCCCATGCGCACCAAGTCGTCGAGCGCATCGAGCGTTTCCTCGATGGGGGTTTCGGGATCGAAGCGATGGATCTGGTAGAGGTCCACGTAATCCATCCCCAGGCGGCGCAGGCTGTCGTCGATGGAGTGGAAGATGTGCTTTCGGGAGAGGCCGCGCTGGTTGGGGCTGTCGCCCATCGCATGAAAGACCTTGGTGGCGACGACCACCCGGTCGCGCGAGCCCGCGAAATCGCGCAGCGCGCGTCCCAGGATCTCCTCGCTAACCCCCAGCGAGTAGACGTCGGCGGTATCGAAGAAGTTGATGCCCAATTCCAGGGCGCGGCGGATGAAGGGCCGGCTTTCCTCTTCCTCGAGCACCCACTCGCGCCAGCGCTTCGACCCGTAGGTCATGGCGCCGAGACACAGGCGGGAAACTTTCAGTCCGGTGCGTCCGAGGTTGATGTAGTCCATGGCGTCACATCGATTCCGATTTCGATTCTACAACGGAGCGCCGGGCTGGTGCGGCCGCGGGCGCACCCCGCCGCGAAATCCGCGGGACAGCGGCCGCGGCGGCTTGATATGATGGGGGAGTTCCATTGACCCCTCGCGTTCGAGCGCGATGGCTATGGGCCGGTAGCTCAAGTGGTAGAGCATCGCCCTTTTAAGGCGGTGGTTGCGGGTTCGAGTCCCGCCCGGCTCACCAGACTACTCGAGGTAGACAACGTACTGCGGTTCGGCGAAACGAACCCTTAGGTGAAGGCCGGCCCGCTCCAGGGCCTCGGCGAGGGCAGGCCCGGGATCGATGACGGCGGTTTGCCTGGCGTTGGCAACAATATCGTCTACCGACAGAATATCGATTGCGACGTACTTCTTGATACTCCAGGCCGGCCTAGAACTGACGTATCCGTATTGCTCCGGGTGTTTTGAGTAGTACCACGCTTCCAGGAACTGCAGATTGGAGGTCACCGCGAAACGCCTTTTGCCTTCGCTCCGGAGCGTGTCCTCCAGCGCCAGCATTTGCCGCGTACGTGCCTGATGATTCCCGAAGGCCGGGATGTAGTCGATGCGCCTCAATGTGCGCAGCTCCTGGGAGACGCCATACCCGCCGAGAACCACCAGGAGCGCCAGGGATAGAGGCCCCAACCCCCGGCAATGCCGCCAGAAGAGGCAGGTCAAGGCAACGGCGATGCCCGGGACCGCGCCGATAACATACCGGATGTGGAAGAAGTGGGTCGCCAGATGCGCCAGGAGGTACGCGGCCAGAGGCACCGTGAGAAACAGCCAGCTTAGGCGTTCACCTGAACTCATGGCGGGTACCAGGCGCTCGCGGGACGCGAAGACGACCGCCCCGACGGCAATCATCACCAGCGGAATGACGGCCATACTGTAGAACTCCAGGTAGGCTTCTTGAAGGCTGGTTGTAGACGGTGGTGCCCAAAGAATGGTGCCGGGGGAGCGCACCAGGGCGCGCGAAGCTGCGATCTGTGGATAGAGCACCGCCAGCGAACACATCACTCCCACCGTGGCTGCAATCAGCTTGGGGTGGAAGATACGTCTTCCCGCCAGCGCCCATATGCCAAATGGAACCAGACAGAGGACGAAGTAGTAATGTACCGCGACGCCAATGAGGAACAGGGCGCCGAACGCGGCGGCCCCCGTCTTGCTCTCGTCTTTGGTGACCACCCACAGCCACAACGCCATCGCGGCAAGCATAAAGTAAAGTGCGTAAGGCCGCGCCTCAAAGCCGTAATAGGTCACGAACGAAGTGCTCAGAAACGCCATGGCGATCAACCCGTAGAAGCCATTCGTCAGCCGCCGTGCAATATCGAAGGTGACAAGCATGCCGGCGCCCAAGCCGAGCGCCGAGGGAATGCGAATGCCGATGTCGGCGTGGCGGAACAACTGGTCGAAGATGCGGGTGGTCAGGAAGTAGAGCGGCGGATTCTGATCCGAGGATTCGGTGAGCGACTTCCACATGGTGCGCACGTCCGGCAGCCGGGAAGTGAGGGCCGTAAATATCTCGTCGAACCAAAGCAGGCGGCGGGAAGAAATGTACAGGCTGGAGACGACGTAGAAGCCCGCAAAAAGAAATGCGAGCGACCAGTACCACGCAGGTTGACGGAGCCTGGACACCAGCGCGTCCGCTCTCGATTGTCCAGGGGCACTGTCCATAGGGTTTTGTTGTTGAGGCTTCAGCGAAACTCAACTATAGCAAGAAGACCGGCTTTGCTCAAAGTTCGCCCCTGGCCGTCCAAAATGCCCGTCCGAACCTGCCCTGGCCGCAAGATTCGTCCCACCAGTCCAACGAAAGAGCGGCCCTGGCCCGGTTCCGCCACCGCCGCCGCGCGCGGCGCGGCATCTCCGAAGAGCGCGGCAGGCGCAGCGCCGGCTGGCCGGCGCATCCACAGCAACAGCCTCCGGAAGCGCTCCGACCGTCGTGCACCAGTGTGCGTTGCTAAACTGAAGCGAACGGTCGCGGGCTTCGCCCACGCTCATGTGCAACGGCGGCGTGGGCTGTTCGAAGCCGGATAGGTTCACCGGCAAAGCCAGGAGGTTCCAATGCCCATGCCACTACGAAATCGCCGGCCCGTCCCGAATGCTCCCGGGCGATTTCGTAACGTCTTTCCGGGAGCGCAATGACGATCATCCGGGCATCTGCGCGCACCGGGAACCAAGGAGTGCCTGTGGAAATGAACGAGCCTGTCAGGAACGCGGCCGGCGATGCGGCCCTAAATGGAAATGAGAAGCAAGAGACGGGAGAGGACGAACTCCAGGAGAGCTTTCGCTTCGACGAAGACGACCTGGCCTTCTTGTCGGAGGTTGCCAGGAGACTCGCGCCTCTGACGGCGCAGCCAGGCCTCGGCCCGGGGGAAGTCGAGACGATCGGACACGCAGTTGCGGCGCTGCAGAAGCTGCCCGAGTTGACGCCGGAGATCAACGTCCGGATCGAAGTCGCCCACCGTATGGGAGGCGGGGAATTCAGCGAGAGCTACCGCTACGAGGTCAGGCTCGACCCGCGGCGAATCGAGATCACCTCCAGTGGAAGCCAATGCGATCCCGAAGCCGGATCGGACTCCTTCAGCCTGGAGTCGCTCAGATGGTACGCCAACGGCCGGGCCGCGCACCAGGGTAACCGGGACACGTGGCTGGAGCGGCTGTCATACGCACTCGCCCGGGACCACACGCTGGAGGTCAGCGGCGGGCCGGGCGAGAGCCGCTAGTGCAGTGCGTCCGAAATCCAGCCGTTTTCGCTTGACGGCCGGAAGTCGCCGGGGAACTTTCCAAAAAGGCATGTTTAGCCACAGATAAACACAGATAAGTCCCGTCTTTGCTTATCGGCGTTCATCTGTGTTCATCTGTGGCCATTTGTGTTTTGCCGTCGTGGACCGCGCTGGTGGTCCAATCCACAGCCCGGAGATATTGGTCATTCTGCCTGCCGCAGACAGCTAGGAAGCAGTCCGGCGGCTCGCGGAGCGAAAAACGCGGCTCCCCCCTGTAAACGGATTGCGCCTGGGTATAGACTGATTAGGGGCCGGAACTCCGAAACGTGCTTTGCGGCTGTTCGGCTCGCCTTCGCCGGGCATTACCGGCGGAGCAAGGGAGGCAGGCATGCCGATGAATCGGCGGAGTTTCTTTCAGACGGCTTACGGGACGGCCGGGGCCGCCCTGGTTTCGGCGATAGGGGGGCCTAAATGGCTCCGGGGCGCAACCGCCCGGAAGGCGAGCGATGTCCTCGAATTCGGGCCGGATAAGATAAAGGTATCCCGGGTGGCGGTCGGCCTGGGTACGAACGCTGGCAACGTGCAGCGCGAACTGGGTCTCCAGGGCGTGGCCGACTATCTCAAGTTCGCCTTCGACCACGGGCAGTTCTTCTGGGATACGGCCGACGCCTACAAGACGCATCCACACATCAAGCAGGCGTTGAAGAGCATTCCGCGCGAGAAGGTGACGATTCTGACCAAGACGGACGTGCGCACGGCCGCCGACATGAAGGCTCACCTGGACCGCTACCGGCAGGAACTGGGGACGGACTACATTGACATCGTCCTGCTGCACGGGATGCGCTCGCCCAAATGGCCGGAGGAGTTCCAGGGCGTGATGGACGTGCTTTCGGAAGCGCGCGAGAAGGGCATCGTCCGCACCCACGGCGCCTCCATCCATTCCCTCGCTGCGCTCCAGTTGGCCGCCAAGACGCCCTGGTGCCGGGTGCAGTTGCAGGGAATCAATCATGCCGGCGTGCGGATGGACTCGAGAGACCCGGCTGAAGTGGTGGCGGCGCTGCGCCAGTCGAAAGCGGCAGGCAAAGGCGTCATGGGCATGAAGGTCCTCGGCGAAGGCGCCCTGCGGGACCGCATCGACGAAACGCTGCGCTTCGTGCTGGGACTGGATTGCGTGGACTGCTTCACCATCGGCGCGGCCAACCGCGACGAACTTGCGGACACGATCCGGCGCGTGGAAAGCGTGTAGACGAGGGCGCTCGCGGCGGGCGCGGCACGGGAATCAGTTCTTCAACTCCACGGCCACCGCTTCGAACGGCTTGTCATCCAGGTTTTCGACCGCGAATTGGCTGGGGCCATTCCAACTGAAATCCCCCATCTTGCGCGCGATGACCCGGGACGTTCCATCGGGCGAAGTCACGCGGGCGTTCAGGTCCGTGAGGTATACGATCACGTGGTTGAGCAAGGACCCGTGCATGGGCAGGCTCTCGTGTGGAGGGACCCGCACGCGGATAACCCGAACCTGGCTGTTCTCGAATTCCAACTTGCAGTGCCGGGGATCGGCCCGCAGCGGGTCGAAGGGGCCACTCGCCACTTTGGCGGGATCGCCTTCCTTCTTGATCCCAATGTCGACGAGTATTGGCGAATTGGCGGCCAGGACCTTCATGCTGTCCGGGATTTCCGAGGTGTGCATCCCGCTGGCCGGACTCCATCGGACGTCGCCCGCCCGCCACTTCAGGGTCACGTCCTTGCCGTCCAGGTAATGGAGAATCTCGCCGCCGTCCTGGAGGTAGATCATCACGCGATTGAGTTTGTGGTCGTGTGGCTGGCCGTGGCGCTCATTGATCATCACCTGGTCGTTTTCGAAGGCCGCCCGCGCGCTCTGCGCGGCCAGCGGGTTCCCCGCCAGAAGGCCCAGCGTGAGTGCCCATCCGGCGTACGATCGCAATGTTCGCATAGGTCTATTTTACAGCCGTCCGCCGTCCGGGACGGCTATACTTGCGAGTAGGAGAGGATATTTTTGCCGATGCCACTGAGCCGCAGACATTTCCTGGCCTTCACCGCGGGCGGCGGGGCGATCGCCGCCGCGCCGCAGACACAACCGGCTAAGCCGTCCGGCCCGCCGGCCCAACGGGACCCGCGCATGAGCACGGCGGATGCGGACAAGCTGTTCGCGTACTCCGGCCGCCGTTCGACGGTCTCGCTGATTCAGGGCGGCAACCGGCGCAAGAACGTCTTCGATGCGCTGGCCGCCATCGACGACCGGATCCGGCCCGCCCTGAACCGCAAGAAATACGTCATCATCAAGCCCAATGGCCTTGCCCCGGGGAGGTCTCTCGGCGCGACCAACCTGGATTGCGTGCACGGCATCCTCGACTATCTGGCTCCCCGCTTCAAGGGCCCGGTGGCGATCGCCGAGGGCGGCGAGGCCACCTATAAACAGGCCTTCGAGGAGTTCGGCTGGAACGCCGTGGCGCCGGAGCACAAGCCGATGGACATCAGGTTCGCGGTGCTGAACGAGAGCCAGCAGTACGAGCTCATGACCGGCATCGACTACGACTTGCACCTGGTCCCCATCCGCCTGTCGGCGCGGCTGCTGGACCCGGATGCCTTCCTGATCTCCTCGTCGGTCATGAAGACGCACAACATGGTGGTGGCCACGCTATCCATCAAGAACGTGGTCATGGCCGCGCCGCTTTCGCCGCCTCCCGAACTCAAGCGGCCCTGGACCGACAGCGACAAGCGCAAGTTCCACGTGGGCATCCGGCAGAGCAATTACAACTTGTACCTGGCAGCCAAGCGCATGATGGCGAACTGGGGCGTAGGGATCATCGACGGCTATGAAGGCATGGAGGGCAACGGACCCTCCTCGGGCACGCCGGTGGCGCACCGCATCGCCCTGGCCTCGACGGACTTTGTGGCCGTGGACCGGGTGGGCGTGGAGTGCATGGGCATTGACGCCGGCTGGCCGGGCTACCTCAATTACTGCTACCAGGACGGCCTGGGCCAGTGGGACCTCTCCAAAATCGACGTGGTCGGCGCCAGGATCTCCGAAGTGCGGCGGAAGTACCGGCTTCACACCGACGTGGACCGGATGCTGGAGTGGCAAGGCCCGATGCTGGATCTGCCCCCTAACCTGGGCCGCAGCCGGCCGCCGCGGGGCGAGGATCTCCCCGCCTACGCCTGAGGGCGGCGGGACCGGCCGGCGCCACGGCGTCACTATCGCGATCGAAAGAGCGAGCTACCGGGGAGGTGCGCCGGGGCCCGCGGCGGGCGCGGTCCCCAGGTTTACTTTCGCGCCGTCCTGGATGAGCATCCACTCCGGGGGAGCCTGGAAGAAGGTGAATCCGGGACGGTTCTTCCACATCTGCGGACCACCCAGCCTGATGCCGGCCTTCAGGGTGACATCGTGGATTCTGGTGACCAGCGCTTCATACTCGGGCTCGCCCTGCTTATGTCCGGAGAAGTTGCCCAGGTCGCCGCTGGCGGCGAAGATCACATCGATGCCGGGGACGGCGGCAATCTTCTCGGCATTGGCGACGCCGATGGGCGTCTCGATCATGATCACCACGATCATGTTGTCGTTGGCGGTCTGGCGGTAGTCGTCTCCATAGAGCGCGCGGTGCTGGCCACCACCCATGCTGCGGCGTCCCGCGGGCGGATACTTGGACCACTTGACCGCCGCTTCGGCCTTCTCCACCGTGTCGACCGTGGGCACGATGACGCCCAGGACCCCGATGTCCGTGGCCTTCTGGATGTCGCTTTCGGTCGCGTCCGGCACGCGAAGGAACGGCGTGGCCTTGGCCCCCCGGCAGGCCCAGATCATCCTGGCCGCGTCGGCATAGGTCAGCGTGCTGTGCTGCATCTCGATCCAGGTGAAATCGTACCCGGCGTTGGCCGCGGTGCAATAAATGTTGGGGTCCGGCGACTCGATGGTCACGCCGAAAATCGGCTTGCCCTGCATCAATTTCAACTTCGCGGTGTTGTAGATCTTCGCCGGCGCGGCAGCCGGTCCCTGTTGCGCTCGCATGACCGATGCAATCGTCAGGCACTGCACCGTGCAGACCACGGCGCCGATAACGACTCGTTTGACCTTCATGAACGTCTCCTCTTTGGGGATTGCGTTGGTTGAATAGCCATTCTGGTGCGAAGCGTGCACCGTGTCAAGCGTGGTAAGATTCCCGCCATGAGACTCATCCGAACCGCAGCGCTCGTTCTCCTGACGGTCCCGGCCCTGTCAGCGGCCGGGACGCTCGACATGTATGTCATCGATCTGGAAGGATCCAAGGCGTCTCTGCTGGTTTCGCCTTCCGGAGAGACGATGCTGATCGACGCCGGCATTCCGGTTTCCGAGCGAAACGGCCGCGATACCGGCCGCATCGTGGAAGCCTGCCAGGCTGCCGGTGTCAAGAAGATCGACTACATGGTCGTGTCGCACTACGACGGCGACCACGTGGGCGGCGTCCCGGGGCTGGCGGAGCGCATGCCCATCGGGACGTTCGTGGACCATGGAGAGAACGTTCAACTGAACGATTTCACGATCAAGAACGTGAACGCGTACATGGCCGTCGTGGCCAAGGGCAAGCACCTGGTGGTGAAGGCCGGCGACAGGATCCCCATCAAGGGCTTCGACGCGCTGGTGGCGATGGCGGCGGGGAAGGCCATCGTGGAGCCGCTGAAGGGGGCGGGCCAGCCGAATCCCGCTTGCGACACGACTCCCCGCAAGACCTGGGGGCCGGATGCGCGCGGATTCGTGGACAACCAGGACACCAACGAGAACGCCATGGCGATCACGCTGCTGGTCACCTATGGCGGGTTCCGCATGCTGGATCCGGCCGATCTGACCTGGAACAAGGATCGCGACCTGATGTGCCCGGTCAACCGCGTAGGCACGGTGGACCTCTACATGACCGCCAATCACGGAACCGACAACGCCAATTCGCCGGTGCTGGTGCATGCGCTCCGCCCGCGAGTGGTCATCGCGGACAACGGGCCGAGGAAGGGCGCTTCGGCGGAGGTGTTCCAGACCGTCGAATCGTCGCCCGGGCTGGAGGATTACTGGCAGACGCATTATTTGATCGCGGGCGGGGAGAAAGCCAATGTCGCACCGGACTACATCGCCAACATCGAGGGCAGCCCCGATGGCAAGTGGATCAAAGTTTCGGTCCAGCCGGACGGCACGTTCACGGTCACCAACACGCGCAACAGCTTTTCCAAGACCTACAAGCCGCGGAAGTAGGCTCAAACAGGAGACGATCTTGAGACTCCGCATTCCGTTCCGTTCCTTTCTTATGGCCTCTTTGGCCTTGGCCGCGGGTCAGGGCCAAAGCAGGCCGGTCCCGGCCGCGTCTTCCACTGAGATCCCTCGCCTGCGGCATCAGGGTACGGCCACCCAACTGATCGTCGACGGCAGACCGTTCCTGGCTCTGGCGGCGGAATTGAGCAACGACGGCGCCACCAGCGTCGAGTACATGAGGCCGGCATGGCCCAAGATCGTCGAGGCCAAGGTCAACACCGTGCTGGCCGGCGTTTCCTGGGCCCAGATCGAGCCAAGAGAAGGAAGATTCGACTTCAGTGTTCTGGACGGCATCATCCGGGACGCGCGGAGTCACAACCTGCGTCTCGTGCTTTTGTGGTTCGCAAGCTGGAAGAACGGTCAGTCGAGTTACCCGCCCGGCTGGGTGAAGAGGGACTTCGAGCGCTTCCCGCGCGCCCAGATTGCCGGGGGTACGTGGCCCGTGTTCGGAGGAGAAGTGGGGCAGCCGCGCGTCCGGCTCGCAGGGAGCAGGAGCATCGAACTGCTCAGCCCCTTCGGCGATGCCACCCGGGACGCCGACGCTCGCGCCTTCGCGGCTTTGATGCGGCACGTCAAGGCAGTGGATGGCCGCGAGCACACGGTCATCATGATCCAGGTGGAGAACGAAGTGGGAATGCAGGGAGACACCCGCGACCGCTCGCCCATGGCCAACAAGGCTTACGAGGGGCCGGTTCCGAAGGAGTTGATGGACTACCTGCAGCGGCACAAGGATACCCTGATTCCGGCGCTTCGCAAGGTGTGGGAGGCGGCCGGCTTCAGGACCTCGGGGACCTGGGAAGAGGTATTCGGCGAGGGCAGACCGGCGGAGGAAATTTTCATGGCATGGCACTTTGCGCGCTACGTCGGCCGGGTGGTCGAAGCGGGCAAGGCCGAATACCCGATACCGATGTTCACCAACTGCCCGCAGTCCGGATTTGGGACGGCGCCCGCGCCGGTCGATGGCGGGCAGAGCGGCGGCCCCATGCCCGACGCGATGGACGTCTGGAGGGCGGGAGCGCCGCAAATCGACATATTCGGGGTCGACGTTTACGGCTTCGACTTCGCGATGATGTGCGAGCGGTACACCCAATCCGGGAATCCGCTGTGGATTCCCGAGACGGTCGGCGGGCTGGAGGGCGCAGCCAGAGTGCTGTACGCCTTCGGACGCCATGATGCGATCGGTTTCTCGCCAATGGCTGGGGGAATCGACCGGCGGCTGACTCCCGACTACGATCTGATCGGCGGCTACGACCTGGTCACGCAATTGACGCCCCTGATTCTGGAACACCAGGGCACCGGCACCATGTCCGCCGTCCTGATGGAGCCGAAAGACCGGCCGAAGAAGATCCGGCTGGGGAATTACACGCTGGAGGTGGCGTTTCTCAGGCCCCTGCCGGACAGACCTGGGCAAGCACCACCGGAGCCCCCGACTCTCGGGGGGGCGATATTCATCGCGACGGGGCCTGACGAGTACTTCGCGGCCGGCTTCGGCGTAAGCGTCGCCTTTTCTCCGAACACACCGGGGCCTCCGCGGGTTGGGCTGGAAACCGCCGAAGAAGGCGCTTTTGCCGAAGGCCGCTGGGTTCCCGGCCGGCGGCTGGCCGGCGACGAAACCATCGAAGGGGACTGCCTCTACCTGAAATGGCCGCGGAAGGGCGAGGCGCCCTCGCTCCGATCGCGCATGAGTACCGAGGGCATTCAGCGCTTCACGCTGTACCGCTACCAGTGAGCGCGCACCGCAATTGAATTCCGTCCCGCCATCGTGCTAATCTCGGCTGGCACTGGAAGGAGATGGTCTATGACCGATAGTTCGGTATCCCGCCGATTGTTCCTGTCAGCCGCGGCTGCGGCTCCCGCGGCGCCCGTCCTGGTTGCCTCGGATAGAATCGCGATATTCGATCCGCCGCCCAGCCGGGTCCGCATCGTAGTGGCTGAGGCCTCGTTCGTAGTCCCGCCCCCCGCCTACACGCCGGCGGAGATCCAGCAGATCAAGTCCGCGGGCTCGGGCAAGCCCGTCGAGTTCACGCACACATCCAGCCTGGATGAGTTGTACAAAGTGCTGCCCGATGCCGACGTGGTTTTCGGCGCGCTGAATGCGGAGATGCTGTCGCGGGCGAAGAGCCTGCGGTGGATGCAGGCCATCGAAGCGGGAATGGAGCACGTCCTGTTTCCGGAGCTGATCAAGAGCGATGTGGTGGTGACGAACATGGCGCGGATGTTCGCGCCGGGCCTTGGCGATACGGCCATGGCGATGCTCTTGAGTCTCACCCGCGGGCTGCAGAAGACCTACATTCCGCAGTTCCAGCAGCGGATGTGGAAGCGCGACTTCAAGCAGGTGGAGCTCACTGGCATGACCATGGGGATCGTGGGCATGGGCGGCATTGGGTCCGAGGTGGCCAAGCGCGCGCACTACGGCTTCGACATGCGGATCGTGGCCACGGATGCGAAACCCATGGCCAAGCCGATCTTCGTGGACACGCTCCGCGAGCCGGAGTGGTTCATGGAGATGGTCCCGCAGGCGGACGTGCTGGTCTCCGCGGTTCCGTTGACCAAGCTGACCGAGGGGATGTTTAACGAGAAGGTCTTCCGGGCGATGAAGAAGACCGCGTACTTCATCAACATGTCCCGGGGACCGGTGGTCGATGAGAAGGGAATGGTTGCCGCGCTGAAGGAAGGCTGGATCGCCGGCGCGGGGCTGGACGTAGTGTACCCCGAGCCGTATCCCGCCACCGGCGCCTACTGGGATTGCCCGAACCTGGCGATGACCCAACACACCGGCGGATTTTCGCCGGGACGCCAGATCCGCTTGATGGGGCTTCTGGCGGAGAACGTCCGCCGTTACACCAGTGGCTTGCCGCTGATGAACGTGGTGGACAAACAGCGCGGCTACTGATCGCCGCTTCGCCCGCCGCGGCGCCGGCTTACCGGAGGGTGCACGTTGAGGAAAGGAATCCTAGGGCTGCCGGTTCTGATCTGCCTGGCGGCTTTCGCGCAGGATCGGGAACCCGCCGCGGTTGGCGGCGGGCACATCCCCGCGCGCGGTCCCGCCGCCCAGGGAGCCGCCGGGTCCGCGCAGGCTTCCCAGCCATCGCAGCATCAACCCGGCGACGCCAGGGCGGGAAACTTCATCCCCGTGGACGAGAAAGGTCATCCGAACGTTCCCCACGTGGACGTCCGGAGCGATCGATGGGTTGGCCATGACACCGCCGCCGGAGATCCGCATTACCACCTCGATCGCCCGTGGGCGCACGGACGCTTCACCGGCGGCTTCGGACCGGAACACGCCTTCGCGCTGGAGTTGGACAAGGCCGGTCCGGGGCTTGCCGAATGGTTGGCGGGTGGATTGGAGCGCGCCACGTTTGGGGGTTTCTACTGGAACTTCGCCGCCTACGATTACAACATCCCCAGGAGTTGGAAGTGGAACGGCGACCGGGTGGTGGTCTACCAGGACCCGGTTCACGATGGCTGGTATCTCGCATACAGCCCGCGGTTGGGCACTTACGCCCACGTCGAGTATCTGGGGAAAGTTGTAGGTGGCGTTCCGGGACCGGAGACCGCCCGGAGTTCCCTGCCCGGAACGCAACCGGAGTTTGAGAACGACCAGATAGTCGTCAATGCGCCGCACCCCAAGATGCACGACCACAAGCTCAATCGCGTGATGATCTACGCGTTTCGCGGCGGGGAACTGCTCCATTACGTGGACGGCCACACGCTGGAACTGCACTGGCGGGCGGGTGAGGTTGCCTGGAGTCCCGCCAGCGGGCTGCACTACTCGGAAACTCCGCCCGGGTACGTGTTCAACGATCCGCCGCCGCCCAACGGCGTGCTGGGGCTGGATATCGGAATCAAGCAGGAGGGCGATCCCGCTACGGTGGCGACCGGCGTTCTCGACCCCTTGCGGGTCGATCCTCAACACTGCAAGCTGGAATTCGAGAACAGCCAGGTTCGGGTCATCCGCGTACGGATCGGTCCACGCGAGAGCGTCCCGATGCACGAGTACGTCCTCAATCGCCTGGTCTTCTACCTCACCGATCTGAACGTGCGCGAGACCTCGCCGGAGGGAAAGCTTCGGGTCAACGAGCACAAGGCGGGAGATTTCAGTTGGGACGGCCCCACCAGGCATTCGGTGGAAAACCTGAGCGACAAACCGGCCGAAGCGCTGGTGGTGGAAGTGAAGGCGGGCGGGCGCCTTCCGAGGGCAAACGTCTCAGGATCTGCCGGGCTGCCGGTGGAATAGGTTCCGGCAAACGGTCCCGGGGCCGCCCCGCACGGAGCCGTCCTTGCGGGATCTCGTGGCCGATTCCGGGATAGAACGCCGCGTGTCAGGTTGCTGGCTCAGGAACGAGCGCCTGGCGGAAAATGCAAAGGAGACAATTATGAAACTTCGAGTTTTGTTATGTGCCGCTCTGGCGTGCCCTCTCGCCCTGGTTGCGGCTCAGGGCCAAAGCAGACCGGTCTCGACCGCCTCCGCTTCGGATATCCCTCACTTGCGGAAGCAGGGGACAGCTATCCAATTGGTCGTCGACGGCAAGCCGTTCCTGGCGTTGGCCGGGGAACTGCACAATAACAGCGCCACGAGCCTCGAGTACATGAAGCCGATCTGGGCCAAGATCGTCGCGTCAAAACTCAACACCGTTTTGGCGGGCGTTTCCTGGGCTCAGATCGAACCCGAGGAGGGGAAATTCGACTTCAGCGTGCTGGACGGCGTGATCCGGGACGCGCGGAGTCACAACCTGCGTCTCGTGCTTCTATGGTTCGGAACCTGGAAGAACGGTCTGTCCAGTTACCCGCCCGACTGGGTGAAGAAGGACTTCGGCCGGTTCCCGCGCGCCCAGATGGTAGGGGACAACACGCCCTGGCCGGTATTCGGAGGGCCGCGCGGCCACGTCTCGGGGAGCTTGAGCATCGAATTGCTCAGCCCCCTCGGCGATACCACCCGGGACGCCGATGCCCGCGCCTTCGCGGCCATGATGCGGCACATCAAGGCAGTGGACGGCCGCGAGCACACGGTCATCATGATCCAGGTGGAGAATGAAGTGGGAATGCAGGGCGATACCCGCGACCGCTCGCCCCTGGCCAATGCGGCTTACGAGGGGCCGGCGCCGAAGGAGCTGATGGACTACCTTCAGCAGCACAAGGATACCCTGATTCCGGAGTTGCGCAAGGTGTGGGAGGCGGCCGGCTTCAAGACGTCGGGAACCTGGGAAGAGGTGTTCGGCAAGGGCAGGCCGACGGAGGAAATCTTCATGGCCTGGAGCTTTGCGCGCTACGTCGGCCGGGTGGTCGAAGCGGGCAAGGCCGAATACCCGATCCCGATGGTCACGAACTGCCCGCAGGAGGGATTTGGGAGGGCGCCCGCGCCGCTCCACGGGGGCGGACAGAGCGGCGGCCCGATGCCCGACGCGATGGACGTCTGGAGGGCCGGGGCGCCGCGAATCGATCTGTTCGCGGCCGACATCTACAGCCCCGACTTCGCCGGGTTTTGCGCCAGGTACGCACAATCCGGGAACCCGCTTTTCATAGCCGAGACGGGGGGAGCGGGGCAGGATCTCAAAGCCCGCGGGCTCTACGCCTTCGGACGCCACGACGCGATGGGCTTCTCACCGTTTGGCATCGACAGCATGGTCGGGAACACTACCGACGTGTTCGGCTACGATCTCCTCTCGCAACTGGCGCCCCTGATTCTGGAGCATCAGGGCAACGGCACGATGTCCGCCGTCCTGCTGGGCCCCAACGACCCGCCCCAGAAGATCCAGGTGGGAAATTACACGCTGGAGGCCGGGCCGAGGAGGCCTCGAGGTGGCTCTTCGGCGCAAGCGCCGCAGCCAGCCGCGTCGTCGGTGGCGATGTTCATCGCGACCGGGCCTGACGAGTACTTCGCGGTGGGCAGCGGCGTAACCGTCACCTTTTCTGCGAACACGCCGGGGCCCCCGCTCGCGGGACTGGCCACCGTGGAAGAAGGCGCTTTCGTGAACGGCCGCTGGGTTGCCGGCCGCCGATTCGCGGGGGATGATACCGAGCAGGGGCAGTATCTGGACTTGCGGAATATGGGCATCCTGCGCTTCACGCTGTACCGCTACCGCTGAGCGCGCCCCAGATCGCCGCCGATGCCGGCGACCAGCAGTTGCATTCGAGCAGTGGCGGCTGCAGCATGGCGAGCGGGCAAAGGCCGGCGCCTTCCCGGGTGTTGGCGCGACACTAGCATAGTCATCGCCGCTCATAGTGCACCCCGGCGCACGTTCCGGCGCGGTCCCAGGTTGAAGGGTAGCGAGTGAGACTGCCGAAAGGACCGTTCGCGTGCCGTCTCAGCCCGCGGATCGGCCACTAATAGGTGGCAAGCGAGACGCGCAGCACCACGGGTTCCTCGCCAAAGCGGAGGCCATAGTCCGTGGCATCTCCGTTCTGGCTGCGGAGCACCTTGAAGACGCCGTTGTCGTAGATTCCCTGTTCGACGCGCAGGAACTGCCGGTGCCGCCAAATACCCTCAATCAGGGCGGATGGAATCTGTCCGGTTCCTTGTACGATATGCTGGGACGCGCGTTGCTGCCCGGCGCCGGCCGGAAAGAAGTCTACGGTGCAGAGGTATCCGGCCACCAGGAACTGGTTGTCACCAAGCTGGGCAACCAGAGCGCGCCCCTTCGGTGTCGGATTCGACCCGGCCGTGGAAGGACCATAGCGGACTGTTCCGTACGTCACCACTGCGTTCCAGGATCCGAACGGCAGGGTCTGCCTGGGGTCGCCCTGGTCTCCGCCCTTGAAGTGCAGCGGCTCAGCCACGGCCTTGAGCTTCCCTTCGAAATTGAGGCGGGCGATCTCCCGCTGCATCGGGCCTACCAGCACGAAGTTCCTAGCCAAACTGGGCACAGGTTCATTCCCGGATTCCGAGTCTCCGATAGCCCCAAGACCGAGCATCGTGAAGAAATAGCGGGTAAAGTCGCCACTCGCCGGGTCACACTGGAAACAACCGCTTTCAGGCAGGAATAGGGGATTGTCGTCGCGGCGGTAGAGTTCCAGATCCTTCACATACGCGGCGGGGTCGCCCTGATAATCGTCGGGAGCCAGAATATCGATGGCCGGCGCCGCGGCTTTCCAGATGGGGAGCACATTGTCGGTGGGGCCGCCGCTCTCGTAGGCGCCGGGAGCTCCCGGCTCGCCGGGAGGGCCCGGGTTGAACGGATTGCGCAAAGCTGCGTTGACGTCCATGGGCAGGGGATAAACAGCCTTTCCCGCGGCCGCGACCTGCCCTATATATCTCGCCACCGACCAGGCGTTGAAGTACTCGTCCGCATCGGGACCAAAGGCTTCCTGCCAGTTCGGGGATGAGGAAGCGGCCTTAACATGCATGGCCTTGAGGATCTCGGGCGGCACCGGCGCCTCGAAGAACTTCCGCGCGGCCGGAGAGAAATCGCGGACGCTCTTCCAGTTGCCGGGTTCATTCTCCACCTGCACCATGATCACGGTGCGCTGCGGGTCGGCTTCCTTAAGGTGTCCCATGACGGCGGCGAATGCCTTCTTGTCAGCTTCGAGCGACGCCGCGGCAAACGGTGAAGGCGAGTCCACTGGCTCCCCGTTTCGGTCGACCGCATGGAAATAGCGCACCGGATCCAACAACATCCCTTCTGGCATGTAATGCTGGCTGCCGTTCTTCCACGTGGCAAACCAGAGCAGTATGAGACGAACGTGATGCTGGCGAGCTTCCCCCAGAAGCCGGTCGATCGACGAGAAGTCGAACTGCCCGGGCTGCTTTTCAATCCGATCCCAGTAGATCGGTATTTCGATCGTGTTGGCATGCAGGTACTCCATGGCAGCCCAATCTTTTGGATGCAAAGGCCAGGTGCTCTCCAGGCCCAGGTCCTGATCCTCTACACCCAATATCAGGAATGGAGCATCGTCCACGAACAAAGCGAAGCGTCCGTCTTTTTGCAGCAGCCGGGGAATCGGACGCTCCGCGACCTGGGCGTGGAGCGTAGCGAGGATGAGTGTGGCCGCAAGAGCGGCCGGAACAGCGGAAGTCATTTTCATCTTTCGTACTCCTGTGTCGTTCTGGGCGAATACGCCGTCTGCAGGCGATTCCCCGCTACTCCGGGAAATCCCGGCGGCGCGAAGACCGATGCTCCGCCGGGGTTCGAGCAAACCGAGATTGCCGCACCCTCTAATCCAGGATTTACTTCCTGGCTTCCTGGCGAAGAAGTATTGTACACCCTACCGGTTTCATCAGAGCCGTTTGTCTCATTGTTCCGATGCCGGGCGACTCCGCAACCAACGCCCATGGGCAGCGAGCCGGTCGAACCATTCGCCCGGTCCGGGCCGGGCGCCAGGCGCCGGCCTCAACCAGCGCCTCGCGGAGCGGCCCGTCCTTGCTACGCGACGCCGCCTGCCCCAGGGCTCATCGCGGCCCAGCAGACCGTTACGTGCGATTTCGCCCAGTTAGGACGCGTGGAAGGCGCCAGTTTGTAGAAGCGGATTGGCAACGGCGCTACGATGGACTGTTGGCCCGCGACGCGAGTTGCCACAAGGAGGGTCTGTAAAGATGCGTCTCCTGCCTGTTATTCTCCTCACCCTGGCCGTATCCTGCTCGACATTCGGCCAGACATCCACGATCGGCACGGTAGCGGGAACCGGGATGCCGGGTTTCAGCGGCGACAACGGCCCGGCTGCCAGCGCTCAGATCTACCAGCCCGGCGGGGTCGCCGTTGACTCTGCCGGCAACCTCTACATCGCCGACACCAATAACCAACGCATCCGCAAGGTCTCAAACGGAGTGATCGTTACCGTTGCGGGCGGCGGCGCGGTTGCCCCACCTTACGCCGACAACGGCCCGGCCACCAGCGCCAAGTTGTACCAGCCCAATGCGGTCGCGGTGGATTCTGCCGGCAGTCTGTACATTGCGGACGTAGGTATCAACTACATCCGCAAGGTCTCAAACGGAGTGATCACGACCGTCGCCGGCGGCGGTGTCCTTGCCCCTGTTTATGCCGACAACGGCCCGGCCACCAGTGCCCAATTGAGTCATCCCTCGGGCGTCGCCGTCGACTCTGCCGGCAACCTCTACATCGCCGACAGCTATAACCAACGCATCCGCAAGGTCTCAAACGGAGTGATCACCACCGTTGCGGGAATCGGGACGCAAGGCTTTAGCGGCGACAACGGCGCGGCCATCAGCGCCCAGTTGTCCAATCCCTCGGGCGTCGCCGTTGACGCCGCCGGCAACCTATACATCGCCGACGGCAATAACCAACGCATCCGCAAGGTCTCAAACGGAGTGATCACCACCTTTGTGGGCGGCGGCGCCCTGGCCCCCAGCCAGGCCGACAACGGCGCGGCCGCCATGGCCCAGTTGTACCAGCCCAATGGGGTCGCCGTGGATTCTGCTGGCACTCTTTATATTGCGGACGTAGGCAGCAACTCCGTCCGCAAGGTCTCAAACGGACTGATCTTTACGGTAGCGGGAACCGGGACGCAAGGCTCTGGCGGCGACAACGGCCCGGCCACCGGCGCTCAATTGAACTACCCCGAAGGCGTCGCCGCGAACTCTACCGGCACCGTCTACATCGCCGATACCATGAACAGCCGCATCCGCGCTGTGACGCCAACTGTTCCTCCGTGCGCATACTCGGTCTCGCCAACCACCTTGCAGGCGCCCTTTGCGGGTGGCAATCTGACCGTTAGCATCCAAACCACAGCCTCCTGTCAGTGGGCGGTTCTCGGCTTGCCGGGTTGGATCACGGTTTCAGGTGCGGCATCCGGCGCCGGTCCCGCGACTGTCACGCTCGTGGTCTCCCCCAACTCCGGCACGGCCCTCACCGCGACGGTTTTGATCGCAGGCGTATCGGTGACCGTCACTCAACCCGCGGCGCCTCAGCCTATCGTCACGGCGCTGGTCAATGCGGCCAGCTTCCAGAGTGGGCCGGTATCGCCGGGCGAGATCGTCACTCTCGGCGGAACCGGTCTCGGACCTTCGGCCGCGGCAGGATCGACGCTCGACCAGAACGGCAAGGTTTCCACACTGTTGGGCGGCGTGCAAGTTCTGTTCAGCGGTTACCCGGCTCCTTTGACGTACGTGAGCGCGGCGCAGATCAACGCCGTCGTGCCATACGAAATCCAGGGCCTTTTAAACCCCACCGTGCAGGTTAAGTTCCAGAGCCAGACCTCCAGTGCCTTCCCGCTGACGCCCGCCGCTTCGGCTCCGGCACTGTTCACGTTCAATGGTTCCGGAACCGGTCCTGCCGCGGCCCTGAACCAGGACTACAGCTACAACGCGCCCAACAACCCGGCCCCAAAGGGCAGCTACCTCACTTTGTACCTGACCGGCGAAGGGCAGACATCTCCGCAGGGAGTGACGGGAAAGGTCACCACCGTGGCGGCCACCGCTCCATTGACGCCGCAGCCGGTGCTGGCGGTGGCGGTTCTCATCGGCGGCCAACCGGCGACCGTCAGCTTTTACGGCGAAGCGCCGGGCTTGGTTTCGGGCGTGATGCAACTCAACGTCCAGATTCCCACCAATGTCCCGTCCGGCAGCCTTCCGATATGGGTATCGGTCGGTGGGAACACCAGCCAGAACGGGGTGACAGTCGCGGTGCAATAGCGGTTGTGACCGGCTAAGGTTGTTATGCGATAGGCGGATGAATATCTTGGGTCGGGTATCGGCTTCGGCGCCGTCGCGTTAAGATCCGAATCGGCTCATGGCACCAGGAAGTAGAGCCGCTCCTGCATCGCGTCCGGCGATGCCGCGTACTCCGGGACATCCGAGAAGTCCGCTTTGCCGTACCAGTAGGCCAGGGTCGCGGCATACTGTGCGCTGGATATCGATGGCGTCCAGGTGCCGTTGCCAATAGCATCATCGGCGCCGCCCTTCTGCATGGACGGGAAGTTGCCGTAAACCTGTCCTCCCAGCGCGGACATGCTCAGCACCATCTGGTGCCCGCCCCAGGCGTGATCGGCGCCGCCGAACTTGTTCGGGACCAACGTCCGGTTGAATTCCGTATCCGTGTAGATGACCGTGTTCTCGGCCATGCCGAGTTCCCTCAGGGCCTGATAAAAGGCCGTCAGTGCATCGTCCAGCTCCGCGAAGAGCGCGGCCTGCCGGTCCAGTTGGGAACTGGTGTTTTGATACCCGCCCTGCGGGACCAGGAAGGCGCTCTGGCCGGATCTGCCGCTCATAAGCACGGAAAGAACCGAACCCAACTGAAGCCCCATTTGGCTGGACGGCAATTTGCCGACCGGCGCGGCCGCAGCGGCGGCGTTCGCCAAGCCGGAATCACGAAAGAGGCCGGCGGACGGGGAAACCACGGTCACGCCATGCGGCAGGCCCAGCACCGGTGTGCGCGCGCTGGTAGCCGCCCAGGGAATCGCCAGACGTCCCCCCGGGGCAAAACGGAGTTGCATCTCCCGGGTGAAATCTCCACCGTCCTGGGTAATCTGGTGGTCCGGCGCCACGCGGCCCACATTGGCCACCACCGCGAGCACGTTCTGGTTGTAGAGATCCCGCAGTCCCGGAAGGCTCGGGTGGAAGCCATAATTGGCGGACCCGTTACGCACCGGCAGCAGAGAGTCGCGGGAGAGCGCCAGCGGCCCCCGGTTTCGTGCGTAGGCATCGTAGGCGGGCGAATCCAAGGGCACGATCATGTTGTTGCTGTCGTTGCCGCCAATCATGTAGATACACACGACATTTCGATTGCGGGACGACGCCCGCAAAACCGGGGAGAGGGCTCCCGAGAGGCCTGCGGCAAAGGCCCCGGCTCCGACGCCGAGGAAGGATCTACGCGAGGTGTTTCGATCTGGTTTCACATGTCCCCCAAGGGTTAAGGACCTACTGCCGCGTGCGCAACCTGCGCTTGGCGGCCGCCGCGATCAAGAAGGCCAGGCCCGCGGGCAGAACGGTAGCGGGCTCGGGTAAGAAGATTGTGATATCGCCGTCAGTAAACGTGTCGATGGGGATGTTGTTGGCGTTGCTATCCGAGAGGTTCGTTACCAACGGGTCCTTGACCAATGTGACGGCGAAGGTTCCGGGCGCTGCTCCGCCCGACACATCGAACAGCACGTGCCCGAGCCCGACCGTGATGCCAGAGCCGATCGATACATTTCCGACGCCGCTAATGTCGCTGGGCTCGAATGCAAAGGTCTGGCCGCTGTTGGGGCCGGTCAGGTCAGGCCCGAATAGCGATGACGGGAAAATATACGGTGCAGCGACCGTCCCGGTCGTGACATCCGTGAAAGTGATGCCGGTGTCCAGGGTGCTTATGTTGAAAGCGAAGCTATCGACCAAAATGGCACTCGGTCCGGTGTTGGTTAGCCACACATCGAACGAATCGCCCGTGGTGCCCGCGCCGACCGCTACCGATCCTGCCGCGATGATAACCCCCCCGTGAGCGGGCAACGCAGCCATCAGGCAAACTCCCAGTCCAGCCAAAAGAAAACAATTTTTACTCAAGCCGTTTCGGCTCATGATTCCTCCCGTGTATGTCCCATGCTCATTCATTTCCATTCAGCTATGGCAGCGACGTTCCTAAGCGCCCTCGAACAACCTGCACGTCCGCGATGTTTACCACTCCATCGCCGTTCATGTCCGCGAAGGCATTGTACGGTTGTGAGATTGCATTATTCACCAGAACCAG
>Ga0209039_10001126_pt1 | contig 25676 bp, 24 predicted proteins | sample BogFormECP12_OM1_FD_188238 | JGI IMG/M metagenome (GOLD analysis project Ga0209039, IMG submission 188238) | Bog forest soil microbial communities from Calvert Island, British Columbia, Canada - ECP12_OM1 (SPAdes) (version 2) | ecosystem: Environmental > Aquatic > Freshwater > Wetlands > Bog ... | reverse complement strand
GCGGAATTGACCGTGTCGCTCGATCACGACAGCGGAGGCGATCTGAGCCGCGGGCTGGCGCGGTTGTACGACTACATCAGCCGCCGGTTGATCGAGGCGAACTTCAGTCAAGCCGACCAGCCGCTGGAAGAGGTCCTGGGGCTGCTCTCCACGCTGGCGGAAGGCTGGGAAGGGATCCAGTCGGGCGCCAGGCCGGAACCGCGGGCGGCCACGCCGGAACCGCGGGTGGCAGCGCCGGAACCGCGGGTGGCAGCGCCGGAACCGCGGGTGGCAGCGCCGGAACCGCGGGTGGCAGCTCCGGAACCGTGGACACCGAGCCCCTGGGCGCAGCCGCCATCCGAGGCACTCCCGGAATACAGCTCGCATGCGTGGAACTTCTAAAAGGCTTGCTTCTCCCACCGCCGGTGCCCGGCGCGCGGCGAGTTTCCCGCGGGCTTCGGGGCGTACCCCGTGGGGCCGTGCCGGGGGTTCCGGGAGCGGATAGCCGCGCCCACCCGGGGTGACGGCCTGGCAGGCAGCGGCTGGCGATTACTGGCTGCGCTGGAGGCCCTTGGAGATCAGGTCGGCGAGACCGAAGCCACCCTGGCGCGCCATGCTGAGCGCCAGTTGCTGCTCGGCGAAACCGCTGGCGCAACTCCCCGCGGAATCTTCGCCGCTTCCCAGCCAGCCGCCCTCACCATGCGCGCTCTGCAGAACCTGCTCGAGAAGGATGGCTTCGAACTGTTGGGCGGCGTCGTGGATCTTTGCCGGATCGTCGGCTTTGCCGGCTTTCGGCTGGAGCCCCGGCAGGGGAACGGCCGTTGACAGGTTGACATCGCTCATGGGATCACATCACCTCCACGTCGGCTTCCAGGGCGCCAGCGCTACGCAAGCTTTGCAGGATGGCAATCACATCGCGGGGCGTGGAGCCGATGGCCGCCAGGGCATGCACCAGGTCCTCGACCGTGGCCCCCTGCTTCAATAGCACGTTGCGGGCTTTCTCTTCTTTCGCGCCGACGGTGGTTTGCGGGACCACCTCGGTGGTTCCGTTGGAGAGCGGGCCAGGCTGGGAGACCGCGAAGGTGGTTTGAATTTCCACGTTCAGGTTGCCGTGCAGAATGGCCACCGGAGCGATGTGCACGTCCTTGCCGAAAATGATGGTCCCGGTGCGTTCGTTGATGACCACGCGGGCGGGCCGGTCGGCTTCCACGGTGAGGTTCTCGAGCTCGGAAAGGAATGCGGCGGCGCGATCGGCATAGCCCGGTGGGATGGTGACCGTGACCACCCCGGCGTTCTCGGCCTGGGCGGGAGTGGCCTTGGCGCCGGCAGCCGGGGGGCCGAACTTTAGATTGACGGCGTCGGCGATGCGCACCGCGGTGGTGAAATCGGCCTGTTGCAGTTGCAGCCGGACCACCGACTTCGGAATCACCGAGGGCGCCGTCCGTTCGACGGTCGCCCCATTGGGCGAGCGCCCCACGGTGGGATGGTTGACGGTCTGGGTGGCGCCGCGCCGTCCGGCCGCGAATCCGCCGGTCACCACCGGTCCCTGCGCCACGGCATACACCTGTCCGTCGGCGCCGCGAAGCGAGGTGAGGACCAGGATGCCGCCTTGCAGATTGGCGCAGTCGGCCACGGCGGCCACGGTGGTATCGATGTGCACCCCCGGCTGGGCGAAGGGCGGAAGCGTCGCGGTCACCATCACGGCCGCGGTGTTCTTGACGCGGATGGCAGTGGGGCTTACGGAAACGCCCATGCGCTCCAGCAGGTTCGTCAGGCTCTGGTAGGAGAAGACGGTCTGCTGCGTGTCGCCGGTCCCGGCCAGGCCGACCACCACGCTGTATCCGATCAACTGGTTGTCGCGCACGCCTTCGATGGCGACCAGATCCTTGAGGCGGGCCGCGGGCGCGGAGCCAGCCAGCAGGGCCAGGAGCGCGATCCATCCGGGAGAGGTTGGGCGGGCCATGGTCTAGAAAGGCAGCAAGCCGAGGAGCAGGCGGTACAGGATGAACGGCCGGCGGATGGCGTCGCCCACCACGCCCTTGCCGTTCACCCGCACATCCAGCTCCCCGAGCCGGTTGGACAGGATGCTGTTGGTGGGGTCGATATCGGCGGGACGGACCACGCCGCGCACGGTGATGGTCTGCCGCTCGCCGTTGATCTCGACGTTCTTGGTGGCTTCGACCACCAGGCACCCGTTGGGCAGCACGTGAGTGACGCGCGCGGTCAGGGTGGTGTTCAAGGTGGTGGTCCGGGTGGTGGTGCCCTGGCCGTTGAGGCTCTGATTGCCCGCGACGTTGGCCAGACTGGTGAGCGCGGCGGCGGTCTTGGGAATGCCCGGCACGCTGGCCAGGGAGCTGGTGGCGGCCGAGGTGCGCTGCGTCTTGGTGGTGCCGGTGGATACGGCCGAAGCCGCCTCGGCCACCACCACCGTGAGAACGTCGTCCACCTGGCTGGCGCGCATGTCGTGCGCGGCATCGGCCAGGCGGGAGCCGGGCTGCCAGATGGCGCCGGGCGTGGCCGGCGGGGCCACCGCCGAGCGCGCTTCGGCTTCCGAGACATAGCGGTCCAGGGGGGACTGGCCCGGGGGGGCCGGCTTCTTCTTGGCGGCGTCGAGCGGCGCCATGGCGATGATGAGGAACACGCTGATCGATATCGGGGACTTCATGGTTTTGCTCCGGCGGAATTCTGCGCCACGTCCACCGAGACGCGGCCAGGGGCTTCCACGCGCGCGCGAAACCGCTTCCCGGAGGAAGGATTCCGTATGGGGATGAACTCGCCCACCCCGCCGGAAGCTTCGGCGACGGCGTCCAGCTCGAGGCGGGCGGCCCCGTTGCGCACATCCACGCGCACCGTACTTCCGCGCATGACTTCCCGGGGCTGCTCCAGTTGGTCGGTGCGAATCTGGGAACCCGCGCGGATGGCGAGGCGCGGCCAACGGCCGGCGACCTCGCCGGCACTGAGCGCGAAGGGGGCCGCGGACGGGAACTCCTGGCGCGTTTCCACAGCCAACTGGGCCGCGGCGATGGGCTGGCCGGGGCGGAGGTCGGCGACCGCCAGCACGCGGGGAACCGTGACTCGCACCGTGACCGTCGCCCAGATGGCGAAACGGCGTGTCCCGGCGTAGAGCACGGCGCCATTCCAGAGAGCCGTCGCGGCCTGGCTGCCCGGCGCGCCGGCGGAAGCGGGGTGCAGGCCGGCGGCGGGAAACTCGATCTCGCCCGAGGGCGCCGGCTGCCGGCTGAACTCCAGAATCTCGATGCGCGCATCGGGCAGGCTCTTGCGCATGGCCGCCAGCAGCCGCGGGGCGTCTAGGGGAGCCACGGGACGCTCCACGCAAATGGGCGCATCGGCCGCCGGGGCGGCATCCAGATGGAAACGCGCGGCCAGCAGGCGCAGATCCGGGGCGCGAAACACGCGCGCCACGCCGGGTGCGGGAGCGATGGCGATCTCGGTTGCGGGTGGAACCGCGGCGAGCGGAGGAAATGCGGAGGCCAGGTCGGCCGCCAGGATGTGATCGGAGCCCGGCGGTACGGCCAGGCAGGCGAGCGCGAATGCCATGGGGAGGATCATCGGGCACCCCTCACCGGGTAAGGTTGTTGACCTGCTGGTACATGTTGTCGGCGGCGGTGACCACCTTGGAATTGGCCTCGTAGCCGCGCTGGGCCTGGATCAGGTTGATGAACTCGTCGACGATGGAAACGTTGGACTGTTCGTAGTAGCCCTGCAGCAGCGAACCCATGCCTTCGGAGCCGCCGGGAGTTCCGGTGGTGGCGTCGCCGGAAGCGTCGGTGGGGGTGTAGAGTCCGTTGCCGAGGCTGTTCAATCCGGCCGGGTTCTGGAAGTTGGCGAGCAGGAGTTGTCCCGCCTGTTGCGCGGCGCTCTGATTGGGCAGGGTGTAGGTGACCGTGCCGTCGCCGGCGACCGAAATGGTCTGCGCGGTGGGGGGAAAGGCGATCTGCGGCTGCACCATGTTGCCGCTGGACGTCACCAGGTTGCCGTTCTTGTCGAGCTGGAACTGGCCGCAACGGGTGTAAGCCAGTTCGCCGCTGGGCAGGGTGATCTGGAAGAAGCCGTTGCCCTGGATGACCATGTCGAGGGGGTTGTCGGTTTCGGAGAACGATCCCTGGGTAAAGACGATCTCGTTGGAGGTGGGGCGCGTGCCGAGGCCGAGCTGCAGCCCGGCCGGAACCACAGTCTGCTGTCCCGCGGCCGTGCCCGGCTGGAGCACGCTCTGGTACATCAGGTCCTGAAATTGGGCGCGGCGCGATTTGTAGCCGGCGGTGCTGGCGTTGGCCAGGTTGTTGGCGATGTTGTCCACGTTCATTTCCTGGGAGCGCATGCCGCTCGCCGCGCTGTAAAGTGCTCGAATCATTTGGATACTCCCGTTGTTACGAACCTACTCTGGCGACCTGCTCGATCGCCTGCTTGCTCATGTCGCCGCCCAGCGTCATGGCTTTCTGCAGCATTTCGAACTGCCGCAGGATGCCAACCAGGCGCACCGCCGATTCCGCCGTGCCGCTGTTGGACGCTTCCAGGCTGCCTTGCTGCACGGCGGCGCCGGCGGCGGGCGAAGGCTGGAGCGCGGGATCGGAAACCCGAAAGTAATTGTTGCCCTGCTTGCTCAAGGCGCCCGCGCTGGTGAAATCGGCAATCTCGAGCTGGCCGATTACAGTGCCGTCCTGGGTCACCGTGCCGTCGCCCGCGATTTCGATGGGCCGCGAGGCGTTCAAGGTCAGGCTGGCGCCTCCCGTGCCGCGAACCGGGTACCCGTCGGCGGTCACGAGTTTGCCGTCGGGGGCCAAGCGGAAGTTTCCGTTACGCGTGTACAGCGTGCCGCGCGCGGACTGAACCGCAAAGAATCCCTTGCCGGAGAGAGCCACGTCCAGGGAATTGCCGGTTTGCTGCACCACGCCTTGCGAGAAATCGGTCCACTGCTTCTCGATGACCGGCATGGTGGAAGGAGAATCGTCGTCGGCGGCCTCGGGCGCCGCATACAGGCTGTAGAACTCGCGATCCGCCTTGTATCCGCCGGTGGACGCGTTGGCCACGTTGTTGGCGAGGAGGTCGAGCGATTCCATGCGGGCTCGCATGCCGCTGGCGGCAAGTGCCGTGAGTGGATCCATGGCAATGCAAGGATAAGCATGTGGCGTGCCATGCGGAGAAAAGCGGCGGAGCATTCAAAACAGGCGTTCTACGGACGATGAAGAAGGATGGGAGGAGGCTCGTCGAGACAACTTTCTGCCGCTAGGCGCGGCCGGAGACAATTCTCTGCCGCTGCCGGCACGGTAACTCATTGAGAATCCGCAGGCGGGTTTTGGCCTCTGATCTGCAACTCAGCCGGCGTGACCGCTGCCCGACCACAAGCCGTTCCGCCGGACCTTTTGTCGCAATTGGCGTTGGCGATGGCGCCACCGGCCGGCCGGAGCCAGGCCAGGACCGCGAGCCAGCGGGTGGATGCGCGGACTTCGCGCGCGGTATCGTTTCCGGCGGTGCTGGGGGGGGTTACGGACGCGGAGTCGCTCGCGCCTGCGTCTCGTGCGGGGAACGGGAGCAATCCGGCCGGGGCGCCGCAAAGCGGGACGGGGCAGGCAGACGGGCAACCTCAGGAACGGCCCGTATCAGAGCCGCCCACGGCCATCCCGCCGGCCGGCGGGCGCGGCACGGAGCCGGAGACAGCGGCCACGGATGCGGGCGGCGGTGCCGCACGGCCACCGTTCGCGGCCCCAGCGGGGGAAGCGGCGCGCTTCGATGCCATGGCAACGGCGTCCTCCGCCGCAGCTTCGCCGCTTGCACCGGCGCCCCGCACACACTTCGCACAGATCAGGCCGGCGTCCAGCCCTGGGGAGCCCACTCCCGGGGAGGAGGCCCCGGCGCTTGCGGTGGTTTCCGCCGCGCCACAGCCTGCGGCGCAGTTCACCGCCCAGTCTTCGCCGTCGCCGGTGGATGCCCGGGCTCCGGCCGGGGTTAACCGGACGGATGGTGAGCAGCCAGGTGCCCATGAACCCGTCGCGGAACCCGCCACGGATGCCCCAGACGCGACGCCCTCCGCGGAGTTCCTTCAGGGAGCCCGCAGCCAGCGCCCCGATGCGGCGCCCGCATGGGTGCCGGCTGCGGCCGGAAACGCGGCGGAGGAATCCGCCCGTTCCGTGGACCGGAGCGGACGGGCGGCCCAGGCGCCGAATCGAGCCACCTTCCAGCGCCAGCAGGACGCACCGACGGCGCCCGCGGACGAGCCGGCCGGCCCGGCTCCAGCCGGGCAGTCGAGCGCGCGGCCGGCCGATAAGGACCTCACCCTCGCCACGAAGCTGGCGCCGGCGGCCAGTTCCGGGACGCCCGGAAGTGGCGCGAGGACCGACGCCGCAGCGGCCGACAGCCGCATCGCGGCGCCCCCCACACGCAACCCGCAACCTGCCCGGGTGTTTGGGAGGAACAGCAGGGATCCATCCATCGGGGCGGTGGTGGCGTGGGTTCCGCCGGCGCCGGGGGCTGCGCAGGAAGCCTTGGCAAGCCGGTTGGCGCCATCCGAGGAAACCGCGCCCGCCGCCGGGCAGGCGCCGCCCCCGGCCTCACCTGCAAGTCCCTCGACAGACACCGGACAGGCCCCCCTGCCGGCGAGCGCCGTCCCGCCGTCCACTCCCCCGGCCCCCGCCAAGGCGGCGGCCCGGCGAGCGTGGGATCGGGAGGCCGCGGCGTCCGGGAAGACGGCCGCGGGCACACTCGCGGAAGCCGGCGTTCCAGCGCGCGCCAGTGAACCGGGGAAGGCGGCCGCGCGGAGCGATCCGCAGCCGGGCGGTGGACCAACGCCCCCGCCGCATCAGTCCGATGCGGTGGCGCCTCCAGGCCCGGTCTCTGAGTCCGCGACGGATTCCCCGGCAGAGTCTCACGACCGGGTCTCGCCGGCGCACATGCCCGCGGCGGAAGGTGCGCGCGTCGCTTCCCTCGATCCCCACGGCATGATGGTGGCTAGTTTCGCAGACTTCGCGGACAGCGCCGATGCCGGCTCGGCCGCGACCCGGCCGGCTCCCGGCCCGGTCGCATTTGAAGTGCGAGTGACACCGCAGCCGCAGGAGCCGTCCGGCGCAGACACTCCCGCACGCGGAAGCGCGGTCCAGGGGAGCGCAACGCTGCGGGCTCGTACCGAGGTCCCCTTGGCCGCCGGGCCGCAGGTTGGGGGCTCCCGGGATTCCTCCCGGCTGGAAGCCGCCGCCGGAGGGGACGAACCCGGGGACGCCTCGCCAGCCGTTCGAAAGCAGCCGGCGGCTTCGGGCGCCGGGAATGCCGGGGCCGCCACCAGGCCGGACGCGGGGCGCAAGCAGACGTCCGCCTCCCAGACAACGTCGCCCGAGCCCGGCTCTGTGTTCCCGGCGGCGGAGCGCGCCACGCCTACCGCCGACCTGGCGAGCGCGGAGAATCGTCCCGATGCGGCAGCGCCGCGCGCTCCCGAGATTGCGGATCGGACGGCGCAGGCGCCTGTGGCGCAGGAAGCGTCGAAGCCTCCCACCCCGGCGAGGGACATGCAGTTCGCAGTCGGCGGCGGGGACCAGAGAGTGGAGGTGCGCCTGGCGGAGCGCGGCGGCGAGCTTCACGTGGCCGTGCACACTCCCGATCAGCGTCTGGCCGGGAGCCTGCGCGACGATCTCCCTTCTCTCACGGCCCGCCTGGAATCAGCCGGGCTGCGCGCCGAGACCTGGCACGCAGGATCTTCCGGCAGCGCCGGGCGCGAACGGCCGGGGGACACCTCCAGCCGCACACTATCGCAGAATCCGCAGGAGCAGCCGGGGCAGGATGGGCGCCGGCAGCGCGACGATGCTCCTCCCCAGCGGGCCAAACCGTCCGAAGACTCTTCCCATCCCAAACGCGACCGAAAGGAATTCCAATGGCTCTTAACGTCTCTTCGATAAAACCGCCGTTCCCGGCGGACTGCACGCCGGCCAGAAAGCCGGCGGCCCGGAACTCATCCACCGCACCGTCGCTGGCGCAACGGGAACTGGCGCAGACTCTGGCGGCGGCGTCCAAAGCCAAGGCCACGGCATCCAGCGGTTCGGCCCCGGCGGCCAAGGCGACCACCACACCCACCACACCGACAACGGCCGCGCCGCCGGCGGCGGCGACCAGCCCGGCGGATCCCCCCACGGCGCAATCTGTTTTCGGGTCGGAACCCTGGGAAGCGGCTCCTACGGGTTCGGGTCCCACCGGCAGCTACAACTACAACCCCTACTACTTCGCGACTCCCCAAACCGCCGCGGAGGTAGCCGCCATGGTGGGCGGCACGGTGGTGGCGGTCAACGCTCTGGGCGGCCCCGCGGGGAATCCTTACGTTCAGGACCAGCCCAACGAGATGGTGCGGTTGTCCAACGGCGCCATGATCAATCCGGGGCTGGTAGCTTCGTTCTACACCCACGGCTACCCGCAGTCGATGGTCGACCAGATGGTGGCCAACGAGGTAGCCAACGTGTCCAAGGGGAACTAAGGAGGAATCCCATGATCGCACCTATCGCAAACACAACCGGTTCGTCAACCGGCGGTGCCACGCAGGCTTCGTCCCCCACCTCTGGCGGCACCGTGGCGGCGACCCAGAACATGTTCCTGCAACTTCTGGTGGCGCAACTGAAGAACCAGGATCCCACCGAACCCATGAACAGCTCGACGTTTGTCACGCAGCTGGCGCAGATGCAGCAACTGGAACAGTCCACCACCACCGGCCAGGATGTCACCGCCATGCACAGCGACCTGGACAAAATCGTGGCCGATCTGTCCGGGTCCACTTCCCAATCCTAGACGGAGAGATCTCATGTTTACTTCTTTTTCGACAGCGTTATCGGCACTGAGCGCCACCAGCACGGCCATCGACGTGGTGGGCAACAATCTGGCGAACATGAATACGCCGGGCTTCAAGACGAGTGCGGTGGAGTTCCGCGACCTGGTGACCCAGTCGCTGGGGGCCGGACTCGGCGACACGCAGGTCGGCTTCGGCACCGGCACGCCGCTGACGGTGCGCGAGTTTACCCAGGGCGCCATACAAACCAGCAGCGGCGTGCTGGACGCCGCCATACAGGGTGACGGGTTCTTCGTGGTCAAGGATTCGGCGGGCAACACCAACTACACGCGCGCCGGCAACTTCCAGACCGACAGTTCCGGCAACCTGCTGACCGACACCGGCGACTTCGTGCAAGGCTGGACCACGATCGATACCGCCACGGGCAAGGTGGATACCAACGGCCCGGTGGGCAATATCGTGGTTCCCGTGGGCTCGCTCAAACCACCCACGGTCAGCACCGCCATGAGCGCCAATCTGAACCTCAACTCCAATGCCGCGGCCGACTCCACCTCGGCGTTTTCGGAGCCGGTAACGGTCTACGACAGCCTCGGAACCTCGCACGTTCTGACCATCAATTTCCAAAAGACCGGCGCCAACCAATGGAGTTACGACGTGACCGTTCCGGGACAGGATGTCAGCGGCGGCACCGCCGGAACGCCCTACGATACCGGGGCCAGCGGCACGTTGACATTCGGCGCCAACGGCCAGTTGACCGATCCGGCGGCCGGCAACCCGATAACCGTGGCGCTCAGCGGGTTGAGCGACGGGGCGTCCGATATGAGCATATCCTGGAGTCTGTACAACAGCTCGGGCGCGGGAGACATAACCCAGTTCGGGCAGCCGTCGCAGGCCTCGGCGAGCGCGCAGAACGGCTCCCCGGCAGCCGAACTGGACCACGTGGGCCTGGCCGACGGCGGCCAGATCCTGGCCCAATACACCGACGGCACGCAGGTGGTTGTCGGCCAGGTGGCGCTGGCCTCGATCCGCAATCCCAGCACCCTGATTGCCACCGGCAATAACGACTACCAGCTCAGCGAGCTGACCGCCAACCCCTCCATCGGCGTTCCAGGCACCGGAGGCCGCGGAACCATCGTGGGCGGCTCGGTGGAGGCGTCGACCGTGGACATCGCCTCGGAATTCACCAACCTGATCGTTTACCAGCGGGCGTACGAAGCCAACGCGCACGTGGTGACTACGGCGGATCAATTGAGCCAGGACACTATCAACCTTATTCACTAATCCGCCGATGAATCCTCAGGAAGAAATTGCGCCGCTGGGCGAAGTCCCGGTGGATATCGAAATCGAACTGGACCGGCTGGTGATGACGACGCACGACGTCCTGGAGCTCGAGGAAGGCAGCGTGATCAGCACCACGCGCTCCGCGGGCGAGAACATCGATATCTACATCGGCGGTGTGTTGTGCGGTTCCGGTGAAGTGGTGGTAATCGAGAACACCCTGGGGGTGCGCATTACCGACTTCCGCGACGACTGAGGAAGGTGGTATGGAACTGATCGGACAGATGACGGCGGTGGCGGGAGTCCTGACACTTTTGATCGCGGTATTGTGGTGGCTGCGCCGCCGCGGATTCGCCCAGGTGGGCGCGTTCCGGCCCCGGCGGGGGCGCCGCATGGAGCGCCTGGAGCGGTTGGCGCTCTCGCCCCAGCACACGCTGCACCTGGTACGGTTGGGCGATACCGCGCTGGTAGTGGCGGCCTCGCCGGCCGGCTGCTCGTTGATCCGCAGCCTGCCGTGCGCCGCCTTTGAAACAAACGCCGGAAACGCCTGGGACGCCGCGGGCGCCTCCGGGCGGGAGACGGCGCGATGAAGGCGATGGGCTGGCTGGTTTGGCTGGCGGCGGCAGCGCCGGGGATGGCCGCTTCCACCGACCCGCTGTCCATGCTAGGCGTGAGCGCCGGGAAGGGCGGATCCGCCCTCAGCATGCCGATGCAGATCGTAATTCTGCTGACGCTGCTGACGTTGCTGCCGGCGGCGGTCATGTGCGTCACGCCGTTCTTGCGCATCACCATCGTGCTGCACTTCCTGCGCCAGGCCCTGGGCACCCAGACCGCGCCTTCCAACCAGGTTCTGGTGGGCCTGGCCCTGTTCCTGACGATCCTCATCATGCAGCCGGTAGCCGCGGACATGTACCACCAGGGGTGGGAACCCCTGGAATCCGGGCAACTGGATGCGCAGCAGGCCATGGACCAGGCCTCCAAGCCGTTGCGCGCGTTCCTGGTGCGCTTCGCGCGCGAGAAGGACATCCGTCTGTTTGTCGAACTGTCGCGCCAGCCGGCGCCCCGCAAGCCGGCTGACCTCGACCTGAAGATTCTGATTCCGGCCTATATCCTGTCCGAACTGAAGACCGGGTTCCAGATCGGCGCGGTGCTCTTCCTGCCCTTTCTGGTGATCGACCTGGTGGTCGCCTCGGTAACGCTCTCGGTGGGCATGATGCAGCTGCCGCCGGTGATGATCTCGTCGCCCTTCAAGATCCTCCTGTTCGTGCTGGTGGATGGCTGGAACCTGGTGGTGGGGTCCTTGATGAAGAGCTTCTACCAATGACGCCGGAAAGCGTGGTCGAAATCATGCGTCACGCCATCCTGACGGCATTCTGGCTGTCGGCTCCGCTGCTGGCCATCGGGTTCGCCGCCGGAATCGTGGTCAGCCTGGTGCAGATCACAACCTCGATGCAGGACACCGCCTTCAGCACGATACCGCGGCTGCTGGCGTTTCTCGGCGGCCTGCTGGTGCTGATGCCCTGGATGCTCGAAAAAATCATGGCATACGCCTTGTCCCTACTGGGCGATCTGGGCCGCTATGCCCGCTAACCTCACGCTCTCGCTGGGGACGCTGTTGGGCTTCGCGCTGGTGTTGACGCGTGTCGCGGGCGCATTCGTGTTCGTGCCGTTGCCCGGTCTCAGCAGCCTGCTGGCGCCGGTGCGGGTCGCATTTATGCTGGGGTTCACCCTGGCGTTGTCGTCGCGTTGGCCGGTGGTGGATGGCGGGACGCCGGCGCTGGGGGTGCTGGCGGGTTGGGTGGGGGCGGAGGCGGCCGCGGGAATCGGGGTGGGGGTTTCGGTGGCGATCGTGATCGAAGCGTTCACGCTTGCGGCCCAGGTATTGGGGTTGCCGGCCGGTTACGGCTATGCGTCCACCGTCGACCCGGCCACCCAGGCCGACGCGGGCATCCTGGTGGTGGTGGCGCAACTGGTGGCCGGCCTGCTCTTCTTCGCCCTGGGACTGGACCGGGAGATTCTCCGCCTGTTCGCGGAGAGCCTGGACCGGGCGCCGGCGGGGACATACCTATTGAGCGCCGGCTCGGCGGCGGCGATGATCCATCTCGGATCGAGTCTCTTCTCGGTCGGCGTGCGTCTGGCACTGCCGGTGGTGGCGCTGCTGATGATGGTGGATGTGGCTCTCGGCCTGATGGGCCGGCTCAACGCGCAACTGCAACTGTTGCACATGGCGTTCCCCGCGAAAATGCTGGTGGCGTTGCTGGTGCTGGCGTGGACCGCGCCCTTGTACCCGCGGGTCCTCTGGGAGCTCAGCGGGCATGCCTGGGCCACGGCGCGGCAACTGTTGGGAATGTGACGTTGGGGCTATGACGGCCGATGGCGGACCAGTCCGGAAAAACCGAGCAACCCACCCAGCGGCGACTGGACAAGGCGCGCGAGGAAGGGCAATTTGCCGCCGCCCGGGAATTCGTGTCGGCGCTGCAATTCATGTTCTATCTGGGGGTGCTCTGGGCGGGTGGCGCGCATTGGTTCGGGCAGTTCCGATCGACGGCGCGGGAATTGTTCGTTCTGGCCTTCGCCCGCGAACTGCGCCCCCAGGATCTGACGCATCTCGCCTGGCAGATCGCGTGGCGGCACTTCCTGCCGCTGGCGCTGGGTGGGGCGGCGGTGGTGGTTGCGACCGTGACGTTCCGATTGCTGACCACGCGGTTCGGGTTGAGCCTCAAGAAGCTGACTCCCGACCTGAAACGGCTCAGTCCGCTTGCCAGGCTGAAGGAGTTGCCGCGCCAGAACCTGCCCTCGCTGGTGCAGGCCCTGGTCCTTCTCCCGGTGTTCTTGTGGGCGGTTTACGTGGTGGCGCGCGGCAAGATCGAGAGCTTCCTGACGCTGCCCCTGCAAAGCGTGGAGAGCGGCTGCGGTCTGATCGCCGCCTCGCTGATGGAGCTGTTATGGAAGGCCAGCGGGGTCTTCCTGGTGTTCGGATCGGTGGACTTGTTCCGCCAGATGCGGCGGCACAGGAAAGACCTGCGCATGAGCAAGCAGGACATCCGCGAGGAGATGAAGGATGTCGAGGGCAATCCGCAGATGAAGGCCCGCATCCGGCGCATCCAGCGGGACAACGCCCGGCGCCAGATGATGAAGGCGGTTCCCAAGGCGACCGCGGTGGTGGTCAATCCGACGCACTACGCCGTGGCCATCCGTTACAGCATGGAAGAGATGGCGGCGCCCACGGTGGTGGCCAAGGGGAAGAACTACCTGGCACAGCGCATCCGCCAGATCGCCGAGGAGAACCAGGTTCCCATCGTGGAGAACCCGCCGCTGGCGCAGGCGCTCTACAAGTCCGTGGATGTAGGCCAGGAAATTCCCGCGCATCTCTACCGGGCGGTGGCCGAGATCCTCGCTTACATCTTCAAGCTCATGAACGGGAGACTGCCGGGATGAAGCCGCGGGGAGAGAGCGCATGACTCCGGCCAGGTCGATTGCGCTTCCCGCCGGCGGGCGTTGGCTGGGGGCTGCGCCGCGCCGGCTGCTGACCGACATGGCGGTGCCGCTGGCGGTGCTGGGGATCGTGATCGCCCTGATCACGCCACTTCCCGGATTCATTCTGGATCTGCTGATAGTCACCGACATCCTGATGTCGACCACCGTGCTCATGGTCTCGCTGTACCTGGTGCGGCCGGTGGAATTCACCTCCTTTCCCACCACCCTGCTGCTGCTGACGCTGTTCCGGCTTGCGCTGAACATCTCCTCGTCGCGGCTGATCCTGTTGAACGGCAACACCGGCACCACCGCGGCGGGCGAAGTGATCGGAGCTTTCGGCAGCTTCGTGGTGGGGGGGAACTACATCATCGGGGCGGTCATCTTCCTGGTGCTGATCGCCATTCAATACGTGGTGATCAACCACGGCGCGGTGCGCATCTCGGAGGTGACGGCGCGCTTCACCCTGGATGCGCTGCCGGGCAAGCAGATGTCCATCGACTCGGACCTCAACGCCGGGCTGATCGACGAGACCGAAGCCAAGCGGCGGCGCAAGCAACTCGCCACGGAAGCCGAATTCTACGGCGCCATGGACGGCGCTTCGCGCTTCACGCAGCGGGACGCCGTGGCCAGCATTCTGATCACCAGCATCAACATCATAGCGGGATTCCTGATCGGCGTACTGCAGCACGATATGGACTTCCTGAAGGCCTTGCAGACCTACACGGTCCTGACCATCGGCGACGGCCTGGTCACGGTCATCCCGGCGCTGATGATCTCCATATCGGGCGGCCTGATCGTGACGCGCGCCAGCTCGGACGCCCGCCTGGGGACGGAGTTCGGGCGGCAGATCTTCGGCAATTCGCAGCCCCTGCTGCTGGCGGCCGGCGTCCTGGTGGCGCTGGCGCTGTTGCCCGGCATTCCCAAGTTGCCGTTCCTGCTGTTGGGGGGCGGTGCAGGCGCGGTGGGCTGGAGGATGCGGCGCAGCGAGGTTGTCCCGGCGGCGCCGGCGGAGGGCAAGCCGGCGCCACCGAAGGACAACGTGGAAGCCCTGCTGCGGGTCGAGCCGCTGGCCATCGAAGTGGGTTTGGGGCTGGTCGGGCTGGTGGAAGGCGCGGCGGATTCTCCGCTGCTGCGCCGGATTGCCTCCATCCGCAAGCAACTGGCCGGCGAACTGGGGTATGTGCTGCCGCCGGTGCGGGTCACCGACAACCTCTCGCTGCGCAGCCGCGAATACGTGATCTTGCTGAAGGGCGTGGAGATCGCCCGCTACGAGATGCCGCAGGGCTGCGAACTGGCCATCTCCACCGGAGAAGGGAGTCCTCCGCTGGAGGGCCGGCCAACGCGTGAGCCGGCGTTTGGCATGGCCGCCTTTTGGATCACCGCCGATCGCGCGGAACGCGCGCGGAGTTCCGGCTACACCGTGGTGGACGCGGTCAGCGTCCTGGGCACGCATCTTTCCGAGTTGATACGCCGTTACGCCCACGAGCTGTTTTCGCGGCAGGACGCCAAGCGACTGCTCGACCGGGTGGCGGTGGAGCATCCCAAGGTGGTCGAGGATCTGGTTCCCAAGCTCCTGCCTTTGGCCGTGGTGCAGAAAGTGCTGCAAAACCTGCTGCGGGAGCGCGTTTCCATCCGCGATGCCGTATCGATTCTGGAGGCGATGGGCGAGGTTGCCGGGTCCACCCGGAATCCCATCCTGCTGACAGAGTACGTGCGGCAGTCGATCCGGCGCGCGGTGGTGAAACCGTATCTGAACCGGGCGGGCGAACTGCCGGCCTGGTTCCTGGATCCAGCCATCGAGCAGGCGGTGGAAAGCGCCACCGAACATGGCGAGCAGAACAGCCATCTGGCGCTCGCTCCGCAGACCATTCGTGAGATTCTAAATCGCATTTCGGCGCGGGTCGCCCAGCCGGAGACCGCGGTGGCGGCGATCACGTCGTCGGGCGCCCGCCACTTCCTGCGGCAGATCGTGGAGCCGGCGCTGCCCAACTTGTTCTTCCTGGCGCACAACGAAGTGCCGCCGGGACTGCGGGTGCAGTCCCTCGGGAACATCCAGTGAGGCTACAGCCGATGACGGAAACCGCCGATAGACCTTACGTGCCTGCAGACACATGTCCGCATGGAGAACCTGCGGAAAGGCGCCGATGAAGATCAAGTCCTATTTCTCGCGCACACCCGAAACCGCTCTGGCGCTGGCCCGCCTGGAGATGGGGCCGGAGGCCGTTCTGGTGGAAAGCCGCAAGTCTCCGCCGGAAACCCGCCATCTGGGCGAGTACGAGGTGGTGTTCGCCGTAGACGCTCCGCGCGAAGAGCCCGCGCCGGCGCCGGTCTCCGACCGGCTCTCCTTCGAAGTGGTGGAACTGAAGAAGGAACTCGAGGGGATGCGGCGCACGCTGACCCGCACGGCGTTTGCGCCGGCCAACTGGCTGGGCGCATCGGCCAACCTCTCGGACGCATACGCCATTCTCACGGCCAACGACGTGACGCCGGAACTGGCGCGCGAGGTGGCCCAGGGGGTCGAATCGCGGCTGGCGGGCGCTTCCGCCAAGCCGCTTGCCCCGGTTACCCGTGCGGCGCCAGGGCCGGGCCGGCCGGCCGAGAGACCATCGATCGAACAGGCGCTGGTGGAAGAGTTGGAATCCCGCTTCCAGGCGGAGCCGACGCTGGGCAGGGGCGAGGCGAGACCGCGAGTCGTGGCGCTGGTGGGTCCGCCGGGCGCGGGCAAGACCACCACGCTGGTCAAGCTGGCCGTCAACTACGGACTGGCCAGCCGCCGTCCCGTCCTGCTGCTGTCGGTGGACACGTATCGGGTAGCGGCGGCGGAGCAACTCCGCTCCTTCGCGGCCATCCTGGGCGTCGGCGTCCAGGTGTTGGAAACCGTCACCGCCGTGGCGCAAGCCATCGAGGAGAACCGGGGCAAGGACCTGATCTTCATCGACACGCCCGGCATGAGTGCGGACGATCTGGACGACTCGGCGGGGCTTTCCCATTTTCTTTCAACGCGGCCGGACGTCGACACGCAATTGGTCCTATCGGCGTCGATGAAATCCGCCGATCTTTCCCGTGTGGTGGATTTTTTCGAGGTCTTCCGGCCGCAGCGCCTGCTGTTCACCAGGTTGGACGAAACGGCCACGTTCGGTTCGATCTTCAACGAAGCGGCGCGAACGGGCAAGCCGCTTTCGTTCTTCACGAACGGCCAGCGAATTCCCGAAGACCTGGAAGCCGCCAGCCGGAGCCGGCTCAGCGAACTGATCCTGGCGGCGCCCTCCGGCCGCGGCCGGACCCGGGGAGCGGCAAGGCTGGGATAGGGAAGCGTCAGACCATGGCGGGAGCATATGCACTCTTACGCGCCATCTGAGAAGATTACGGAAGGCGAGCGGGAACGGCTCATCCTGGAACATCTGCCACAGGTGCGATTGATCGCCCGGCGGATCCAGGAGAGGTTGCCGGACAACATCAGTCTCGATGACCTGGTCTCGACCGGCATCATCGGTTTGATCTCGGCCATCGACAATTTCGATCCGGGTCACAACGTCAAGCTGAAGACCTACGCGGAGTACAAGATTCGCGGCGCTATCCTCGACAGCCTGCGGGGTTTGGACTGGGCGCCGCGGCAGAAACGGCGCCGGGCGAAACAGATCGAAGCCGCCATCTCCGCCGCGGAGCAGCGCCTGCAGCGTTCTCCCACGGAGGAGGAAATCGCCGGCCAGTTGGAAATCCCGATCGACGAGTACCACGGGTGGCTGGTGGAGATCCGCGGTTTGAATATCGCCAGCCTGGAATGCGCCGGATACGACCAGGGGAAGGACCTCCTGCACTACATCGCGGACGGCCAGGACAACCTGCCGTCCACCCTGCTGGAGCGGTCGGAGTTGGAGCGTCTGCTGGCCAAGCACATCGACGGGATCCCCGAGATCGAACGCACGGTGCTGAGCCTGTACTATCAGGAGGAGCTGACGCTGCGCGAGATCGCGCAGATCGTCAACCTGCATGAGTCGCGCATCTCGCAACTGAAATCTCAGGCGATCCTGCGGCTGCGCGGCCATCTGGCGGCGCAGTGGCCGGCGCCGAGGGGAGCTCTGACAGCATGAGTACGGGCGAGCACGGCGGACCCGTTCGACTGGATTCGGAGGAGTCCTCCCGCCAAATCCTGGATCAGTGGGCCGAAACCCTGGCCCAGGTTCTCGAATCCATGACCGATCAGCGTCCGGCGGTGCGCTGGCAGGCAGCCAGCGGAAGCCTGGCGGAGGTCGCCCCCGCGGAGGCGGGCGCGGAACCCGAGATTCTCTGGTGGGAACAGCCGCTGCAGGTGTCTCCCGAAGCGATTGTCTGGGTGGCTGCGCCGCGCGCCACCTGGGAGCATGCCGGCACGCTCACGCTCAAGGCGGCAGGTCTGGAAACCGTCGAAGCCAGCGAGGCCAGGAACACCTGGCTGGAGATCCTCGGGCAATCGCTTTCGGCGTTGGCTCGGGCGGTAGGCGGCCTTATGGGCCGCGAGGTCACCTGCGATGCCGGCCGGGAACACGACCCGGACACGGAAACCCGGGAATGGGCCGTCGTCACCATGGCTTTCGGGGAAACCAGCCTGCCCCCCTTGCTGGTGGCCTTCAGCCCCAAACTCCAAGATCTGATCCTGACCCCGCCGGCGCCGGCGGCCGACCCGCCTCCCCGGACCGCCCGAACCGACCCCGGGAACGAACCGGCCCCTACCAGTGTGGTCCGCTCGCGGACCATGGACCTGCTGCTGGACGTGGATCTCCCCGTCAGCATCTCCTTCGGCCGCACGCAGCTTCCCATGAAGGATGTCCTGAAGCTCACGACCGGTTCTATCGTGGAGCTAAACCGCGGCGTCAACGAGCCGGTGGAAGTGCTGGTCAACCGGTGTCTGATCGCGCGCGGCGAGGTGGTGGTAGTGGACGGCAACTACGGCGTCCGGATACAGGAGATCGCGAGCCGGCAAGACCGCTTGCGAAGTCTGCGATGACGGCGATAGCGATTATCGTCCTCGTCTCGGCCGTCCTCTCCTTGACCGCCGTCGCCTTGGGGGCCTTTGCCGTTTGGCACGTGCGCGCGCTGGCAGGTTCGGTGGAAGGCGGCATGGAGGCCGCGCGTGACGACTTCGAAACGCGCGCCGAGAGTCTGCGGGAGCGCCTGGACGCGCTGGCCGCCGAATTCCGGGAACTGGAGCGCCAACCCGCGGTCACCTTGACCCCGGGGCTTCCCAAGCCGGGGATGAACGTGGTGAAGCGGTCGCAGGCTCTGCGCATGCACCGCCGGGGAGACCCTCCCGAGCAGATCGCAGCCGCGCTCGAACTTCCACGCCAGGAAGTCGACCTGCTCTTGAAAGTCCACAGCATCGTCATCAGCAGCATCTGAAGGGGACCCGCAGCTCGATGAAGTGCGCAGCGTGGCGGCAAAAAAATGGCCGCTTCCAGTCCTTCGAACACGGTCTGGAAGCGGCCGTTGGGTTGCTGCAAGCCGGTCTTGGTTAGAAGATGAACTTGAACGAGATCTGGAGGCGGCGCGGGTAGCCCGCCTGGTTCGAGCCGATGATCTGGCCGAACGTCGCCGACGTCACGCTGGTCTGGATGTTGGGGTAGCTGTTGCTGGAAAGAATCGGGTGGTTGAACGCGTTCAGCGCTTCGAAGCGGAACTGAGCCTGCATCGATTCCCTGATGCGCGTGTTCTTGATCAGCGACAGGTCCACGTTGTTGGGACTGGGCTGGCGGATTTGCGGGAAGCGCAGCGGGAAGGTGCGCAGGTTCGACACCAACTGGTCCGCCGATACCGTGTCGAAGGCGGCTGTGTTGAAGTAGTGGTCGGTGGTGCGCTGGTCCTTGGGCAGCAGGATCTGCTCCGGATGGAGACAGATGACATTGCCCCAACCGATGGGGAAGCCCATCTGGTAGCTCCAGATGCCGGAGAGCTGCCAGCCGCCCACCAGGCGCGAAAGCACCGGGTTGGTCACGCTGATCGGCTTACCCGGGCCAAACGGGAACTCCGCCACTCCGCTCAGGGTAAAGCGGCGCGGCGAATCCTGGTCGGAGATCTCCCGAACTGGCTCGGCATCGCCCGCGTTCAGCAGGTTGATGGCCTGCATGAACTTCGAAAGGGTGTAGTTGGCCATGATGGTGTAGCCCTTGGCGAACCGCTTCTGGGCTCCCAGTTGCAGCGAGTGATACCAGGAGTAGCCGTCGTAGGTGGTGGTGGTGACGCCATTGAACTCGGGATACCGGGTCATCAGGCCCGACCGGGCGATCGTCGTGTTGGCGAAGATCGCCTGCGAGTTGCCGGGCTGCAGGCCATAGAACGGATTCGGCACCTGGGCGGTGAGGAAGTTGTTGTTGGTGTTGTCGCGGAACGGGCTGGTGCTCAGGTACTGATCCGGAAGAGCGTCCAGATTGCGGCTGAGCTCGAGGCGGTAGCTCTTGTTCCCCACATAATCGACTTGCACCAGGAAACCGCCCTTGAGCTCGTGCTGGAGACCTGCCTCCCAGCGGAACACGCGCGGCATCAGAGGATTCTGATTGAAGAAGCTGATGCCCTGTCCCAGAAAGGTCGTCGGGCCTCCGGCGGCGCCCACCGGCTCGGTGATGCCGTCGGGGAACGGGTTCGAGAGAGTGCCGTAGAAGTTGATGTTGTCCTTGGTCGGAACCACGTTGGTGTTCTGGGAGAACCCGGACTGGTTCACGGCGACGTGCCGCACGCCCAGGAAGCCTTGGAACAGGCCCGCACCGGCGCGCACCAGCGAATTCCTTCCGAACTGCCAGGACAATCCCAAGCGCGGCATGATGCCGTTCTTCGGCGTTTTGTACAGCCCGGTGGAATTGCCGCCCACGCCCTCGAACGTCAGGCCACCCTTGGCCGCAATTGACGGAATCTGCGGAGTCGACGCCGCGTCGTTGGCGGCGTAGTTGGCCGCCGCGGTCGCCGAGAAGGTCTGCACATAGTTCGGATCGAAGCCCTCGACGCTCCGGTTGAAGCGCTCGTGCAACGGCTGCTCGAACTCATAGCGCAACCCGAGGTTGACGGTCAGTTTCGAAGTGGCCTTCCAGTCGTCCTGTATGAAGAAGCCCCAGGCGTTGGATTGCTCGGCGAAGCTGGCCGCCCTCGTCACGCTGGACGAAGCGGAGGGCAGACCCAGTAGCAGCGCCGCCACCGACTGGCCAATATTGCTCGGCGCGGTCGGCGAGTTGTCCAACGGTCCGCGGGTATAGGTGGCGTCGAAATTGAATTGGCCGGTCTCGGGGCCGCCGAAGTTCAAGGTGGTCTCCTGGTACGCGCGGAACTCCCCGCCCATGCGGACGGCGTGCGTTCCGGCGATCTTGGTCACCGTGGCGCCGACCATGTGAATCATGTCCGGCTGGTATAAACCGTTGGCGTTGTATCCGGTCGAGATGTAGGGGCCCCCCAGGCTGATAATCGGATAACGGCGATCCGACATGGCGATCGCGTTTGCATAGGACGATGGGAAACCAAGCGATGCGAGGTCAAATCCCCAGGCCACCGGCCGCTGGTCCTGGTAGCGGATGTAGCGGCTATAGCTGTAGTGGGTGTTGAGGATGGTGGTAGGCGAGAGGGTGTAGATGTCGTCGAATACGGCGGCCCTGGCGGGAAACGCGAAGTGCACGCCCGTGCCGATATCGTTGAAGTAGTTGTCGTATTCGCTGTTCCGGTCGTAGATGCTGGCGCGCACGAAGAAGCGGTGCTTGTCGCTGAGATTCTCATCCACGCGCCAAAGGTGATTGCGGAACTTGAGTGGTTCGGCAAGGTCCGGCTCGAGCAGGTTGCCGGTGCCGTCCGCCGCGGGGGTGCTGGTGGGCGCGGGGTAGACCTTGATAATGTTCTTGGCCACCGGGTTGAAACGCGCCTGGGGGATGAGGTTGCCCGCGAAGGGGGTCTCCTGGATTCGTCCGCCGGAGACAGCCACGCGCGTGGCGGGGTCGTAGATCTGGTAGCTCGAACTGAGTGCCAGTAACGACGAGAAATCGCCGGTCAGATTCGCCGGAGAGGGCACCGTGTTGGCCGTGCCGTCATACCGCGGGCGGCGGTCGTGAATGCCTTCATACGCATAGAAGAAGAAGGTCTTGTTCTTGCCGTTGTAGAGTTTGCCCAGCCAGATCGGTCCGCCCACCGAGCCGCCCCATCGGTTGTAGGTGAACGGCGGCCGCGGGCTGCCCTTCTTGTTGTTGAAGAAATCGTTGGCCCACATGGACGGCCGGTAGAACGAGAAATAGCCGGTACCGTGCAGAGCGTTGCTGCCGCTCTTGACCGCCATATTGACTACGCCGGCCTGCGTCTGGCCGAACGACGCGTCGAAAGTGGCGGTCTGGATCTTGAACTCCGCCACCGCATCGGTGGGGGGCACATAGGCCGCGATCACCGAAGCGCCGGTTCTGGCGGTAGTGGGGGCGCCGTCAATCGTGATATCGCTCAGGTTGCCGCGCGCGCCTCCAATGGCGTAGCCTACGATGTGGGTCGGCTCAAAGGGCCGGTCCAACCGCGGATCGCCGGTGAAGGACACGCCTGCCGCCAACCCGATCATGAGCATCGGGTTGCCGTAGGACAGCGGCAGATCCGCCACGCGCTTCGAGTCGATGACGGTGCCAACCGAGGCCGATTCCGTGGACATCAGCGGAGCTTCTCCGGTAACCACCACGGATTGCTCCGACTGCCCCACCTCAAGCGTGAAATTGACCTCGAGGTGCTGGCTAACCTGCACCGTAACGCCCTTGTGAACCGCTGTCTTGAAACCCTGTGCCACGGCCTCCAGGTCATATTGGCCGGGTGTCAGGAAGGTGGCGGCGTAGAAGCCATCCTGGTTCGTGTTTAGATTAGCCTTCGTGCCCATGGCCGCGTTCACCACAGTCACCTGGGCGTTTGGAACTACCGCACCACTCGAGTCCGTCACGCGGCCCACGATGCTTCCGCGCGTGTCTTGCGACCACCCCATGCCCACAATCAGAAGGCACGCAATGGCAAGAATCCACAAAATGCGACTTGGCATTGAATATCCTTTCCGTCTCAGTCGTGAGTAACCCGCCACGCGATATTCCATCTGCGTGGTGCGTCCAGCCGACAAGCATTGCTTCGACCGCCTGGAAGACACTCTCACCCAATTGGTTGGGAAAAGTATATCCGAAACTCCGAAAGAGGGCTGCCAATCTTTCGGCCAATACGCGGTGTTCTGCACCGTTACACAAAGAATGCGTGTGTGCTGGACGTATCTATTTATAAATCAGTCAGATAGCCGAACCCTCGGCCTGCCGTCGGCCGGGTGCTTAGGGACCCTTGGGCCCGTCGTTCCGGAAACCGCCGTGCTGGAGATGCCGGCCCGAACGCCGCGGGTAACCCTGGATCGTTCCCGCCGGACCGAGATCCTCGCGGACGCCAATCAGGGCGTATTCCGCGCGGATTAAGCACCGGGCGCTGAAAAACCGGTAATCTCGGGCGCCCCGATCGGGTTACAGCGGCCAGGGAGCCCGGCGAAGACCATCTCCAGAGCCGGCGTAGCCGCGGAAACGGCTAGCACCCTGTTGATGGATTCGTCTCAAGAAGGCGCCGGATTCCCGCCAGATCCCCGGTTAGTAACTCAACCCAAATCCGTACGGGAACAGGGCCTTGGAATCCGCGCCGCCGCTAGGCCAGGCGTGCGAAAGCTTGCCGGTGGGCGGGTAGTCGCCGAAGAGCACGTCGGCGATTCCGTCGCCCTCGGTTCCGGGAAGCCAGGCTGCCACAATGGCATCGGCCCTGTCGAGAACTTCGCCTAGCAGCATGGGCCGTCCGGAGAACAGCACCACCACCACGGGGATGCCCGCGGCCTTCATGTGGTTCACGGCGTCCACGTCTTGCTGCTCCAGCTTCAACTCGGTGCGGTCGCCCCTGGTCTCGGCATAGGGCTCTTCGCCGATGACGACCACGCCGAAAGCGGACGCAGCGGCGCCGGTTCCGTCCTTCGAAAAGGTGACGGCAGTGTCCTTGGAGACGGCTTTGCGGATGGCCTCGAGCACGGTGGTGCCGCCGGGCGTCACCTTTCCGCTCTTACCCTGCCAGTCGATGGTCCAGCCGCCGCACTGATTGCCGAGATCGTCCGCGCTCTTGCCGCCGACGTGAATGCGCGGAGCGTTCTTCGCCAGCGGCAGGACGTGGTTGCGGTTCTGCAGCAGGACCAGCGATTGGCGCACGGCGTCGCGGGCCACCCGCCGGTGCTCGGGCGAGCCGAAGGTCTTTTGCAGCCTGCGGTCCGCCAGTGGGGAGCGGCGGGGATCCATCATCCCCATGGCGAACTTGACGCGCAGGATGCGGGTCACGGCGTCGTCGATGCGCGAGATGGGCACCACGCCCTCCGCCACCAGTGCCTTCAGTTCGGCGATGAACTCGCGGTACCGTCCGGGCACCATCACCATGTCCATGCCCGCGTTGATCGAGATTCCCACGGACTTCTTGTAGTCGGGGTCGATCTCGTCTATGGCGCTGTAATCGGAGATCAGGAAGCCCTCGAAGCCCAGTTCCTGCTTCAGAATTTCCGTCAGGAGCCGCTTGCTGGCCGAGCACTTCACCCCGTTCCATGAGCTGTAGGACGGCATGATGGAGCCCACCCCGGCCTGAATCGCCGAGATGTACCCGGGCAGGTGGATGCGGCGCAGAGTGGCTTCGTCCACCCGCGTATCGCCCTGATCGAGAAGCCTGGCGCCCAGCGTGCCCGTGCCGTAAGCCGTTCCGCCATCGCCCACGTAATGCTTGGCGCAGGCAAGGACCGCCAGGGGATTGGCCAGGTCCGCGCCCTGCAAGCCGCGCACCGCCGCTCCACCCAGTTCGCGGACTACCTGCGGATCTTCAGAGAACCCTTCGTAGGTACGGCCCCAGCGTATGTCCTGCGGCACGGCCACGCAAGGCGCGAAGGCCCATTGGATGCCCGTGGCGCGAATTTCCTCGGCGGTGATGCGGGCGGCCTTCTCCACCAGCGCGGGGTTGCGGGTGCAGCCCAGGCCGATGTTGTGCGGAAAGATCACCGCGCCCAACACGTTGCTGTGGCCATGCACGGCGTCGATGCCGTAGAGAATGGGGATCTTGAGGCGCGTTCTGGCGGAGTGCCGTTGCAGACGGTCGTAGAGATCGGTCCAGCTCCGAAGCGTGTTGCCTTCCTCGGGATCGGAGTCTCCGCCGCTCAGAATGGACCCGAGAAAGAGATTCTCAATGTCCGAGAGATCCTTGATATTCCCCTGATTGGGTTGGGTCATCTGCCCGACCTTCTCGTCGAGGGTCATCCGCGCGAGGAGTGGACGCACCTGGGCGTCGAAGGACGAAAGCGGCTTCAACGGCGGCCCGGCCGGCACGGCGCGTTGCGACATCAGCAGCGCGGCCATGGCCGCCACGCACAGCAGTCCGACAGGGCGGAAGCTTCGGAGGTGGTTCATAAGATCTAACAGTAACAGGGATGGACGGGTGCGGCGAAAGCCGACGCCGCCGGGGCCGTCGCGCCCGAACTGGAAATCCGGCGAAAACTCTTACACCGGCGGCTCTCCACTCCCGCCCCGGTCAACGGCCTGAAGCGGGCAGGCTCAAGTCCTTCGTGAGCTTGTCGCCGGCGTGCACTTCGACGGTCTCCGCCTCGCCTCCGGAGAGTTCCATCCCATCCTCCGCGGTGAAATCGTCACCTTCCACGACCACGAGCTTGTACTTTCCCGGGGGGATCGAGCTAAATGAGTAAGCTCCATCCCGATCGATCCCAAAAACCCGCGGGAAAGGGTCGCCCGCCCGCGCTGCATCGAACGGCCCCCCCATAGAGTAGGCGTAGCTTGGGTAACCGTCGTCCAGCAACAGTGCGACGCTGGTTCTGGCAGAAGAGTTCCCGGCGCCGCGAACCTTGCCGGAAATCTGCCCGCCTGCCGAACTCGCAACTATGCTGAGAGCGGCGCCGCCCGAACCGTAGCGCAGGTCCAAAACGCCGCCCTCCATGTGGGTCTGCCCCAACTCCACCGATTTCGCGTATACCGTCCGCCCGGAAAAGGCTACGCGGTAACGGCCGGGTTCAACCCCTTTGAGGATGAATGAGTCGTCCGGGCCGATGGCTGCCAGGTAGGCGCCGTGGCCGTTCACCTCGCTAAGCTCGACATAACGGTCCGCCTGTTCTTTGCCATCCGGTGACATCCTGGACGGCTTATCC
>Ga0209039_10001125_pt1 | contig 25679 bp, 20 predicted proteins | sample BogFormECP12_OM1_FD_188238 | JGI IMG/M metagenome (GOLD analysis project Ga0209039, IMG submission 188238) | Bog forest soil microbial communities from Calvert Island, British Columbia, Canada - ECP12_OM1 (SPAdes) (version 2) | ecosystem: Environmental > Aquatic > Freshwater > Wetlands > Bog ... | reverse complement strand
CCAAGATCGCTCATTCATGTCCCAGCTATAAACTCGGCCTCGGCTTTAGACAAGTATCTACATGTATTACTATCTATGCGGTCGTAGTACTAGCCAGGAAAGGCAGCGACTGCAGAGTGATCCACCCGGCGATCCCTCAAAGCAGAACCAAGATAATGGGGGCCAAGATTGAACCATGAGTGATATCAGCATTCAGCCGAGCATTCGGTCTTTCATCCTGGAGAAGTTCCCGCCCGCAAGAAGACGAGTGCTAAACGACGATGTCCCGCTTTTAGAATCGGGCATCATCGATTCGTTGGGTGTGCTCGACGTCGTGGAATTTCTGGAGCGAACCTTCAAGATAAAAATAGACGATGATGAACTCGTTCCGGAAAACTTTGGAAATATTCGGAGACTGGCTTCTTTTGTCGGGCAGAAGCGGTCTCAAGTTGAGGTTCCGGGAAATTGAACTTCAAGACCAGACTGGTATTGCCGTGATATGGTTTCGCGGTCAGCCGCTCGCAGTCCCGCGGTGCGGGATGCCACTTCATTCTCGAGCGGCCATCCCGTTTATGAAAGTTCGCCGATCCTGAAACGCCCCGTACTCATCTTGGGCTGGATTCCGCGCATCATTGTGCCGATTGCCCGTTCTTTACACAGCCACGGCATACAGGTCGATCTTGCAGATTGTGTCAACGCGCCGCGGATTGCCTACCGGTCGCGAGCGATTCGCGAATTTGTGCGAGTTCAGTACCCTGATTACTCTCTCGAAGAGTTCGCTACAGGGCTCCGCGACTTCATCAAACGGCAGGGGCATGACCTGTTGATACCGACGGATGACCTGGGTCTGACTGCCTTGATGGAATGTTACGAAGATCTCAAGGACATTGTGGAAATAGCTTGCCCCCCGCCTAGTGTGACCCGTCGCGTTCTGAACAAGGCTTACACTCTGGAGGCTGCTCAGCGGTGTGGCATCTGTGTACCCAGGACCGTCATAGTCTCGAATTCCGAACAGTTGAATGAGCAGATAGACGGCTTTCCGTTCCCCTGGGTGCTCAAGCCCGTGGCCAAGGAAAGGCGCCTGAAAAAATTCAAGAGTTGCAGCATTTCAAGCGTTCACGACATAACCAGATTGTTCCCTGCGCCCCGCGAGTTCGATCCCCCCATGCTTCTGCAGGAGCATTGTGCTGGAGATGGCGTCGGCGTCGAAATTCTGCTCCATCGCGGGGAGTGCGTCGCCGTGTTCCAACATCGCCGCCTCAAGGAACTGCCTTACACCGGAGGGGTATCGGTGACCGCGGTGTCTGAACCGCCAGACCCTACCTTGGTCCAGCAGTCCACAACTCTACTGCGAGCCTTGGAATGGGAGGGACCGGCGATGGTCGAATTCAAGGTCAACTCCGCCGATGGCCGCGTGACGCTAATGGAGGTCAATGGCCGCTACTGGGGTACGATTTCGCTGCCCATTACGGCAGGGATAGACTTTCCCCTTTACGACTGGCAACTTCGACATGGGGAACCCGTTGCGGCATGTAAGTCCTACTCGGCAGGCATCAAGTGGAGATGGACGACAGGCCGCCTTGATCGCCTCTATCGGTTATTCGCCGAGGCCCGCGATTCCGATTCTGCTCGCAAAGCCCTGCGCAAAGATCTGCTCAGCTTGCCGATGGACTTCACGCCCCTCACGCGGGACGCAACCTTTCGATTTTCCGACCCCTTTCCCTCTCTGATTCACCTGGCTCGCGCTCTCTATTATTTCGCTCAGCATCTTCCGGAAGCGATCAAAGGTGAGCTGCCTGAAATGGTCTTTTAACAGCGAGGCGACGTGAATCGCTCAGGGATGCTTTAACCGTACGTTTACATGCACTTGCTAGAATCCGCCAGAGTTTCGCTGGAATCGACGGTGATGTTCTAGATGGATTCGCCAGCGTCCTAAGTGTGTTCTCGCTTCTCGCATGAAAAAACCGAAAACGGAGGTCCCTGCAAGATGAGTTTCGGTGTTCGACCAGTTTCGCTGGTTGATGATCGCGAAGAAATGATAGACATCCTGAACCGCAGCTTCGGCGCGGGTCAGGAGAAGCGGTTTGACTGGCGCCACATCAAGAACCCGGTAGGCGAGGCATGGGCATGGTTCGGCTTCGACGAGAATAAGAGCACGGTCGCTACGGTCGCAGTTTATCCCCGCCGAATGTTTGTTGACGGCAAATTGCTGGTCTGCGGCCAGGTGGGCGGCTTTGCGGTTGATGCCAGCCATCGCAGCCTGGGCCCTGCGATCCTCCTGCAGCGTACGACCTTCGAGCCTGTCCACTCCGGGGCGGTAGCTTTCTGCTATGACTGCCCGCCGCATGACCGGGGCATGTCTACATTCGTGCGCTTAGGCATGCGCCCCAACTGCGAAATCTTCCGCTATGCTCTTTTGCTGCGCAGCAACGAGTTTCTGGAGAACCGAGTGGGAAAGAGCTTGTGGACCAAGCCCTTAATTGCCGCGGCGAATCTGTTTCTCGGAATTCGGATGCCAGCGCGAAAGTTGCCAGGATTGGAGATCACCGAATTGCAGGGACTCTTTGGCGACGAGTTCTCTGATCTCGACAGGCTGGTCCCAAGTTCTGGATTGATCAGGGCAAGCCGCGCCGCAAATCTGTTGAACTGGCGTTTTCGAGAATATCCGAACGTGGACGAGGAGTATCACATATTGGTAGCTCGCAAGGGCGGAGAATTATTGGGGTTCGTAGTGCTCTGGATGTGCGACCAAAGAGCTTACATTTTGGACCTGTTCGGCGTTCAGCTCATCAGTATTGGACCTGCACTGCTCCAAGCTGCGATTGAAGTGTGCAGGCGAAAAAAGTCAGACAGTCTACATGCATATAGTTCCGACGACAACGAGTTGAGGCCGCTCCTTGCCGGTGCGGGATTTCGGCGGCGAGAGAGAGAAGCGAGGGTGGTTGCGTACGAACACTCAAACGGCCGGGCTGACAAACTACTGAACCACGGCCTGCGCTGGACTTTCAGTCGCGTTGAGGAAATGTTGTAGAGAAACGTATCTTACAGCTCTTTAGTGTGTCTTTAATGACTGTAGCCACGAGCCATCTTTACACCGAGCTCCCTTCTTCTTCGCTTGTGGTGCGCGCTCACCAGGGTGGAGTGGAAGTGATCGACCAATTGGCCGATGAATGGCGCGAGCTGTGTAGCGAGGCTGCGAACGACCAGCCCTTCTACCGGCCGGAGTTCATTCAGGCTCACGTCCGAACGATGATTCCCGGTGCCCGACTATTGGTGGTAACTGTCAGGCATCACGGGCGGCTGCGCTTTGTTCTGCCGCTGGTAGAAGAGGTTGGTACCTTCAGTAAGCTGCCTGTGCGGAGACTGAGGGCTCCGGTGGATTTCCATTGTGGCCGTTTTGATGCCGTTCGATGCCGGGGCCCGGAGGCGGATGGCGCAATCTCTGCGGCTTGGCGGTATCTCAAAAAGATGGGCGGCTGGGACCTGCTGCATCTTCGGTACTCACAGGTGGGGAGCACGATTAGTCGGCTGGCGCTTGAAGCTCGCGCCGACGGCTTTTTTACAATCGAGACCCCGGACCGGCCAAACCCGTACGTGCCCGTGCCGGCAGATGCAGAATCTCTGAATCGTATGCCACCCAATTCGAAACTGCGAAGCCAGTTGCGCCAGATACGGCTAAGGATGGCTGAAGAAGGTTCCCTGAAGTTCTATCGCGTGGATACGGCTGACACCGACGCTCTCGATCGTCTGTTCTTGCTTGAGGCAAGCGGCTGGAAAGGCCGAGGCGGCAGCGCTGTGAACTGCCATCCACCTACGCGCCAGTTCTTCAATGAGCTTGCCCAGTTCGCGACGCGCTTCGGTTACTTGTCGCTTTTTATGCTGGAGTTCAAGGGTGAGCTGATCGCAGCGCACTATTCGCTGACTTATAACGGCCTATGCCATTCGCCCGTAGTGGCCTATAACGAAAAGTTCAGGCAATTCGCGCCAGGCCACTTGATTGTCAGCGAAATCCTGAAGGATTGCGTTGCGCGCGGCGTTCACGGCTACGACATCACCGGCCAGGATCAGGATTGGAAGATGAAATGGGCAACGCAGACTCTCCCGGTCAATCACCACTACATCTTCCGCGGGCGAATTGGAAACCTGGCTTATAGGGTCGCATCAAAAGTCAGACCGAAGATCAGCCGCATGCTCGAGAAAAAACGTGGATAACAGAGCGTGACGGATTTCGTCGCAGTTACAGTGCGTAGAAGTACAGCTTCGAACATCGAACTATCCTAATTGGGTGCATCAAAAATGGAGTTCCTTTTTCATCATATGTTGCGGCGCAGTGCTTCCCTTCTCCCAGCCAAGGAGGCGCTGGTTCACGGGAATGACCGGCTCACGTACGCGGAAGCCAGCGCAAAGGTGCGAGGCCTAGCCTCCGGCCTACGAAGCTGCGGCCTGCGTCGCGGCGAAAGAGTAGGTATCTATCTTGACGCCAGTGTTGCGCAAGTCATTTCGATTTTTGGAGTGTCACAGGCTGGAGGCGTCTTTGTACCCGCTAATACGCTGCTCTTCCCCGAACAGGTGGCCCACGTCGCGCGCGACTGCAGCATCTCGGCCTTGATTACGTCGGGTGCCAAGCTCGCATCGCTTTTGCCCATCCTCCCGGAAATGTTTTCTTTGCGCTTCGTGGTCGTTGTCTCCGATGGAGAGCAATTACCCGTCTCTATCCCGGTGCATAATTTCGACGCAATGACGAACGGCACGCCTGACGTGTGCTTGCCAGACTGGGGAATCGAAAAAGATCTCGCCGCGATCCTTTACACCTCGGGTTCAACCGGAAAACCGAAAGGGGTCATGCTGAGCCACGCGAACGTTATGGCTGGTGCCACGATCGTGTCCACTTACCTTGGCATCACAGCATCCGAGCGGATTCTTGCCGTCCTTCCCTTCAGTTTTGACGCCGGACTGAACCAGTTGACGACCGCTTTCCAACAGGGCGGGACCTTAGTTCTCATTAATTTCACTTTTGCGAAACAGATTGTGGACGTTCTGGCAAAAGAGCAGATCACAGGATTGGCCGGCGTACCGACGGTCTGGAGCTTGCTGACTCAGCCCAACTCAACGTTGCAGAAGACCGCACTCCCGGCCTTGCGCTACATCACGAATACTGGCGGAGCAATGCCCCAAAGCGTGCTGAAGGTGTTGCGGGCAGCTCTTCCGCAGACGCGAATTGTTCTGATGTACGGCCTCACAGAGGCTTTCCGGTCAACCTACCTGCCGCCGGAAGAACTCGATCGCCGGCCCACCTCGATGGGAAAAGCAATCCCGGACACTGAGATCCTGGTGCTCAACGAACAGGGACAACAGTGCAAGCCGGGCGAAGTGGGAGAATTAGTCCATCGAGGTCCGACCGTCTCTTTGGGGTATTGGGGCCACCCGGAAGCCACGAATCGTGTGCTGAAACCGAATCCTCTGCTGCCACCGGAGATCGGAGACGTTGAAAAGGTCTGCTACTCCGGCGATTTGGTGAAGATGGACGAAGACGGCTTTTTGTACTATATCGGCCGCCGCGACACGATGATCAAGTCTTCTGGATATCGCATAAGCCCCACGGAAGTCGAAGAAGTAGTTTTTCAAAGCGGAAAGACGCGCCACGCTGCCGCAATCGGCATCCCGGATGAATTGCTCGGCCAGGCAGTGAAGGTGTTTGTTGTGCTGCGGGAAGGAGAGTCCTGGGATCAAGACGCTCTGCTGAGTTTCTGCGCAGAAAAGATGCCCCGCTATATGGTCCCAAAATACATCGAGGTGCTGGACGAACTGCCGAAGACCAGCAGCGGCAAGGTCGATTATCCTTCGCTGAGAAGGCGAGAAGGCCTGTGATGAGTATTCCAGACGTTGCTGCGCCTTACTGGAAAAGCAATTCCCAGGGCGAACTCATGGCCGGAGGTCTGACGATCTCCTCCATCGTTGCTCGGCACGGGACCCCGGTCTTTGTTTATGACCGTGCCATCCTTGAGCAAAAGCTCTCTGCTCTCCGGAGCGCGCTGCCTTCCAGATTCGCGATCAGCTACTCGGCAAAGGCCAATCCCAATCCTGCGTTTCTCAGGTTTTATGTAGAGAACGGGTGCGGGCTGGAAATCGCTTCCGCCGGCGAGTTCCACCTGGCACAAAGTGTCGGATGCCTGTCGGAGAACATTGTTTTTGCCGGACCCGGCAAGACCGAGCAGGAACTCGAACTGGTCATTGCCCAAGGTATCGGTGAGATCCACGCAGAGTCGCAGTTAGAAATTGAGCGCATCAATGCAATCAGCGAGAAGCTCCGTGTCCGCACCCGCGTCGCCATCCGGGTGAATCCGGACGAAGAAGGTCAGGGTGGCGCCATGCGCATGGGAGGAAAGTCCGCACCGTTTGGCATCGACGAAGAACAGCTCGGACCACTCTTCGATTGCATTGCGGATTACCCGCACATCGATTTCTGCGGAATTCATCTGTTTGTGGGAACGCAGATCCTGGATTGCGGGTTGTTAATCGCGCAATACGAAAAGGGTCTGGAAATCTTCAAACGCGGCACGCCGCACTTCAATCTATCACTGCACACCTTGGATTTTGGGGGCGGGCTGGGGATTCCTTACTTTGCGGGGGAATCTGAGCTGGATCTGGGCATGCTTCGGGATGGGCTGTGCCAACTCATGCCAATTATCGGAAGCGAGAATTGTTTTGCCAATGCAAAATTCATGATTGAGCCTGGCCGCTTCCTGGTGGGTGAGGCGGGGGTCTATGTTGCCCGCGTCAATGACATCAAGGTTTCACGCGGAAAGAAATATCTGATTCTCGACGGCGGAATGAACCATCATCTGGCGGCTTCTGGGAACCTGGGCCAGGTCATCAAGCGGAATTTCCCGATTGCCATCGTGAACAAGTTGGATCTCGCTCCGAGCGAAACGGTGGAAGTTGTCGGTCCCCTGTGCACTCCGTTAGACACCTTGGGTCGATCTGTGCAACTACCTGCGGCCGACGTCGGCGACCTGGTCGGAATCTTTCATTCCGGGGCTTACGCACGAACTGCCAGCCCTCTCAGCTTTCTGAGCCATCCAACTCCGCCGGAAGTATGGATTGAGAACGAACAGGACTTCTTGATCCGACGGCGCGGCAGTCCCGAGGATTACCTCCGCGATCTTGCATGTGCCGAGGCGATGAGCGAACCAGGATCTCGGAAAGGGGACCGATAACCTTGTCAGACACCGCTAGTTCCGATCGTTCGAAAACGACGGAAGCGGTAGCTCCGCGTGCGTTTACGAGGCCCTTGCTGGAGGTAGTTCCGAACGGACCACCACCGGTGCGTGATACTGGGCGGTTGTTCAGCCTGCGGGTCTATCAGAGTCTGGAGGATCTGCTGGAACTGGAGCCGCTCTGGGACAATCTCGTTGCGGAATATCCTCTGGCCAGTATCTTTTGTACCTGGGAGTGGCTGGTTCCCTGGTGGCGGAGCTTTGGAAAGGGCCGCAACCTATTGGTGCTGGCATTGTTCGACTCGGCTTCGAACTTGCTTGGGCTGGCGCCGCTGTCCACTTCTAGAGAGCACTTTTGGGGTTCAGTTCCCCTGCGCGTGCTTCGCTTTATGGGTGATGGTAGCGAAGATTCCGACAATCTCGATTTTCCGGTGCGGCCCGGGTTCGAGGAAATCCTCGCTCGCCAGGTTCTCCAGTATCTGCAGGACCAGCGCCATCAGTGGGATATCTCACAGCTTAATACCATGCCGCTGGAATCGCCCGTCGCCGGATGCCTTGTAGAATCGCTTAGCCCGCCGCGCTGGTCGTGTTTTGAATACTCCCGCGCCCGTCTGACCGTCTTCCTGCCTCCGACCTGGGAGGAGTATCTAGAACAGATCTCGCCAAAAGAACGAAGGAACTTTATGTACTACGGTCGGCGGCTGCGGAAAGCGTACTCGGTCCGAATCCGTCGCTGCACCGGCGAAAGTGAATTGACGGTGTGTTTAGAAGCACTCTTTCGATTGCATCGATTGCGCTGGCAGCACGCTGGGGAGCCCGGTTCTTTTGTCTCTGATGCACGACGGGAATTCTATGCCGATCTGAGCTGGCGACTTCTGGCCAGAAAATGGTTGGAGCTGTGGGTTGCCGAACTCGACGGCACAATTGCAGCGGTCCAATTCGCCATGCGTTACGGAAACAAGGTGTATTCGCTGCAGGAGGGTTATGATCCGGACCGCGCTTCCGACCGAGTCGGCTTTATTCTGAGGGGAGAGGTGCTGCGGCAGCTAATTTCCGAGGGAGTTCAAGTCTACGATTTCCTGGGGGGAGACGATCAGCACAAAGCGCGATGGAAAGCAAAAGCCGGGCACTATCGTGATCTTCACTTCGCTCTTTCGTGGGGCAAGGGCGGCGTCCTGCTGAATTGTGCCCACCGCAGCCTCACAACCAAGGAATGGTTGCGGGGCCGACTGTCTTCCTCCGCCTGGAGCTTCCTGCACAAGGTCAACGTTGCCTTTCGAAAACGTTCCTCCCGCGCTCAGAGTCATCCGACTAAAATGCTCGGCAGGAAAGAGACAGACTAGCGACTCGGCGCGGGCAGATTCACCAATCCCGCCATTCTGAGGCATGCACCCCGCTCTAATTCAGTGGTATTAGTTGACGGTCTTTCGAATTGCAGAGCCAGAGTTTCCGATCTTTGAAGTACTCCAACAACTTCCGGTTGTGTTCCTCGTCCAATTCGCGAGCCCAGACTATCTTAGACTCATCAATATTGGCGCGGTTGTAGACCCATTCGTCCTGAATGGACTCAGGATTCATATGCTCGATGTAGCGAACGAGAACAAGATGCTTCCCCGCCTGTCTTTGCAGAAAGTTCTCCACGGAACAACGGCCGCCTTCGCCATAACCGCCGGCCGCCCAGACAGAAGGCCACGTCGGCGCCGGCGCGATTGAAAGCGCCGGCATGGCGAACCGCACCGCGATCATCACAACCACCACTGCAGGAACAAGAAACGCCGATCCATGCCAACGCGACTCGGCCGGCATGCGAGCGGTGATGGCGCGCCAGCGCCGCAGACCCTGAAGGATCAGGGCATATAGCCCCACGGTCATTGGCGCGGCATAATGCGGATACCCCCACCATTCAATGCCCAATGCCAATGATGTAAAGACTCCAACCGCGAGGAAGAAACGCATCTTTCGATCACGCCAGGACAGCAGGATCAGGAGCAGAGGCACCGTCAAAGCAGGGCCAACGTAAAAAAACCAGTAGCGAGCGAATCTCCCCGCTTCGCTAGGCCGCATGACATTCCACTTCGTATAGAAGTACCGGAAAACGTCATTATTGTAATGATGCTCCGGCCTTAGTTTCCCCCACACAAAGAGAGGGGTGATACTGTACTGCTCAGCAGCGGCGACATAGGGCATCTTCAGCGGATCGCCCGTAACCCGCCAAAAGTAATATGCCATCGCACCTCCTGCCAAAGTAAGGACGAGGGCGATCGGAATGATTGCGTGAACGAAGGCGGAGCGAAAGGGAAGGCCGCCCCTCGGTCTAAGTCCGAACCAGCGGGGCACCTTTTGCGCTCCGAAGAGCCAAACCATGAGCAGAAAAGCTACGGGCAAGCAAAAAAAGAAGCCTTCATAGGGCCTGCTGTTGGCAAGGATCACCATTCCGATTGCGAGCAGTAGCGAATCCCCCACCCGGCGATACCGACAGACTCTGGGCAGCGCTCCGAAAACCAGCGCTCCCCCGATCGCGGCCGGGGCGCCACCGTAACGGCTGTTCATCCAGTAACTGAACATTCCCAGGCGAACGGCGGCGAGAACTGCTCCAGCCAGCGCCCAGGCTGACGGCATCCACCCTTTCAATGCCCAATAAATCGCCGCGCACATGAGTGCGACGCTAAACCAGACGCCCAGCCAGGGAGCATGCGCAATCAACTGCCCTGCAGCGAGAAATAGTCCCTGCATAACCGGATACATCGACGCATACGTCGGCTGCTGCAGCACGTGCATGGTTTCGAAATGAATCCACATCGGATGCGTCGGATTCGTAAGTCGTCCAGAAGCAAAAGTGTCGGCCATCAGAAGAAAACTGAATTCGTCCTGCACCGAGGGCGCCGGGAACTTTGAGATAGGCCAAGCCAGCAACCGCAATGCCAGCGGGGAGCAGAGGGCAACAACCCAGACAGCCTTCGGAGCGCGGCTGATGCGGATGCCCAGTTTGCAAAGCGGCCGAAGTGTGCGAGACAGGAACGTAGGCGAAATCAACAGTCCCACAACGCCGAGGAGTATGAGGCCCAGTTCTGCCCAGAATAGTGAGTAGTCCTTCAATAGGTTCATGTGGCCCTAGGTAAGCATTTTCTGAACAGAAGCTACGACGGAAAAGACTGCAGACCACAAAAGTATACAAGGGCACCTTACAGACTGCCCGCCTGGAATCGGCGCTGCTCAGCCGGTTGTGCGTGCTATAGTTTATTGAACCAGTGATACGTCTGCGTATTTCAACCGAGTCCCAGTCTGCCGGTTCCGTCCCAGAGATGATCACGCCCGTCCTCCGTTCTAGGCCTGAATTCCAGCAGCTTGTAGAACAGGAGTATTGCTTAGGAGTTGCATGAAAAAGTTCGTGTTCACACTCGTTCCGATCGCCTTCCTAGCGGCGCTCGCCCTTGGCGGGTCCGGTGGAAAACTCAAATCCAGTGCAATTTTCGCCCAGGCTAACGGATTGGATCGAGCACAGTGCGGGCCTCCAAACTATGCATGCTCTTACGACGGACCTGATCCGAAACCTCTCTGCACAGACTGCGCTCTGCCGACCGTGCCGGATATGAGCGCGGAACCGAACGCGGTCTGGTACGACAACATGTTTGGGCTGAGCGGCAAAGGCAATCAGATCGTTCGCTGTACCTATCCTGACATGAACGGCGAGGGTAAAGGTTCCTTCGCTATCGGGTTCGGTGGGTCGGGAGACACCAACGCCATCGGCAAGGCCGGAGGTTCTCCGCCAAGCTATCGTCTCATAGTTTGGTTTTTTCCCTTCACCTACACTCCCGATCCAGCTCATCCCACGTGTCACCCCACCTACAAGACCACCTATAGGGTTGCCGAAGGATCCTTCAGCTGGGTAACCCCACATCTTTATTATGCTTTCGGAGGCAGTTACTATCAGGTGAACGCCATTGATCTGGGAAGCCCCACTCCTCCACCAAGGATACCCATCATCGATTTTCAGCAGATCCTCCCGCGCACCGGTCCCGGCTGGCCCGGGGCAAATCAGCAGGTAGCGCTGGGGGCGATCATTGCGCCGCACGGGAACAATCAAGGCAATTACATTTATCAGGCAACCTGCACGCTGAATCAGAAGAACTGTTCCATCGCTAGAACCGGGGCGGCTGTTCCGAGCTTTAGCCAGACTGTGATGAGTGATACTCCGGATGGAACTGTAACCTGGCGCAACATTGGACCCGGATTCAACGGCCCGTCGCCCTGGAGCGTAGTAGGCGGAGTGTCCAAGGATGACGACGTGTTCGTGAAGGCATTCTCCGACGACGGTGGTCAAGGCGGTCCAGGGGCGATTTTTGTCGCGGCCTACAAACGCAGCACCAATATCTACTATTTCTACAATGTTGGTACGGGAATTCTTTCCTATTTTACGTGTTCAGGCGGCAGCGGCTACAACTGCTCGGGAGGAAGCTGGAACCAGACGATCTTGGGTATGACCAATCTCCCTGACCGTTTTCTGCTACACAATTTGAAAGTTAACAAGAGCGGGGAGTGGGTTGTGCTCGAGCAGGACTCGTGCCGGTTTGAATCCTGTTCCACTATTCCAGGCGGGCCGGGAATTTACTTCTGGCACCTCAGCACTGCGACCGCGAGCGTAACGAAGGTCACGAGTCACCCGTGGGGTCATTTTACCGAGGGTTTCAACCTGTTCGCGAATCAGAACGGTGAAAGCGACGTGAACCTCAATGGACGTTCTTTCGCAAAACCCGACGATCAGTTTCCGCTTAACTACTTCACCTACAATTGGCATCTACGTTCTCTCCCGCGTACTGAGGGTTTGGAAGCTCATCCCTCCTGGAACTACAACGATGGTTCCGACACTACTCCGGTGTGCACGGCGACGGCCGGCTTTGATTGGCCGTATGTGATTCCGTGGGAAAACGAAGTCGTCTGCTATGGCACGAATCCCAACCCGGACTGCTCGACCGCGGGGCATGGCTTATGTCGTACGCAAGTGAAAAGATTCTTTCACACTTTTAATCCTGCCACTTGCGACCAGTACGACGGTTTCAACAGTTGCTATGGAATCGGGGCGCTTTCACAGGACGGGAAGTACTATGCATTCACCAGCAATTGGGGAGACACCCTGGGGTCGGTTGAGAGCGGAGGACAGGGTCCGGGCAGCTGCGTTGGCGGATTTAATTTCCAAAGGAATCACTTATACGAGGTTGGCGACGTTTTCGAGCCAAGTAACGGCACCGGAAATGGACACCCCAACCCCGGTTTCACAGTCTTCAGGGTTACTGTGTCGGGAAGTTCGAGTAATTATCCGAATGGGCCTTGGCCCCGGGCCTGGATGCTAAAACACGATGCAGCCGACGGATTCTACCAAGATGGTGACATTATCCTGCCAAACATCAAACGCAACCCATGTAATCATGCATTTCAGGTGACTAGCGGCGGGGGCACCGCAAACGGATCCAAGCTTCTCGATTGGCAAAATGCCTACGGCTACAGTGGTTCATGCCAGTCGGTTACAACCGGACAGAAAGTCATTGACGGGGGTATCACTTGGACAGACATTGGGGAGTATGTGCTGGGAACAATGCATTTGGCCAATATGGGCCGCGATACTTGCAGATCCGACGTTTTTATCGGAGAGCTTAATTAGTTCATTGCAACTTTTACCTTCCCACTCTTCCCACTGATATGACCTTCCCGCATCGATGTAAAGTGGCGCTCCAGACAGAGTGATGACTCGGATTTCTTCTGTTCACGCGATGGTGGCAGGAAGTGTCCCGCGCATAACCTGGAGGCTATGCCGGGTGAAGTAATGCACGGCACGCGCAAACTCCATCATCGCTGGTAAGGGATCAGACAATTGGAAGATTGCATCATGTGTAAAGGGGTGGAAGTCTCCCACCAGGCTTAGCAGGTCCTGGCGGAGTGGCCGGCGGGCAGCATTCGAGATGCGGGCCTCTGCCAACAGGCGATAAAGGCGGTCCAGGCGGCCTACCGTCCATCGCCATTCTGTGCCGGCTGCGTACGTTCGACAAACATTGGGGAGATCGCCGTGCTGCAGTTGCCAGTAGTACAGTGGGAAGTCAACTCCCGTACTGATAGGCAGAGAAATCGTTCCCCAATAGCGGCCGTTGACCTCCATGAATGTCGCCTGTTCGTCGGCAGGGTCGATTTTGAACTCAACCATCGCCACCCCTTCCCACTTCAGGGCCCGCAATAACGCAAGAGACTGTTCTACTAGAACGTGGTCCGGACTTTCCGCAATTGCCGTTACCGAGACTCCTCCTGTATGGGGAAGCTCTTTCAATCGGCGATGTTGGAAAACCGCAATGCATTCACCGTTGTGGATAAGCATTTCAACGCCGACTCCGGCCCCAGGGCAATACTCCTGCACTAACATCGGTGGCTTGAAATCACGCGAGGTCGGAAATAGCAGGCCTAGCTCGTCAGCGGTGGTCAGCTTGCAGCTCTTAAACTCCTCCAGTTGCTTTTGTTTCGAAACAGGTTTGAGAATCCATGGGAACGGAAACTCATGCACTCGTTCGAACAGCTGGCTGGAATTATCCACGACTGCAGTTTTGGGAACTCGTATCCCACACTGTTGCGCGATTTGCAATGTGCAGGACTTGTCCAACACAAGACGGGTGACGAAAGGGGGTGGACACGCAATTTGTACAAGGTCCTTGAAATCGTCGTAGCAGTCCATCAGGGCCACTAATCCGAGGTCATCGGTCGGTATCAGCATGTCGTGGCCGTGCTGACCAACGAATTTGCGGAGTTCGCTTACAAATGCATCCGGAGAACGGTCGGGATAGGGGATTCGTACGAACTGGCGGATGGCACGGGACCGCGCGGCAATACGCGGCGCCTCCACGCAGTCGGCAAGATCAACTGGAATGCCATGATTGTGCAGAGAACGTGCTATGGGGAGAACGATTCGGGAGATCCACCCCAGAATAAGAACAGGACGTTTCACCGGAGCCTTTATTTTCCAGAAACTAACCCCGCCGAGACCGGATCACGATAACCGGGCCTAGTCTGGTACTTGACTTTGATCACCCGCAGCAAGAAGCGTACCCTTCCGTCGATGTACCGCGTGTTATAGCTTGCGATGTGCAACTTTTCTAGAAGGAAGCTGACAAAGCCGCGGATTCCGTATGCTCGATAGTAGAAGGACCGATGTTTCCAGCACATCTTTACATCCATCCAGTACATGCGCCAATTTCGCTTGGTCAAGCTCGGATGCCCTTCCCGTCGGATGCGCGCGAGCGGTTTGGCAATGCCTTCGATTTTGTAACCCGCGGCGCAGCAGCGAATTATGAAATCGCGATCCTCGCATTCCCGAAACCGGCGATCAAATCCGCCAATCGCTCGCATCATATGAGTGCGGATGAGCATCGTCGGGATCATGACCCAATGGTCATTCGTTAGTGCCTCCGCAAGCGTGATGGGACCGGACCAGTTGCGTCCCCACAGCGCATCCGGCTTGTCCGAAAAGAATGCCCATGCCGCGGTGTGAACGGCAGCACACTCCGGATGTTCGTCCAGATACCTGCGCTGAATCTCGAGTTTCTGCGGCAACCAGAGATCATCGTCATCCAGAAAGGCGACAAACTTACCCCGCGCCCGACGCACTCCCTCGTTGCGAGCTGCCGCCAATCCGACATTGGTCGGGAGGTCAATGATATTGCATGTTGCGGCGTAACGGTCCAGGTACCTCCGCGACGTTTCACGAGAGCAGTCATTGACAATGAGAATTTCCAGCGGCTTCAGGGTTTGTGAAAGTACGGACTGTATCGTTTCGTCGATATACTGTTCGCGGTTGTAATAGGGAATGACTACAGAAATGTCCCCGGCTGCGGGCACTGCTTTCCCCTCCGATCGTCGCCGAATGATTTTAAGCGATTTAGGCGAGTATCGCCGATAAACGCTCAAGAATTCACGAAAAATTCATCTGTCTATTGACGCGACTCTATCGCACACACTGATATGATTCGGTTTCACGAAAAGCTGCTGATTCGAACCTGAGCCCGCTGGGCCCCGCCGCATTGGGAGATCTTGTATTCCGTAAGGGAACTGTTTCAGAAGCACCTGATCAGAATCGACATGCCGGTTGGACTCATAACGCCTGATCTCGTCTCTTCAGCTTAGGTCATGGAACTTCGTGCCCTTTTTGGAGGTCGGAAGATGCGCAAGCTTTACATTCTTGGCGGAAGGCAGCGCAAGCCGGGAATGAATGAAGCAACCCCTAAGGATGAGTGGTATCTCTACGACGCCGCTCTCATTCTGGAACTCGATACCGATTCAGGGGCGGTGCGCACCTGCGTAGAGTATCAAAGCCCGCCCGAGGCCCGAGCCGGGAATCAACCTGCCGCGCATTTTCATTGCGGGGCTCTGAGTGGCAATCTTCTATACACCTGCACCACCACGGAGGTGCTTGTATATCGGCTCCCTGACTTTGAGCAGGTGGCCTACGTCTCCCTTCCTTGTTTCAACGATCTCCACCATGTGACCCCCTCATCAGACGGGAATCTGTTGGTAGTGAATACCGGCCTGGAGATGGTCGTCAAGGTGAGTCTTGATGGGGAGATATTAGCGGAATGGAGCGCGTTGGGCGATGATCCGTGGGCGCGCTTCTCTCGAGACATTGATTATCGGAAGGTCGAGACCACAAAACCTCACCGCTCACACCCCAATTTTGTTTTCGAACTGGATGATGAAGTTTGGGTCACACGCTTTCACCAGCGCGATGCCATATCTGTAAGTGGGTCCGGCAAACGCATCGAAATCGCCGGGGAATTCCCGCATGACGGCTTGATATGGGGTGAGCGAATTCTGTTTACCGCGGTAGACGGAAAACTCGTAATGGTGAACCGCCATACGTTAGGGGTTGAGCAGATCGTCGACTTGAGACAGATTCAGGATCGCGATCAGGAAGTATTGCCGGCCTGGTGCCGCGGCCTTCTCCCGGTTGACGAAAGGCGAATTTGGGTAGGATTTACTCGAATTCGCAAAACCATTTTTCGGGAGCACGTTCGTTGGGTCAAAAGCGTCCTGCGAGAGGGTACCGTGGTTAAGCCAACCCATGTTGCGCTATTTGACATCGTGGACAAGGGATGTCTCAAACAATTTGATTTGGAGCCCTACTCCTTGAACACAGTTTTTGGCATCTTGCCTGTGCCCGACTGAACGCCGGACGAATCACGAATCACCTGCTTGCGACTGAGGCAGGGAGCTATTGTGCTCCTCGCCCCAACAAAACGATCTTTACGGTCTGGAACATAATCAGCATATCGAGCCCGAGCGAAGCGTTCTTAATGTAGAAAAGGTCATACTGCAGTTTCTCTTTGGCATCCTTTGCCGTATTTCCATATTTGTACCGAATCTGTGCCCAGCCTGTTATCCCTGGTCGCACGAGATGGCGCATGCCGTAGTATGGAATCTCCTCCTTCAACCACTCAACAAATTCCGGACGTTCAGGCCGCGGTCCAACGAACGACATATCGCCTTTCAGGACACACCACAATTGTGGAATCTCATCCAGTCGTGAGACACGCAGGAACCTGCCAACTCGCGTAATCCGAGGATCGTCATCGTCGGCCCATGTCGGACCACTATCGGCCTCTGCATCTTCACGCATGCTGCGAAATTTATAGCAGTAGAATACCTTCTCACCCCAGCCGACCCGCTTCTGCTGGTAAAACACCGATCCCGGCGAGTCCAATCGAATGGCAAGGGCAATCAAGGGAATGAGCGGCGCCGCGAATAGAAGGCCGATTACGGCCACCGTAAAATTCACGACCCGCCGTAGCATCCGGGACATATCGTTCAAGTGAAAACCTTTGGCGAAGATAATCCAGCTGGGGTAAAGCCCTTCGACTTCGATCTTGCCGGAAATCTTCTCGAGCCAGGAAGTCGCCTCCTCGATGTTAACCGCACTGTGTAGGCGGAGATTCAGCAGTTCCTGCATCGGCATGGTGTCCCGACGGTCCTGCATCGCCACAATGACACGGTGCAACTTTGTCTCTTGTGCTATTTCGCGTATGTGCGCGGCCATGCTCTCTCGGGTGGAGATTGCGGGCATGTCGCCAGTCCATCCCACTACATCAACACCCAATTCCCAGCGATCTTTCAGACCTTGGACAAGCCTTTGTGCGCGTTCCCCCGTTCCCAATACGTAAACGTGCTCTCTCAGAAAAGGCTGCGACACCAGCCATGAATAGGCGCTGCGCCACGCGAGCAGCGCGAACGCCAAGATGATCACTCCTGTCGAGGGAAAGGAAAGATTCCGCAGCATCCCCTTTGGGAATACGAAGCCTGCCACGCCTAACGCCAAAGCTAGCCAGCCCGGAACCAGCAGCAGCCGGAAATAAAGTTCTCCTTTGGCGTCAAAGTGGGCAGGATCATATAGATCAAACCCGTGGCAAAGCATCAATGTGAGAAGCGTCAAGATCACTATCTTGTAGTAGCCATATTCGAAATTTAAAACTAAGTAACTGTCTTCGCGATATCGCACGATGATTCCGAGCAGCAGCGAGGCGACAATCATCAGGGCCTCGCCCATGACTAAGATCAGGGCCCGGACCGGATAATATGCGTTGAAGAGACGAATCACGTGTGTCCTGAGCTTTCACATTGCGTTGGGAACTTCACCTTCTGCACCATGGGACATCGAGCCTGGGCTCACCTCCCGCCCATGCATTCGCTCATTCCAACCGAATTGGGTGAATATACCAATCCAACCCAATCGAGGCGCTATGCCGGCGGATAACGGGGTTGCAGCCGACTGAGACCGAGCAGTTACTGAACTTTTCGGCGTCAAATTGATAACTGGCGAAGGCACTCAGCGATCTCCCCAATCGCCGCTGTACAGCTGCGCCGGCGAATCCATATCCGTATGAACTTTCGGAGCTCGCAGCCGAATTCGATCCAATTACCTGTGACCGTACGTAGCCGCCGTACACGCTGGCCGACCAGGACCGATGAAACTTTCGATTCACGGAAAGCAGTGCAATGTCGGTAGTGGCTCCAGCGAAGAAGCCCGAGCCTCCCGTGACCAGCCGATTGTATGAGAGGCTGAGGTTTGATTTTTCCCAGCGATGGGTGAGCAGGGCTTGGGCAGTAGCGCCGATTTGGCGCGAGGCTTGGGTGTTCCCGCCGCTGAAGTTTATGTATTCCGGGCCGCCGCCGAGCACCAGATCAGTGCGGGTTGAGATGATCCGTTTGTAAATGAACTGCGCTGAATTTGTGACGAGATTGCCAGCGTCGCTGTCCGGAAACCGAAAAACTTGATATCCATACGACACTCCGATCACTTCTTTTCGGCTAACCTGGTAGTTGTATCCGCCTGTCACTGCAACCTGGCGGCTGTCGAATGTGTTTTCTTCGTTGCCAAAGTAATCGGTGATTGCATAATCGCCACCTGCGTACACGGAGGAACGCGGCGTCAAAGCCTCGCTAAGGGTAAGCCCCGAGTCGTTGATGGCATAGGCCGCTTGGCCTACCTGGGCGAACTGAGTCGGAAGAGGAAGATTGGAGAGTCCTGTATTGTTGGGAGCGCTAGCATCCAAGCCAGTAAAGCGCAAGTTGTATGCCCCAGCCCCACCAAACGGCGATGATCCAAAAGTGCCTTCGCCAGCATAACGAAATGAGTCCGTGAAGCTAAGTCGTCCCTTCGACCACAGGATGCTCTCCTCCGCACTTAGTTGCTGAGACTGCTCGTCATAGAAGTTTGCACTGCCGTAGTTGCCGTACAAAGACCCGCCGCCAATGTAATCGAACGTCGTCTCGGATTGGCGAGTGAATTTCTGCAGACGGGCACTTCCAAAAAGGTTCGTCACCGAGGATACTTGGGAGGAGTAGCCCAAAATTCCACTGGGATTGTTCTCCGCGCCTTCGCCCACATGAATGCCGAATTGCAGCAAGCTTCGTGATGGCGCCGGTGGGGACACAGTAGCCGACTGATCCTGGCCCGGATCCGACAAGGTCTCGTCGGCAGGAAACATAGAATCTTGTCCCGAATCCGCATGCGTAACGGGCTCTTGCGCATCGCTGTCCGGGGCAAGCGGTTGCCCACTACCGGCTTGTGCCCAGCCCGTTCCTAAAGCGATCAAAAGAAACGCCGACGTCCAAAGGCGCGTTCTCAAACCTGGTCCTCCCTCAAAACTTGCGCGCGACTTATTGTTCCTGGCCTTGAGGCGATTTATCCCGCACTATTCTCCCTCGCGGTGGCAAAATGGAACGCGCCGCATCCAAGAATTCACGGAAAATTAATTTGCAGAGCGCTAAGCCCCTGATCGTCAATAAGATATGTTTTCGAGCATCTATTGGACTCCGGTTTGAGAACTGAAGCGACTCCCCTGCAAGCTTTGCACTGGATCGGGTGTCCGATGGAATTGAGCGCTACTGAATTAATGTCTCAGGCGTTACGGGCCAAAGGGTTCGACAGATCACCGCCAGGAGCTTTCCTCAGCAGTAGGTTTTTCGCCATTTGAATTAGCGAAATGACGCGTTTTCTGTGTAACAGCCACAAGGTGGACGTGTAGACAAACGCGCCAACGGCGACCTCGATGACAAGCCGCAGCAGCAATGGCCGCGCAGAGCCGAGGCTATACTTCGACCACTCCACTGCCGGGATCATCGCGATGGTCCCGCTCAAGGCTGGGCGTAGGGCGCGAAGGTAATCTCCTGTTTTCGCGCCAATGGTGCGAAATGTCTTGCGATAGAGCGGTAGAACGACGATGGGGTATGCCACCACCCATCCCCACGCAATTCCAACTATTCCCCGATAGCTCCCCACGAAGAAAGCCACGGGAAGAATAGCCAGCGCTAACAGATCATTCCACATGACGTATCGAGCATTGCCAACTGCGGTTAAGACCTTGGGCAAAAGAGCTACGATGGCTCGAAACGCCGCGTAGTAGGAAAGTACTTCCAGAGGCGCGATCATCCCATCCCACTTGTGCCCGAGAATGAGTGGAACGAACTCATGCGCTACCAGACCCAACCCAACGCATGCGGGAAACGCGGCCAGCGCAACCATCTCAGTCAGACCGTAGAGGTAGCGCCGAAGTGCCGCACGGTCATTCTGAACAGCGGCCAGGTAGGAAGGAATCACGGTCGTGACCAGGGACGCGACTTTCTCGAGCGGCACGTTGGCCAGTTCCCAGGCGTTGCCATAAAGCCCCAGCGCAGTCTGGCCCAGCATTCTCCCGGCGACAAAGTTGTCCAGACGCTCGTAGGAATTCAACGCGATCGTCGAGACCGATAAGTGCCAGCCAAATCTCAGCGGCTCACGGATCGATTTTATGCGGGGCCAAGCCAATTTACAGGGTCGAGCTCGAAGGATCACGATGGTCTTAAGGACAGCGGGAAACATGTTTCCGAGTATTAATGACCAATATCCGAAGCCCAACAGCGCCATCAGCAAAACCAGGGCTGCGGCTAGCAATGTCGAAGAAATACCCACTACTGAAAGCAATCGGAAACGCATTTCTTTGGCTAGCAATGCGGCTGGAACTCCGGTGATCCCCCCCAATAGGAGTCCGCTGCACACCACAATGAATACGGGAGCCAGGGGCGGCGTCCGAAAGAATGCGGCAAACGGTTTGGCGATGATAACTCCCAGTGCAAAACAAAGACTGCTCGAGATTACGTTGAAGCCGGTTAATTGCGCCAACTGGTGCTCGCTAAGAGGTGGGAGAGCTACAACCGCGCGAGGAATGCCGAACCCGGTGATCTGTCCCAGGTATGGCATCAAGAGTAAGGCCAGCGCAGAGATCCCAAAATCCGCGGGCGTAAGCAGCCGCATCACTTCCAGAAATGCCAGCCAGGTGAAGATTTGTGTTCCCCAATCACTGGCGGCATTCCAAGCCACACTTCGGACCAGGGAGCGATCAAGTGACTCCTGGGTTGCGGCGACCGGGTCGGGGGCGGCCCCTGCCACATTCTCCGGTGCGAACGACAACTCAGTATCGGAGGGCTGGGTATCGGAGGGCTGGCTCATTCTTTGACAGGGTTGAGATGGAAAACCCGAGGCCTCGGAAGGGCAAACCGGGCAGTTTTCCAATCGTGAGAGAGTCTAACAGCGAGGCAACCGCACCAATGTTAACCTTCCGTTAAAAGCTTCTCCTCCGTCTCCTTTTCACGGATTTCCCGGCGGAATACTGGTATCTTCATTCGTTTAGGCGGTGTCGGTCCGCAGGGTTAACTATTCCCCTCTCCAGGAATCTCTTTCGTGATCAAGTCGGATGGCCACAAATTCATCTTCCTTTGCGGGCTTCACAGGAGCGGCACTTCTCCCCTGTTCCGCATATTGCGAGAACATCCCGAGATCAGCGGCTTCCGCGATACCGGCGTGCCAGAGGACGAGGGTCAGCACCTTCAGACCGTGTTTCCAGCGGCTAAGTCTTACGGCGGCCCCGGCCGCTTCGGCTTCGCGCAAGAGGCACATCTTACCGAGAAATCCGCCCTTGTCACTTCAGAGAACCAGCAGAGGCTCATCGCGGAATGGTCGAAACATTGGGATCTTGGCAAACCGTGCCTATTGGAAAAATCTCCTCCCAACCTCATCAGGACTCGTTTTTTCCAGGCTCTTTTTCCTGGTAGCCACTTCATAGTCATCACTCGTCATCCCATCGCGGCATCGCTTGCGACTCGAAAATGGGCAAGCTCCAGCCTGGAATCCCTGATAGAACATTGGCTGCACTGTCACCGGATATTCGAACTGGATCGCCCACACCTGCGTCACGTACATGTGCTTAAGTACGAGGATCTCATCCGGGATACCGACACTGAACTAGAACGAATCTATGGATTCTTGCGCCTGGAGCCGCATCCTTCACAACCTCTGAATCCTGCTGGGAATGAGCCCTACTTGAGCGAGTGGCGCCAATTCTCAGGCGATGCGACAGGGCGAGCGCTGGTTCGTCGGATCGTCGAGAAATACGACAAAAAGATCCGGCCTTACGGTTACAGTCTCAGGGACTATGGCGCGACTGCGCCCGCTGTTTCAGCTACGACATGAGCTTCGCCATTGGGATCGGTGGACTTAAATTAACCTAAGGTTAATGTCCACGTAGCCCTCGCTTAACATTGAAATAGCTATATTGTTCGCAGCATCCACGGCCGGGCGATTCGGTATGGCCTGGATGAAGAAGAGCTGTTTAATCCTCTACTTGAATGCACAAGGCGCTTGCAACATAACCTTCGACGTTCTTACCGGGCAGCATTACTCAAATGTCGAAGCTTCGCCCGATGAGGCGAGTCGTGTTGACACAACTGGCTAACACAGATCAATGCCTTAATCGCAGTCTAGCTTTGACCGCCCAGCCAGCTCTCGTCCCTAGCCACGCCGTAAAGGACCAGACAAAATCGCGGGACCGCGTGCTGGGGATTCTGGGTCTTATCGTGGTGGGAGCCATCCTTGGACTAAGCACGTTTCTTGTAATGAAATATCTGATGTAGTGGGCGCGCTGCCGCACGATCTTCGGAAGAACAATCTGTATCGCGTGTTCCCGCGAGTACCCGACAAATTTACCGTTCACCGAGCTAGATATTCACGAAAAATTCATCTTCCTGCCACAGTTTCGTAACACAAGACGCCTAATGTTCCTCTGGTTTGGCAAGCTTGCCGATTCCTTGAATACTCCGGATACGGATTGCGTTTGCTTGTGCTAAGAACGGGAAATCAACGATTGACGAGGACGCTCGCAGTTCCCTTGCTTGTGTGCGTCTTCCTGCTGCTTTCCTGCGGCACGTCGAACAATACAGCGTCCTCGGATGGGGCCCTCTCAGGAAACTGGCAGGTCACGCTGCAACAAAACCCGCCTTCCTCAATCACTCAGAGTGAGTCGGGGTTCCTGGTCCAATCAGGAGATTCACTCTCCGGCCAACTTGTGTTGTCCGGCCAAACGCACTGTGCTGGCCTCGGTTCGGTTCAGGGCACGCTGACGAAATCCAATATAGGGATCACCGTGAACCAAATTGGACAGACTGTGAACCTTGCTGGGACGGCAGCAAGCGACGGCTCGTCAATGGCGGGCACGTATTCGACTTTTGCTTCTGGGTGCAGCGACGGTTCCTCGACCGGAACGTGGATTGCCAGTCCCGTGAAGCCGGTCACAGGCACTTATGCGGCTACGTTTACTTCGTACACGCTGGGCGTCTATGGCTCCGTCATCACTGTCACTCAGGGGCCAAACACGGGGGCCAGCGTTGCCACCCTCTCTGGAACAATGACCTTGAGCAACGCTCCTTGCGGAAATAACAATGTCTCGGTCTCAGGCGTAGTGGGCGGTACATCGATTGTTTTTAACTTTCTTACCAGTGACGGTTCTGCGGTCGGACAATTCAGGGGTAGCACAAGCAACGATGCGAAAACCCTGACCGGAACTTACGATTTCCTCGCCCAGGGTAACGTGTGTGATGCTGGCACAATCTCCGCGATGCAGCAATCATCGACGTAAGAGCTAAGTACGAAAATGCACTTCAGAATCGCAAATTTGGTTGTTCCTGGTATCCGGGCCATTCTGCTTTGGAGAAAGCCGTGAGACTGTTATCCGTGAGCTTAATGCTGGGGATGTTGGCGGCGACTGTGGCTTGTGGCAGCGGACAATCTGCGCCTCAGAGCGGGGCTCTTTCGGGCAACTGGCAGATAACCCTGGAGAGGCATGTGAACCCGCTTCCGCCCCTAATTTTCACAGGGTTCATGCTCCAGTCCGGTAATTCCATTACCGGCAGCCTCATTCTAGGGTCGAACTGCCCTGGCATCGGCCCTGTGAGCGGGACGCTGGATAGCAACAATGTCTCACTGATCATTGATGAGTCCGGAGAAGATATCAGCCTTAACGGAACAATCCCCTCCGGTACCGCGCCCATGACTGGCGAATTCTCAAATCTGGCTGGCGGTTGCACTGCGTACGCGAATACGGGTACATGGTCGGGGGTCCAGGTCAGCCCTCTCGCTGGAAGTTTTCACGGTACCTTTACATCCAGCAAGACCAAGCTCTCTTTCAACGTAGCGGGAACCCTTGCTCAAGGGCCTAACACCGGAGGGAGCACAGCCTCGATCACCGGGAACATTCAGGCAACAGGCGGAAACGGTTTCTGCTCCTATCTTTCCCAAGCCACGATTTCCGGACTTGTCAGCGGCACAACGGTTGCGCTTAATCTTTACGGTCCCGACGGAGCGGAGATCACTCAGATTGGCCAGGTCGGCCAAATCAACAACACCCTTGTGTTCCCGTCACCCGGAGTCTGCGGTCCCCCGTCGAATTCTCCCACCGAAGGCTGCTTGCTGGTCTCAGCAGATGGCAAGTCGCTCACCGGCAATTATTCCTTCCCAGCAATTTCAAGTTCCTGTGTCGGGGACCAAGGTACGCTCCAAATCAGCTTGCCCTAACGCGTCCTATCCCGCTCCGTCGTCAATAAGACGAATGCGTAGACCCTTCCGTTGAGGTGCCGAAGCGGTTTCTCCTAGCTGTGATCGGGCAGCAGAAATAGGTGAAACTTGGGAGGAGGTTCGGCGGGCAATTCCTCTCCATTCCAAGGCTTCACCTGCTCTGATTTATGACGCAGTAAAAAAACGCGATAGGACTCCAGCTGTAGCAAATCCACTACCTCTTTGACAGAGGAACCGTACCGAGCGACCCAGTCCACATGCATTTCAATGGCGATCTTGGGACGGCGACGCATGATCTCCGAGGCTCCCCTGAGCACGCTTGCCTCGAAGCCTTCCACGTCGATCTTAAGAAGCTGCGGAAACCCGTATTCTTTGGCAAGTTCGTCGAGTGGCAGCAGTTCCACTTCAATCGCGGGCGACGTCCCGGTACTTGAGAAACTTATTCCCCCTTGGTCGCTGTCTCGCAGAAGCGAAATCTTGCCAACTGCATCGCCAACCGCAGCTCGACGCACAATTACGTTATGAAGCCCATTCAAGCTGATGTTCTTTTGCAGGATCATGACATTGTGCGGGTTCGGCTCGATTGCCAGCACACGAGCGGCCCGGCGGGCCATGTACGCAGCATAAAACCCATGATGCGCGCCAACATCGAAAATCAGGTCCCCTGGTGAAATCATGCGGTCTCGGATGAATGGGAGTTCGGGGGAAGTCACGTTTCGGTGCCCATACCAGAGCTTGCCCGTCACGTCCCCTATGTAAGACGGAAACAACTCGCCTTGTACCGATCGCGTCACGAGGTAGGGGCGAAAGTGCGCTCTTTTTTCCCAAAGGGAGGCGCGGCGTAGTAACCGGACTACGGCAGCCGGAACGATTCGTCGTCCGAGAGATCGCGCGTCAAGTGCTCGGTTCATAAGAGCGGGCTTTTCGTTGCCGAAAGATCAATATTCCTAACGGCGTAGAACGCAGCCTAATGTCCGGCGCGAGATCTTTGGGCTAGCGTTCGGCATTCTTGATCTGGGAAGCAGCCTTGGTCACCGCTTCATTCCCAGGATTTCCAGCTTCATGAATATCGCCCG